>Ga0157370_10000244_pt1 | contig 69583 bp, 60 predicted proteins | sample C35metaG_FD_113463 | JGI IMG/M metagenome (GOLD analysis project Ga0157370, IMG submission 113463) | Corn rhizosphere microbial communities from Kellogg Biological Station, Michigan, USA - C3-5 metaG | ecosystem: Host-associated > Plants > Roots > Rhizosphere > Soil | place: USA: Michigan...
AGCCCCGTCTCGTCGAGTCCGAGGTCGGAGAGAAAGATCTCCCGCTCATCGGCGGCGAGCGTCGCGATTTCAGCCTCGATCGCGGCGGAGATGACCACCGCCTGCGCGCCTTCCGCGGCGGCTTTCTTGAACACCAGCCCTGATAGGCTATTGCCGGTCGCGGCGTCGCCTTCGTCGACATTACAGACGAAAAGCACCGGCTTGGCAGTCAGCAGCTGCGCGCGCTGGAGGGCCTTGGCTTCTTCGGCATCTTTCGGCTGCACCAGCCGGGCGGGCTTCGAAGCGCGTAACAGTTCGAGCGCCTGACCGAGAACGGAGGCTTCGACCTTCGCTTCCTTGTCGCTCTGCTGCGCCTTCTTGACGAGGTTCGGGACGCGCCGCTCGAGCGAATCCAGATCGGCGAGCATCAGCTCTGTCTCGACCGTCTCGGCATCGGCGATCGGGTCGACCTTGCCTTCGACGTGGGTGACGTCGCCGCCTTCGAAGCAGCGCAGCACATGGACGATCGCATCGACCTCGCGGATGTTTGCGAGGAACTGGTTGCCAAGACCCTCGCCCTTGCTCGCGCCGCGAACCAGGCCGGCGATGTCGACGAACTCGATCTGGGTTTCGACCTCCTGCGCCGACTTCGCGATCGCAGCGATCTTGTCGAGGCGCGGATCGGGGACCGCGACACGGCCGATGTTCGGCTCGATTGTGCAGAAGGGATAATTCGCCGCCTGGGCGGCAGCGGTCTCGGTCAAGGCATTGAAAAGCGTTGATTTGCCGACGTTCGGCAGGCCAACGATGCCGCAGCGGAAGCCCATGGTGGTCCTTGGTTTCGGGGATTGGCCCCCTTAGCCGGAGAGGTCGCGCGTTGCCAAGGAGCGCCAGTTGGTGATTTCTACGTCATGATTGGAGCGCGAGCTTATGGCCCCGAGGACGCGGCACTGAGCGATGTCGTTCAGGCCGGCCGCTCTGGGACGCGCCATTGCGATTTGAACCACGGCTTCGCCAACGATCTTGGCGGCTTGCCGATCGGGCATGCATGCATTGCGCATAAGCATATAATCAAAGCGGCATGCGATCCGCCGCTTGAAACTTCGGCGCAATGCGAGAATTCTGCGTACAGGATGAACGAAGGGGAGGGCGTACCATGCAGGCGCGGTCGCAAGGGATGGATCTGTCGCAACCGTCGATCGATCCGATCAGCAATATCCTCAAATGGATCCTGCTTGTCACCGCGATAGTCTGTTTCGGGCTTCTCGCCTGGGCCACCGTTCTTACCTACGAAAAGGCGCCTCCCCAGCCGCAGGCCTTCACAGACGGGTCCGGCCAAGTGATCATGTCCGCCGACGATATTCTCGCCGGCAAGGGCGGCTTCCAGAAAGCCGACCTGATGGACTACGGCAGCATCTACGGCATGGGGTCCTATTTTGGGGAGGATTACACCGCCTCGACGCTGGTCCGGCTCGGTGTCCTCACCAAGCAGAATCTCGCCAATAGCAACGCAACTCCGCCCGGCGCCAAGGCGCCTGGCAACAAGTCACTCGCGACTACCGGACCCGCCGGAACGCCGCCGGAGGCCGCCACCCCGCCGGCGGCATCGCCCGCGGAAGCGCTTTCCGATGCGGCGGTCACAGTGACAATGCAAAAGGAGCTGCAGGGCATCGATCTCACCCAGCCCAAAGTGGTGCTGCCGGATGCCGTCGCTCAGGCAGTCCGCCAATTGCAAGCTGAGCTCTCAACCAAGCTCAACACGTCGAATCTGTCCGCTGGCTGGGTGCCCGCCAAGAGTCTCGACCCGGCACTCCGGACCAAGACGGCCGATTTCATCATCTATTCGGCAATCACCACCGTCGCCCGGCGGCCCGACCATCCGAACACGTCATGGACCGAGAACTGGCCTTACGAGCCATCGGTCGGCAACACGCCCACCACCAATACCTTTCAATGGACCTGGATCAGCTTCTGCTTCACCTTCTTTGCGATGGGCTTCGTGCTGTGGCTCTATCGGGCCTATCTCGACCATCCTGACGATGCGCCAATGGAGCGCGGTCTGGCAAGCTACCGCCCTTTGACTCCAAGCCAGGCGAAGACCGGCAAATATTTCATCCTCGTCGCACTGGTCTTCCTGGCCTCCCAGGGCGCAGGCGCAATCATGGCGCACTCTTATTATGACCGTGAGACCTTCTACGGTGTCCAGCTCAACTACATCCTCCCTTACAACTTCCTGAGGAGCTTCCACCTGCAGGCGCCGATCATCTGGATCGGCTTGGGCTGGATCGCGAGCGGCCTGTTCATCGCACCGGCGATCGCCGGCGGCCGCGAGGCAAAGGGGCAGGGTTTCCTCGTCGATCTGCTGTTCTGGGTGTCGCTCCTCGTTGTCGCGGCCGCCCTGGTCGGGAACTATCTCGGAATCCAGGGGGTGATCGACAAAGGTTGGTTCTGGTTTGGCAACCAGGGTCTGTCGTACATCCAGCTCGGGCGCTTCTGGCAGATCTGCTTCTTCCTCGCGCTGCTCGCCTGGAGCATCCTCATGTTCCGGGCATTGTGGCCGAGCCGCGAGACGCTTTCCGAGGCTACGAAGCAGTTCTGGACCGGACAAATCCGTCTTGAGCATCTGATCTGGGCGGCGACCATCAACGTCGCAATTCTCTACATCTTCGGCATGATTCCGCTAACCGGGATCGAGAAGTCGTTCACCATCACCGACTTCTGGCGCTGGTGGGTGGTCCACCTGTGGGTCGAGCAGAGCTTCGAGTTCTTCGCGGTTGCGATGAGCGCCTATCTGCTGATGTCGCTCGGGCTCGTGTCGCGCAAGCTTGCGGAGCGGTCGGTATATCTTGAGCTCATCCTGATCTTTCTTGGTGGCGTGCTCGGGACCGGGCACCACCTCTACTGGGCTGGCGCGCCCGGCATGTGGGTGCCCTTGGGATCGATGTTCTCCTTCATCGAGGTTCTTCCGCTCGTGCTGCTGATCCTAGAAGCAATCTCGCAGCATCGAGCGATCAAGGCTGCCCAGGGCAGCGAGGGGTTCGACTATGGACTAGCCTACCTGTTCATCCTCGGATCCGCCTTCTGGAACTTCGTGGGAGCGGGCGTCTTTGGCGGCGGCACACTGAATGCGCCGCTCGTCAATTATTATGAGCACGGCACCTTTTTGACGCTCAATCATGCGCATACGTCACTGTTTGGCGCTTTCGGGCTACTCGCGCTCGGGCTCATCTATTTTTGCCTTCGGTACCGTGCGGGGCCGAATGCCGAGTTCAATGAGACGCCCGGTCGGATCGCCTTTTGGTGCTACAATATCGGGTTGTTGATGTGGATCTTCCTCCACTTCTTCCCGATCGGCTGGCCGCAGCTCAACGCCGTGTATGAGCATGGCTTCGCCTGGGCGCGCAGCCAGGCCTTCTACGACCAGACCCGCTTCTGGCAGTGGATGCGTCTCCCTGGTGACGTCGTCTTTTCGGTCGGCACGCTGATCATGTCATGGGATTTCCTGGTGAAGCTCGGCAAGCCTCGCGGGCAGCTCTCGGAACCGCACGGCCGAGCGGCCGCTGTGCCTGCCGAATAGACTGCTGAAGTGACGGATTCCGGATAGTCGACTGTGACTCGCGGCGAGCAGACGCCGGGTGCGAGGTGATTGCGAGCAACAACCCGGCGAACCGACCTGATTCGAAACGTCAGGCGAAGTTGAACGAAATGCTTAGGCGCTCGCCGCGGCCGGCGCCGGCGAGCACCTCATGCCGCAGCCAGCTTTCCCACATCAGCAGCAAGCCCGGACGAGGCTCGAGGGTAACGAACGTGCCACTTCGCGGCGGAGCCGCCATCATCAGCGGCAGGCGCGGGTCCTCAAAGCGGATCGCTCCAGAACCGGAGGGGACTTCGACGTAAAGCGTACCCGAGATGGTGCTGTGAGGATGGACGTGTCCACTGTGGTGCCCACCGGATCTCAACAGATTGACCCACAGGCTGTCGAGGCGAGGCTTGCGCGAAAGATCGAACGCGCATTCCGACGCGAATTTGGCCGCGTGCCGCGTGAGAAGCCTCGCCACATCGGCGAATGCCGGATCCCGCTTCGGCAAATCGTTCAGCGAGGCGTAGCTGGTGTAACCGGCATAGCGCTGCTCTTTCGACCAGCGGATGCCGCCCGTATCGTCCTTCGCAAGCGCGCGTATCGAGCGCGCCAGGTCGTGCAGCAATGCATCATCGCCAAGCTCGCTGTCGTAAAGCTTCGTTACAAATAGGTTGCGCATCATTATTCATCCGTAAGCCGCGCCGCAGCCGCAAGGAAGCTTCACTGAGTCGTTCGCAGATACGTCGAAGCCTCGCGGCGCCTCGCAGAAACCGACGCTTTTTCATTCGCGCGCCCGTCCATTGGCCGCGAAAATCCGAGAGCGAGGGAGTCGAATGTTCAGGCGGCCGCACAATTGTTGGATTATGGCGGCCGCGCTGCTGGTCTGCCCCTCGGGCGCCGCGCACGCGCAGGCGAGATCGGACGAGAATGCTGTCACCCAGGCCGAAGATGCGTTCGGGTTCAGCGTCGGTCGGGAGAGCCTCGGCATCTACAATTCCGGCAACGTGCGCGGCTTCTCACCGGTCGCCGCGGGCAATCTCAGGATCGACGGACTTTACTTCGACCAGCAGTGGGGCCTTTCCGGCACCATCCTTGACTCGACGAGCATCAAGGTAGGCTTGTCGGCGCAGGGCTACGCGTTCGCCGCGCCAAGCGGCATCGTCGACCAGTCGCTGCGCCATCCCGGCAACAAGCCTGGTGCCTCGATGGTCGCCAACTGGGACAGCTACGGAACCTACGGCCTGGAGGTGGACGGTACGCTGCCGGTCAGCACCACTTTGTCGGTCGGCTACGGCTTCAACGGGACGCACCAGTCGTTTCCCGACGGGACCAACAACTTCAACCACACAGAGAGTCTGATCCTGCGCTGGCGTCCGACGCGCGCGATCGAGATCATGCCGTTCTGGTCGCTCAACAACGACTATGACGATGAAGCCGGGACCTTCTACGTGCCGGCCGGACCGTTCCTGCCCAAACTGCCGCGGCTGGACCACAATGAAGGTCCGGGTTGGGCCGATTTTCGTTACAAAGGACTGGACGAGGGGCTGCTCGCCTCGACGCGCCTGTCCGAGAACTGGGTCCTTCGCTTCGGCGCATTCCGATCGGTGTGGGACTTGAAACACAGCTACTCCGGGCTCCTCGTCAACGAGCAGCCCGACGGCAGCGGCGACAGGCAGCTGTTCGTGGATCCGCCGAACAAGCAACAGTCGAACAGCGGCGAGATCAGGCTGACCCACAGCGTCCCGGATGGGCCGCGGCTGCACGTCATTCACCTGAGCGTGCGTCGGCGCGATTCAAAGCAAGAGTTCGGCGGGTCCGAATTCATCGATTTCGGGCCGGGCCGCATCGGCGAGGACATGACGGCTCCGAGGCCCGATACGTTCCATTTCACCCAAAAGAGCCACGATCACGTCGAGCAGACGACGGTCGGCTTCGCGTATGATGGCCGATGGAGGAATGTGGGCGAAATCAGCTTCGGCATCTCGAAGGCGCGCTTCCGCAAGGAGACGGATGTACCTGGTGATGCCGCCGCGATCACCCGGTCAAGTCCGCTGCTCTACAACGCGACAGCCGCGGCCGACCTCACGAAGTCGATCATCGTCTATGCGGGATACGCGCGCGGCCTGGAAGAGAATGGAGTAGCGCCCGACAGCGCCGCCAACCGCAAGCAGCCGCTGCCTGCGATCCTGACCCAGCAAAAGGATGCGGGAATCAGGTTCCACGTCACCAGGAGCATCAAGGCGGCCGCGGGCGTGTTCGACCTGACGAAGCCCTATTTCGGCTTCGATTCTGCGAACGTGTATCGCCAGGTCGGTACGGTCGAAAGCAAGGGCGCCGAATTCTCGATTTCAGGTAGTGTTACTCCCCGGCTCGATGTCGTCGCCGGCGGCATGCTTCTTAACCCCAAGGTCACAGCTTCAAGCGCTATGGGGAATATCGGGTCGAAGCCGGTCGGGCTGCCGACGCATCTGCTGATCGCCAATGCGAACTGGAAGTCGCCCCTGGAGGGCTTGGAGCTCGACGTCGCCCTGCAGCATCGCGGCCGCACGCCTGCGACCACCGACAATCTCGTCTTTTTGCCGCCACGCGCGCGGGTCGACCTTGGTAGCCATTATCGCTTCAGGCTCGCGCGTCGCAGCGCGACATTCCGGCTGCAGCTGGTCAACCTGTTCAATAACGAGGGCTGGGGACTGGCCGGCTCGGGCGTCTACACCGGGAACTCCGGTCGATATGTCCAGGGTTATCTGACCGTCGATTTCTAGTCGGTCTGCTGGAGTCTCAGCGCTATCTCGCTCATGAACCGCGCGTCGTCGCCGTTGGCGAGCCATTCGGCCTCGGCCCCGATAGCGCTGAGCAGATCGGACAGCGGATCCATTTCCGACTTGGAATAATTGCCGAGCACGTGCGGGGTGACCAGATCCTTTCGCCCGGGTCCCGGATGACCGATGCCGATGCGGACGCGGCGGAAGTCCGGACCGAGCGCGGCATCGATCGAGCGCAGGCCGTTATGCCCGGCCGTGCCGCCGCCGACCTTCACCTTGACCTTGAATGGGGCGAGATCGAGCTCGTCATGGAAGACAGTGAGCGCATCGACGTCGAGCTTGTAGAAGTGAATCGCCTGCTGAACCGCGTCGCCGCTGTCGTTCATGAAGGTCTGCGGCTTCAGCAGCAGCACGCGATTGCGGCCGATACGGCCTTCGGCGGTCAGGCTTCGGAACTTCTTCGACCAAGGGGAGAATCCGTGGACCTCGGCGATGATGTCGGCAGCCATGAAGCCGACATTGTGCCGCTGCAGCGCGTATTTCGCACCGGGATTTCCGAGGCCGACCCAGAGTTGCACTTACCCGTCCCGCTGACGCGAGGGGAGGAGCTGTGAAACGGCGGGGGGGCGGGCCAGCGGCACTAACATGAGCACGACATGCCCACACCCAGCACCTCCCGCAAGCGGAAGGGGAGAAGTCCCTACTCTTCCCCGCCGCCCTCGCCAGCAGCTTCGCCTTCGCCGCCTTCACCTTCTTCGACGGTCGGGACCTCGCCGGCCGGCGAAATCTCTTCCTCTTCGGCCTTCATCGCCGAGGGGGCGACGATGGTGGCGACGGTGAAGTCTTCCTCTGTATTGGCCGGAGTAACTCCGTCGGGCAGCTTTACCTGGCCGATGTGGATCGAATCGCCGATCTCCAGTCCCGCAAGCGACAAATGGATTTCGTTCGGGATGCTCGCCGCGTCGCAGACGAGCTCGAGCTCGTGGACCACGACGTTCAGAACGCCACCGCGCTTCAGGCCCGGCGATTGTTCTTCGTCATCGAAGCGCATCGGCACGGCGACGTGGACCTTGGTATGCTCGCCGATTCGCAGGAAATCGACGTGGATCGGCCGACTGGTGACCGGATGGAAGTCGACCGTCTTGGGCAGCGTTCGCTGTGGCTTGCCCTTAAAATCGATCATCACGACCGAGTTCATGAAATGGCCGGTGGAAAGCATCTTCGAAAGCAGATTCTCTTCGACATGGATCGAGAGAGGTTCCTTCTTTTCGCCGTAAACCACGGCGGGGACCCGGCCTTCGCGCCGCAGTGCTCGGGAGGCTCCCTTGCCAGCCCGGTCGCGCGCTTCGGCGGGCAGCGTCAGCTGATCGCTCATTTAGCTATGCTCCGTTTGCGTTTTGGTCCCGCGCCACGCCTCCAGGGATGACCATGACGGGGAGGGCGCCCACTACGGGACAGCGCCCACAAAAGCAAGTTTGGCGTCTCAGTATACCCGCTGTGACGGAATGCCGCGTTCGGCGAGCTGGACGAGCAGGCTGTCCTTGCCCGCGAGGTGACCGGCGCCGACCGCCACGAAAACCGTGCCCGGTGTTCGCATCCGCGCCCTGATCCAGTCGGCCCAGCGCGCGTTCCGTTCGGTGAACATCATCCGGTAGGTGGCAGGGGAGGCGGCATTGAGCTGGCCAAGCATGTTCACGAACACGCTCTGGTCGCCGCGCTTCCACGCCGATTGCATGTCAGCCATCGCCAAGGAGAGGCTCTGCATCTGGCTGGCAGCGACCGGGAGACCGGCTTTCACGACGGGAGGGCGCGCAGGCGAGGGCGCCGGCGGCAGCCGATTGAACATCTCGAGCTGCGATTGAAGTGTTTCGAGACCCTCGACAGGCTTGCCTTCCGCCTCGGCATAGCGGCGGAGCACCATGTCGGCGCCGTTGTCCACCTGCATGCCACGCGCCTGGCCGGCGCTGATCGCCATTCGTGTCGTCGCCAGGAAGGAGGCCGACGGCGTGACCGACGGCGGCCGGAAGCCGGGACCGAACTGCACCGGCTGATGCGGCCCTTCGGGGACGAGGGTCTCCAGCACGAGCTCGTTCGAGCTCTCGAAAGCATTCCTCACCTGCCGATCGAACCACTGGGTCTTAGCGTCGAGCGCATGGAACGTCCCGAAAATGTAGATCGTCGTGTCGGCGTCGTGCACCACGAACATGGCGGGTTCGACCGCAGGCTGCGCAGGCGGCGCAAGCGACGGTGTTGCGGCGGCCAGCGCAGCAGCGATGAGCAAGTTCACCATCCATCACCCTCCCGAGGCGAATGGCGCTGGCAGGAAAGATGCGCGCGTCAGGCGGCGGGTCGCCCCTACCCGCGGCGGATCGAGGCCGCCGAGCCACGCCACGCATCAGACCCCCCAGCCCGATACCGGGAAGGATGGTCATCAATCGCTTAAGAAAAGTCTAGCGAATTCGTTGAAATGTGAAGAATTATCGGTGGATAGCACGGTCGCGCATCGGATCGTCACCTTACTGCAGGCGGCGGATCTTGTAGCCGTCCCTCTTCAGCATGTTGAGCACCGAGTCCCTGCCAGCGAGGTGCCCCGCGCCGACGGCGATCAACACCGTTCCGGGCTCGCCCATGCGCTTCTCGATCCACTTGCTCCAATTGGTGTTCCGTTGCCGGACCAGCGTCTGCTGAAGCACAGGGGAATCGGACAGGTCGTGGTCGAATGTCCGCGCGATCCCGTTGACGTCGCCCCGCGCCCAGGCATCGAGCATGCCATTATATTCCTTGTCGGTCGACTTCTTGTCCTCGATCGCCCCCTCGAGCAGCTTCTCCTGCGCGGTTTCCGGGAGCCTGTTGAAGAACGAGAGCTGCTCCAAGTTGCTCTCGAGTTCGCCGACGGACTTTCCTTCTGTTGTGAATGATTGCCTCAGTACACCTTCGACGCCCGCTGAAAGACCGAGCGCCTTGAACTGGCCGCCGAGCAACAGGAACGCCGCCATCCATGTCTTCATCCCGTTATAGGCCTGTTCGGGGACGCCGCTCTTCTTGATTGCAGCTTCGAGCGCCGGGCGCTTGGCCGCCGGCACGCGTTCGACGAGGGGCGGCAGACCCTTGGCGAGGCCGATGCTCGCCAAAGCCGACATCAGCTTGGTCGGATCTTTCTCGTCGACAATGGTCTCGACGACCAATTCCTGCGAATTCGCGACGGCCTGGTCGAGCTTTGCCGTGCGCCATTGAAGATCGCTGGGGAGGAGGTGGATGGTGCCGAATAGATAGATTGTCGTGTCCGGATCGCTGACCTTCCAGAGCGCCGGATGCGCGACCTGCGGGGTCCGCGCCTCGGCCGGAATGGAGCCCAGAAGCAGCGGAATGCCAAGGGCGGCCACCACTCGCCGCAGGAATGATTTCAGCTTCAATTCAAACCCTTTCGACCATTCGTTCGAACGAGCGCTAGACGCGAGAAGCTTAACGTCCACTTGCCCCCCAAGAATGCATTCGCCAAAGCACTGGAAACCAAGTTTGACGGGAAACCCGCTTGAGCCTGAGCTTCCAGGACCTGATCCTCACCCTACACCGCTATTGGGGCGAACAAGGGTGCGTGATCCTGCAGCCCTATGACATGGAGATGGGGGCCGGGACATTCCACCCCGCAACCGTGTTGCGCTCCCTGGGGGCCGATCCGTGGCGAGCCGCCTATGTGCAGCCGTGTCGCCGCCCGACCGACGGGCGCTACGGCGAGAACCCGAACCGTCTCGGCCATTATTATCAATATCAGGTTGTCGTGAAGCCAAGCCCCGAGGACCTGCAGCAGCTTTATCTCGGCAGCCTCGTCGAAATCGGGATCGACCCGCTCAAGCATGACATCCGCTTCGTCGAGGACGATTGGGAAAGTCCGACGCTCGGCGCCTGGGGTCTCGGCTGGGAAGTCTGGTGCGATGGGATGGAGGTTACTCAGTTCACCTACTTCCAGCAGGTCGGAGGCTTCGAATGCAAGCCTGTCACCGGCGAGCTGACCTACGGGCTTGAGCGGCTGGCGATGTACATCCAGGGGGTCGACAATGTCTTCGAGCTCGCGTTCAACGATGCGGGCGTGAGCTACGGCGACGTGTTCCTCGAGAATGAGGTCGAGATGTCGACCTACAACTTCGAAGTGGCGGACACCGACGCCTTGTTCGATGCCTTTCGAAAGGCCGCCGCGGAGTGCGAGCGGTGCCTTGAAGCGAAGCTTCCGATCCCGGCCTATGAGCAGGCGATCAAGGCGAGTCACTTCTTCAACACGCTTCAGGCGCGAGGCGTAATCTCAGTCCCCGAGCGGCAGGCCTATATCGGCCGGGTCCGCGACCTTGCCAAAGCCGCGTGCGGTGCATGGCTGGAGCGTTCCTCCTGATGGTCGATTTCCTGCTCGAACTCCGGTCGGAGGAAATCCCGGCGCGGATGCAGGCCAAGGCGCGCAACGATCTTGCGCGGCTGTTTGCCGAGTATAGCAGCGAGGCGCGGCTTAAGACCGGTGCCATTAAAACCCTTTCCACTCCGAGACGCCTGACCCTGATCGCGCATGAAATCGCGCAATCGACCGAGGCCGTCCGTGAGGAGATCAAGGGACCGCGCACCTCCGCGCCGCCGCAGGCGCTCGAAGGCTTCCTGCGCAAGACCGGGTTGAAACATGAGCAGCTGGAGGATCGTGACGGCGTTTATTTCGCTGTCGTGGAGCGGCGAGGGCTCGCCGCAAGTGAGATCCTCAGCGAAATCGTGAAGCGCATCATCGCCGATTTCCCCTGGCCGAAATCGATGCGCTGGGGCGACGGCACGCTTCGCTGGGTTCGGCCGCTGCACGGTATCATCGCAATGCTTGGCGAGGAGATTGTGCCGGTTGACATCGACGGCATCTGTTCGGGTGCGTCTACCCTTGGCCACCGCTTCCATCATTCTGGCGCGATCACCGTCGGCGGCGCCTCGGACTATGCTCAGAAGCTGCGCGCCTGCCACGTGATCGTCGACCAGGACGAACGCGAGCGAATCATTCGCGATGGCGCCGCGGCGGCCGCGGTGGACGCGGGACTGCAATTGATCGAGGACGAAGGGCTGGTGGTCGAGAACGCCGGCCTGACCGAATGGCCGGTGCCGCTGCTCGGGCGTTTCGACGAGGATTTCCTTGACGTGCCGCGCGAAGTGATTGTGCTCACTATGCGCACCAATCAGAAATATTTCGCCTGCAGGGCATCCGACCGTGGGCTTGCGCCCGCGTTCATCTGCGTCGCCAATGTCGCCGCGAATGATGGCGGGAAGGCGATCGTCGAGGGCAATGCCAGGGTGCTTGCCGCGCGCCTGGCCGACGCACGCTTCTTCTGGGAGCAGGACCTCAAGGTCCCGCTCGAGGAGCAGGCGCAAAAGCTCGGTGGCATCATCTTCCACGAGAAGCTCGGCAGCGTTGCCGACAAGGTAGAGCGCGTCGCAAAGCTAGCAAGATGGTTGGTGGAGAGCGGGGTTATCCCCCTTGGCTCCGGTGTTCGACCAACGCCCGACCCCTCCCGGCTGGAGAGGGGAACGCTAGCCGACCTTGCAGAACGCGCCGCGCGGCTGGCGAAGGCGGACCTCGTCACGGCTATGGTTGGCGAGTTTCCCGAGCTTCAGGGCGTGATCGGCGGCTATCTCGCCGCGGCGCAAGGCGAACCGGAGGCTGTCGCCGAGGCCATCCGTGACCAATATGGCACGCCCGAAGAGCCGACCTCCATCGCGGTCGCGCTGGCCGACAAGCTCGATACGATCAGCGCCTTCTTTAGCGTTGACCTTAAGCCGACCGGTTCGAAAGATCCGTTTGCGTTGCGCCGGTCAGCCATTGGCTCGATCGAGATCATTGTGCGCAACGGATTGCGCCTGAGCCTCGTCGAGGCGCTTCGAGGCTCGCTTGCAAACCGCGCCGGACAGGCCACCGATATGACCGCTGCGCACCGCCTCGACCGGACGGCCGACGAGCTGCTCGACTTCTTCGCCGACCGCCTGAAGGTCCAGCAGCGCGAGGCTGGCGTCCGCCACGATCTGATCGATGCGGTATTTGCGCTCGGCAGCGAGGATGATCTCATACGGCTGCTTGCTCGCGTGAACGCGCTTCAGAAATTCGTGGAGACCGACGAAGGTGCCGACCTGCTCACCGCCTATAAGCGCGCGGCGAACATCCTGAAGAAAGAAAAATGGGTCGGCCCTCAGGTGATGAGCTCGGCCGAGGAGCAGGGCATTCCGCAGACGGGCGAGGAGGATCCGCTGGTCCTGGTCGATGATCCGATCCTGGGCGAGGCGATTGCCGAAATGGCGTCGGGCGAAGCGGGTGCCGAGCTGTCTGAGGAGAAGGCGCTGATCGCCGCCCTCGATGCCGCCGAAACCGAGGCGGCAGCCGCGGTTGAAGTCGAAGATTTCACGGGCGCGATGGCTGCGCTTGCGACGCTACGCCGTCCGATCGACGATTTCTTCGATCACGTAACTGTCAACGATCTTGATGCCGCCAAGCGCGAGCGGCGGATGAATCTGCTGATGCGGTTCCGCGATGCGGTGAACCAGGTCGCCGATTTCTCAAAGATCGAGGGGTGATGGGTGAAGACTGATCCGGGGATCAGCCGAGCACATCACAAGGAGCGGACTTCGCCGTCGCCGGGCTCGCGCTTGTCCCTGATCGCGGCCGTCCGAAGGGCATCGCGCTCGCGCCAGTCCTTTTCGCGTTGCTCATGCTCTTTCTCGAGCTCGCGGCGGCGCTGGACCTCGCTATTGTAGCGCGTCTTCCATTTCTTCCGCCCCCCGGCAGTCAGGAAAATGCCGATGAGCAGCCCGAGCAGGAAGACAAGGGCGCAGATCGCCCAGAGGTTCGGGTCGCTTGTAATGTTCATGCCACGTCCCCAACGACAGTGAATACGCGACGACTACGTCTGAACGCGCCACCGCGTTCCCTGCGCGATTAATGCAGGAAGTTGTCGTGGATCGAGCAGCTCGCCGGCCCGAGGATGACGACGAACAAGGTCGGCAGGATGAACAGGATCAGCGGAACGGTCATGATCGCTGGGAGGCGGGCGGCCTTTTCTTCCGCGCGCATCATCCGCTGGTGGCGGAACTCGGCCGAGAGCACGCGCAGCGCGCTGGCGAGCGGCGTGCCGTATTTCTCGGTCTGGATCATGGTCGTGACCACGCCGCGGACGGCCTCGAGGTCGACCCGGTTGGCGAGATTCTCGAACGCCTGGCGCCGCTCGTTGAGGAAGCCCAGCTCGATCGCGGTCAGGCCGAACTCGTCGCCAAGCTCGGGATAGGCCTTGCCGAGCTCGCGAGAGACGCGGCCGAATGCCGCGTCGACGGTGAGGCCCGCCTCGGCGCAGATGACCAGCAGGTCGAGCGCGTCCGGAAGGCCTTTGCGGATCGCATGGCTGCGCTTGTTGACTTTGTTCTTGAGCCAGATGTCGGGCGCCTTGTAGCTGCCGATCAGCAGGCCCGCGACGGTCGCGTAGCGCCGGAACCACCCCCAGTTTGGGTACCAGCCGAACACGTACAGCGCGAGCACCGCCGCAATGCCGAACACCACCGGCAAAACGAAGCGCGCGAAAATGATGAAGAAGGCGAGATCCTTGGTGCGGATGCCGGCCTGCATCAGCCTCTGCTGAGTTTTCTTCAGCTGGTCGTCCTGCACCATCTTGAACTGGGTTAGGATGCCGCGGACCCGGTCGGCTGCCTGGTTGCGGTTGGTGAGCCTTTTGCGCTTATTGGTCGAAGCGACGATGCCGGCCTTCAGCTGCTCGCGGCGCTCGTTGAGCGCCTTGACGCGACGCGCCATCGGGTCCTTGACAGTGGTCGCCGCATAAATGGCGAGGATCACCGCGAAGGTCGCGACGGCGCTGAGCATCGTCGCAATCCAGATGACGTCGAAGCCGAGGATGTGGGGCCCGGTAGGAGGCGCAATCTGCATGATCTAACTTGCCTCCCTTAGATCTCGAAATTGACCATTTTGGCCATGATCAGGGCGCCGATGCCCATCCAGATGATTCCGCCGATCCCGGCGACAATCAGCCGTTGGTCGGTGAAGAACCCGCCCATGTAAGTGGGGTTGATCATATAAACGAGGCCGAACACCACGAACGGCAGCGAGCCGACGATGTAGGCCGAGGCCTTGGACTCGGAACTCATCGCGCGGATCTTCAGCTTCATCTGGGCGCGCTTGCGAAGAACATCGGCGAGGTTCGACAGCGTCTCGGCGAGGTTGCCGCCCGTCTCGCGCTGGATAGCCAGCGTGATGACGAAGAACTGAAACTCTGGAGTGCCGAGGCGATCCGCAGTTTCCTGCAGCGCGGCTTCCATCGTACGGCCAATCTTCATCTTGTCGGCGACCATGCGAAACTCGACCCCGACGGGACCAGGGACTTCGCTTCCAACGATGCCCAGGGTCTCCGTGATCGGGAGTCCAGAACGGAGCCCGCGAACCATCAGTTCGATCGCGTCCGGGAAGTTCGAATTGAACTTGTTGACGCGGCGCTTGATCATTTTGCCGACGACGAAATGCGGTCCACCCACGCCGAAGAACAGGCCGAGCATCAGCGAGAGGATGAAAGGAGCGCCGCGAATCATCATCGCGACGATCACCAGCGCCGTAACGCCGACGCAGGTTGCGACATATTTGCCGATGCTGATCTCACGGCCGGTCATCTCGAGCCGCTTGCGCAGAAGGGCTGGTTTGGGGATCAGGGTGGAGGCATAGCCCTCGAACTTGCTCGCCCGCTCGGCGAACAACTTGCGGATCTGCGCCTGGGCATTGCCGGTGATGACGTCGCCGTGGCGCTCCTTGATGAGCTCCATCCGACGCTTCAGCGCCTTCGATGCCGAAGGCCCCCGCATGGCCATGAAGCCGAGGGTCAGCGCGCCGACGCCGCCGATGATGAGTAGCCACAAGAGCATATTTGCCTATTGCCTCTCACTTTTCATGCACCGGCGCACTGATCTGCGCCGGTGCACCGGGTTGCTTACGCGGCCTTGTCCTTCGGCTTCGAAAGCATCGACTTCAGATTGCTGACGAGCGACTTGGACTGCCCGCCCGAAGAATCGGCAGCCGCGCCTTCCTCGCTGGCATGGTTGAGGACCATGCCCGATAGCGTGTTGAACGGCGTCGCGAGCTTGCCGGAAGCGACTTCCGCCATCGGCTTACCGAGCTTGGCCGCTTGGGCCGCGACCTTCGAATCAAACGGAAAAACGACGTCGACCGAGCGCTCGATCGACTGCTCGAAGTCCTTCCGGCTGATCTCCAGAGCGCCGCCTGAAGGGACCCCATTGGCGACCACGATCACCTTGGTCTGTGGAGCGTTCGACTTGAGCCAGGCGAGCACCCGGATCGTGTCGCGCGTACCAGCGAGCGTGAGCTCGGCAACCACTACAGCGACATGCGCATCGTGCACCAGGTGCGGATACTGGATCAGCATGTGTCTGGGCAGGTCGAGCACGGTCGATTCGAATGCGTTCCGCATCTCTTCCTGAAGCTGGAAGAAGGCCGACCCGTCGGTCACCAGCGGCTGGTGAATCGGTGCCTCGGCGGAGAGAACCGATAGCCGCTCGTTCGCGCGAACCATCGCGCGTTCGATGAACAGCCCGTCGATGCGGCTCGGGTTCTCGATGGCATCGGTCAGACCGCGGCCGGGCTCGAGATCGAGCGCCAGAGCGCCGGTGCCGAAATGCACGTCGAGGTCGAGAAGAGCGGTCGAACGCCGCGCCTTTTCGCCGAACAGCCACGCAAGCGACGTTGCGATCGTCGATGCGCCGACGCCGCCGCGGACGCCGATGACAGCGGCCATCACGTGCGGCTTATCGGCCTGCGCCTCACCACGCGGTCCCGACAGGATCATCTGCGCATGCGCGAAGGTGTCGCGCAGCTGGTCGACCGTGAAGGGCTTCAGCAGATAATCGTGGATGCCGCTGGCAACCAAGTCGCGATAGAGCCGGACGTCATTGACTGTGCCGGCGGCGATCACGATCGTGCCCGGCTCGCAGACCTCTGCAAGCGCGTTGATATCGTTGAGCGGATCGGCGGATTCGCTGAGATCGACGAAGAGGATGTTCGGGCTTGCCGACACCGACAGCGACTGGACCGCATTGCGCAGGCCACCCTTGTTCACTTTCTCCGGCGACCACCCGTGCTCCACCGCGACGGGGCGCAGCATGTCGGCTGTCGCATCGTCGCAAACGAATGCCGTGAATGGGTCGCGCAACCCCGCGCGCGCCTGGAACGGAGCGTTCATTAGTTGCCTCCCTTGGGGTTGACCTGCTGCAGACCGCCCGAGCCGGTGGGCTGCTTCGTCCGGTACATGTCGACCGCACGAGTCGCAGTCAGCGTGTCGGTGATCGTGCCGCCTTCGCGGCCATGGATCAGATCTTCGGGATTGGCGATCTCAGCCGCCAAATTGCTGTTCACCGAACAGCCGAAGTTGGACATGGTCTTGTTATTCCAGTCAGGGCCGCTGTTGGCGCTCCAATTGGGGCAGCCGGGAACGACCGCTCGGCGGCGCGCAACCACGACTCGGATGGACCCGGGCTGCACCGCTCCGGCAGTCACCGGAGCTCCGGCCGAGATCAGCATGCCGTAACGACCGGCGATGGCGGCGACCGACGAGCGCGCAGCGGGCCCATAGCCATCGACATAGACCGTGTCGCCGTAGCCGAGGCCGAGACCTTGGAACCAGCCGTTGAGGCGGTCGCTTTCGCCGGGCGCCAGCGATCCGCCTGGAGCAGCTGCGTCGAACACGAAATCGGCGCTGGTCACGACTGGAACGTTGACGGGAGCGATACCCCGCGCCGGCTCATCGGGTTGGCCAGCGGTCTGGCAGCCCGCCAGGGCGGAGCCGAGAGCGATGAGGAGAAACTTCGAGCGCATCGTCGAATCCTTCCTGATGAAGCCGGACATCACAGCTTGAACCCGGGGCCCGGCGCTGGCGCCGGCGCAGCGAGCGCAGGTGCCGCACCTGCCGGAGCAGCTACCGCCGTCGGGTCGAGGCGGCCGCTATGGCCATTGAACGTCTGCCCTTCCCAGTCGCGCTGGATATCGGTGGGAACGCGGTAGCCGTCGATTGGCGTCGCGAGCTGGCCCGAGGTCGGACGCACGAGATAGGGCGTCACGATTACGACCAGCTCGGTCTCCTGACGCTGGAATTTCGTCGAGCGGAACAGGGCGCCGAGGATCGGCAGGTCGCCGAGCACCGGCGTCTTGTCGACGCTGTTGTTGCCCGAGTTCTGAAGCAGGCCGGCAATCATGAATGATTGACCCGAGCCGAGCTCGACCGTCGTTTCCGCGCGGCGCGTGGTCAACGCGGGCACCCGGAAGTTGTTGAGCGTCACTCCATTCGCATCATCGAGCTGACTGACTTCCGGACGGACGCGCATCGAAATGCGGCCGTCGCTGAGCACGATCGGAGTGAAAGCCAGGCCGACGCCATATTGCTTATATTCGATGGTGACGGCGTTGTTGCCCTGCGAAACCGGGATCGGGAACTCGCCGCCGGCAAGGAAGCTCGCCGTTTCGCCCGAAAGGGCGGTTAGGTTCGGTTCCGCGAGCATGTTGGCAAGGCCGTCATTCGCTGCAATGTCGAGCGTGCCGAGCAGGTTCAGGCCGAGCAGGTGACCGGCGGCCCCGAGGGTCGTGCCGGTGCCCGAGATGTTGAACGTTGCGGTGCCGTTGGAGATCGTGCCGGGGTTGCCCCGGCCGATTCCGAACAGGAACCCGCCTGTCGTATCCTGACTCAGCAGGTTTACGCCCATCGACTTGAGCACCGAGCGGTTGACCTCGGCGATCCTGACCTTGAGCATCACCTGGAGCGGCGTTGCGGACTTCAGGCGGGTTACCACCTGCGTACCTTCACCGACATAGGCCTGCGTCAGGCGCTGCGCTTCGGCGACGTCGTCGGGATTGGCGACCGTGCCGGTGAGCAGAACCAGGTTGTTCATCGGCGTGGCTTGGATGTTGGCATCCGGCATCGCCAGGTGAAGCATGTCGCCGAGCGAGCTGATGTTGTTCCCAACGCGAACGTTGGCGGCATAGACAACGCGGCCGCCTTTCGACGTCGCATAGACCGTCGTCTCGCCCGAGCCTTTGCCGAAGACGTAGAGCTGGGTTGGCGACCGGACCTGGACGTCGGCGATGCTGTCGTTGGCGACGAAGATATCGCTCATCGGCTCGGACAGGCGGACCAAAGTCCCCGTGCCCTTGCTGAGGTTGAGCGTCTCGGCCGGCTTGGCGGTGACCGGTGCGGCAACCGCAGGAGCGGCAGCGCCGACGGTCCCGAACGCGATCGCCAGGGCGGCGACTGCGGCGCCGAGGCGAGCCCGGCGGGTGTTGGCTTGAGTTTTCATCTTAGCGAGCTCCCACCGGAACAACGGTGACACTATTGCCGCGAGCGATGCGGACGACCGGGCCGACCGGCATTGCCGGGGCCGCCGCCGCACCACCCTGACCCGCGGCAGGCGCCGCGGCAGTCTTCGAAGGGACGGTACGGCGCTGAAAGCGCGACACGTCTCCGCCCGTTTCGAACGTCGTGTTGGTGTCGATCGGCCGGTTCGACATCGCCAGCAGCATCTGCCTTTCCTGCTCGGGGCTGGTGTTTGCCGGAACTTTGACATCACCATCAGCGACTTCGCGCTGGAGATCGGCAGTGTTGTCGGCGATCGAACGCAGGGACATCGACAGCGAGCCGAGGCTTTGCGCGACCGCGATCTTCTCGGCGATGCGCGGCGTGACCTCGAACGTGACGTTGGAGAAGGCCTTGACCACCGTCTTGCCTTCATCGTCCTTGCCGGAAATGCGTTGGTCCGTTGCGAGCACGCGCAGATTGCGAATGATCGTCTCGGCGACCTTCAGCGGCGGGCCGTCGCCACCGCCCTGCACCGTCTGGGTCAGCACGAGGTCGACGTGGTCCCCAGGGAAGACGAAGCCGGCTACCGCGGACGAAATGTTCACGGGCACTGTGATGGCGCGCATGCCGGGGCCGAGCGCCGCGGCGAGGAAGCCGCGGTCACCAGGACCGACAAGCGATCCGCGTGTGACCGGCTGCCCGGCCGTGATCGGGTACCGCACCACGGTGCCGAGCAGCTTCCTCGGATCGCCGTCAGGCTGACCCTCGACATAATAGGCGCTCTGCATGAGCTCCTTCGGCCAGGGCTGCAGGCTGAGACTGTCGGCATCGATGATGGTGCCGGCAGGCAGCGCCTTCTTGGCGACGAGAATTTTCGGCCCGACCGGAACCATCGGTGCAGCAGCAGCTTGCTGCGCGCCGGCGCCGGCGAACATGTTCTTGGCCATTACCGCGGTGACCACCGCAATGACCAGCGCTCCAATGAGCAGCGCGACCTTCTTCACATCCATGGCGAAATCGCCTCCCCCTTGCGGGCCCCTTGAACAGCCTCAGACATCAGGCAAATTGGTTAAGAAAGCGTTGGGTGAGAATCGGAGCGAGCACGGCGACGCCGCCGAACGCGATCGCGACTCCATACGGAATCTCGGGTCGGCCCTCCCGCCGATGGACCCGATGCCAGGCCAGAATCCCGAGCGTGAGCACGCCTCCAGCAATTGACATCACGACCAGGAACCTGACCGTCAGCATGGGCGGGAACCACAGCGCGAGCGCCGCTGCGAGCTTGACGTCGCCCCCGCCCATCATGCCGGCGCAAAAGGCGCCGGTGAGCAGCGCAAATACAATTCCTGCTACCGCGATTTGCGCAGCCATGTCCGGCCACGGGCTCAGGCGCACCGACAGCCAGTATAGCGGCGCGGACAGCGCGATAGTGAGGTTGAGCCGATTCGAAATGGTGAAGGTGCGAACGTCGATTACGGCCGCGACCACTAGCAGTGCGGCGAGCACGAGGAGCACCAGATCGGTAAATGCGGCGTTGAACATGACTCGAGACCCCTAGACGGCGCGCCTTTCGAATTCGTAACCGGGGCATCGATGCAATCTTTTGACGTGGTCATCGTTGGTGGGGGAATCGCGGGAGCGAGCCTCGGCGCCGAGATTGCTGAAAAGCGCCGCATTTTGGTCATCGAGGCCGAGGATCTGTGCGGCTATCACTCGACCGGCCGCTCGGCGGCTTTCTACCTGGAGAGCTACGGCGGTCCTGAGGTCGCGAAGCTCAGCCTGGCATCCCATGACTTCCTCGACACTCCACCTAGTGGCTTTTCGGAACATGGTTTTCTTCGCACTCGCGGAGACCTGCACCTCAGCACGGGAGAGCTCCCTGAGCTGCCGCCGAGCGTCGAAGCGCGAACCGTCGAACGCACCGAACTCGAACAGATGGTGCCGGGGATCAGGCAGAAATGGCGTCGAGCCTTGTTCGAACTGCGCTGTGCCGACATCGACGTGGCCGGCCTGCATGCCGCATTCTTGCGAGCGTTTCGGCGAAAAAGCGGCATTGTACGAACTCGCGCTCGGCTCATGCGCGCAACACCGCGCGGCGCCGGATGGGACGTGGACCTCGAGGACGGGTCGGCATTGCGGGCCTCGATCCTGGTCAACGCCGCGGGCGCATGGGCGGATCAGGTCGCGCTGGCCTGTTCGGCGGTACCGCTGGGGATCGCACCCAAGCGGCGCACGATGGTTCAGCTTCGCGTCGGCCGCTCGGGTTTGAAGGATTTACCGCTGGTCGATGATTCCGACGGAACGTTTTATTTCAAGGGGGAGGGCGATTCGACGATTTGGCTCAGCCCACACGACGAGATCCCTTCCGAGCCCTGTGATGCAGTGCCCGGTGAGATCGACGTTGCGATCGCGATCGACCGTTTCGAGCAGGTGGTCGACTGGCCGGTCGAGCGAGTCGAGCGCAGCTGGGCGGGCCTTAGGAGCTTCGCTCCCGATCGCCTGCCGGTGTACGGCTTTGACTCCGACCATCCGAGCTTTTTCTGGTGCGCAGGGCAGGGCGGTTTCGGAATCCAGACTTCGCCCGCCGCGGCCAAGATGGCCGCTGCGCTACTGCTCGGCGAAGAGCCGGACGCCATTGTGAAGTCCATCGACACGGACGTCTTTTCGCCGAGGCGGTTCAAGAGCTGAGCTCATATGAGTTGGGGAGGCGCGGGTGACGCCTCCCCTCACCAACTTTCCAACAGGGGAACGAGAGAGTCGGTGACGGAGGCTGTTTAATTCCCCGAGTCAGCTATCAAAAGTGAACTTTCATTCACAGCCTGTGGTGTCGCCGTTGCTCGTCGGCCGCGGCGCAGGCGAGGGCGTCCACGCGGTCGTTCTCGGGATGACCGCTATGGCCCTTGACCCAGTGCCAGTCGATCCGGTGCGGCTTCGCGGCCTCGATCAGCTTCTGCCACAGCTCGGCATTTTTCACCGGCTTCTTGTCAGAGGTCCGCCAGCCATTGCGTTGCCAATTGTGGATCCAGCGCGTGATTCCATCGCGGACATAGATGCTGTCGGTGTGAAGCTGGACCCGGCAGGGGCGCTTGAGCGCTTCGAGGCCCTTGATCGCGGCGATCAGTTCCATGCGGTTGTTGGTCGTCAGCGGCTCGCCGCCTGAGAGCTCGCGCTCCCTCTCGCCGGCGCGCAGAAGTACGCCCCAGCCGCCGGGGCCGGGGTTGCCGCGGCACGCGCCGTCGGTGAACAGCTCGATTTCAGGCGGCTCTGTCAGAAACAAGCTCGCGGGGCAGCTTGAAGATCATGCGCTCGGGCGAATGGTCGGCTTCTTCCTCGGACACATCGAACCGGGTCCGGAGCGCGTCAACGACTTCGCGGACAAGCACCTCGGGGGCAGATGCTCCGGCGGTGATTCCGACCGTGGTCGATTGCCCAAGCCAGTCCCAATCGATGTCCGCGCCGCGCTCGATCAGCCGCGCCGGTACACCCAGCCGCTCGGCGACCTCGGCGAGGCGGAGCGAATTGCTGCTGTTGGGAGCGCCAATGACCAGAATCCGGTCGCATTGCGCGGCGATCGCCTTGACCGCGGCCTGTCGGTTCGAGGTGGCGTAGCAGATGTCTTCGCTACGCGGCGCGCGAATGGACGGAAATCGCCGCTTCAGCGCTTCGACGATCGCTGCAGTGTCATCGACCGAAAGGGTGGTTTGGGTGAGAAAGGCGAGGTTTTCAGTCTCTGGCGCGGTCACAGTTTTCGCATCGTCTACCGTCTCGACGAGCGTGATCGAACCTTCGGGCACCTGTCCGAACGTGCCGATCACCTCCGGATGCCCGGCATGGCCGATGAATAGGATGTGGCGGCCTTCCTCGATCAGCCGTTGTGCCTGGCGATGGACTTTCGAGACCAGGGGACAGGTCGCGTCGACATAAGTGAGCCCGCGAATCTGAGCCGTCGCGGGCACCGACTTTGGTACGCCATGGGCCGAGAAGACCACCGGCCGATCGTCGGGGACCTCATCCAGCTCATCGACGAAAATCGCGCCGAGTCCGCGCAGCCGCTCGACCACGAAGCGATTGTGGACGATCTCATGGCGGACATAGACGGGTGGGCCGAAGCGCTCGAGCGCGAGCTCGACGATCTGGATCGCACGGTCGACCCCGGCACAAAAGCCGCGCGGGGCGGCAATCAACACACGAAGGGGAGCTAGTTCAGGCACGGTGCAGGCCATGTAAGGCATCGCTTGCAGCCATAGAAGGCCCTTCCTATGAACGCGGGCCTGTTCCGCACTCGCAAGGATCGTCCCAAAGTGAAGCTCCGCACGACCGCATTGATTACCTTCATGCTCCTTGGCGGATGCCGCCACGCCGGCGAGATTACCGACGAAAACGGGGGCGGCATCTATGCCGTCCGCAGCGTGTGCCCAGTTGCAGGGATTCCGGCGGGCACGGGCGACATCACCTTGTTCAACCCACCCGACAGCAGGGATTCCAGCGCGATCGATGTGACCGCCACAATCACCCAGCTGCGCTCAACCTGCGAGCCGGGCGCCAGCGACGTTGTCTCGAACGTGACCTTCACCGTCACTGCCTTGAGACGGGATGCGGGCCCTGCGCGGCAGGTGATTCTGCCCTATTTTGATGTGGCATTGCGTGGTGGGACCAATATTGAGGCGAAGCAGGTCGGCTCGGTGGCGCTCAACTTCCCTGCGGGAAGCCAGCATGCAATGACTCGGGCACAGGCAAGCATCCGCGTCAGCCGATATGCAGCCACTCTGCCCCCAAGGGTTCGTGCGATCCTCACCCGCCCGCGCAAGTCGGGGCAGGCGGATGCTGCAGTCGATCCGATGTCCGATCCGGCTGTGCGCGAGGCGGTCGCCAATGCGACCTTCGAGCATCTCGTCGGGTTCGAGCTCACCCAGGACCAGCTTAAGTATAACGCTACTCGATAAATTGGGGGCTTCGCTCTTCCAAAGCCGTAAGGTTTATGAATCGAGGGTTCGCGCCGTCGCCCCGTCAAGCTTCCGCGAGGACGTCGACGGATGGAGCAGCGGGTTGCCCCCGCTTTGGTGGAGCGCCGTAGGCCGCACGAAAAAAGCCGCGTTGACTTGGTGACTTGGCGCGGCCAAGGCACGCCGCGTCGCCGGAAGTCTAGGTTTCCGGAATGGCCGCGCGGGAGAGGTCGCATGCAGATGCGGCGCCGAAGGAGCAACCGCCCCCGGAATCTCTCAGGCACAAAGGACCGCGCGCGCCTGACAGTCTGGAAAGAGCCCGCCAAAGCCTTGGCGTAGGTGGGCCGCCGAAGGGGCAAAGCTCTCAGGCGCGAGGGACAGACGGGGGCGGCTGATGGGCTCCGCAGGCGGGCCATTTCGGTCGCACCTTTGCCCGGAGCGCATGAATGAGCGAGATCTACGACAGCGCTACTCTCGACAAGCTGCCACTCGATTCGTGGCATCGCGCGCGGGGCGGCCGGATGGTGCCCTTCGCCGGCTACGAAATGCCCGTCCAGTACGAAGGCATCATCGCCGAGCATCTATGGACCCGCGAGAATGCGGGGCTGTTCGACGTCAGCCATATGGGACAGCTGTTCATTCACGGGCGATCGGTCGATGCGGCGCTCGAGCGGCTAATGCCGGGCGATTTTCAGTTCGCGGCGGACATGAAGCCCAAATATTCGCTGCTGCTCGATGATGACGGTGGGATCATAGACGACCTGATGGCCACTAGACGCGGCCAGGATTTCTACGTCGTCGTCAACGGCGCAACCAAATATGGCGACATCGACTACATGCAGCGGCGCGTGCCCGAGGACATTATCATCGATCACATGCGTGGGCAGGCGCTGCTCGCGCTTCAGGGTCCGCGCGCAGCAGAGGTGCTCGAGGCGATCATTCCGGGCGTTAGCGAACTTGGGTTCATGCAGGCCGGTCCGTTCCAGTGGGAAGGCCGAAGCTTGTGGATCAGCCGCTCCGGCTACACTGGCGAGGACGGGTTCGAGATTTCGGTGCCAGCGATCGTTGTGGAGCAGCTGGCGGACGCCATTGTCGCGCACCAGCTGGCCAAGCCCATCGGCCTTGGCGCGCGCGATTCGCTGCGTCTCGAAGCCGGACTTCCGCTCTACGGTCACGACCTCGATACGAAGACCACGCCGGTGATGGCCGGGCTAACCTTTGCTATCAACAAGCGCCGGCGGGCCGGGGGCGGCTTTCCGGGCGCACCGCGCATTCTCGAGGAGCTCGATAAAGGGCCGGTCGAAAAGCGCGTCGGGCTGGAAATCGAGGGACGCCAGCCGGTCCGCGAAGGCGCGCTGATTTTGGATGGCGAAGGCAATGAAATCGGCAACATCACCAGCGGCGGCTTTTCGCCCTCGCTGCAACGTCCGATCGCCATGGGCTATGTCGCGGCGCCGTTTGCCGAGGTCGACACCGCGCTGAAGCTCGAGCAGCGCGGCAAGTTGTTCGATGCGCACGTTGTACCAATGCCCTTCGTTCCACACCGCTACTATCGCAAGGGAGCCGCCTGATGAGCCTCTATTTCACCAAAGAGCACGAATGGATCCGGGTCGACGGGGGCAGTGCCACCGTTGGCATTTCCGATCATGCACAGGAAGCGCTGGGCGACATTGTCTTCGTCGAGGTCCCCGAGGCAGGCCGCCGCGTCACCAAGGGACAGGAAGCGGCCGTCGTCGAGTCGGTGAAGGCCGCGTCCGACGTCTATGCACCGGTCTCCGGTGAGGTGACCGAAGGCAACCAGGCTATCGCCGATGATCCGGCGCTGGTGAACAGCGATCCCGAAGGGCAGGGCTGGTTCTTCAAGGTGAAGCTCGACAATCCGGGCGAACTCGACGGCCTGATGGATGAAGCGGCCTATCGCGATTGGGTGAATACGCTTTGACCCAGGCGGCCGCCTCGACCAGCAAGTGGGACGCTGCGGATTACGCGCGCGTCGGCGCGTTCGTCGCCGAGCTCGGCGAAGCGGCGCTTGACCTGCTCGACCCGAAGCCGGGCGAGCGAATTCTCGACATTGGCTGCGGCGAGGGGACGCTGACCCGGAAGATAATCGATCGTGGGGCGAACGTGCTCGGAATCGACAATTCGCCCGAGATGATTGCTGCCTCGCGCGCGAAGGGGGTCGATGCACTGCTGCTTGCGGCCGAGGACATGCAGTTCTTCGCCCAGTTCGATGCAGCTTTCTCGAATGCGACGCTGCACTGGGTGCTGGAGAAGGAGCAGGCGGCACGGGCGATCTTCCGTGCATTGAAGAGTGGCGGCCGGTTCGCTGGGGAGATGGGCGGTGAGGGGAATATCAGGAACCTGCGCGAGGCGCTTGACGAGGAGTTGATCATCCGCGGTTATGCTCCGCCCGTCGAGGCCGGGAACTGGTATGCCTCGCCCGAGGAATTCGCCGCGGTCTACGAGGCCGCCGGCTTCTGCGAGATCGACGCTCGCCTAATCGAGCGGCCGACCCCGCTGGACCATGGCGTCGCGGCCTGGGTCACGACCTTTCGCAAGGGCTGGCTCGACCGCGCCGAGGTTCCCGAAGAGGAGCGCACCGAGATCGGGGCTTCGGTTGCCGACCGCTTCGGCTCTGACATCGCCGATTACGTCCGCCTTCGCTTCATCATGAGGAAGCCTGCCTGATGCGTTACCTACCGCTGAGTGACACCGACCGCAGCGAAATGCTGCGCGTAATCGGCGCCGGCTCGATCGACGAATTGTTCCGCGACGTACCCGAGGCAGCGCGGCTCGAAGGACCGATTCCGGCGCTTCCGATGCATGCTTCGGAAATGGCGGTCGAACGGCACATGACTGCGCTGTCTAGGCTGAACATGGTGGCTGGCGACGTTCCCTTCTTCCTCGGTTGCGGCGCGTATCGGCATCACATTCCGGCGAGCGTCGACCACATCATCCAGCGCGGCGAGTTCCTGACCAGCTATACACCCTACCAGCCCGAGATCGCACAGGGCACGCTGCAGATGATGTTCGAGTTCCAGACCCAGGTCGCGCGGCTGTTCGGCTGTGAGGTCGCCAACGCCTCGATGTACGACGGCTCGACGGCAATGTGGGAAGCCATCGAGATGGCGCAGCGCATCACCCGGCGCGAAAAGACGATTATCTCGTCGGGTGTGCACCCGCATTACCTCAGCGTGGCGAAGAGCATGGCGCAATTCACGCAGGACACGCTCGAGGCAGCGCTTCCGGAGCTGACTGCGAAAACCGACATCAACCGGCTGATCGCGGGCATTGACGCCGAGACCAGCGCGGTCGTGGTTCAATATCCCGACATCCTCGGCCGAATCACCGATCTCAGGGCGATCGCGGACGCGGTGCACGCCGCCGGCGCGCTGTTGATCGCAGTGGTGACAGAGCCGGTTGCGCTGGGGTTGATCAAATCGCCCGGAGAGATGGGCGCGGACATAGTGGTGGGCGAGGGGCAATCGATCGGCGTAGGGCTGCAGTTCGGCGGCCCTTATGTCGGCCTCTTCGCCTGCCGCGAAAAGCATGTACGGCAGATGCCGGGCCGGCTCGCCGGCGAAACCGTCGATGCCGAGGGCAAGCGCGGCTTCGTGCTGACCTTGTCGACGCGCGAGCAGCACATCCGGCGCGAGAAAGCGACTTCAAACATCTGCACGAGCTCGGTGCTGTGCGCGCTGGCGTTCACCGCGCATCTGACTTTGCTCGGCGAGAAGGGGCTGAGGCAGCTCGCTTCCTTGAATCACGCGCGCGCGTGCGAGGCAGCGGATCGGCTGACGGCGATCCCCGGGGTCGAGCTGATCAACACCAGCTTCTTCAACGAATTCACGGTGAAGCTTCCAGTCGAGGCCCGTCCAGCCGTCCATGCGATGGTCGATAAGGGGGTCTTGGGCGGCGTTTCGCTCGGGCGGCTTTACCCGGGAGTGAAGAGTCTGGAGAACGGACTCGTCGTCGCGGTGACGGAAACCACGACCGCGCAAGATATCGACGCATTCGAAGCCGCCCTGAAGGAGGTGGCCCAATGACGGTCAATCCTTCGGGCTGGCGGCCTTCGGCGCCGGCAAATGAGCAGGGCGAGATGCGTACCGTCACCGGCAACCGTGCGCTGATGCTCGAAGAGCCGCTGATCTTTGAGATCGGCGATACAAAGCAGACCGGCGTCGACTTTGCCGAGGTACCAAACTGTGCCGATCTTCTTGGCGGTCTCGAGCGCACCGGCGACATCGGCCTACCGGGTCTCTCCGAACCCGAAGCCGTGCGCCATTACACGCGTCTGTCGCGCCAGAATTACGCGATCGACCTCGGGCTGTTTCCGCTGGGCAGCTGCACGATGAAGCACAACCCGCGGCTCAATGAGAAGGTCGCGCGTCTGCCGGGTTTCGCCGACGTTCACCCGCTCCAACCGCAGGAGACCGTGCAGGGGGCTTTGCAGGTGATCAACGAGCTGGCTTCCTGGCTGCTTGACCTCACCGGCATGTACGGCGTTGCCATGAGCCCGAAAGCGGGTGCGCACGGCGAGCTTTGCGGCCTGCTCTGCATCCGCGCCGCGCTGGAAGCGCGCGGGGACAAGCGCGAGGTGGTCCTCGTACCCGAGAGCGCGCATGGAACGAACCCGGCGACCGCCGCCTTCGCAGGCTATGGCGTCGAGAACATCCCGGCCAATTCAGCCGGGCGCGTCGACCTTGAAGCGCTGAAATCGCGGCTCGGCCCCGATGTCGCAGCGGTGATGATCACCAATCCGAACACCTGCGGCCTGTTCGAGCCCGACATGAAGGCGATCAGCCAAGCGGTCCATGCCGCGGGCGCGTTCGTCTATTGCGACGGCGCCAATTTCAACGCGATCGTCGGCAAGGTGCGCCCCGGCGACCTCGGCGTCGATGCGATGCACATCAATTTGCACAAGACTTTCTCGACTCCGCACGGAGGCGGGGGTCCCGGCTCGGGTCCAGTCGTGCTGTCGGAGGCGCTGGCGCCCTTTGGACCGCTGCCGTTCGTCGCGAAGATGCGGGATGGCAGCTACAAGCTCGTTGAGGAAGAGAATTCGGGCGAGGAGCATCCCAGGGCCTTCGGGCGGATGGTCGCATTCCACGGGCAGATGGGCATGTTCACCCGCGCCCTCGCATACATCCTCAGCCACGGCGCCGACGGGCTGAAGCAGGTCGCCGAAGACGCGGTGCTCAACGCAAATTATATTCTCCGGGGCCTCGAGGACGCGCTCGACGCGCCATTTGCACGAAGCGGACCCTGCATGCACGAGGCAATCTTCTCCGACAGGCGCTTTGCCAGCGACGTGACTACGCTCGATCTCGCCAAGGCATTGATTGACGAGGGCTTCCACCCGATGACGATGTACTTCCCTTTGGTTGTTCATGGGGCGATGCTCGTCGAACCGACCGAAACGGAGTCGAAGGCCAGCCTCGATCAATTCATAATGGCGGTTCGGTCGATTGCGCAGAGGGCGAAAGCCGGCGATCAGAGTCTCAAAGCGGCGCCCATCTACGCGCCTCGACGGCGGCTCGACGAAACGCTTGCCGCGAGAAAGCCGGTGCTGACATACAAAGAGCCCGAAGCCGCTCGGGCGGCGGAATAGGGCCCAAGGGGGGAATTTCGAATGCAGGATCATCCGGTTCAGCACGGTTGGCTGACGGCGCTTCTGCCGCTCGTGATCATCGCCGTGGTTGTCGCGTTGCGGATGCGTTCGATGAGCCGGGAGCGGCCGCTCAAGCTTGGCACGTTGTGGCTGGTGCCGATCATTTACGTGCTGCTGATTGGATCGATGCTTCTTGCCTTGCCGCCGTCTCGGGTTGGATGGGCTTTGGTTGCGCTGGGACTGGCTGTGGGCGCGGTCCTCGGCTGGCATCGCGGCAAGCTGATCCGGATCACGCGCAACGACGAGACGGGCGAGCTTAGCCAGAAAGCTTCGCTGCTTGCGATGCTTCTCCTTCTTGCACTGATCGTTCTGAAGTTCGGTGCCCGCGCAATCTTCGGCGATTCGGCCGCGGGTCATCCAGGCAGCGGCGCAATGCTGCTGACCGATTCATTCATCGGCTTTGCGCTCGGGCTGCTCAGCGCCACCAGGCTCGAGCTATTCGTGCGTGCGCGGCGGATTCTCGCTGCCTCTTGAATGGGCGATAACCAACGTTTCTATGAATCTCCGACGGCGGGCGCTCGCCGATCCGCTCCCGCAGCGCTCAGAAACCGTGAGCCGATCTCGCAAGTACTAAAAGAGTGGCTTCCGAAACGCGGTCTCGTCCTCGAAATCGCAAGCGGCACTGGCGAGCACGCAATCTATTTCGCCGAACGCTTTGCGAGCCTCGACTGGCAGCCGAGCGACATCCATCCCGATGCACTTGCCTCGATCGCGGCATGGCGAGTGCAGTCGGCGCTGCCCAATGTCTGTGCCGCGCTAACCCTTGATGCATCCGAAGCGGATTGGAAAATCTGCCATGCGGATGCCGTGCTCAACATCAACATGGTCCACATCAGCCCATGGAAATCGACGCTTGGGCTGCTCGACGGGGCCCGGAACCTGCTTGCCGAAGGCAGCCCGCTGATTCTCTATGGTCCCTGGATCGCAGATGCGATTCCGACAGCGCCGAGCAACATCGCGTTCGACAGGGACCTTCGAAATCGCAATCCGGAATGGGGCCTGCGCAAAGTCGAGGATTTCGCGGCCGAAGCCGAGGTTCGCGGCTTTCGGCTGGCGGAGGTCCGTCCAATGCCGGCCAATAACCTCATGCTGCTATTGCGCCGTTGTTAAACCTAGTTTTTACCTGATTTCGCTACTTGGGGCTCATGGACGAGAGCAGCATCACACAGAACCGGCGTTCGCGACGCTCGCCTGTGCTCCTCTCCGCGACGATTTACGTCGCCGGTCTGCCGGTGACGGTAAACCTGCGGAATCTGTCGGAGGAGGGGGCGCTGATCGAAAGCGAGCGACTGCCGCCAGAAGGTTCGGAAACGGTTTTCGAGCGGAACGAAACGCGACGAACGGGCCGGATCGTCTGGGTGCAAGACAAATATGCTGGCGTCGCTTTCGATACGCTACTCAAGCGCGAGGAAGTACTGCGTCATGTCCCCGCCCCAAGGCCGAGGGCGCAACTCGACTTCCGTCGTCCTGGACTCGCTTGCCGGCCGCTTAGCGCGCACGAGCGCAAGATGCTCGAAAGATGGCTGGCGAAATCTCAGTTCGACCACGTCGGCGAATGATCAGCTCGCCTTGCGGCGCGCTTCGGCTTGCCTTTCCTGAAGGAATCTCATGATGTCCGCGATCGGAAGAACCCGATTGAATCCGATTCCATAGCCGTCGACGTCACGCCACTTGACGATTCCGCGACTGGCGGGGAGTCCATCCAGGATCACCACCACCTCCGCGCCGACGCTGAGTTCGGCACTCGTGCGCACACAGATTCCACCCTGCGAGATGTTGAGGGCGTGGACCCGATAAACATCAGCGTCGGACCGTAGACGAGCGACGCAGTCGACTTCGATTCGAGGCATCCGGGGCTGCGTCTCCATGCCCGAGGCGCTCAGCAGCGCGAGTACGTCGACCGCTGCATCGAAGACAATTCCCATCAGGCCGCGCTCGGACCAATGAACGACGCCGGCGACGCTTTCGCCGTGCTTGAGCTCAATCGAAACGCGGCTTCCCGGCTCAATTGGAGAATAGGGCCGGACCATCATTCCGCCCGCAGAGATGTTGCGGATCAGGCAAAGCTCGCGCCGGTCGCCGATTTGCAGCGCACCGACGCGCAAGAGACTGAGGAAGCGTTCCTCGCTCCGTCGCTCGGGCTGGGCCGGCGGCACTGGGGAAAGCGAATAAAGGGTGGTCTCGACGCGCTTGCTCAACGTGTGGCTCCGAAATCGAATAGGCAACCTCACGTTGCCGCATCCGTGATCGACGTTCGTCGAACCGGCCCCACTGCTGAAGGTACATAAAGGTGAAGGCTTATCAGAGCGTTTCTTTATGTCCGTTCCGGTGGTTTGCTGTTCATGAGAAGCGCGCTAAGGTCAAACGATCGGGAAGGAACCCCTATGATTGGGCGGTTGGTGATCCTTGCGGGCGCACTCGCGGTCAGCGGCATCGCCGCGGCGCAGACGGCGACCACCAAATTGGATGCAGTCTCCGGCATTCCCGAGAGCGACAAAGCCGACCGGACTCAGGACGTCAGCCTTAAAGCTGATCGCGACGAGCGAATGCTGGTGCCGGTTAGATTGTCGGGTGGAGGGCCTTATTATTTCCTCGTCGACACTGGCGCCGACCGGACAGCCGTTTCGCGCGAGCTCGCCGATAAGCTCAAACTGGCGAGTGGCGATAGCGCCGAGCTGCACACCATTACGGGCGTGTCGCAGGTCCGCACGGCGCGGGTGGACGACGTCCAGCTAACGCGAGAGCCGGAGAAGTCGGTCGATGCTGCAGTGCTCGAGGGCGCTTATATCGGCGCCGACGGAATTGTCGGAGTAGACCTGCTTCGCTCGCAACGCGTCCAGTTCGATTTCGAGAATCAGACGATGTCCATCGTACCATCCGCATCGCCTGATTTTCACGCGGAACCCGGGACGATTGTCATCCAGGCGCGGCGGAAGAACGGTCGTCTCATTGTCACCGATGCGGTGGCGAACGGACAACCCGTGATCGTGGTGCTCGATACCGGATCCGACCTTTGCCTGGGCAATGAAGCACTGCGCTCGAAGCTGCTCGGGAAGGATCTGGCAGACCAGAATCAGAACATCGAGCTTCAGTCGGTAACCGGCGCAAAGATCAATGGGGATTACACCCTCATCCGCAATGTGACGATCGCCGACGTCAAGCTCACCAACCTCGCCGTCGTGTTCACCGACGCCCACACCTTCAAGCAGCTGGGGCTCGAACACAAACCGGCATTGTTGCTGGGAATGAATGCGCTGCGCGCATTCAAGAAGGTGTCGATCGACTTTGCTCGGAAGAAATTCCGGGTGGTGCTTCCGGATCATAGCGCGCCAGATTCGCAGCTGGCGTTGAGCACCTTTTAGCCGGCTGTCACTTGAATCGCATTTTGAATTCCAAAATGAAAAAATTGCTGCCTGAGGCTAGGCCCGCGTGCCCTTTGCGAGGCCCTGTCAGGCTGGACAGCCGATGACTCTGACGAGCTTTTGCAGCGCGGCCCAGACTTGGCTGCAAGCGTCGACGAATGCTCCGCCGCCCCTGCCGGCAGAACGGGGGCCGACGCGGCCGCTAAGCTTCTTGGGCCAATGAGCCATCGTTAATGAAGCGATCTGCGAGCGCGGTCAGCGAGCTTTCGTGCGTTAGATCGAGGTGTAGCGGGCTGACCGAGACATAGCCGTCCGCCACTGCTTCCAAGTCGGTCAGGTGCCCGGGAGTCTGGACCATCGGTCCCAGCCCGAACCAATAATAATCATAGCCGCGCGGATCCGTCCGCTGAACGATTCGAAGGCGCCCATAATCGCGGAGGCCCTGCCGGCAGACCCGGATACCTTTCACCTCATCGGGTGAAATTGCCGGAAAGTTCACGTTGATCAGTGAATGGGGCTCGGTTTCGAATGCAAGCAGGGGCCCGAGCACGCATTCGGCCCATTGTTCCGCAGCAGCGAACGGGACTGTGTCGCCCATGCCTTCTCGTGAATAGGCCTGGCTGAGCGCGATCGAACGAACTCCGGCCAGCGCTCCTTCCATCGCCGCCGAGACGGTGCCGGAATAGGTTACATCCTCGGCCAGATTCGCACCGCGATTGATCCCCGAAAGGATCACGTCTGGCGGCGAATCTCTCATCACGTGAGCGAGCGCGAGCATTACGGCATCGGTCGGTGTACCAGTTACCGAGAAGCGGCGCTCGTCGTGCCGACGAAGCCGAACCGGAGTGGTCAGGGTCAGCGAGTGGCCGGCCCCCGACTGCTCCTCGGCTGGTGCAACGATCCAGATGTCCTCGCTGAACTTGCGGGCGATATCTTCGAGCAGCTTCAGGCCACGCGCGTTCACGCCATCGTCGTTGGTAAGCAAAATTCGCATGGACGGCGTATGCGGGAGCCGCTTCGATGCTGCAACCGTCGCTCCGCCCACCCTTCGGCGCCGCCGGCAGCGGGCACCGGAAGGAAAATAGCGCCATATTCGCAACAGCTTGGCGATTTCTTCACTGTTTTACCGTAAGTCCTTGTTCAGCGTTGGCTCCACAACTATAGCGCCGAGCTGGGGATGACCGACTTGTCCGGACAAGTCCCGGTAAAGTCAGTGTAATTCGCCTCCGGCTGCACCGGTGGCCCGGCCGCAGCCAGTGGCGGCGTATCGGCGCTCGCGACTGGGAAAGCGCGGGCATGTGCGGGGGAGGGAATTGATGGCGACGGCATTAGTCGACCTTTACGGCGGCGACGACTTCGAACCTTTTGACAGGATCATTCTTCCTGAGGGCTACCGCCCGTTGGAGGACGAAGAATTCATGTGTGGGCGTCACCGCGCCTATTTTCTTCGGAAGCTCAAGGCGTGGAAGGAGGCGATCATCGAGGAGTCGCGCGCGACCATGGCCCAGCTCCAGGTCGACTCGCTGCGCGAACCGGACATCGCCGACCGCGCGTCCAGCGAAACGGACTGGTCGATCGAGCTCCGTACCCGCGACCGGCAGCGCAAGCTGATCGCGAAGATCGATTGCGCGATCCGCCGACTCTACGAAGGTGAATATGGATATTGCGAAGTCACCGGGGAACCGATCTCGCTCGGGCGGCTCGAAGCGCGTCCGATCGCAACGATGACTCTCGAGGCGCAGGAGCGTCACGAGCGCATCGAACGAGTATCCCGCGACGACTGAGGAACGCCGTTTAGAGCACCGGCCTCTCCCTACTTGCCGGCGTGCCTCTCGCACATCCGTGATTGCCATTCTGGCCGCGCTCTCGTTTTGCACCCCCTGGACTCCGGCGGCGGCCGGCGATCGAACGCACTCCGAACTCATGATTGCGGATTTCAATTCGGGGACCAAACCCAACAACGTCGGGGGCGATTTCGGAGCGTGGATTTACGATCCCAACGATCCCATGCAGGGCTGCATCGAGGCGTTCGACCGAGCCGATCGCTATGGCGACTCGGGATATTCCTTGCGGCTCATCTACAGCGTGGATTCGACCAAAGCCGCTTTCGGCGGCCTGTGGATGAGGCTGCAAAATCTCGACGCTTCCAAATTCGACAATCTCGCCTTTCGCGTCAGGGGAGACGCGAAGATGGGTTACACCAGCGTGTTCAAGGTCGAGCTGAAGGACTCGCTGGACCAGAGCAGCCATTATTATGTCCGCGGAGTCAGTGACCATTGGCAGGATATCATCATTCCCCTCAAGGAACTTGAGGGAACGGCCAACTTCAGGAAACTGAAGGAGTTCACGATCGTGTTCGAGGACACGAGCGCGACCGTAAAGAGGGGTGTTATCTACATCGATGACGTGCGGTTTACGAAGAGCACGCCCTGATCAGTGTCGTAACGGTGCCTGCTGCCGGAATGCGAAGCGGAACGGTTACATCTCTCGTGTCGCGCACGACGCGCGCGCCTGCAACTTCCGCGATTCCTCGCCGCGCGTCGAAGCTGAAGGGTCAGTGGGTCAGGTGGCCGGCGAGCTCATCCTTCAATCTGAGTTTTTCTTTCTTGAGGCGGTGGAGAAGGTCTTCGTCGGGGTGGCTTCGATGCTCTTCTTCCTCGATGAGGGCGTGAAGGGCCTGGTGCTTCGATTCGAGCTCCTCGACCATTGCCTTGTCCATTGGTGCGGTTCCTTTCGGTCAGCGTGTCACCACCGCGTAATAAACCACGAATTGCTTCCATTGTCTTGACTCTTGTCACGTTCTGCCGAGTCCGGATTGCCGCTCACCGCGAAAGGCGGCAGCCTGTTCCGGCCACGGCGCGGATGCGATAGAATTGGTCCAAGATGAACGATGATCATCCGGCCGCAATCCTTGAGGCGCTCAAGGCCGAGCACAGGGAGCTCGATCAGCAGATTCAGCTGCTTTCGTCCGAGCCGACGGGCGACCAGCTGGAGATCGCGCGCCTCAAGCGGCGGAAGCTGATGATCAAGGATCAGATCCAGCGGATTATCGATTCGAGCGTTCCCGACATCATCGCCTGATGCAGTGTCCTGTCCCGATGAGAGACAGAGAGCGCAGCCAAATGGGCGCCGAGCGAGTCTGACGTTCCCTCTGAGCGTTTAGGATGGCAGTGTGATGACGATGGACGAATCGGACATACCGCAGTCGCAGGTGCGGATCACCTCGCGTCTGATCGACTCGCTCTATACCGAGGCGATGCTGCTCGCCGACGAGGCACGCTCATATTTCGACGACGCGGGCCGCGAGGAGCGCTCGATGCTAAAGCCTTTCGCCCGCGTCGGCTTCGCCTGCGAGTCGCTCAAGGTGACAACGCGGATCATGCACATCGTTGCCTGGCTGCTGACGCAGCGGGCGATCGAATCGGGCGAGATCCCGATGCGTGACGGAAGGCGCCCCGAACGCCGGCTCGGCAATGCTCAGGACAGCGATGTTGCGGTGGTTGCAACGCTCCCGGCGTCAGCGCAAAAACTGATCAACTCGAGCGCGGACCTCTACGCGCGCGTAAAGCGGCTCGACGAAGGCACGCTCGAGACCGAAGTACCCCAAAGCCCGGCTCGCGCGCTGATGGGTCGCCTCGAGCGCGGGCTCGGCGGACACACGTAAGTTAAGCGCCGCAGATTCGTGCCTTCGCCGCGGCATATTGATCGGCGAGCAGGTCGACGTAGCTGGCAGCCGTCCGAGTCCTGTCGATCACGCCGATGCCCTGACCCGACCCCCAGATGTCGCGCCAGGCCTTCGCCTTGCCCGACCCTTCCGAACCGAACTTCATCATATCGAGACTGCCTGCGGCGAGTTTGTCGGGATCAAGACCCGCGTTGACGATCGACGAACGCAGATAGTTGCCGTGAACGCCGGTGAAGAGGTCGGAATAGACGATGTCCGCTGCTCCGCTGTCGATCACCGCTTGCTTATACGCCTCCGGAGCATTGGCTTCGTTGGTGGCGATGAACGGCGAGCCCACATAGGCCAGGTCGGCGCCTGCCGCGCGCGCGGCAAGCACCGAGGCACCGCTCGCAATGGCCCCTGAAAGGATCAGCGGTCCGTCGAACCACATCCGGATTTCCTGGATTAGCGCGAATGGCGACCAGCGTCCGGCATGGCCTCCGGCGCCGGCCGCGACGGCGATGATTCCATCCGCGCCTTTTTCGATCGCCTTTCGGGCGAAGCGGTCGTCGATGACGTCGTGAAGCGTGATCCCGCCCCACGCGTGCACCGCTTCGTTGAGCTCGACCCGAGCGCCCAAGGAGGTGATCACGATCGGCACCTTCCATTTCGCGCACACTTCCATGTCCCGCTCGAACCGGTCGTTCGAACGGTGCACGATCTGGTTGACTGCAAATGGAGCCGCCGGCCGATCGGGATGGTCGCGATCCCATGCGCCAAGCGCTTCGGTGATCTCGTTTAGCCATTCGTCGAGCAGATCGGCAGGGCGCGCGTTGAGTGCGGGAAAGCTGCCGACGATGCCCGACGTGCACTGGGCGATCACCAGCTTGGGGTTGGAGATAATGAACAGCGGTGCGCCGATGACGGGAATGCGCAGGTGCTGGAGGATCGGCGGAAGGCTCAAAGGCCGTGGTACTCGCGATACCAAGCGACGAAGCGTGGCACGCCTTGGTCGATGTTGGTCGTGGGCCTGAAACCGTGGTCGCGCTCGATTGCGCTGATATCGGCGAATGTCTCGCGAACGTCGCCGATCTGCATCGGCTTGGGATCAAGCAGCGCCTTGCGGCCGGTCTCCTGTTCGAGAAGCTCGACCACGCGCATCAAATCTTCGCTGCGGCTATTTCCAATATTGTACAAGGCGTGTGGGCCGGTGCCTCCACCGGCCTTCACCTCGCCATCGTCGGCAGGGGGGCTGCCAAGGCAGGCGATGACGCCCCGAACGATGTCGTCCACATAGGTGAAGTCGCGACGCATCTCGCCCCCGTTGAACAAGGGAATCGGCTCGCCGGCGTACATCGCCTTTGTGAAGATCCACATCGCCATGTCGGGGCGACCCCACGGCCCATAAACGGTAAAGAAGCGGAGCCCCGTGAGCGGCAGACGGTAGACGTTCGCATAGGTCTCGCTGAGAAGCTCGTCGGCCTTCTTGGTTGCGGCGTAGAGCGACAGCGGATGGTCGACCCGGTCCTCGACGCGGAACGGAAGGCTCTTGTTGCCGCCATAGACCGATGACGAGGACGCATAGACCATGTGCTTCGGGCGCCGAGCACGCGCGAGCTCGAGCATGTTGCAATGGCCGACGAGGTTCGAGTGAACATAGAGCTCCGGATGCTCGATACTATACCGGACGCCAGCTTGCGCGCCGAGATGAACGATGGAATCGATGTCGGCTCCGTTGGTGAAGGCCTTCAACTCATCCGCTTCGGCGAAGTCGACTTTGCCGAAGCGGAACCGATTTCCGAACTGTTGCTCCAGCGATTGCAGGCGCGCCTTCTTTAGTGCCGGATCATAATAATCATTGAGGTTGTCGATTCCGACCACCTCGTCGCCCCGCTCGAGCAGCGCTCGCGACGTCGCCGCGCCGATGAAGCCGGCAGCCCCCGTGACCAAAACAGCCATGGCCGCTCCTTAGGAGCAGCAGCGCCGTGCTGAAAAGCCCTTGGCGAAAAGCGCGTTTCGCTGGCGCTGTTCGCCGCACAAGCCTAATTCCAGCCCATGGCCGGGGTGGATTCCATCAACCAGCAGTTCAGCCGCTACGATCAGGTGCTGAAGTCGCACACCTATCGGCTGGCGGAGGACCCCAGCGACGAATTTGATGAAGATTACAAGATCAGGACCCTCGATTTCGAGCCGTTCCTCAAAGGCGGCGGCGCGGAACGCGCGAACTTCGCCGAAGCATTCGCCGGAGCATTGCAGGAGATCGGCTTTGCAGTGCTGGTCGGCCACGGCGTCGACCTTGCGCTCTACGACGCGATCCACGACTCGGCGCTGGACCTGATGACCTCGACGCCGATGCCTGAGAAGATGCGCTTTCGAGCGCAGCGGCACGGGTCGGTGAACCAGGGCTATTTCCCAATCGAGGAAACGAGCGAAATCCATCCCGACCTTGTCGAGGGCTGGGTCTTCTGTCGGCGAGCGTTCGACATTCCGCAGATGCGCGAGGGGGTCTTTCGCGCCGAAGATTATTGGCCTGCGGCGAAATATGAGCAACAGTTTCGCCCGCTCGTCCTTGCTCATGAGCAACTGTTCAAGCCGATTGCTCAGGCGATGCTCCAGGGACTCGGCTGCAACCCGCATCTCCTTGATGATAAGCTTACCGCGACGAACTTCGGACTGAGGCTCAATCATTATCCGCCGATGACGCAGGAGCAGGACCGCTCGGGCGCAGCGCGGCTGCTGGGCCACGAGGATGTCGACCTGTTCACCATCCTTCCCTCGTCACGAGCCGATGGCTTGCAGGTGTGGAATCATCGAAGCGGCAAATGGGTGCGACTCAAGGCGCCGCCCGGCTCGATCATCATCAATACTGGCGATTATATGCAGCGGATCACCAACGACCGCTTGCCCTCGACCACCCACCGGGTTGGAAAGCCCGCGGACGGATCGCATCTCTCGGAAGCGCGGATTTCATTCCCGATGGCGGTGTACCTTTGGGAAAATGAATTGCTCGAAGCCCTCCCGGGTTTCGGCGATCCGAAATACCCGCCGGTAACGGCGATCACCTTTCACACGCGGAGCACCAGCAAATTCTACGGCGATGGTTACGCCGTCGAGCGGGATTAAGCGGTTTTGCTGCAATCGGTCGCGAGCGTCGCGTTGCCGCCGTTGCCAACATAATCGACGCTGCACAGCGGCGAATTTTCGATCAGCGAGTCGCCGCCGAGCGACTGGTAAAGGGTCACGCGGTTTTGCGCGGCCGTGCGCCGCGTGTTCACCAGTGTCTGCTGGACAGCGTAATAGGAGCGCTGAGCGTCCAACACATTGAGAAACGCATCGATTCCGGCCCGGTAGCGCGCTTCTTCAAGCGCCAGCACGTCGGCGGCGGCGGCTTGTTGCCGCTCCGTTGCGGCGAGCTGTTCGTCCATAGTCGCGCGGCGGGCGAGCGCATCGGAAACCTCGCGGAATGCCGTCTGCACCGTATGCTGGTAACTCGCGAGGGCGGCGTTACGCTGGGCTTCAGTGAGCCGGACATTGGCCCGGCCGGCGCCCGCATTGAAGATCGTGTAAGCGGCATTGGCGCCGACGCTCCAGCCCAAGCCGCCGGTGAACAGTCCGCTGAGCGCGCTGCTTGCAAAGCCAAGCAGACCGGTCAGCGTGATCTTCGGGAACAGCGCCGCCCGCGCGGCGCCGATGTCGGCGTTGGCGGCCCGCAGCTGATACTCGGCCTGGACCACATCGGGTCTGCGTAGCAGCACGTATGAGCTCAGCCCCGCGGGAAGCTCAGCGACGGTTGGACTGGCTTGTTCGATCGACGCGGGCAGCAGCGCGGTGCTGATCGGAGCGCCAACGAGCAGCTGCAACGCGTTGATGTCCTGCGCGACCTGGGTGCGCTGCTGCGCAAGGCTCGCCTGCGCCTGGTTGAGGATCTCCTGGGCCTGGCTGAGGTCGGTCCTGGGCGCGATTCCGCCTTCGAGCCGAAGGCGGGTAAGACGCACACTATCCTGCGCCGATCGGACCGTCTCCTGCGACACCAGAAGGAGGCTCGAATCCGCCGCATAATCGAGCCAGCTGCTGGCGATGTCCGCTACCAGCGTCAGGCGTGTTGCGCGCGCGCCGGCTTCGGTCGCGAGATACTGTTCGAACTGGGCGCGGGTTAGCGAGCGCAGCCGCCCGAAAAGATCCAGCTCGAAGCTCGGTACGCCGAGCCCTAAAGTATAATTGGCGACGACGCTGCCCGAGCTTCCCGATCCGGAGCCGGAGCTCGAATTGGAGCCGTTCTTGTTGTCGGATGCCGTTACGCCTGCCTGACCGGTGAGTTGCGGGAACTGTTGGGCGTGCTCGATTCGATACTGCTCTCGCGCGGCGGCGATGTTCGAAGCCGCGGCCATGAGATTGCGGTTGTTAACCAGTGCCTGGGCGATCAGCTCCTGCAACCGCGGATCGGTGAAAATCTGCTTGTAGGTGACCGCGGGAAGGCCAGCTTCTGATTGGGCGAGATACGGGCTTCCGACCGGCCAGGACGCCGGGATCGAAGGTTGGGGCCGCCCAAGCTTCGGCTCCATCGTCGAGCAGGCGGTCGCCAGAATCGCGAGCAGTGCGACAGCGTGCTTCATGCATCAGCCTCGCGCCGCTTGCGCATTCGCTCGCGGATGATCTTGAACCCGTCGCGCGCGCCCCTGCGCACGAGCACATAGAAGAAGGGAATGTAGAAGATCGCCAGGATGGTTGCGGTCAGCATGCCGCCGATCACGGCGGTGCCGATCGCGATCCGGCCGTTCGCGCCCGGTCCGGTCGCGATCGCAAGCGGGAATACGCCGAAGATGAACGCGAAGCTGGTCATCAGGATGGGACGAAGACGGATCCGGGCCGCTTCGATGGCAGCTTCGAGCACCCTTTTCCCTTCCTTCTCGGCACGCTCCGCAAATTCATTCATCAGGATGGCGTTTTTGGAGGTCAGGCCCATCGTCGTCAAAAGCCCGATCTGCAGGAAAACGTCGTTCTGCAGTCCGCGAAGAGTGACGAACAAAATCGCGCCCACGAGCCCGAGAGGAACTACCAGAAGTACCGCGAGGGGGATCGACCAGCTCTCGTATAGCGCCGCGAGGCACAAGAAAATGACGATCAGGGAGACCGTGTAGAGCAACGGCGCTTGTCCGGTCGCGAGCCGCTCCTGATACGAAGCACCCGACCAGGCGACGCTCACGCCCGGGATTTGCGCGGCAAGTCTCGAGATTTCCTCCATTGCCTGGCCCGAGCTCTTACCGGGCGCTGGTTGTCCATCGATCTCATATGCGGGATAGCCCTCGAAACGGTCGAGCGTCACCGGCGCGACCGTCCAGCCGGTGCTTGCGAAGGAGGTGAACGGCACCATCTGCCCTTGATTGTTGCGCACGAACCAATTGCCGAGGTCAGACGGCTCCGATCGATATTGCGCATCCCCTTGGACATAGACGCGCTTGACTCGCCCGCGATCAAGGAAGTCGTTGACGTACCGGCCGCCCCAGGCGGTGGACAAGGTGGAGTTCACGTCGCCCGAGTTGAGGCCTAGTGCGGCGAGCCGCTGTTGGTCGACATTGACCTTCAAGCTCGAGACATCCGGGAGTTCGCTGAGGCGAACCTGCTCGAGCAAAGGATCCGATGACGCCTCCGCAAGAAGCCGGTCGCGAGCTGCGGCAAACTGTTCCAGGCTCAGACCGCTTGTATTCTGCAGCTGCATCGAGAAGCCGGTGGCTTGTCCAAGCCCGCGAATTGCTCCGGGGACGAGAGCGAAGACCTGGGCGTCGCGAAGACCCCGGAACGCGGCCGAGGCGCGTTCCACGATTGCTTCGGCGCTGTTCTGCGACCCCTTTCGCTGATCGAACTGCGCCAGATTCATGTAAGCGGCGCCAGTATTCTGGCCCGAGAGGCCGCCGCCACCTCCCGCAATGCTGAAGAAAGTGCGGATGTTCTTCTTGTCCGGTCCGGTGGTGAAATAATGCTCGACTGCGTGCTGGACCTGTACTGTCCGGGTCATCGTTGCACCGGCGGGAAGTCGGTATTGGACGAACGCGTTGCCCTGGTCCTCGCTCGGGATGAATCCGGTGGGGAGCCGTTCGAACAGCACGATCAGAAGCAGGCAGGTCGCCAGATAAAGCAGCAGAAACAGCCACTTGCGTTCGACCACCTTACCAACATGGCTGACATACCAGTGGATCGTGCGATCGAAGCCATTATTGAACTTCACGCGTGCCGCTTCGATACCATGCGCGAGGGCCGGAGCTCGTCGACCCAGCCACGTCTCTTCGACGCTGGCATGTTTGCGCCGCAAGACGCTGGCCGCGAGGGACGGACTGAAGGTAATCGCAAGCAAGACCGAAAGCGCCATCGCCGAGACGATCGTCGCCGAGAACTGACGGTAGATCACGCCCGTCGACCCACCGAAGAAGACCATCGGAAGGAAGACGGCGCACAGCACCAGCGCGATGGCAATGAGCGCCATCTGGATCTGCTGCATCGAAATGATCGTTGCTTCCTTGGTCGTAAGCTCGGGCTGTTCGTGAAGAATGCGCTCGACGTTCTCGACCACCACGATTGCGTCATCGACGAGGAGCCCGACGGCGAGCACGAGGCCGAACAAAGTGAGCGTGTTGATGGAAAAGCCGAGGATGTAGAGCATTCCGAAGGTGCCAAGCAGCACGACCGGGATGGCGATTCCGGGGATCAGCGTGGCCCGCCAGCTCTGCAGAAAGACGAACATGACGAGGATGACGAGAGCCATTGCTTCGGCGAGCGTCTTCACGACCTCGATTACCGAAAGCCTGATGAAATCCGAATTGTCGTTCGCGTAAGCAACCCTGTATCCAGCCGGGAGGCGTGACGCGGCGCCGGCCATGTAGGCCTTGACCAGTTTGGACGTTGAAAGTGCGTTGGCGCCGGGATCGAGATAGATGCCGATGCCTGACCCGGGATGGCCATTGATCCGGATAATTGCGGAGTAATTGTCTGCGCCTAGCTCGACCCGGGCAACGTCGGACAGGAGTACCCGCGCGCCAGACGGATCGGACTTGACGATGATGTCACGGAATTGTTGCGGCGTCTGGAGCCGCGACTGGGCCGTCACGGTGGCGTCAAGCTCTTGGCCTTGCGGCTGAGGCATTCCCCCGATCTCGCCGGCGGCGACCTCGACGTTCTGGTTTTGGATCGCCGCGACGATATCGCTTGGCATGAGCTGGTAGCTCTGCAGCTTGTTCGGATCGAGCCAGACGCGCATTGCATATTGCGATCCGAACACATTGACGTCGCCGACGCCCTCGATACGCGAAAGGTCATCCTGGATGTTCGTGGCGAGCCAGTCGGACACGTCCACGTTGGTGCTCTTATCCGTCGAGTCATAGACGCCGACGATCATCAGGAAGTCCGGCGAACCTTTAGTGACGGTGACGCCCTGCTGCTGGACCGCCTGCGGCAGGCGGGCCACTGCGGATTGTACCTTATTTTGGACCTGGACCTGCGCGATGTCCGGATTGACACTCTTGTCGAACACGGCCTGGATCGACACTTGCCCGCGTGAGCTTGACGAGGAGCTGAAATAGAGGAGCCCATCGAGTCCGGTAAGCGATTGTTCGATTATCTGTGTGACGCTGCTTTCGAGTGTTTGCGCCGATGCGCCGGGGTAGGTCGCTCGGATGTTGATCTGGGTCGGCGCAACGTCTGGATATTGGGCGACCGGAAGCGAGAAAATCGCTCCGATCCCTCCGAGCATGATGATGATTGCAAGGACCCAGGCGAAAATCGGCCGTTCGATGAAGATTCGCGACATGCGTTAGCGGCCGCTGCGCTGCTTTTGCATTGCCTTTAGAGCAGCTGGCGGAGGGGCCTGAACTTTTTGCGGCGCGGTTGCGGGCACCGGCTTGATCTCTGCCCCGTCCTTCACGTTGGCGAGGCCCTGAATGATCACTTTTTCTCCGGGCGCCAATCCCTCGGTCACCACCCAATAGGGGCCCTTGGTCCGCACGGCGATTATGGTTCGCTGCACTGCGCGATCTCCTGGCCCGACAACGTACAAAGTCGCATTTCCTTGCGGGTCACGAGTGACGGCCTGCTGCGGCACCAGGAAGGCCGAGGTGTCGATCGCCTGCGCGAACTGCGCGGTCACGAACATGCCCGGCAGAAGGATCGCCTGCGGATTGGGGAAAGCCGCGCGCAACGTCACGGTCCCGGTATTCTGATCGACGACAACCTGGCTGAATTCGACCTTTCCTGTCATTCCGTAGTCGCTTCCGTCGGGCAGCTTCAGCCGGACTTGCGCCGACGTCGGGACGGCGCCACCCTGCGAGAGTGCGCGCCTGAGCGCGAGCAAGTCGGCTGCCGACTCCTGGATGTCGACATAAACCGGGTCGAGCCTCGTGATCGTGGTCAGTGCGTTCGACTGGTTTGCGGTGACGAGGGCGCCGACCGTGACATTCGACAGGCCTACTGTGCCGGTGATCGGGGCTGGTACCCGCGTGAATCGCTGATTGATCTGAGCAGTCCTCAGCGCCGCCGCATTCTGAGCGACGGCGGCATCCGCCTGGCGCGCCTGGGCGACCGCGTTGGTATAGTCTTGCTTCGAGATCGCCTGTTGCTGGACCAGCGGTTTGTACCGAGCCGCAAGAGTCCGCGCTGCTTCAGCCTGGGCGCGTGCGGCCTGGACGTTCGCCCGAGCCTGCGCGGCTTGCGCATTATAAATGCTGGGATCGATCTGATAGAGCGTCTGTCCCTGGTGAACGACAGATCCTTCCTGGAACAGTCGCTTCAGAATGACTCCGTTCACCTGCGGCCGGACGTCAGAAATCTGATAGGCGGCGACGCGTCCGGGAAGTTCCTGCTCCAGTGGAGCGCTGCCCTGCTGCACCACGACGTAGCCGACGGTGATTGGACCCTTGGCCTCGCCGCGACCTCCTCGACCTCCATGCCCACCTTGACCGGCTCCCCCGCCGCACGCGCCGAGCATTAGCACGGCCGCAAGGAGGGCCAGTCCTCTGGCAGTGGTCCTCTTGTAATGAATCACAGTGCGGCCAATTTCGATTGTCCGTCCCGATTGCAAGCCCTGGGCGCCTGTGACGCAGGGAACATGAACATGGACGGGCCGCTAGGTTAACTTTCGGAGAGGCGGGCTGTTCCTTTCGACGAACGGGCGAACACAGCCGACGAGCGTCCCTCGCCTGCGGCGCCGTGAGACTCTGACCTTTCCGGCAATTCGTCCCAGATGCAGCGCTTTTGTTTATTGGGCGTCGCTCACCTCTGCTTCGTCGAGATCGCGCCGTTGGTTCTCAAGAACATCATCGCTCGCCTGGTCACTCGAAAGCAATGTGCGATAGCTTGAAACCAACGCTCGGCAGCTCTTCAAACCCTGGTTCAACTTCGAAGCTTGTTCTTCGAACTCGGCTTCGACCGGAGTATCCTCGTGCGTCAAGACGCATCCCCAAATCTTTTCGCAAATGACATGTCTGCCGCTAATGCCAAACTCGCTGACACTCTTGTTTGTTGCGCAGCTCGGCTCATATGCGGGCCGTTTCGCGCTTAACGATTCCTCTTCAGACGCCGATCGGCTCCGCGCCGCATACGCGGGTCATTGCAGCTTCCAGAGCGGCCGGAGTGAACGGCTTTAAGAGTATCTCGACGCCCTCGGGCCGGTCCCCGATCATCTCGGCTTCTGCATAGCCGGTAATCAGCAGCGCCGGGACGTCGGGGCATAATATTCGGGCTTCGCGCAGGAACTCGGTGCCTGAAAGATGCGGCATTGCATAATCGGTGATCAGCAGGTCGAAATCGCAAGTCCTTTCCCTGAGCAGGCCAAGAGCGTCTCTGCCGCTCGCGGCCTCGACGACGTCGTGTCCGCAATCCTGGAGCACCGCCGAAGTTGTACTTCGCACCTCCGTATGGTCGTCGACGAGCAGAAGCTTAAGAGGTCGCAGCTGACCGGTTGCCGTCTCCGCTGCCACGCTCGTCATTGTCGATAAGCCTTCGGGAGCGCGTGGGAGCCAAAGTTCGGCGGTCGTGCCGGTTCCCAGCTTGCTGTCGATCCGGAATGCGCCGTCGGATTGGCGAGCAAAGCCATACACCATGCTCAGTCCCAGACCGCTTCCCTTGCCGAGCTCCTTCGTTGTGAAGAAAGGCTCCATTACCTTTTCGAGATGTTCGGGCGAAATTCCGGTGCCATTGTCCTTGACCGCGAGGCGGACGTAATCGCCGGCCGCGATGCCGACGGGCTCATCGTCAGCAACATGTCGATTCTGGCCGATAATGGTCACCGTACCGCCCGCGGGCATCGCGTCTCGGGCATTGATTACGAGATTGACGAGCGCCAGCTCAAGCTGCGCTTGGTCCGCGAAGACGGTCCAGATCCCGTTCTCAAGCTGCCATTCGATATTGACCAGGCCACCGATCGTATGAGTGATGAGGTCCGAAACCGTGTCACGCAACCTCAGGAGGTCGACCGGCAGCGGCTCGAGCCGCTGCCGGCGGGCGAAAGCGAGGAGGCGGCGCACCAGCTCGCTACCTTGCTCCGCCGCCCGCTTGGTCATTGCGAGGACGCGTTGCTGTTCATCGCCAAGCTCGGCGCGGCGTTCGATCAGGCTCAGGCCACCGATTACCGCTGCGAGCAGGTTGTTGAAGTCATGCGCGATGCCGCCCGTCAGCTTGCCGACGGCGTCCATCTTCTGCGCCTGGACCAGCTGGCTTTCGAGCAATCGTTGATCGCTGACGTCCGTGATTGTCCCGGCGAATTCGACGGGCTGCCCTTCGGGATCCTTTAGTAAAACCGCCTGATCGAGGAAATGCTTGTAGCTTCCGTCGGCGCATTGCCAGCGATACTCGATCGATGAGCGCCCGGATTTTCGCCGTGCCTCGATAGCCGCGAGCACCCGGTCGCGATCATCAGGGTGAAGCCGCTCGGCCCAGATGTGCGGCCGCTCCGTCACCTCGACATAGCTGAAGCCGGTAATCGCTTCGAGATCGCCGCTGATGTAATTGGGAAGGCGAGGGCGCGCCTCGAACGGTTCGAGATAGAGCACCATCGGCAGCGACTGGATGATGGCCGCCTGGCGTTGCTCGGCGCGCCGGAGTTCCTGCTCCGCGCGGAGGCGTTCGGCGTTCGCACGCAGGTTTGCATCGAGCAGCGCCTGCTCGTGCCGCGCCTTGCGTTCGACTTCTTTCGACTTGTCGAAGAGCTCGACGAACACGGCGACCTTGGAACGAAGGATCAGCGGGTCGACCGGTTTGAACACATAATCGACCGCGCCCATCGCATAGCCGCGCAGCTGATGCTCGGCTTCCTTGTTCACCGCCGACAGAAAGACGATCGGGATGCCCTTGGTCTGGTCACGCGTGCGGATGATCTGGGCGGTTTCGTAACCGTCCATGCCGGGCATGTAGACGTCCAGCAGGATTACTGCGAACTGCCCTTTCAGCAGATGCCGCAGCGCTTCCTCGCCCGAGCGGGCGAGAACCACTTCGCCAAGATCCTCAAGCACGGTCGCGATGGCGAGGAGGTTTCGCTCGTCATCATCGACCAGTAGGACACGCGCTTGTTCTCCGACCTGTTCCGGAACCGCTAGAGGTTCCTCAGCACGCACGGTAACCGGGATCTCGCCCATTAGCCGGCTCATCGCCTACTCGGCGGCTTCCAGCGAGACCTGCACTGCGGCCGTGGCGGCCGCGCCCCGTGCGCGGGCGACCCACACGCGCACCAGCGCCAGCAGCAGCTCGATGTCGACCGGCTTGGCGATATAGTCGGACGCACCCGCATCGAGACACTTCTGACGGTCGCCTTTCATCGCCTTTGCGGTGACGGCGATCAGCGGCAGGTCAGCGAGCTCGCGCCGCTGCCGGATCTGTTTCATCGTCTCATAGCCGTCCATCTCGGGCATCATGATGTCGATGAGGGCGACATCGACGCCCGGCGTCTGCTCCAGGATCAGTATCCCATCCTTCCCGCGCTCCGCGTGGAGCACCTCCACGTCATGGCTCTCCAAAACGCTCGTAAGGGAGAAGATGTTTCGGATGTCGTCGTCGACAATCAGAACCTTGGCTCCGGCAAGCTCCGGCATCGGTCGTGACGCAACGCTGCTGCGCTGCGAGACTTTCCTGCGCTTGCGCGGCTTGCGAGATGTGTCGGCTACGAGCTCCTTGAACATCCGGACAAGCTGCTCGCGTTCGGCCGGCTTCTCGGTCACACCCGATGCGCCGAGGCTCATCGCCGCCTTGCTGTGATCCGCACCCGAGACAACGTGAATCGGTAGTTCACTCGTTTCCGGATCGTGCTTCAGAAGATCGAGAAGAACGAATCCGTCGATGTCGGCAAGGCCAAGGTCCAGGCTGATCGCCGTCGGCTGGAGCTTGCGTGCCATCGCCAGCGTGCCCGCGCCGGCGGTGGAGACTACACCCTTGAGGCCGGCCTCGTGCGCGGCGTCGAGCAATATGGTCGCGAACGTCGGATCATCCTCGACAATCAGGACGAATGGATCATTGTCGAGCTCGTCACGGTCGTCGTTGACTTCGAAACCTGTCGGAAGCGCCGAAGGAACGATGGCGCCGCTATTGTCGTAGCGGGCGGAAGTCCCGCCGATCGCCGTCGCGCCGACCGCTTCCGCCTCGAGGGGAATGTAGAGCGTAAAGGTCGAGCCCTCGCCGGGGACTGACCGGACTTGCAGTTCGCCGCCGAGCATTCGTGCGATCTCGCGGCTGATCGACAGGCCGAGGCCGGTCCCGCCATATTTGCGGCTGGTCGTTCCGTCGGCCTGCTGGAAAGCCTCGAAGATCAGCTTCTGCTTGTCTTCAGGGATACCGATGCCGCTATCGGTGACCGCGATTTCAATTGCGCGATCGGCCCCGCGCAGCACCGGGTGGGTCGGGCTCCAGCCGCTGTCGGCGGAGCGCACAGCGAGCGTGACGCTGCCCTTTGAGGTGAACTTGAAGGCGTTCGAGAGCAGGTTAAGGACGATCTGCTGCAGCCTCTTCTCGTCGGTGCGAATGGTCTGCGGCAGCTTGGCGTCGAACCTCACATTGAAGTCGAGGCCCTTGTCGGCCGCGAGCTGCCGGAACGTCCGCTCCATGTGCTGCTTGAGGTTTTGCATCGGCATGTCGCCGACCTCGATCGTCACCGTTCCCGACTCGATCTTCGAAAGGTCGAGGATGTCATTGATGAGATTGAGCAGGTCGGAACCCGCCGAATTGATCGTCCGGGCGAATTCGACCTGCTTTCCAAGCAGATTCCCCTGGGCGTTGTCGGCAAGCAGCTTCGACAGGATCAGCAGCGAGTTGAGCGGAGTTCGCAATTCATGGCTCATGTTCGCCAGGAACTCGGACTTGTATTTCGAGGTAAGGGCCAGCTGCTCGGCTTTCTCCTCAAGCGCCCGGCGGGCCATCTCAATCTCGAGATTTTTCGCCTCGACCTGCTTCTTCTCGTTCTCGAGGAGCTGCGCCTTCTCCTGCAGCTCATCGTTAGTTGCATGCAGCTCCTGCTGCTTGCGAGTAAGTTCGGTCTGGCGCGCCTGCAATTCGGTCGTGAGCAGCTGCGACTGCTTCAATAGGCCCTCGGTGCGCATTGTCGCCGCGATCGTGTTCAGAACGATGCCGACGGACTCCATCAGCTGGTCGAGGAAGTTCTGGTGGGTTTCGTTAAACTCGCTGAAGGACGCGAGCTCGATTACCGCCTTCACCTCGTCCTCGAAGAGGGCAGGGAGGATGCTGACGTTCGCTGGCTTGGCGTGACCAAGCCCCGACCCAATGCGGATGAAGTCTGGTGGGACATCCTTCAACAGGATGGGCCGCCGGTCGGCGGCAGACTGGCCGACCAGGCCCTCGCGTAGCCGGAATTCCTGCTTCAGCTGGTTGGGGCTCTCCGCGCCATAGCTTGCGACGAGCTCGAGCTTGGTTTCGTCCTCTTCCCGCTTGGTGACGTAGAAGACGCCATATTGGGCGTTCACCAGCGGTGCGAGCTCCGACATGATGAGGTTCGAAACGGTGGCGAGGTCACGCTCGCCCTGGAGCATCCGGCTGAACCGCGCGAGGTTCGTCTTGAGCCAATCCTGCTCGGCGTTCTTGAGAGTCTGCTCCTTCAGGTTCGAGATCATCTCGTTGATCGTGTCTTTGAGCGCCGCCATCTCGCCCGACGCCTCAACGGCGATGAAGCGGGTGAGGTCGCCCTTGGTCACCGCCATGGCGACTTCGGCGATCGAGCGCACCTGGTTGGTCAGGTTCGCCGCCAGCTGATTGACGTTATCCGTAAGGTCGCGCCACAGCCCGGCGGCGCCCGGCACGCGCGCCTGGCCGCCGAGCTTGCCCTCGATCCCGACCTCGCGGGCCATGTTGGTCACCTGGTCACCGAAGGTCGACAGCGTGTCGATCATGAAGTTGATCGTGTCGGCGAGCGCCGCGATTTCACCCTTCGCGTCCACCGTCAGCTTGCGCTTAAGATTACCCTGCGCCACCGCGGTCACGACTTCGGCGATTCCGCGCACCTGGTTGGTAAGGTTGGTCGCCATCAGGTTGACGTTGTCGGTCAGGTCCTTCCAGGTTCCGCCGACGCCCGGAACGGCGGCCTGGCCGCCGAGGCTGCCTTCGGTGCCGACTTCGCGCGCCACGCGAGTCACCTCGGAGGCGAAGGCATTCAGCTGGTCAACCATCGTATTGATCGTGTTCTTGAGCGCGAGGATTTCGCCCTTCACATCGACGGTGATCTTCTTCGACAAGTCGCCGCGAGCCACCGCCGTCGTCACGTCGGCGATATTGCGCACCTGGCCCGTCAGGTTCGCCGCCATCAGATTGACGTTGTCGGTCAGGTCCTTCCACGTCCCGGCGACTCCGCGAACCTGTGCCTGGCCGCCGAGCTTGCCTTCGGTGCCTACTTCGCGCGCAACGCGTGTGACTTCCGAGGCGAAGGAGTTGAGCTGGTCGACCATCACGTTGATGGTGTTCTTGAGCTCGAGGATCTCGCCCTTCACGTCGACGGTGATCTTTTTAGAAAGGTCGCCGAGCGCCACCGCGGTCGTCACCTCGGCGATGTTGCGCACCTGGCCGGTCAGGTTTTCGGCCATGGCGTTGACGTTATCGGTCAGATCCTTCCACGTGCCGCCGACGCCCGGCACCTGCGCCTGGCCGCCGAGCTTGCCCTCGGTACCGACCTCGCGCGCCACTCGAGTCACCTCGGAGGCGAAGGCGTTCAGCTGATCGACCATCGTGTTGATGGTGTCCTTGAGCGCTAGAATCTCACCCTTCACGTCGACGGTGATTTTTTTCGACAGGTCGCCGCGCGCGACCGCCGTGGTCACCTCGGCGATGTTGCGGACCTGTCCCGTCAGGTTACCCGCCATCAGGTTCACGCTGTCGGTCAAATCGGCCCAGGTGCCGGCGACTCCCTCCACCTGCGCCTGACCCCCGAGCTTGCCTTCCGAACCGACCTCGCGGGCGACGCGTGTCACTTCAGAGGCGAAGGAGTTGAGCTGATCCACCATCGTGTTGATGGTGTTCTTGAGTTCGAGGATTTCGCCCCGAACATCGACCGTGATCTTCTTCGACAGGTCGCCCTTGGCGACCGCGGTGGTCACTTCGGCGATGTTGCGGACCTGCGCGGTGAGATTACCGGCCATCAGGTTCACGCTGTCGGTCAGGTCGGCCCATGTGCCGGCGACGCCTTCCACCTGGGCCTGTCCGCCAAGCTTGCCTTCCGAACCGACCTCGCGCGCCACACGCGTCACTTCGGACGCGAAAGAATTCAGCTGGTCCACCATCGTGTTGATGGTGTCCTTCAGCTCGAGGATTTCGCCGCGCACGTCGACGGTGATCTTCTTGGACAAATCGCCGCGAGCAACGGCGGTGGTCACTTCGGCGATGTTTCGCACCTGACCCGTCAAGTTCGCCGCCATCAGGTTCACGTTGTTGGTGAGGTCGGCCCAGGTCCCGGCTACACCGGGCACCTGTGCCTGACCGCCGAGCTTGCCCTCGGTGCCCACTTCGCGCGCCACGCGAGTGACCTCGGAGGCGAAGCCGTTCAATTGGTCGACCATCGTGTTGATGGTATTTTTGAGCTCGAGGATTTCACCCTTCACGTCGACGGTGATCTTCCTCGACAAATCGCCCTTCGCGACGGCGGTAGTCACGTCGGCAATGTTGCGCACCTGACCGGTTAGATTCTCGGCCATCAGATTGACGTTGTCGGTCAAGTCTTTCCACGTGCCGGCGACGCCTTCCACGCGTGCCTGGCCGCCGAGTTTCCCTTCCGTTCCGACCTCGCGCGCGACGCGGGTGACCTCTCCGGCGAAGGCGTTCAGCTGGTCGACCATCACATTGATGGTGTTCTTGAGCTCAAGGATTTCCCCCTTCACCTCGACCGTGATCTTTTTGGAGAGGTCGCCGCGAGCGACGGCGGTGGTCACCTCGGCAATGTTGCGGACCTGCCCTGTGAGGTTCGTCGCCATCGCGTTCACATTATCGGTGAGGTCCTTCCAGGTGCCAGCGACGCCCTTCACCTTGGCCTGACCACCCAGCTTGCCTTCGGTGCCGACCTCGCGCGCGACGCGGGTCACCTCGGACGCAAAGCTCGCGAGCTGCTCGACCATCGTGTTCACGACTCGGCCGATGCGGAGGAACTCGCCGCGCAGGGGTCGCCCGTCGATCTCGACCGACATCGATTGGGACAGGTCACCCTTGGCGACCGCGCCGATGACGCGAGCCACTTCAGCCGTCGGCTGGACGAGGTCCTCGATCAGTTCATTGACGGCTCGGAGCTTGCTGTCCCACCCCCCTGTTGCGCCGCGTACACGGGCGCGTTGGGTGATTTTGCCTTCCTTGCCGACAACCTTGGAGAGGCGCTCGAACTCGTTCGTGAGTGCCTCGTTCATGCCGACGACCTCATTGAAGAGGCTGGCTATTTCGCCGTCGACACCGTCAACCTCTTCGGGAAGACGAACGGAAAAGTCGCCGCGGCGCAGCGCACGAAGGGCACTGACGAGCTGGCGGCGATCGATGAAGTCGCGCGGGGCCTGGATATTCACGTGTTACTCCGGTGGCTACTCTCCCCCCCACCCAGGTTGATCCAAGCGCAGCCCCCCGGCTGCAGAAGCCCCTTTTATCGAAGAATTCGGTTTATGCTCGATGAAAATTGCGTCCCGGAACCAAACAGCCGAAAAATAGGTGGATCGCGGACGCACTAGGGCTCGAACCTGGGCCCTGCTGATGTTCAATCACTGGTCTAAAAGAGAGCAGCGCCCATTACCTGCTGCTGGCGCAAGCACGACGTAAGCACCAATTTGCGTGCTACGACCACTTCCGATTGCAAGAGGTATGGCGGCTGAGCGCCCTTCTCGGCGATTGCTGTACAGCTGTGCCGCATCCGTAAGCGGTCGCTCGTTCAGGGCCTTGCTAACGGCAGCTCTCGACCCAAAACCGAACACTCATGCTTCGCCGCGCGGTCGCGGCCCTGACGCTGGACAAGCTCATTTTTGAATGAGGTGGCCCCAGCAACTCACGATTTACTCGGACCACATAGCCTGGCATCGGCGCAACGACATTTTGCATCGAGCGCCAGCTCGCCCAGTGGCCGAAAATGCCGTTCTCCTGGCTTGGACAAAAGCCGCCTTGGCGGAACGCCAATCCCATGGAGCCGTTGGAAGACCGAGCGAAGCCGCAAATGAGCGGCTTTACCGAACAAGTCGCTCCACGGATCTCGACACCCATAGTTATCGGAGCTCCAGGGAAGAAATCACATGCCGACCAACGACGCCGACGAAGCCGCCCTTCAGACCGTTCGTGAGCTGGAGAAGCGCCGCATCGCAGCGATCCGCGATAACGATGCCGATACAATGGCAAAGCTAATCGACGATAAGTTTATTTACATCAATGACAGTGGCAAGATTTACGACAGAGACTCATACCTGATCGCCGTCCGCACGCACGAGCTGACCTATTCTTCCGATCTGCAGCTGACCGAGACTGATCACCGGGTCGACGGCGATCTGATCATCATAGTGGGAATGATGCTGGGCCATGCTCGATTGGACGGCGAACAGCAGGTCTATCACGTCAGGAACATGCGGGTCTGGCGGGCTCGTGGAGCCGAGTGGAAGCTCTTGGCGTGGCAGTCATCCGTGCTTTGGTAGGCGCGGACTTCTCGCTCGTCTCATAAGAGCGACAGTCACGGCCACCGCACCGCACCGCTTCTGCGACTTTCGAAGACTACCTCAGATGGGCATCCGATATCCGTAGAACTCGTGATCCTCATTATATCCGCCCTCTCCGGCGCCCAGGTGAGCGAAGTCGCGCACGAGCTCGATTGCAGAGATCCACTTGACCATCTTGAAACCGAGTTCGTTTTCGCAGCGCAAACGGAGCGGTGCTCCGTGGAGGATGCTGAGCGGGGCACCATTCATCTCATAAGCCAGCACGGTCAGCTGGTGCCGCATGTTGAAAAGTTCGTGCACATCATAATAGCGTCCGCCATCCGCGCCGTCGGCGAGCGAATAGAATACGGCATAGCGCGCCTCGGGACTTGGCCGTACGAGTTCCAGGATGTGGCGCATCGGAACTCCGCCCCATTTGGCGACTCCGGACCACCCCTGGATACAGAAATGGGTGGTGATCTGCTCCTGCTTAGGCATGGCCTTGAGGTCGGCCAGCGAAAACTCCTGCGGCGCCTCGACCAGGCCGCTGATCCTAAGTTTGTAGCTCACGAAGCCGTCCGCGACCAAGGCGTCGAACTCCTTCGAATCCGGCATGGTCCCGTTGACCCAGAAGAACGGCGATATATCCTTTTCGGTCAGCTGCGAGTGGGCGTTCCACCGCTCGGCCAGTCCCTTGATCCATCCGACCATGAATGCCCCTGTCCGCTGCACCAGCCGTGCGTGTTTGATCGTGAATGGCGACGCGATGAGCCAAGCGGCGATCATCACTGCCATGGCGAGGACGAAAAGCGGAAACCCTGCCCAGGACGCGTTATCGACGCCGCCGAACATGTGATTGGTATTTTCTCTCAAGCCGGTGATGAAAACCATGATGCCGTGCATGAGAATGAACAGCACGAACCACGTGAACGACAGGAAGTGGACCGACCGCATCATCTGCCGATTGAAGATCCGTCCGAACCAAGCCAGCCTGTTCGAGATGGCCGGACTTTGCATCAGGCCGGTGAGGATCGATACCGGCGCAGCGACGAAGACGGTCACGAAATAGCTGAGCTGTTGCAGGCCGTTGTAGCGGGTCCAGCTATGATCCACCGGGAAGTTCAATGAGGCATATTGAATTGAAGTCGAGAGCGCCGCGGGGAATACGTCCCAGGTGAGCGGGACGAGCCTGCGCCACTGATCGGTGGAAAATAGCAGCACGTAGAAGAGTATGCCGTTGGTTACCCACAACAGGTTCACCGAGAAGTGCCACCATCGGGCAAGGCCGAGCGAATGGCGCACGCCGGGGATCCCCAGCCACCCAGGTATGGACACGGAATCGTCTTTGGATGTCCACACTCGACCCTTCGGGACAGGAACCTGGAAACGGAACCAGTCGGTTCCAGGCGTGCAGTCCCGCGTCCAGTAAAGCCGCGGATGGTCAGCGAGAATTTGGATTCCGGAGCGGATGATGAACAGCATGAAAAACATGTTCACGAAATGTTGAAGCTGCAGCCACCACGGAAAGCCGGAGTCGACGGATGGCGCGCTTTGGGCAATGCCCGGATGCTGCTCGATGAACGCCTGAACGCTGGGAAGCTCGCGAAGGCTCTGCGCAATGGCGATCAGAACAATGAGGGCGGTAACTCCGATTGGCACCGCCCAGAGCACATTGACCCACCGCCTGCCGATACGGACCCGCGGCACGATCCCGTTCTGGGGTGGCAACCAGTGGTTCAGGCGGAGGCGGTCGTCTGCGCCGGTGAGCGCCGCTTCGAGCGGCTCATTTGCTGGCTGCGGGGGGCCCTCGGTCATCGGCCATTCACTTCCTAATCGCCCCTACTGCCAGATTGTCAGTCGCTTAACTTGATGAGCGCCGAGCCCTTGTGGGCGGCAATATGGTCGGTCTTGCTGCTTTTGATCTCATATTGTGGCGACTCGGGAGTCGCTCGATGGGTGTGGCCCTTGTAGTCGAAATCCTTGGTGTGGACCCGGATGATTGTGCCGCTGACATGACCGGCTTCCGAGTTCCAGGCGACCCGATCGCCGACTTTGAATCGCTCAGTCATCTGCTCGTCTCCCAATGCTTTCGTTCGACCATTCTCAAGCGGGTCACAAGGCACCATCTGTAACGGGTGGAAGACCTTGAAACCCTGCTCATGAACGTTCGCGCATGCCGAGCGTGCGAAGATGTCCTTCCACTCGGCGCGCGGCCGGTCCTCCAGCTATCGTCGACTGCGCGGATCCTCATTGCCAGCCAGGCCCCAGGAACGAAGGTTCACGAAAGCGGCATTCCCTTCTCGGATGCGTCGGGGGATCGTCTGCGGGAATGGATGGGCGTGTCGTCGGACGAATTCTATGACGCAAGCAAATTGGCGATCGTGCCTATGGGATTATGCTATCCGGGGCGCGAAGACGGTGGCGACGCACCGCCGCGCCCCGAATGCGCACCTCGTTGGCGCGGCCGGCTCCTGGCGCAGATGCCCGAGCTGCGCCTGACCTTGCTCATCGGGACGCACGCTCAAGCCGACGCCTTGGGGCCGGCCAGGATGACGGAGCGGGTGATGAGCTTTCGAGATCACCTGCCTGCAGTTTTTCCACTGCCGCATCCATCATGGCGCTCGCGGCATTGGGCGGTGAAAAACCCTTGGTTCGAAGAGGAGGTGCTACCCGCACTTCGCAAGGCGGTTCAGGACGCACTCGCATGACATCACCCGAATGTCCGCCTGTTTATACGATCGGTCACTCCACGCGGGAGCATCGTCAGTTTGTCGAATTGCTGCAACAGGGGAGGGGTCGAACCGGTTGTCGATATCCGCAGCATTCCCCGGTCACGGACCAATCCCCGGTTCAACCTCGACGCGCTGCCCGAAACGCTGTCATCATGGCAGGCTGGCCATAAGCGGATCGCGTTAGGCGGTCGACGGAATCGAAGATTGTCCCCCGTAATCGGCTTCTGGACCAATCAGAGCTTCCACAATTATGCAAATTTGCGCATTGTCCGACGAGTTACGCGTCGGCTTCCTGACCGAATTGGGCCGCGACCGGCCGTGCACAATCATCTGTTCGGAAGCGGTCTGGTGGCGCTGTCATAGGCGGTTCGTCGCTTATTACCTGCTCTCTGGCGGAAAAGCGGTCTTCCATTTGATGGGGATCGCGCAGATCGACGTCGCCACGCTGAACCAAGGGCGCGCGCTGATGGTTAGTGCGTCTCTCCTCTATAGATCGGGCAAATGGTCGTAGAATTCGATTTGCATTCGGATCGGGCCGAGCGCCTCCACCCGATGGGGCTGCTCGGGCAGGATCAGCCCTGGACGGCCGGGCTCGAGGATCACCTCGGAACTCGGGTCGAGCACCTGATAGCGCAGGCGTCCTTCAAGCACTCGGATGATGCCCCACGACCCAGCCTTGGTGCGATGTTCACGGCCCAGCCCCGCGGGAAGGGTCACCTCGTCGAACACCGCCGTGGCTCTATACGGCTTCGTTCGCGTTGGCGCCGTCGCGTTCATCGCGGGGTCGACGCTTCGGTAATGAATTGCTCGATCGACGATATCGACGATGTGGGCACCCGCTCGTGTCGTCAGCGGATGATGGGTGAAGCCCGATCTCGGGGAAATGTAGGCCGCCATTTCGCGCGCGAGCTCCAATTGCCGATCGGAGCCTTCGGCGAGCAACATGATCATCAGGTTCTCGAGCGCGATGACGCGAACCTGCAACTGCACCAGTTCAGCGTTCGACAGCGGCGGGACTTTGGATAGATCGACATCAAGAGATTGGTTTTGGAAGCCTGGGGGTCCTGCGCCACCTTCGTTGTCCCAACGGGAAATTGATCTCAGACGTAGCTCTGAAGCGCTCAAAGTGAAGTGAGTTTCGTCACACATAAAGGCTCTTCGCTGGATCGGGGGGAGGCGTGAGCGCTTCGTTTGATCTGCTCACTTCGGTTTCCCGGCCATGGACGGGTCGCGACCTTCCGGCTGCCTACGAAGAGACGCCATGACAGTCGGGATGAGCCGCCCTTTCGCGACCTCCTGGACCATGTGCTGCACACCATGAACGAGATCGGTTCCCGCAGTCCTGATGAACGAAACAATCTGCCCCGATTTCAGCGCCGGCGCATCGGCTCGATAGACGCCGTGGGCGGGGTCGACCCCGACGCCAACGCCGTAAACAAGCTTTCCACCCAGATATGCGGTGTAGGCCAGGACGCCGATACCAACGGCCCCGAAGGCAAAATAAGCTGCGCTTGGTTTCCCCTGGTTGATTCGCCAGATGGCCATGCCGCTGGCAACGACCGTGGCGATAGAATTGAGATTGCGGTGAGTGATCAGCATATCCTGTGAGGCCCCCTCTACGTTGACCTCCTCGCCGGCAATCAGGCCGGTCACCGCGGCGCCGATGGCGCCCACCGCAGCAATGCAGATTGCGATCTGCCCAAAGGAGGATGCGGATCGGCTGTCGGTCAGGCTGCCAACGGCGTCCGCGCCGACCGCCACGGGCAAAAACGCGATTGGAAAGTGGACGAGAGCGGGATGCATCTCTTGCAGGCGTATGGCCATGGCTGTTCGTCCTCTACTTATCCGCGTCCAATGCGTGCGGGATCGGGCGGCCCAAGATCACGTCTCTGAGCACGATCGCGTCGTTGTGAACCTCGTCATGCGCCGAATAAACGAGCGTGACAGTGCTCTTGCGCGCAAGCGAACGCAGTTGGCCCAGCAGCTCGGCATTCTTGTGCAGCTCGTTGCTGTATCGGCGGCAAAACTCCGTCCATCGATGCGGATCATGCCCGAACCACTTTCGCAGCCCGGTGCTGGGCGCAACCTCTTTCATCCACTGGTCCAGGGCTGCGTCTTTCTTCGACACCCCGCGCGGCCATAATCTGTCCACGAGAATTCGCGTGCCGTCGGTCGCCTCCGTGGGCTCGTAGGCTCGCTTTAATCGGACATTCGCTGCAGGAATGTTTGTACTCATCGGCCTTGCACCGTGGAAAGGGTTCGCGGCTCGGCCAGCCCGACCTCGGTGCCGGCGATCCTTCGTTCAAACGCGAGCTCCGCGCGAAGCCCGTCGAGATCCCTTTGAACAAATGCCTTGGCAAGCTCCCGGCCGCCGAGCCTGTAGGTGATCTTGCAATTCCTGTCTTCGAGCGAGCCCGCAATCTCGGCCTCGTCCCATCGTTCAGCGTGGCCGACATAAGCGAGACTGAAATCAAATTGTTCGGTCCAGAAGAACGGAACATAATCGAAGCGCTCGCGACGGCCGAGGATGTTGTGAGCGGCGACTTGCCCTTGGCGCTCCGCGACGACCCAATGCTCGACCCGGATGCGCTCGCCGGAAAGCCGGTCGGGCCAGCGGGCGATGTCGCCAACGGCAAAGATGCCAGGGACGCTCGTCTCGAGATATTCGTTGACGGCAATCCCCCGATCCATCGCGAGACCCGCCTCCTGCGCCAACGAGATCGCGGGCCGCACGCCGATCCCGACGACAACGAGATCGGCCGGGAGGCGTTCCCCGTTTCTAAGCGTAACGGCATCGTCGTCGATGGCAGTGGCGGTTGTGCCGAGATGGAAGGCCACGTCGTGCTTCTCATGGAGGCTGCGGAGATATTCTCCCACCTTTGAACCGAGGACTTTCTCCATCAGGGTCGCCTCGGTCCCGACCACCTGCACGTCAATGTCCCGGGAGCGGAGGGACGCCGCGACCTCGAGACCGATGAAGCTCGCGCCGATCACTACGGCGCGTTTCGCGACGAGCGCCGCGGCGACCAGGGCGCGGCTGTCCGCCAACGTCCGCAAGTAGCGCACGTGCGGAAGATCGGCGCCGGGAATGTCAAGACGAACCGGCTCGGCGCCGGTGGCAAGCAGAAGCGCGTCAAAATCTTGCTGCCTGCCATCGGCGAGCTGCACGCGCCGACCTGCCGTGTCGATCCTGGTGACGCGAACGCCAAGGCACAGCTCGATTTCGTGCTGAGCATAGAATTCCGCTGATCTGAGGAGGTTGGAAGGGTCGGCCGCGGCGCCAGCAAGATATCCCTTCGAGAGATTGGGCCGATCGCAAGGCAGCGTCTCATCGGCGCTCAGCATTTGGACGCGGCCGGTGTAGCCTTCTTGGCGAAGCGCTTCGGCAGCGGCATTGCCCGCGGCTCCTCCACCAACGATGAGGACGGATTTTGGCAGGCCAACCGCCAGCGGCTGCGGTCGCGGCTCCCAGGGTTCGAGCTTCTCCCGGACGACCACGGCTCCGGCCGGATCGTCGCCCGGGGCGAGCTGACGAGTCTCATCGCGCACCACTTCGACACGCCAGCGGGAAACAGGATCCAATGCGGGCGCGCGAAGGGCCTTGCCCGTGCGGAGACTGAAGCAGGCATGATGCCAGGGGCATCGGACCGTGTCGCCGACGAGGAGTCCTTCTTGGAGTGGGGCGCCGTAATGCGTGCAGATTGCGCCAATCGCAAACACCTCGTCGCCGCGCCGGACGAGGAGTACGGGCTCGCCTTGGGCGTGCCCGAGCAACATGGTTCCGTCAGGGAGGGCCGAAAGCTCGATCGCCTGCGTCAGGTCCGGCCCGCTCAGCTTGGTCTTTTCTTCGCTCATACATCCGCCCCGATGCCGCAGAATTGTCGCGGGACAATTCTGAAAGGAGGTCCGGGCGGAAGCGAAATTTTGGTCATCTATGTAGGCTGTCCTCAACCTTAGCAGGGAGGAATCCTCGATGCCGACGGAACGCCTGGTCCCGCTAATGATCCAACGCCAGCAGTGGTTGACAGTTCCGAAACCATCCGAAAACGGCGGAGTGGCACCGACCGAGCCAACCGTAAGTATAGATTTCGCGCGCGACGAGTTCGGCGCAAAAATCGCGGCCGCACCACATCAGCTGGAGGCATCGGTGATGGCGATGGTCCAATTTGACGATGGCGCCATTCAATCCGATGTGATCGTTGTGGCGGACGGCGCTAAATGCCCTCAAACTGGGTGGTTACGCGGTGTGGGTAGTCACAACCCGCGCCCGCGGCTTCAGTGCGCTCGATGCACCTTTCAGCGAACTTCGCGGGGGGTTTAGTCACCGACATTGGGCTTGGTCATGGTCCTGATGGCTGGGAAGTCGCTCGACCTGCGCTGGAGCATCCGGCCGACATGCCGATCGTTTGTATGACCGCGGAAAAGTGCAGGAGAGTGGCCAACCTAGGGAGTTCCAAACAATTTGCTTTGCGAAACCATGCGGTGCTGCATCAACTATGTATGCAGCGTGCGCACTGACCAGTTCGACTGCCCCCATTGCCTTGTGGGTTACACGCTCCAAAGCTGGGGCGACTTCAGTTTACTCGGTGCAAATTGTCAGGCCGCAACATTGGTTAGCGAGCTCAAAGGCCTTGGGGATTCTACAAGGGCGGGCATGGGCGGATAGTGAAGCCACGGAAGCGCACTCAACGGCCGACCGTAGTGCCGCGCACTCGTCAAAGAGCGCTGGGTCCTGCCGCTCAAGTCCACGGACATCGCCTACGGCGGCCGTCTTGCGGAAGCGCGGTGACTGGTGAGTGGCCTTCCGCTCGACTGCCTTAATTGCGCCGAGGCGAGGATGATCGTCGCCGCGCTCTAGCGCGCTCGGGTCGTGCGGAATTCGATGCGTTTCTCGTTAACTGTGCTGCGAACGATCCGGTCCACGAAGATACCCGGGGTGTGCACGCAATCGGGGTCTATCGCGCCGGCCTCGACGAGCTCATCGGCTTCAACCACGGTGACTTGGGCAGCGGTGGCCATGATCGGATTGAAGTTGCGCGCCGTCTTGCGAAACTGGAGGTTGCCCGCCGTATCGGCCCGCCAAGCCTTAATGATGGCAAGGTCCGCCCGCAGCCAAGTCTCGCGGATGAATGTCTCGCCTTCGAACTCCTCCTGCACCTTCCCATCGGCGATTATCGTGCCCACTCCGCTGCGCGTGAAGAAGGCCGGAATCCCCGCGCCCCCCGCCCTGATCCTCTCAGCAAGGGTGCCCTGCGGATTGAGCTCGAGCTCCATTTCGCCCGACAGATATTGCTGCTCGAACAATTTGTTCTCACCGATGTAGGAAGAGACCATCTTTCGGATCTGGCGGCTTTCGAGGAGATGCCACAGCCCGAACCCGTCAGCTCCGGCATTGTTGGAAATGACTGTGAGGTCCTTGACGCCCGACGCCTTGATCTCGGGAATCAGGCTTTCCGGGTTGCCGACAAGACCAAAGCCGCCTGACATGATCGTCATCCTGTCGCGCAGCAGCCCGTCGAGCGCCGCGCGCGGGGAATCGTAGAGCTTGTTCACAGCGCCTCGAACAAGGTGTGACTCTGTTCGCGCATGAACTGGGGTACATACCAGCTGCCTAGCCCGCCCTTGCCGGTGGTGCCCGAACCCTTCCAGCCGCAGAAGGTCTGAAAGCCCGGCCAGGCGCCCGTCGTCGCACCGCTGGCGCGGTTGGCGTAGAGCACACCGGCTTCGATCGTATTGAGGAAGCGGTCGAGCTCATGCTTGTCCTGCGTATAGATTCCGGACGTGAGCCCGAAAGCACTCCGATTGGCATCAGCTATTGCATCGTCGAGATCGTCGAATTCAAGCACGCTCAAGAACGGTGCGAATAATTCGTCGCGGTTGATTCGATGATCGCTGGGCAAACCTGAGACGATCGTCGGTGCCGCATAAGGGCCGCAATCGAACAGCCCGCCTTCCAATGGCTGACCGCCTACGAGAATCTGTCCCGCTGAAGCGGCGTCCACGCAGGCCTTCGTGAAGCGACCGAGTGCCTCGTCGCTGATCACCGGTCCCATGAACACGTCGGCGCGGCGCGGATCGCCGACAGCGAGCTTATGGGTCGTGTCAGCCAAAGCGTCGAGGAAGCGATCGGCCATGGCTCGCGCGACATAGACTTTAGATAAGGCGCTGCATTTCTGGCCTGACAATCCGAAGGCCGATCGGGCGACTCCGCTGACGGCCGCGGTAAGGTCTGCACTCGACGTGATGAACGCCGGATTCTTGCCCCCCATTTCGCACAGCACCGGGCGCATCGCTTGCACCGATGCAGCAGCGCGCATGATGCGCATGCCGACGGCGTTCGAGCCAGTGAAGGCGAAGCCGTCAATCCTCTGGTGGTTGACCATTGCCTCACCGGTCTCGCGGCCGCCCTGGACCAGGTTCAGCACGCCGTCCGGCAGTCCGCCGGCAACCAGCGCATCGACCACCAGACGGCCCGTGAGACCGGACGCATCGCTCGGCTTGAATACGACAGTGTTGCCGGTGATCAGCGCCGCGGAGATCATTCCGACCGAAAGCGCGACGGGGAAATTGAACGGCGCGATCACTGCGAAGACGCCGTAAGGACGGAGCTCGACGATGCAGCGCTCGGCGGAGGACGCGCCGCCTCGCTCCTCGCGGAAGCCGCCGGAGCGTTCCATTTCGTCGCAATAGTGACCAATGAGATCGATCGCCTCCTCGACTTCACCGACCGCTTCGAGGCGCGATTTGCCGACCTCGATCAGGCAGGCGATCGATATGTCCCATTTGCCTTGCTCAAGCACGCGGGCGCCGGCGCGCAGGATGGCGATTCTACGCGCCCATCCAAGATCGCGCCATTTAGGATAGGCCGCGCGCGCTGAGTTCACCGCTTCGTCGACGAGCGCGGCGTCAGCCTGCGGGAACTCACCAAGGATGATATCTTGGTCGATCGGGCTACGCGTCTCTTTGAGTGTGCCTTCATTGCGATCACACCCACCAACAAACGCTGGCCGGGCCTTGCCGAGCAAGCGGGCCTCAGCATCCGGAATGATTGCATCGAGATGCGCGTGGACGCCCGAGAAATCCTCGCCGGTGTTCGAGTAAGTCACGCGCGGAAGGTCCGTCATTGCTCGCCTCCCTCCAGCCGATTGTAGCGTTTCAAGATCGCACGCAACTCATCGTGCGGAATGCCGAACACGCGGTTCCCGTGGATACCGTTCATCGTTCGCGCAGCCACCAAGGCGTTGACCACCGCTTCTTCCGTCGCCTGTACCGTGGCTTCAAAGATCGGGTCGATCGCTGCGTTGGCGACCGGCGTGATCGCACTCGGATTCTCCTGATCCTCGTGATTCACTTCTGCCGGGGCAGTCGAAAAGCTCAAGATCAGGTCGCCCGACGAATTGCCGGCATAGGACCCGAGCCGTCCGAGCCCGAGGGCGGCGCGCTTTGCGACGCGGTTGAGCTGCAGCGGCATGAGTGGTGCATCGGTGCCGATGACGACGATGATGGATCCCTTATCCGGCAGTTGGGTGCCGTTCGCCTGATCGCGCTGGCATGGTTTCATCGGTCCTAGATTGCGCGCAGCCGCCGGATCTGAGCAGGGCATCCACCGCGCGCCGAATTCTCGCCCGACGGGGGCACCGGCGATACGCAGCGCCATTCGGTCGCCGGTGTTGCATTGGACGAGCACGCCAACCGTATAGCTGCTTCCGGCGAGCGAAACGACGCGCGAGGCGGTGCCGATCCCACCCTTGAAGCCGAAGCAGACCATGCCAGTCCCGCCGCCGACATTACCTTCTTCGACAGCGCCGGGCTTGGCCGCGTCGAGCGCGGCAATAGCTGTGTCCGCGGTTACGTGAAAACCTTCAAGATCGTTTAAGTAACCGCTCCAGGTTTCGGCAACGACCGGCCAGGTCGCCTCGCCGAACCTCTTCGACGTCCACTGCTGAATACCGGCATAGACTTGCCCGATCGCATTGGTGTCGCTGATCCCGATCGGCCCCTGAACCACCCCGAAATCCTCAAGATAGGCGCGGCCGGTCATCTCGCCGTTGCCGTTAAGCGTGAAATAGCCGCCGTAGACAGGCTTGGGATTTTCATGACCCCGCGGAAAGATGGCCGTGACGCCCGTCCGAACACTCGATCCCTCAATCAGCGTCTTCTGGCCGACTTCGACGCCACGAACGTCGGTGATCGCGTCGAGCGGTCCCGACTTGCCTTCGAATGGAATGCCCAGGTCGCGTGCCCGGGCATCCGCCTGCGTCGCCGCGAGGATCAGCAGAATAGCGATTACTCTCACGTGGCCTTCGCTCGTCCAGATTCGATCATTGGCAACTCGCGCGGAATTAGCAGTTCCGGCTCTTCATCGAGCCCCCGTGCCCATTTGTGCCCACTGTACACGGCCTGTTGGATAGTGCTCGGCGCCCAACAATCACCGATGCGGGTAACGCTGGCGATGCCGGCTTCCTCCCACCGATCGCGCAGTTGCCCAAACAGGTCGTCGACGGGGAGGCGACCGGTAATTGTGATCAGTGCCGCAGCCGGAACCTCGGTCTGGAGGCTCGTGAGCACACTGGTCAATTTGACTGAGCCAGCATCGAACCCGGACACGCTGGTATAGGGCACCACATCTACCCCGATCCGCGCCATACGCTTGGCGATGGGCATTGCTTCGAGCGTGTTGACCGTCCACGCCGAGACCGTGGCCGCGGTTGTGACCAGCACCACCTCATGCCCCGCATATCGGCACAGCTCGGCAATAACACTGCCCATGTAATAATGATCGTCGTCCCAGATGATCACCGGCCCGGCTCCTGGATTGCGGCCACTCATGATGTCGTCCGGGGTGTAGACCGCCGGTCCATCGAAAATGAGGAAACCGGAATCGCGCCCGACGCCATCGCGGCGCCATGTCGAACCAGTCGCAACGGCCACGTGCCGCGCTCCGAACTCGAGCACGTGCTCAGCCTCGAGCGCGCTTTCGCGATAGATCGAGACATTGGCCATTCGCTCTAATTGGCCAACGCGCCAGTCGCGCACCCGCGCCCATTCAAAGAGGCCCGGGAGCTTGCTTTCACGCGTTACCCGTCCGCCAAGTTCGTCGGTTGCCTCCGCGAGATGAACTTCATAGCCGCGCCGAGCTGCGGACAGCGCCGCTTCGAGACCCGCCGGGCCGGCTCCAACCACTAGCACCGACCCTTCCGATTTCTTCGGAGGGATGATTTCGGGATGCCAGCCGCGGCGCCATTCCTCACCCATAGTTGGATTTTGTGTGCAGCGGAGGTTGGTCGAGGTATAGTCGCTCGACACGCAAATGTTGCAGCCGATGCATTCGCGAATGTCGTCGATCCGTCCCTCCTCGATCTTCTTAGGGAGGAACGGATCAGCGATCGACGGCCGCGCTGCACCGATGAAATCGAGCACGCCGCGCTTAATCTGCGAAACCATCGTGTCGGGCGAGGTGAAGCGGCCAACGCCGACAACCGGCTTTGTCGTCAATTGCTTGACGAAGCGAGTATACTCCTCCTGGAATCCTTCCTTGGCGAAGCGAGAAGTCTGACTGTCGTTGGGCCAGTTGGAAATGTTGACGTCCCACAAGTCGGGCAACTCAGCGAGCATCTCGATAACGGCGCGGGCTTCGCCATCGTGAGTGAGACCCGCCGCGCCCATTAATTCGTCGGCACAGAAGCGCACCGCCACGGCGCAACGGTCTCCCGCGATCTCCTTGGTGTCCTCGATCAGCTCGCGCAGCAGTCGGGCGCGGTTCTCCAGGCTCCCGCCATATTCGTCGGTGCGATCGTTCTTGCGGCGCTCCAGGAATTGCTGGGCGACCGACAGATCGTGGGTCGCATAGACATAGACGATATCGAACCCCGCCTTCTTGGACCGCTGCACTGCATCGCGATGCCACCGGCGCAGGTCTCGGATGTCCTGCTTGTCCATCGCGCGTGCCTGCACCGGGTAGCCATAAATGATTGGCCGGTGTGACGGACCCATTGGAGCCAGGCGCGTTCCCCAGTTCGCGACCGAGGCGCCGTGGTGCATGATTTCGATCGCGGCAAGAGCGCCATGTTCGTGGATGGCGTCAGCGGTCAGGGCGAGAGCGGGGATGTCGCGATCGTCCCACAACCGGCCCTCGTGGAACGGCTCGCAATCAGCGCTGGGGTGAATTTCGGTTTCCTCCGTCGCGACGACCGCCCAGCCGCCCTCGGCCTTGATTCCGCGCAGCCGAGCGAGAGTCTCGGGCTGGGTCCAGCCGATGCCGGTGCAATGCGGCACTTGGTAGAAGCGGTTGCGCGCGGTAACCGGCCCGATGCGAACCGGTTCGAACAATATGTCGTAACGTGGATCGCGGGTCATGATGGCAGCACCGCGCTTACGGTCTCGGCCAGCAGATCGACAATCATATCGAGCTCATTGTCGGAAACATTGTACGGCGGTGCCAGCAGGATGTGATCGCCAGAACGGCCATCGATCGTCCCGCCACTCGGATAGATAAGCAGTCCCCGCCCGAAAGCGTCCGACTTGACTCGTCGGTGCATGACGAGATCTGCATTGAATGGCGCCTTGGTGGCGCGGTCGGCAACAAGCTCCAGCCCGACGAGCAATCCGCGTCCCCTTATATCGCCGACATTGGGATGATTTCCCAAGCGGTCGGTCAGCAACGTCCGCAATCGCTCGCCCGCTACCCGAACCCGCGTGAGAAGGTCTTCGTCTTGGATGACACGCTGCACGGCAAGCGCAGCGGCGCAACCCACCGGATGCGCATTATAGGTCTGACCGTGCTTGAACGCGCCCGAACCATGAGCGACTGCGCCATACACTTCGGAACTGCAAACGACCGCGCCGATCGGCTGGTAGCCGGCGCCCAGACCCTTTCCGAGCGTTGTGATGTCTGGAACCACACCGTCCTGCTCGCACGAAAGAAAGGAGCCGGTCCGACCCGCGCCGCACATCACTTCGTCGAGGATCAACAAGATTCCGTAGCGGTCGCAGATTTCTCGTACGCGCTGAAGATAACCCGGTACGGGCGGAACGGCGCCGGCGGTCGCGCCGACGACCGTCTCGGCGACAAACGCCATGACCGTTTCCGGCCCCAGTCGGAGAATTTCCTGCTCGAGCGCGCCGGCCGCGCGCTGACCATAGGCCTCGGGGGTCTCTCCGGGCTTGGCGAAGCGATATTCGAAGCAGGGCTCGGTCAGCGTCACGTCGATGAGCAGGGGTTCATATGGAGCGCGGCGCCACCTGCTCCCGCCGGTTGCCAGAGCACCCAGCGTGTTGCCGTGATAGCTAAGGTGCCTTGCAATAACACGACAGCGATCGCTGTCGCCGCGCTCCAGATGATATTGACGGGCAAGCTTCAGCGCGGCTTCGACAGCTTCCGAACCGCTCCCAGTATACCACACGCGATCGAGCGTGCCTGGGGACATTGCGGCGATAGACGCAGCCAGCTCCTCTCCGGCTTCGGTAGTGAAAAATCCGGTGTGAATATATTCAACGCGGCGAGCTTGCGCATCCATGGCGGCAACGATGGTCGGGTGGCCGTGACCGAGGCACGAAACGGCGGCTCCGCCACATGCGTCCACATAGCGACGGCCTTCGGCGTCGGTCAGGAAAATTCCTTCTCCGGCGACGGCCAGAGGCAGAGACTCCGAAGTGATCCGATGAAAAACGTGCCCCGCAACCATTAAGATGCTCTAACGTTGGCGAGACTTACATCATAGCCGTTGTTCGGCGACCGACACCCGCTGTTTTCGCCGGATCCAATGGATGATCGCACTGATCGGCAAAGCGGTCGCGAGCATAGCCATCATCGCCATGCCACCGAATGGATCGGCCCAAAGAATTGCGATGAAGAGGGCGCCGTCAATCAGTACGAGGAGTATCGGAAAAAAGGGATGCCCCTTGGCTCTAAACGGACGGGCGAGTTCGGGTTCGCGGTAGCGCAGCACGAAATAGGCCAAATCCGTTACAACCATCGTGAACAGGGTCATTGCCCCCATCAACAAGAAGACGGTGTCGAAACTCCCGGACAGGGTTAGGCCTATCGAGACTACGATCGTTACAATCATCGCCCAGTCCGGCGTCCCTCCCCGATTCACATGGGCAGACCACCGGAAGAAAAGGCCGTCCCTTCCAAGCCCATAGAGAATTCTCGGAACCAACAACGTGTAGGCATTGGCGCTGCTGACGACCATGACCATGGCGAGCACCATGACCAGAACCATGCTTCCGTGGCCGAAAATTCGCCCTACGACGTCGGCCGCCGCAAAGTCGGAACGTGCTAGTGCAGGCAAGTCGGCGCCGCTAACCCTTCAACAGGGCCCGCTGATATTCAATCAGGCCCTTCCGACCGAACCCTGTGACGGCTTCACTTTCAACATGGACTGATCATCTGTGGAAATATAACATCTTCAAATGTTTG
>Ga0157370_10000245_pt1 | contig 69550 bp, 63 predicted proteins | sample C35metaG_FD_113463 | JGI IMG/M metagenome (GOLD analysis project Ga0157370, IMG submission 113463) | Corn rhizosphere microbial communities from Kellogg Biological Station, Michigan, USA - C3-5 metaG | ecosystem: Host-associated > Plants > Roots > Rhizosphere > Soil | place: USA: Michigan...
GAAAAAGACAACTATCCGGTAGGTTCAACGGTACGCAATTTTGGGCAGGTAGTACCTTCTGGTATGGAAGCGGAATGGTTCGAATATGGGGCCAGGGGACTGGAGATTTACCAATCCATCCAAAAAGAATATGATATATCCGTCCGTAAAAATGGAAGTGTCTATATTGCCTCTGATGACGACGAACAAACCTTAATTCACGAACTTAAAGCTCATTATGATACCTTGGGTTACACCGCAGAGCTGCTCAGCAAAGAAGCCGTTCTTGCAAAATATCCTTCTATAAAAGCATCCTATGCCAAAGAAGCACTTTATTTCCCACAGGAAGTTAGTGTAGAGCCTGAACTGATGATTTATAACCTGCATCGTTATATGCAATCGAAATTCGACACTTACACCCTCCACTACAACACCCCGGTCATTGACTGTGTTTCAAAAGGGGGCGGTATTGAGGTTAAAACAAGCAGTGGAATTATCTATAATGCAGAAAAGGCCATCATCTGTAATGGCTACGAATTTAAACTACTCTACCCTGAATTGTTCAGCAACAGTGGAATTGTAATCAGCAAGCTCCAAATGATGAGGAGCATTCCGATGCCAGGTATACAGCTGGAGGGCAATATACTCACCGGACTGACCATCAGAAGATACGAAAGTTTCGAGCATTATTGCCCTTCTTTCCAAAATATAAAAACCCCGGAACACTATGAAGAACTCAAAAAATGGGGTATTCATATCTTGTTTAAAAAAGCAGCCGATAACAGCATTATTATAGGAGACTCCCATATCTATGCCGGAGTAAATCAGTTTGACCAGTTAGGTTTCAATCTGGACCAGCACGTGAATGAACTCATGCTAAAAGAAGCAGAACGAATTGCCGATTTCAATGTCAGAGGCCTTCAAAGTACCTGGGCAGGATTTTATCCACAACACCCAACCCATCATATTGTAGAATATGACCTCGACAATCGGATCCATATCCGTACGGCCATAGGCGGCAAAGGGATGACGGCAAGTGCAGGATATGCAGAACAGAGCATCCGGAAAATATTGGGCTAGTATTTCTTAACCTTACTTGTAAAAGACACCCCAAAAGGTGTCTTTTATTTTTTTATCCTATTGGAATTAAATAAAAACATTAGGTTTACCTTAAATTACGCCTTCCGTATTTTTAATTATTACAATTAGAATATAAAAAACATTTTATGATTATTGTTCCTAAAACACGTGGTTTTATCTGCCTTACCTCACACCCAAAAGGATGCGAGCAAAATGTTAAAAATCAGATCAGCTATGTAAAATCAAAGGGTGCCATAAATGGACCTAAAAAAGTACTGGTTATTGGTGCCTCAACTGGCTTTGGACTAGCCTCCAGGATTACCAGTGCCTTTGGATCAAATGCCGCTACTATAGGTGTATTCTTCGAAAAACCATCAGCACCCGGCAAACCAGCCTCACCAGGATGGTACAATTCTGCCGCCTTTGAACAACAAGCCCATGAAGCTGGTCTTTATGCTAAAAGCATCAATGGAGATGCCTTTTCTACAGAAATCAAACAACAAACCATAGACCTCATTAAGGCGGACCTTGGACAGATAGACCTGGTGATCTACAGTTTAGCCTCTCCCAGAAGAACTGATCCTGTTACAGGTATTACCCATAATTCAACCTTAAAACCAATCGGAGAAGCCTTTACCAACAAAACGGTCGACTTCCATACCGGTATCGTATCTGAAATCTCTATTCAGCCAGCCAACGAAGAAGAAATAGAAAACACCATTAAAGTAATGGGTGGAGAAGACTGGGAAATGTGGATAGATGCTTTAAAAGCAGAAAACCTTTTGGCCCCGGGAGCTACAACTGTAGCCTACTCTTATATTGGTCCATTACTTACAGAACCTGTTTACCGCAAAGGCACCATTGGCCGTGCAAAAGACCATTTGGAAGCCACCGCCTTTACCATTACAGATAAATTGAAAGATCTTAATGGCAAAGCTTATGTTTCTGTAAATAAAGCTCTGGTTACTCAGGCCAGTTCAGCAATTCCTGTTATCCCTTTATATATTTCATTATTGTATAAAATAATGAAGGAAAAAGGCATCCACGAAGGCTGCATTGAACAAATTCAGCGTTTATTCCAGGACCGCCTGTACACCAGCAAGGAAATCCCTACTGATGAAAAGGGAAGGATCAGAATAGACGACTGGGAAATGCGCGAAGATGTGCAGCATAAAGTTGCCGAATTGTGGGAACAGGCCACAACAGAAACCCTTCCTGCCATCGGAGACCTTAAAGGCTACAGCACAGACTTCTTTAATCTTTTCGGTTTCGAAGTACCAGGTGTAGACTATAATGCAGACGTTAACGAAGTGGTAGAAATAGCCGGAATACAGAACTAGCATCTACATTTCAAAATATCATGGCCGCAGTTCCTGTAAAAAGAGACTGCGGCCATTGTTATTTTCGACCAGTCCTTCCGCAAACTGTTGACATACTCCACAATTCCAAAGTAGCCAAAAACAAACAAAACACTGATAATCAGACTAGTGCCAGAAACAAAAAGCTTCGGCATCATTATTAAATCTATTCTAATCGTAATTAACAAGATTATTAATCGAAATACTTAGAATATGAAAAAGATCATCTTATCAGCAGCATTTTTAGCTTTCGTTGGATTAACCACAGTAAAAGCAAGCGAAATTAAAACAGAAGTTAAATACACTTTACAACAAGATAGTGCTACAAAAGCACCCGTTGAACTTAAAGATCTGCCAGCTCCGGTACAAACTACACTTCAAACAGATCCGATTAAACAATGGACACCAACTGCTGCATTTTTAGTAACTAATGCAGATAAAACTTCTTACTATGAAATCAACTTAAAGAAAGAAGATAAAACGGCTACCATCAAAATGGATAAAGACGGTAAAGCTGTTAAATAATCCCAATTGTTAACATCTACCTAATAAGAAGAGCTGGAGCGATCCGGCTTTTCTTATTAAAAATAAATTTAAAAAACATCATTTTTCAAACCACAGGCAGTAATCAGAACCTGCTTAATTCTGTTGTAAAGGGCCGGAAAGCAAAATAAATTATAAATTTTACTGATTTTCAGTTATTTGTACCTACCTTAGCAACTCAATTTTTTAAAAATAATACAATGCAAGAAGGAGTAGTAAAATTTTTCAATGAGTCAAAAGGTTTTGGTTTCATTATCCCATCTAACGGAGATAGCGAAATCTTTGTTCACTCAAGTGGCCTTTTAGGCGAAATCCGTGAAAACGACAAGGTTTCTTATAACGTAGAACAAGGTCGTAAAGGATTAAATGCAGTAAATGTTCAAGTAATCTAAAGTTCCTTATTACATATATTGTGAAAACTGCCCCATAAAGGGCAGTTTTTTCATTTTAGGGCTATTTTAATTCGTACCATCTGCCTCTTCTACGATTTCCTGCTCCGGATCCAGCTCTACATTTCCTTCTTTGTCTTTCTTACCTAGCAGGATCGGGTACAAGAACATCAATGCACCAATGATGAGTAAAGCACCCGATGCTTCCAGGAAATAGATACTCGAATCCATTCTCTTTATGCTCATTACCTTATAAGGAATCAGTAGTAATAACCCTAAAACAATCACTATAACTGCTTTTTGGAGCTTAAGTACCTTTACCATAGATCTGCTGTTAAGATTTTTTTCTTTTGATAAAGCTTACAATCACAAATATCAATCCAATTACTTCAAGAAGCATACTGGCAATAAGTATTGCGATACAAGCCGCCGTATTTGTATTTTTAAGCAACAAGGCAACTGGCATCAGTAACACAGCACCGGCCATACAAATCATTCCTATTTTCAGGTGTTTTGTCATACGGCAAAGATAAGGGGACTTTAGGCACTTTTCTTCACTTCACGACAAAGCTTTTCAGCAGATTTTGTGAAAATTTTCTATAATACCACTTTTCAAAGAGGCTATTTATGAACTATTTGATCAAAGTATATCCTGATGAAGATATATGGGCTAGACTGTGCCAACCCGGTCTCTGCATCCTGCCCGGTCACCACCCACCCTCTGCAATTTGCTAAGGAAAATTCTCGTACGCTGCGGAAAGACCTCAGAGATCTGTCCGCTTCTTCAGCGGACCTGATATCGTTAGTCTTGAAGCAGCTGTACAGAATTTTCCAAACAATTCATTAAAATTATGCCGCTGCCGTGAGAAAAACTTAATTTTAATATCTTAACTTTGCAACCTTAATTTTTTGGAGATACTTGATTGATGTATAGGGAATTTAAACAACTGGAACTAGCTAAACTAAGCAAAGAAATACTTGAATTTTGGAAAAAGGAGAACATCTTTGAAAAAAGCATTTCTACTCGTCCTGAGTCCAATCCGTTTACTTTTTACGAAGGCCCCCCTTCTGCCAATGGCATGCCGGGGATCCACCACGTAATGGCCCGTGCAATTAAAGATATTTTTTGCCGTTACAAAACACAAAAAGGTTTCCAGGTAAAACGAAAAGCCGGCTGGGACACCCATGGATTACCTGTAGAACTTGGAACTGAAAAAGAACTCGGCATTACCAAAGAAGACATTGGCAAAACCATTTCCATAGAAGATTATAACGAAGCCTGTAAAAAAACAGTGATGCGTTATACCGACGTATGGAATGACCTGACCGAACAAATGGGCTATTGGGTAGATATGGGTGATCCATATGTGACCTACAAGTCCAAATACATGGAATCTGTCTGGTGGCTTTTAAAACAAATCTACGATAAAGGCCTTCTATACAAAGGTTATACCATACAACCCTATTCTCCAAAAGCCGGAACAGGACTGAGTTCTCACGAAGTTAATCAGCCAGGTGCTTACAGAGATGTTACCGACACCACTATTGTTGCACAGTTTAAATCATTGGCAGAAACCCTTCCCGAGTTTTTACAGGGATTTGGAGAAATCCACCTGATGGCCTGGACAACAACCCCCTGGACATTGCCTTCCAATACCGCTTTAACCGTTGGACCTAAAATAGACTATGTATTGGTCAAAACTTTTAACCAGTATACCTTTCTGCCGGTAAATGTGATTCTGGCAAAGAACCTGGTTGGAAAACAATTCAACAAAGTATACTTCGAAAGTACTTCAGCCGAAGACTTCGATAATTTTGCCGCAGGTGATAAAAAAATCCCTTACCAGATTTTAACGGAGTGTAAAGGTACAGATCTGGTGGGCATCAGATATGAACAGCTTTTACCCTATACCCTTCCTTACCAAAACCCTGAAAATGCATTCCGTGTCATCTCTGGCGACTTTGTAACCACAGAAGATGGAACCGGTATTGTACACACTGCCCCTACTTTTGGCGCAGATGATGCTAAAGTGGCAAAAGAAGCCACCCCGGAAGTTCCGCCAATGCTGGTTCTGGATGAAAACGGAACACCAGTGCCCCTGGTAGATTTGCAAGGTAAGTTCACCTCGCATTTGGGAGATCTTGCAGGTAAATATGTAAAGAATGAGTACTACAACGCTGGTGAAGCCCCGGAAAAATCTGTGGACGTAGAAATCGCCATCCGTTTAAAAGAAGAAAATAAAGCCTTTAAGGTAGAGAAATATGTGCACAGTTATCCACACAGCTGGAGAACTGACGAGCCACTCTTATATTACCCGCTGGACTCCTGGTTCATTAAAGTAACGGATGTGAAAGACCGTATGTTTGACCTGAACGAAACCATTAACTGGAAACCAAAATCCACTGGTGAAGGTCGTTTTGGAAACTGGTTAAAAAATGCCAATGACTGGAACCTTTCGCGTTCCAGATACTGGGGAATTCCTTTGCCGATCTGGAGAACAGAAGACAAAAAAGAAGAGATGATCATTGGCTCTGTAGAAGAGCTGTACCAGGCGATAGAAAAATCTATTGAGGCAGGTCTGCAAAAAGAAAATCCATTCAAAGGATTTGAGATCGGAAACATGTCTGAAGAAAACTATGACCTGGTCGATCTGCATAAAAATGTGGTAGACGAAATCATTTTGCTTTCCCCGTCAGGCAAAGCAATGAAACGTGAATCCGATCTGATCGACGTTTGGTTTGACAGTGGTGCCATGCCTTATGCGCAATGGCATTATCCGTTTGAGCATAAAGATAAGATTGACGGCAATAAGGATTTCCCTGCAGATTTTATTGCTGAAGGTGTAGATCAAACCCGTGGATGGTTTTATACCCTGCATGCCATCGGCACCCTGGTTTTTGATCAGGTTGCGTATAAAAATGTAGTATCTAACGGACTCGTACTGGACAAAAACGGACAAAAGATGTCCAAACGCCTGGGCAATGCCGTAGATCCTTTCAAAACACTGGCAGAGTACGGACCAGATGCGACCAGATGGTACATGATTTCCAATGCGAATCCATGGGACAATCTGAAGTTTGACACAGAAGGTATTGCAGAAATTCGCCGTAAATTCTTTGGCACCCTATACAACACCTATGCTTTCTTTGCACTATATGCAAATATCGATCAGTTTGAGATAGACCAGAACAATCTGACACCAGTTGCCGAGCGCAGCGAACTGGACCGCTGGATCTTATCCTTATTGCAAACGCTGATTGCAGAAGTAGATGAAAGCTATAATGCTTACGAACCGACAAGAGCTACAAGAGCCATCCAGGCTTTTGTAGATGAACACCTGAGCAATTGGTACATCAGATTATCCCGCCGCCGTTTCTGGAAAGGTGAGATGACCGCTGATAAAAAAGCCGCTTACGAAACCCTGTATACCTGTCTGATGAGCGTGGCTCAGATGATGGCACCAGTAGCGCCTTTCTTTGCAGACTGGCTGTTCCGTAACCTGGCTGTAGCAGACAAGAACGCTGCCGAGTCCATTCACCTGGCCTTGTGGAAAGAAGCAGAGACATCTCTTATAGATACTGCCCTGAACGAACGGATGCAGCTTGCACAAGACATTTCCTCTATGGTATTGTCGCTTCGTAAGAAATCGGGCATCAATGTTCGTCAGCCTTTAGCCAAGATACTTTTACCTGTTCTGGACCAGAAATTTGCAGACAAAGTAGAATTGGTAAAAGAATTAATTCTATCCGAAACGAATATTAAAAATATTGAGTATATTACTGACACTGCAGGCTTCATCAAGAAAAAGATCAAACCTAACTTTAAAGCCCTTGGGCCAAAAGTTGGCAAAGATATGAAGCTGGTAGCCGAGGTCATCAATAACCTGAGCCAGGAGCAGCTGGGACAGTTTGAAAGTACCGGAGAATATTTGATCCCGGGTACCGATTATCTGATCCAACTGGCCGATGTTGAGATTATTGCCGAGGACATACCGGGATGGCAGGTGACCAATCTGGGCAGTTTAACTGTTGCCCTGGATGTAACCATTACTGAAGAATTGAAACAGGAAGGCTTATCCAGAGAACTCATTAACCGCATCCAGAATTTGAGAAAAGAGCTGAACTTTGAAGTGACGGATCGGATTACCGTGAGTTTACAAAAGGATAATTTGATCACCGCCGCAGTAGAACAAAATAAACGATACATTTGCTCGGAAATTTTAGCAGATGACATTAATTTAACAGAGAATATAGACAAAGGAAACAAAATCGTAATAGATGATGTTGAATTACTAATTTCGATTGAAACACAATAATTATTATGGAAAAAACTGAGAAAACAAGGTATTCTGATAGTGAGTTACAGGAATTCAAAGACCTGATCCTTGACAAATTACGTATGGCGAAAGAAGAATTCCTGTCTTTAACCAATTCATTAAGTAGCCCGAACTCTAATGGTACAGAAGATACTTCCGGAACATATAAGACTTTAGAAGATGGTTCTGCCACTTTGGAAAAAGAGCAGATCAATCAGTTAGCTGCCCGCCAGAAAAAATTCATTGAAAATCTTGAGGCTGCCCTGGTACGCATTGAAAACAAAACTTATGGAATTTGCAGGGAAACCGGTAAACTGATCCAGAAAGAACGTTTACGTGCCGTTCCTCATGCAACCTTGAGTATGGAAGCTAAACTGAAGCAGGCATAATGAAAGGCTATACCAAACCTTTACTAATTATCTTTTTAGTATTGCTTATAGACCAGGCGGTAAAAACCTGGATCAAAACCCATATGTACATTGGCCAGGAGTTTAAAATCCTGGGCAATTGGTTCATTATACATTTCACAGAGAACAATGGTATGGCCTTTGGTCTGGAATTTGGCGGGGAGTTTGGTAAGCTGTCTTTATCTTTATTTAGAATTGCGGCTGTAGCTGGTATTGGCTATGGCCTGCATTATCTCATTCAGCGCAAATACCACAGAGGCCTGATTTTAAATGTAGCCCTTATTTTTGCCGGAGCACTGGGTAATATTATTGACTCTGTGTTCTATGGTAAAATCTATGGTTATGCAGGTCTGTTTCATGGTCGCGTAGTTGATATGATGTACTTTCCTATACTGGAAGGTGTCTTCCCAAAATGGGTACCCATCTGGGGTGGGGAAGATTATATTTTCTTCAGACCCGTTTTTAACATTGCAGATGCAGCTATTTCTGTGGGCGTAATCTTAATCCTCGTATTTCAAAAAAGCTATTTCAAAGAAGAAATTATTGAAGAAATAGGCCCTAATAATGAGATCGTTGAAGATTAATCTATTCTTTTTTTCTTTCATCCTTATGGAATTGGTATGATAATTACATCTGAATATTAAACACACAAAAGAAATTAATTTATACCATTATGAAACCATCATGTGCAGCACTGAACTAACCGGAACGAATAGAATCAGGTAGCACATGATAGCTTCATCACCATTAAAAAAAAACACACAACAGATGAAAAAATTAGTAGCCCTTGCCTTTGTTGCCTTATTCAGTATGAGCGCCATGGCCCAGCAGGTAGATATGAGAAGAAAGATTTCTGTTAGCGGTTCGGCCGAAACAGAGGTAACCCCAGACATTATCTACTTAAGCATTTCGTTAAAAGAGTATCTTAAAGACAACAACAGCAAGAAAAAAGTAGACATTACTACACTGGAAAACCAGTTGTTCAATGCCATCCAAAACGCTGGTATACCGAAAGAGAATCTGATGATCAATAACCTCTCCAGCTATAATTATGCAACGGAGAAAAAGAAAGATCCGGATTTCCTGGTGAGTAAACAATATCGCCTGAAAGTAACAGACTTAAACAAATGGAATGCAATTATTGGTGCTGTTGATCCAAAAGGAGTAGCCTATACCAATATTGAAAGTTATGATTACTCTAAAATTGAGGCTTTGAAGAAAGAGCTGAAAATTAAGGCTATTCAGGCAGCCAAAGCTAAAGGCACTTATATGGCAGAAGCACTTGGAGATCATTTGGGAAGCGCACTTGATGTACAGGAAGTCAACAATGAAAACTATCCTCAGCCCATGTACCGCGCCAATGTAATGATGAAATCTGCTTATGCCGCTGATGCCGCAGAATCTGCAGCCCCGGAAATCGATTTCAAGAAGATCAAACTGAATTATGTAGTGAATGTAGTCTTCGAATTAAAATAATTGATCTGAACACTATACAGTATCGATAAAAATTTAAGCTTATTATATCATAAACAGACCCGCCAACAACTTGGCGGGTTTTTTGTTATAACATGCATAACCCTTAAAAATAAACTTATGAAGAAAATTATTTACTCGCTTGCCCTAGTCTTTATGTTGGGGATTAGTGCAAACACTGTAATGGCAGCTGGGAACAGAGACAAGAATAAAACAGAACTTACAGCTGAACAGCAGGTGGAACTCAAACGTATCACTGACCGTGTGGAAGAAATCAAACACATGGATAAATCAAATCTTTCCAAAGAAGAAAGAAAAGAATTGCGTAAGGAATTGAAAGAAATGAAAAAACATGCACGCGCTATGGGCGGAGGCGTTTATCTTTCTGTTGGAGCGATCATCATTATTATTCTTTTATTGATCCTGATCCTGTAGATCAAATTACCGGAGATTATTCACCTAAATATATCTATCTGCAAAAAGGCCTTATGCATAAGCAATAAGGCCTTTTTCTTTCGGGTCAATCCCGGAATCTAAGAGGACTAATCAATCAGATCAAATCCGGTATACTTTACCAAAGCTTCCGGGATACGGATACCCTCAGGAGTCTGATAGTTTTCTAAAATAGCGGCTACGATACGCGGCAAAGCCAAAGCACTTCCATTTAATGTATGTGCAAGCTGGGTTTTACCTGTATTTCCTTTAAATCTCAGTTTTAAACGGTTGGCCTGATAAGTTTCAAAGTTGGATACAGAGGAAACTTCCAGCCAGCGTTGTTGTGCCGCACTCCATACTTCCATGTCATAGGTCATTGCAGAAGTGAAGCCCATGTCTCCTCCACATAAGCGAAGTACTCTGAAGTGCAGGCCAAGTTCTTTTAATAAGGATTGTACATAAGTACTCATCTCCTCCAGCACCTGGTAAGATTTGTCGGGATGGACAACTTGCACCACTTCTACTTTATCAAATTGGTGCAATCTATTTAATCCTCTTACATGTGCACCATATGAACCTGCCTCCCGACGAAAACAAGGTGTATAAGCCGTATTTTTAATTGGAAGATCTTCTTCTTTTAAAATAACATCTCTGTATAAATTCGTTACCGGTACTTCTGCTGTCGGAATCAGATAAAGGTTATCTACAGTGGAGTGGTACATCTGCCCTTCCTTGTCTGGCAGCTGTCCAGTTCCGAAGCCTGAAGCCTCATTAACCATATGGGGAACCTGCATCTCTCTATAACCCTCTGCAGTAGCGTGGTCCAGAAAAAAGTTAATCAGCGCACGTTGCAAACGGGCACCTTTGCCTTTATATACAGGAAATCCCGCTCCGGTAATTTTAGTTCCCAGTTCGAAATCTATAATATCATATTTAGAGGTCAGTTCCCAATGTGGCAAAGCTTGCTCATGTAATACCGCTGGTTCACCATAAGTCAGCACCACTTCATTCTCTTCTGGTGTAATTCCTGAAGGAACCAAAGGCCCAGGCAAATTAGGCAATTGTACCAGCAGATTGTGCAATTGCAGTTCTATCGTACTTAACTGATCAGACAGATGCTTGATTTTATCTTTATTTGCAGTAGTCTCTGCTTTAATCGCATCAGCTTCCTCTTTTTTCCCATTACGCATCAGCTCACCAATTTGTTTGGCACTGGCATTGGCAATAGCAGAAAGGTTATCCAGCGAAGTTTGAGTTTGTCTGCGTTCATCATCAATTTGAATGATTTCATCAACCAGTTCAACCTGTTTAAAGTGACGTACACTTAAGCGTTCTAAAACTTTCTCTCTATTTTCGCGGATATAGTTAACTTGCAGCATTATTTATAATATTTTAAACAAAGATAACAAGAGTTTAGAGAGAATAACATGGAAGGTAAACTATTTCTTGTACCAACGCCCATAGGTAATCTGGAAGATATGACTTTCAGGGCCGTCAGAGTCTTAAAAGAAGCAGATGTTATCTTAGCAGAAGATACCCGTACCAGTGCACCATTACTTAAGCATTTTGGCATTGATAAAAAGGCTTATTCTCATCATCAGCATAACGAGCACAAGGCAACCTCTGAGATCATTAAATTCCTGAAACAAGGACAGAATGTGGCACTCATTTCAGATGCAGGTACACCAGCCATATCAGACCCGGGGTTTTTCCTGGTGCGGGAAGTATTGAAAAATGACCTTCAGGTAGAGTGTCTTCCGGGAGCTACAGCATTTGTACCTGCCCTGGTCAATTCTGGCTTACCCACCGATGCATTTGTTTTTGAAGGCTTTTTACCTGTTAAAAAAGGCAGACAAACCCGTTTTAAAAAACTTGCGGAAGAAGAGCGTACCATTGTATTATACGAAAGTCCTCATCGTTTATTAAAGACGCTGGAAGAGTTTGGCCAGTATTTTGGGGAAGAGAGACAGGCCTCGGTAAGCAGAGAGCTCACTAAGATGTATGAAGAGACCGTGAGGGGTACCGTGGCAGAGATAAAATCACATTTTGAAAACAATATTTTAAAGGGAGAATTTGTAATTTGTGTGGCAGGTAAGCCCGAAACGAAAAAGACAAAGGCAGATGGCCGCGATTACAAATAGTTATTTAACCTAATCAAGAAGAACAAATGATATTAATAGATAGATTTTTAAGTGACGAACAAGATCCTAAAGCCGTAGAAAAGGTTCTGGGAAAACTAAATGATATACTCACCAGCAATGAGGAACTGATCTACCTGGCTGTACAAAAGAAACCTGCGGTCAATTTGTTGCCAGACTGTATTGCAGTGAGCAACAAACGTATATTTTACTGTGAGCCTGCCAATTTTGGCATAACGATGAAATTCACTGATATTTCCTGGAAGAGTATAAAAGAAGTGTCCTTTAAAGAAGAATTGTTTGGTTCTAAATTTATCTGCGTACCGCAGCAGGGCGAAAACATCATCACCGAATATATTCCTAAAACGCAAGCCAGGAAACTATATCAGGCAGCCTATGAGCAGCTGGAGAACTTTAAAGAAGAACAAAGAAAATCTGACATAGAAGATAAAAGAGCGGCCGTTTCCCCGGTTACTGTTAATGCACAGCCTCAGGGAATCGCAGATTTCAGTCATATCGAGGAAGCTGTTGTGGTGCCTGATCCCGTTCCGGTTGTCCATGTTGAAGAACCTGAAGATGAGACTACACTTAAACTCAGAAAGCTCAAAACGTTATACGATAAGCAGCTGATTACCCAGGAAGAATATGAAGCAAAGAAAGCAAGCATTTTAGATAGCTTTTAGTCATCCTATGAAATCCAAGACCTTTCTCCTGCCGGCTTTATTAAGTGCTTTCTTAATGTGGCTGGCCTGGCCCCCTATTCCCTATACCACACCTTTACTCCTGGTTGCACTGGTTCCGCTCTTATTGGCTATCGATTCCATCCGCCAGTCTGACGTTCCAAAGAAGGGTAAAAAAGTATTTTTAACTGCAGGGCTCACCTTTCTGGTTTGGAATACAGCCAGTATTTATTGGGTGTACAATGCCATAAGCGCCGTAAACAATGCTTTTGTGGCTTTCCTGATCTCCTTAATCCCTTATGGACTGGGTGCTTTACTAATGACCTTTGCTTTTTGGCTGTATTACAGACTGAGCATTGTTGCCAGCAAAAAGATCGCTTATTTCGGCCTGATCTCTTTTTATATTGCAATGGAATACCTGCACCAGACCTGGGATCTCGCCTTTCCATGGATGACGCTGGGCAATGGACTCGCAGGTATGCATCAGTTGGCGCAATGGTATGAATATACGGGTGTATATGGAGGGTCCCTATGGATTCTGGTTAGTAATATCCTGGCCTTTGAAGCTTATAAAGTTTTTAAGTCAAAACTAACCGGCTATCCGAAATTCAGGCCTGCATTCATTTGGGGGCTATTTATAATTATCCCAGCCGCACTTTCCCTGACAAAATATGTTCAATATAAGGAAAAGCCTGTTCCGGTAAATGTAGTGGTGGTACAACCCAATATTGATCCCTATCAAAAATACGAGAGTTTACCTGCCAGTGAGCAGCTGCAAATCTTAACCCATTTATCTGATTCTGTTGCCCAGCCCAATACAGAATATTTTATCTGGCCGGAAACAGCCATTCCCCGTTATGCGGATGAAGACCATATCAGGGAGAATCCAGATTTCCTTACTGCACAGCATTTCTTGTACAAGTACAAAAATGCAAGTCTGATCACGGGAATTGAGAGCACCAAGAGAAACGGCGATCAGGTCAGCAGTTTTAATACGGCCATGCAAATCGAAAACTCGGCCAATGTACAGTTTTATCACAAATCTAAACTTGTACCTGGTGTCGAAAAGATGCCCTTTCCAGGTGCTTTATCTATTCTGGGACCTGTATTTGATGGTTTTGGTGGTACGGTTGGCGGCTACAAAGGTCAGCAAGATCCAGGCGTATTTTATTCCTACGGTGGCATTGGGGCTACACCAGTGATCTGCTATGAATCTTTATGGGGCGACTGGATTGGAAAATCTGTAAAGAACGGTGCGCAGTTTATCACTATCATCACCAATGATGGATGGTGGGGCAATACTTCCGGAAAAGACCAACACTTCCTCTACGCAACACTACGGGCCATTGAAACCAGAAGATATGTTGTCAGGTCAGCAAATACGGGTATTTCGGGTTTTATTAACCAAACCGGAGATGTGGTTAAGCAAAGCAAATGGTGGACCAGAACAGCCCTTAAAACGGATATCAATTTGAATGATGAGATCACATTTTACACCAAAAGTGGTGATCTGATTGCCAAGCTGTGCAGCCTTACGGCAATATTCTTTGCACTGATCATTCCTTACAGAAAATGGGGCAAAAAAAACAAACATTGATCGTAAAATGAAGAGATCAAATACAGACATCTTATTTCTGAGCATCATTGTATTGCTCAGTTGGTTTGCCATCGTACTTCAATTTGATCTTACCCTGATCAACAGACAGCTTCCGCTATTGCAGAGCATCGCTAAATTGTTCAGTTATTTTACGATCTTAACCAATATCCTGGTGGCTACAGCGCTTTCCTTTATCCTCTTTAGCCCAACATCCTTGTGTGGAAGGTTCTTTTCCAGTAATAAGGTTTTGACGGCAACAACCGTTTATATCATAGTCGTTGGAGCCATTTATAACGTGGTTTTAAGGCCACTTTATAGTCCACAAGGCTTAAACAGGCTTGCAGACGAACTTCTGCACGCAGTTGTCCCTTTGATGATGGTTTTATATTGGGCCTGCTTTGTGGGCAAGAAAACATTAAAATGGTCAGATATGTGGACCTGGCTACTCTATCCCCTTGCCTACCTCTGTGTGACACTTCTGGCCGGAGCCTGTGGAGCGACCTATCCTTACCCTTTTATAGATGTAACACAATTAGGATATTCAAGAGTGCTGATCAACTGCTTAGGTGTAGCAGCACTCTTTATTGGTTTATCTTTACTGATGATTGCGATAGGAAAAATATCCGGATCAAAGAAAACCAACTAGGATAAATACTTTCCTACTATTGGCATTCTTCTTCCCATACCAAATGCCTTTGGTGATACTCTTAAGATCGGTGGTGTTTGATAGCGTTTAAATTCGGCTGTATTGACCATCTTAATGATCCTGCGTACCAATGCTTCATCAAATCCCTGAGCTATAATGGCAGAAGAACTTTTTTTCAATTCTATATACTGAAACAAAATCTGATCCAGGATATCATAATCCGGCAAAGAATCCGAATCTTTCTGACCTGGCCGAAGCTCTGCTGAAGGCGGCTTCACAATAGAGTTTTCAGGAATGACTTCTGCATCTTTATTGATATAGTGGGCAAGCTGATAGACCTGAGTCTTATATACATCGCCAATCACACCAATAGCACCACACATGTCGCCATACAAAGTACCGTAACCTACTGCACATTCGCTCTTATTAGAGGTATTCAATAAAATATAACCGAATTTATTAGACATGGCCATCACCACAATTCCGCGACACCGGGCTTGTATATTCTCTTCAGTAAGGTTAAAAGGCAAATCATGGAAAGCAGGGGCCATCATCTGATCAAAAGCATCTGCCGCCTCCTTAATGGGGATGATCTCATGCTGGCAACCCATATTCTTTACCAGATCCAATGCATCCTGTACGGAATGATCTGTAGAGTATTTAGAGGGCATCAGTACGGCCATAACATTTTCTGCACCAAGGGCACGACAAGCCAGTGCGCATACAATTGCAGAATCGATTCCACCAGAAAGACCCAACACGGCCTTTTTAAAACCAGACTTTTCAAAATAGTCTTTGATACCAAGAATCAGTGCATCATGGATCTGTTCTATATCAGGTACCGGCTGATGCTCCAGCGGCTGAAGGTGCTGAATATGCTGATCTTTAAATTCATATAAGCCTATAGCTTCCTTAAAATACGGAAGTTCATCAAGCATTTGCCCTTTTGCATCAAAAACCATAGAGCCCCCATCAAAAATAATCTCTGTCTGTGCGCCAATCTGGTTTACATACAACAGCGGTAATTTATATTTCCGGGCATTCTCTGCAAGTACCACGATGCGTTCATCATCATGGCAATAAGAGAAAGGAGAGGCGGCAATATTGATCATCAAATCCGGCTGCTGCAGGATAAGTTCATCCATGGGGTTGGAAACATATAAAGGATTATTGTTAATGTTCCACAGATCCTCACAAATGGTTAGCGCAATTTTCTTTCCTTTAAAATGTATACATTCAAAACTGGTGGCCGGCTCAAAATAACGATACTCATCAAAAACATCATAGTTTGGAAGTAATGCCTTTCTGACAATGCTTCTGACCTGACCATTTTCAATAAAATAAGCCGCATTGAACAGATCTTTACCCGCAAGCTGTTCATTTTTTACAGGTAAACCGATGATACAGGCAATGTCTGTGCAATGTTCCGCAATTTTTAAAGCAGCCTGCTCACAAAGAGAAATGAACTCTTCAAATTCCAGGAAGTCCCGTGGAGGGTATCCGCAAACAGCAAGTTCTGCAAATACAACCAGATCTGCCCCTTTCTCTTTGGCTTTACCAAGATGTTCAATGATTTTATGGGTATTGGCCTCAAAATTTCCAATATGGTAGTTCAGTTGAGCGAGTGCAATCTTCATGTTTTAAAAGAATATTCCGAAGTTCAAGGCAATATAATGGTTCTTTACGCTTCTGTCACCATCTTTAACAATATTGGTAAATCCGTTATTATAGGTTAAACCTGCAGTTATACTGGTGTGGGTGTCGACGTCAAATTCGCCGCCGCCGCCCAGGATCAGACCTGCACGATAAAAACGGGTAGAAGATTTGATGTTCTGGTTAGTCACGATTCCTTTACCACCGCTTTCTGCGTCCTGCCTTGCGCCAATGTTGAAATCGTTAGACAGACCAAATTGTCCGTACCATCTCAGGTCACCAATTTTATTGGTTTTAAGTTTCACGGTAAGAGGCAATTCCAGGTATTGAAGTTTATATTTTAGATCATAAGCAGTAGCTACCGAAGTATTGGCATTTTGTGCATATAATCTTGGATTGATTTCAGTACTTTTTCCGTTAATAGTGGTCACAGTAATGCCGGTTGCCAGGCTATAGTTTTCGGCAAAATTAAAATCAGCCAGAAGTCCGTAGGAAAAGCCTAAACTTGTACCATTGCCTTTTCCATTTTCCGCTTTTAGCCATCCAAAAGTTGGATGCGCAGTTAAACCAAGACGAAATCCATAATCCATAATTGGAGTATTTTGGGCAAAAAGAGGACTGGTGGAAACAAGTAAGAAGAGAGAAAAGAGTATTTTTTTAATCATTGTGCTTGGTGTTAGATACAGATGCTGTAATTTCATGCTTGATCTGGTTATATTTGCTCTAAATGAGATATAACGTAAAACATCCCCAAATTTATCTATTTTTTCTGTTAGCGCTTGTTTTTTTTTCTTGCCAGAAGTCGAAAAAGCCCGATGTGAGCCAGATTAAGCTTGACATTCATATAGAACGTTTCGATAAAGACCTGGCCAAACTGGAAAAACAGGGTACTTTAAAAGCAGACCAGTTACTGAAAAAAAAATATGGCCCTTTTTACGATGATTATATTCACAGGATGATTGGAACTCCCGGTTATACCGGAGCTCAGATACTGGATACCCTTTATCAGGACAAGGCCTATGCAGACCTCAGCAAAGAAGTAGACAGTGTGTTTCCTTCTCTGACATCTGAAGAGCAATCACTTAGCCAGGTTTTCAAATACATCAAATATTATTATCCCAATGCCCGGGTACCGAAATTCATCGCATTTATTTCAGGTTTTGCCGTACAAATGCCCATCGGCGACAAGTATATGGGCATAGGTCTGGACATGTTTCTGGGGAAGGACAGCCAGTTCTACCGGGCGATAGTGACCAGTGTCCCGGTATACCTTTCCAGAAGGTTTTCACCGGAATACATCAGCCCAAGAATAGCAGAAACTTATGCCAGAGAAGAACTCTTTCCTGAAAAGGAGGAAAACAGAAGCCTGATCTCGAAAATGATCTATAGCGGAAAGATCCTCTATTTTATGGATAAAGTGCTGGACGATCAGGTTCCGGACGAAGTAAAGATCGGTTACACCCCAGAACAGTTAAATTGGTGTAAAAAATACGAGGGCAACATTTGGGCTTTCTTTATGGAAAACGAATTGTTATTTAGTACAGACTACCCAAAAATGCAGGTATTTCTTAGTGAAGGGCCTTTTACTCCGGGCATTGGAGAAAAAAACCAGTCTGCCCCGAAGCTGGGTATCTGGACGGGTTGGCAAATTGTTAGGAAGTATATGGAGAAAAATCCGGAAATTACGCTGCAGCAATTGATGGAAGATAATGATGCGCAAAAGATATTAAGCGCTTCAAAGTACAAACCTAAATAAGAAATTAATGACAAAGATTGGTATCGTTTTATCCGGCGGAGGGATCAGGGGAATAGCGCATCTTGGGGTTTTAAAAGCATTTATAAATGCGGGCATCCGCTTTAGCCACATCAGCGGCACCAGTGCCGGTTCTATTGCCGGTGCTTTTTACGCCGCGGGTATTGATCCCGAAGAAGGCTTTAATATTTTCACAAAAACCAAATTACTACGTTTTGTAAGACCTGCCGTGGGCTCTCTTGGATTGATCAATATCGAGCATACTTCTGACCTGCTTAAAGAATATTTTCCTGAAAACCGCATAGAGAAGTTAAAAATCCCGCTCACCATTGCAGCAACAAATTTTAGTGAGGGCAAACTCGTTTATTTTAACAAAGGTCCGTTGATCCAGGCCATCCAAGCCTCCAGCTGTATCCCCGGTATCTTTAAACCCATTATGATCGATGGCCAAATGTATGTAGATGGTGGCATTCTGAATAACTTTCCGGTGGAGCCCTTAATGAAGGACTGCGACTTCATCATTGGCTCGTCCTGCAACCACCTGAAGGAAGTAGACAAAATTACCGGGATTACCGCCTTGATGAGCAGGGCTGGTATTATGTCGATTAACAAAGATATGGAACAGAAATCTGCCTTCTGTGATGTACTCATAGAACCCAAAGGAATGGGTGAAATCAGTACGTTTGATATGAAAAAAGCGGAAATCATTTACTGGCTGGCCTACGAAGAGACGCTCAAAACGATTAAACACAATGAGAAACTACGGGCGCTTATGAACAAGCCGCAGGTTTAATCCTTATTTCAAGAGAACCAGACGTTCCCCCTCCAGAACCGGAATGGATTTACAAAGGTTCAGCTGCAAACAGAATTTAACATCTTCCTCGATGTTTAATGCAGCCAGCCGATGGCTATGAGACGACTTTGCAATGTATTGCCTAAGGTCTTCTTTGGCCAAAACATAGAGGTCTTCAGCCGCAACACTGGAGTCATCGAAATGATCAAAATTTGCTTTCAGCTGATGAACCACTGCCCCGGCAAACAGAGTGTCTTCCAGGTTAAACTGATCCTTCCATCCCGCACAAAGCAATAATACATTTTTATCCTGCGCTTTCAGCCAGGTACACAAAACTTCCAGATTCAAAAAAGAACCGATCACCACTTTAAAGGCGCGCGCGCTGGCCAGGTGTAGTGCCTTGGTTCCGTTGGTTGTGGTCAGAACAATCGTCTTGCCCGCCACCTTTTCTTTGGTGTAAGAAAATGGGGAATTGCCGAAGTCATAACCTTCAACCACTTCCCCATTTCTTTCCGCCGCCAGTAAATAGCCCATACCTGAAAAATTCAGGCAGTCGTCCACTTGTGCTACGGGTATAATGGCCTCAGCCCCATTGTCAATACCATATACCATAGATGATGTTGCCCTTAAGATATCAATGACAACAACTATACTCTCTTCAATTGCATATAAATCCAGTAAAGCCGGAGTTAAACAAACTTCAATTTTCCTTTGCATCTATGGTTTAGTGGTCTATTTATAAAATGGGAACTTAACGACTTTAGCTTTTATTTTAGCATTACGGATATGGATATAGATTTCTGTACCTTCTTTGGCTTTATCCAGGTTCACATAGCCCATCCCAATCGCCTTTTGCAGAGAAGGGGATTGTGTACCCGAAGTTACTCTTCCAATCACCTGTCCGGCTTCGTCTACAATTTCATAATCATGACGTGGAATACCTCTGTCTATCATTTCAAAACCAACCAGTTTCTTTTGGATACCTGCTTCTTTCTGCGCCTGAAGAGCCTCAGAATTGGTAAATGGTTTTGTAAATTTAGTGATCCATCCCAGACCGGCTTCAATTGGGGAAGTGGTGTCATCGATATCATTCCCATATAAACAGAAGCCCATCTCTAAGCGCAGGGTATCACGTGCACCAAGACCGATTGGCTTAATACCAAATTCAGCACCTGCTTCAAAAATAGCATCCCAGATGGCATATGCCTTGTCGTTTTCAAAATAGATTTCGAAGCCGCCAGCACCTGTATATCCTGTTGCCGAAACAATTACATTGTCAACCCCTGCAAACACGCCTTTCTTGAAATTATAATATTCCATAGAAGCCAGGTCAATATCTGTTAATTTTTGTAAGGCTTCTGCTGCTTTTGGACCTTGTATAGCCAAAAGAGAGGTTTTATCAGAGATATTGTGCATTTCCACACCCTCTGTATTGAATTTTTGGATCCAGTTCCAGTCTTTTTCAATATTGGAAGCATTAACCACCAGCATATAGGTTTTATCATCTATGCGGTATACCAAAAGGTCATCTACAATTCCACCCTGTTCATTTGGCAAACAAGAATACTGAACCTTTCCATCATACAGTTTAGAGGCATCGTTGCTGGTTACACGTTGAATAAGATCAAGTGCTTTCTCTCCTTTAAGGATAAATTCACCCATATGGCTTACATCAAAAACACCAACTCCGTTTCTTACCGTATTGTGTTCGGCATTAATGCCTTCGTACTGAACAGGCATATTGTATCCTGCAAATGGCACCATTTTAGCGCCCAATGAAATGTGTTTATCTGTTAATGCGGTATTATTCATACTTTTTATATAAAAATGGTGGCCAAAAGTACACAATTTTTACACATTTATAAGCCGCCTGTAGATATTCACCATTCCTTCTGTAATTGTAGAAATATCATAATTACGTTCGGCAGTTTTACGCGCATTTTCTCCGATTTCCCGCCATTTGTTAGGATTGGTAATACATTGTAAAATGGCCCGGTAAAACTCGTCAGGTGTATTTGCAATCAGGATATCTTTCCCATTTTCACAGGTGATCCCTTCGGCAGCCATCGTTGTGGCAATAATACACTTTCTCATGGCCATACCCTCTATGATCTTCACGCGCATCCCGCTTCCGGACAACAAAGGAACGATCATAATGGCTTTGGAATTGATAAATTCAACTGCATCCAGGACTTCTCCTTCTACCACCAGATTCTCCGAATCATAATCAAAAAACTGCTGCTGCATGTTCTTTCCGGCAATATAGAAACGCAGTTCGCTGTTCAGCTTTTCAATATCCGGCCATATTTCATCCAGGAACCATTCCAGTCCTTCCTTATTTGGCCGCCAGTCCATTGCACCCAAGTGAAAAAGTGTAGCAAAGCTTGTTTTCGAAGGATCAGTGATATATTTATCAAAATCCAGCGCTACAGGAAACACATCAAGGCTGGTTTCGCAACCAAACCGCAGAATACTCTGTCTGTCCTGTTCACTAATGGCAAAAATCTGGTGAAAACGGTTCATCTGCTCAGTCTCGTAAGATTTCAGCCTTCTGGCCAAAAACTCCAGATAGCGTCTCCTTGGTCTGAACCTCTCTGTATAGGCAATGCGTTCCCATACATCAAATACAATATTGTGTGCGCGGTAAATGATCTTTGCCTTGCTATAGGCCTTTACTGTATCCAGATAAGGAACTACAAAAAGTCCTTCAAACTGAATAATATCAAATTCCGTTTCCTTTAAAATATTCTCCAGCAACTTGGCTGCATTGTCATCAAAATAGCGGGAAACATTATAGGACTGGTTAGAAAATACGTTGAATATCGCTCCCCATATATTAACCTCAGTATCGATATCATAAGAATAAAATTTTACACTGTCATAGATCGGGTCATAAATATCATCCACATCTACCCGGTGTTTATTGGTGTTGATACTGAACAAGGTGACGTCTACATCGTGCCTGAGCAATCCCTTTATCGTGTTGTAAACAACGATAGGGTATCCACTGTTGGGTGGAAACGGGACCCGATATGTTAGCATCAATACTTTCAACAGTGTGAAAATACTAAATTAAGTGGACTAATTCTGTCACAGAAAGTAGATTTTTCCCAATTTCAGAAGGAAAATATTGCCTTAAAGGGCAAATAAATCCAGTTGTGGATGACTTACCGTAAAACTTTTACGGTGGTATGGCGTTAAGCCCAGTTCCAAAGAAGCCGTACGATGAGCAATTGTAGGATATCCTTTATTCTGATGCCATTGATATAAAGGATATTCCTCCCCTATTTTAACCATATATTCATCTCTGTAGGTTTTAGCCAATATAGAGGCGGCGGCAATATTTAGATATTTCCCATCCCCTTTGATGATGCAACTATGCGGAATCTCAGGGTAAGCTTTAAACCTGTTCCCATCGATACTTAAATACTTTGGTGCAATGGTTAACTTTTCGATGGCCCTGTGCATGGCAAGAAAAGAAGCATTTAGTATATTAATACGGTCTATTTCTTCATTATCTACAGAAGCCACAGCCCAGGCCAGAGCCTGCTTTTCTATAATGTGCCTCAACCGCTCCCGCTGTGAATGCTTCAGCATTTTGGAATCTGTTAGCTCACCGGCCACAAAATCTTTGGGTAAAATCACAGCGGCAGCAAATACAGGCCCTGCCAGACAACCTCTTCCGGCTTCATCACAGCCAGCTTCCAATAATTCTTCCTGATAACAATTCAATAACATCCTGTAAAGTTAACGATTTAGCGTTTAAATTAGACTGTTACATTTTCTGACTTTACATCAAAAGCGTCTCTTAGGCCTATAGCCAGCAAGTTGAAGGCATATACCGTCAGCATGATAGCAAGTCCGGGCAAAACAGCAAGGTAGGCCGCGTCCATAATGATATAACCGTAATGTTCTTTAATCATCCCGCCCCAGCTCGGCATGGGTGCCTGCGCGCCAAAGCCCAAAAAACTAAGTCCCGATTCCAGTAAGATCGCCGAAGCGAAATTAGCAGAAGCCACCACCAGGATCGGTCCGGCAATATTGGGCAAAATGTGTTTCATAATCGTTCTGGATGTAGAGAATCCCAAGGCTTTGGATGCCTCCACAAATTCAACTTCTTTTAAAGCGAGCACTTGTCCCCTAACCAATCGAGCCACATCAACCCATGTTGATAAGCCGACGGCAATAAAGATTTGCCAGAATCCCTTTCCTAAGGCAAAAGATATAGCAATAACCAATAACAGCGAAGGTAGCGACCAAATCACATTCATGAACCAGCTGATGAGCGCATCTATCTTACCACCAAAATACCCGGCCAGGGCTCCAAGACTAAGCCCAATGCAAAGAGAAATTAATACTGCGACCAGGCCCACCGACAGCGAAACCCGGATCCCCAGGATTAACCTGCTTAAAAGATCTCGGCCATAGAGGTCCGTGCCCAGCCAGAAAGTCTGTGTATAATGGTTATTTCCCTGAACCAATGGATAAATGGTTTCTTCTGCACGTTCATCGTCACCAATATATTCTCGTGCATACACCTGATTACCCTCCTGGCGGTACGTGGTCACCGGTATACTCATAAAATCTGCCGGTTGTCCATACAGCATTTTTTCCAGAAGGTTTACTTTTTTCACATCTGTCTTTTTGCTGATGATCAGGAAATGAAAAGTCCTCCCCGGTTTTTTATTGCTCAGCTGCAAATGCATGGTATTGGCCATCGGGCTTTGGTCTGGTGTAACCAGGTAACCCAAAATACCAAGAAGGATCAGCAGTCCTAAAAAGAATAATCCGCAAAAGGCCAGTTTGTTCCTTTTGAATTTTACCCAGATCTTTCCTGAAGGACTGTGTTTACTCATTTCACCATTCTTCCCTTCCAATTGTATTTCCCGGAATTACCGGCAACGCCAATAAAAATAATATAGATGATATGCATCAGACTTAGTGCAGGCATAAGGGCAAGTAATTCTCTTCTTTTTGCAAATCTGGTCACATCCCAAAGAAACAAAAATTCAAAAACAATTTTAATCAGCAACTGTACCAGAGCGACTTTAAAAAACAGACCAATAAACAGTCCGGCAACACCATTGGCCAGGATGCTCAGGTTAAACAACCAGACAAATACACCAAGCACAATGATCGATTTATTTTTATAACGGGTACTCTTTGAAGCCCAACGTTTCCTTTGCTGGATAAATTCCGACATATTGGGCTTTGCAAAAGTATAGACCATAGCATCATAATTTCTAAGGAACCCAATTTTCTTTCCGTACCTGGCAGCCATTTTATGGAGGAGCAATTCATCATCGCCAGAAGCCAGATCATCTATCCCCTTAAATCCACCCACCTCATAAAATGCATCCCTTTCATAAGCCAGATTTGCACCGTTACAGGTAGACGGTTTTCCATTTCCAATTGTGGAGGCGCCAAGGCCGATCAGATAGAGAAATTCGAGCGCCTGTGCACGCTCAAAAAAGCTCTGCTCTTTGAAATAGACCACTGGTGAGGAGATCATCTTGTAATCATGCTCTTCATAATAGCTCACAATTGTTTTTAACCAGTTTGGCCCCATCCTGCAATCCGCATCGGTCGTCACAATCAGTTTTCCTGTTGCTCCGCTTATTGCTGTTTGTATGGCCTTTTTCTTATAGGAATTTAAAGCCTTATCTTCATTCAGAATGATCAGTTTTACGTCCTTGTAACCAGTAATGATCTCTACCGTATTGTCTGTTGAATGGTCGTCTATAAAAATAATCTCCAGCAAGGCCTTATCGTAATCCTGCGCGAGCAAATCTTCTATGGTGTGAGATATACTTCCCGCTTCATTCCGCGCAGCAACAATAACAGATACCGGGGTAATACATTTCTTTGTGGAGGCTTTGTAAGGCATTAATTTATGCCAGCCCCTGATAAAAGTTACAACAACCAGGACATAATTGATGGTCAGAATAGCAGAAAAATAATTAGGTACGTTGAGTATTTCCAAAAAAATTGAGTTTAAAAACGAAATAAGAGCCTAATATAGCAGGAATTATAATATTTATAAGCCAAATGCTCGCGGTGCAGGCTACAACCGCTGTATTTTGATCTGTGATATACTTAAAGAAAAAAAGTGCCGTAACGCTTCTTATTCCGATGTCAAAGAGATCAAGTGAGGGTAAGGAAGACTGAACAAAGAAGAGTATACAAACCATCATCATGATATCCGCATAATGCAAACCAGGGATCAACCAAAAGAACATCACAAAGTATTGGGTGCTGAAGACCAGGTAACGGGCAAGACAGAACATCAGGATCCTTAAAAGCTCCAGTTTTTTATACCGGGCAAGCACTTTATAAAATCTTTTATATTTTCTTGTAAAACGAATAGACTGTAAAATGCCATTCAGCCACCTGATGTTAAAGAAGAAGACCAGGAAAAATAAACTAAAAGTACCTGCTAAGGCACAAAGGGCAAGAAAAAGACGGTAATCAAGAAGATTAAATTTATAAATAAATGCACAAATGGCTATAGAACCAAAAACATTGGTTAGTACCAGCTGACCAATATTTCCCACTGCCATGGCCACTACCCCAATGATCCTTCTTTTGGGGGAGAGAAAAAAGACCCGCCCTCCATATTCTCCAATCCTGTTGGGGGTAAATACAGCCCAGGTCAGGCCACAGAACACAGATTCTATTGCTTTCCAAAGACTGATTTTTTCAATGCTGCTCACTAGTCTTTTCCATTTTAAAGCCTCAAGACCCCAATTTACCAGCATAAGCAGCACCACTACAGACAGGATAATTTCCATTTGGTGTTCAGGCATACCCTTGATCAACCGGCCAAAACTTTTCAGGTCATTATTGGTGGTCAGCTTAATATAAATGAACCAAAATGCAAAAACAACAATTGCAATTTTAATGAGGTAGGAGAATATCTTTTTATACTTCGATGTCAAACTTTTTATTTTACTCTCTGCAAATATGCTTAATATTGTTTTATGTTGGTGGAAAAAAAGGAAAGGGTTATCCTGGGGATTGATCCCGGAACGGCTGTAATGGGTTACGGGGCGATTCTGGAAAAGGGCAGCAAAATGGAGCTGGTTACAATGGGTATTGTGCGTATGGAACACCTTGATGACCATTTCTTAAAGCTCCAGCGTATCTTCGAGAAAACTATTCATTTAATAGATGAATATAAACCTGACGTGTTAGCTATTGAGGCTCCGTTTTATGGAAAGAATATACAAGTTATGTTAAAATTAGGCCGGGCCCAGGGTGTTGCCATGGCAGCGGCGCTATCCAGAAATATTCCGGTTACAGAATACGCACCCAGGAAGATCAAGCAATCCATTACGGGGAATGGAAGTTCTGGTAAAGAACAGGTGGCTGCAATGCTGCAAAGACTCTTAAATTTCAAAGAAACACCAGAATTCCTGGATGCGACAGATGGGTTGGCCGTCGCTGTCTGCCACTCTTTTCAAAGGGTGCCTAGCGGTGGAAGTGGCAAAGCTAAATCTTATTCAGGATGGGCCTCTTTTGTTCAGGACAATAAAAAAAGAGTAAAATAAAATACCCAATAAGTATTCCACTTATTGGGTATTTTAAACCTGGCTTCCTGCTAAACTAAGCATTAATCATTTTTCTCTTCCTGCGGTAATGTCTGAATACGAAATATCCGGCCCCAGCCAAAAGAATCAGCACCCATAAATTGGTCAGAATCAAAATAAACTCCTTAAATATTACCCATCCATTCTGGATACCCAACCAAAACCGGTTAAGGAATGCAGGCCGGTAATCATATAAGTCATCATTACCTACCACCAGCTTCTGCACTGTATTGTCCTGATAAAAATTTAAGGTAATCGTACTGTACTTTACCCGACTGTCAATCACCTGATTCTGGATCTTTTTATCCACATAATCATCTTTAATTTCTAATGTCGTTTCAACATTATTACTTTTTTTATTTGCATGTTTATTCAACTGTTGAACAGCTTCCACCCTATTCTTACTTTTTAAAGCATTTGATAGATAATTCATGCTCTGATCGTCTAGTTTTAGCGATTGCTGATCAACAAATACGGCCATTTTAACCACCTTATTGGTAAAATCGTCGAGCTTATCTGAAGGGACTTTAGCAACAACCTGACCTTCTTTCCTATAAGAAGTGAGTTCCAGGAGAGAATCTGCTGAATATTTGGCTTTTTCTGTGCGTATGATATTGCTCTGAACGGTAAATTCCACAACCATACCACCTTCTTCTTTTATGGAATTACTAAGTTTCTCTTTTACCTCCTGAACATCTTTCACCCTGAAACGCATGTCGGCAGTTTTTATGATCTTATCAATTGCTGTGCTATCAGCTACACTTTCGTCTATGGCTGCAGTTGTATCCGCTGATTTCATTTTATTACTGCTGTTACAGCTCCAAATGGCTATGCTGATCACTGCAAAAAACAAATACTTTTTCATAATTATAAAGGTTAGATTTCCCCTTAATACCAGGAGTATAGAAAAAGTAACCTTTACCTGATCGGGACTACAAACGTCTGAAAACAAGAAGTCCTCACTGGTATGCAAACCAATGAGGACTTCTTGCTGAAAATTGCCTGATATGCTTAGGCAGCTAATATTTTAAATACTGCTTTGCAGCAGATAAATGCACCTACAAATAAGATTACCCATGAAATGATGGATAAAGTTGAAGAATCACCAGCAAAACGAAGGTATACGCCTAGGATACTGACAATGATACCCACCACCAACAATTGATATATTGATGTCTGGTTCGCTGTTTTCATGCTTTCTGTATTGTGTTTTGGTGTTTGCTCCATGTTAAGTTTTATTTAATGCACAAAAATAAAGATTAATTCATTAAAATAAAGCACATTCCTTAATAAGTTTTTAATCCTTCCATCCTTTGCCTGGAACGGTCACTCTCTTTAAGGTCTTTTCCTTTGTAAAACTGTTTCTCCCAATCACCATACATTGGATTAGGCAATACAATATATTTCGTTCCAAATAGTTGCTGATCGCGATCAACTTCTTCTTTCGTATCTTTATTCTCACGGTAAAACACATTCGAAAAATCGCTCAGATTGTCTCCGCAAAGCAAGAGTATATTATAAGTTTCCAATACCTTTTGTCTGCGTGGTTCCTTATCAGAGGTATTGCTTTTCAATACCAGATGTGCCTCATCAGCATAAGGAAAACCATGATCCTGCAGATTTTTAAGCGTTCCATTGTGCTCTGTTACCTCCCGGTTGGTGATATAAAATACCTCTACATTTTTAGATGCCGCATACTTTAGAAAACCCAATGCTCCAGGAACGGTGTCTGCAGCTCCCTTACTTGTCCAGTTTGACCAGTCAGCTGCGTTATAGCTGATGCCACGTTTCAATTCTGTACCTTGAAAAGGAGAATTATCCAGTACCGTCTCATCTATATCAACAACCACACAATTCTTCTTTGTCGTATCGGCAATTTTCATTTGCTCCAAAAGAGACAAACGGGCAAAATTATAAGCCTGGAAAGCAAGTGCCCGGTATTCGCCGGAACGCTGCTGCCATAAAATTGACGTGGTATAATCACGGGCACCCCCAGCAGGATTTTGCTGGGCCAGCAAGGCCAGCGGCAATAAGAAGAGCGCGGTTATAGAAATCAATTGTCTTTTCATCTATTTATTTTATTTTTTCAAAATTAGCCAATATCAGCCAGTAGACTATAATTAAAACAAAAAAGCCCTTATCAGATCGATAAGGGCTTAATAATATAGTCGGTTAAACTTATCCGTTTAATGCAGCCGCACCACTCACGATCTCCGTAAGCTCTGTTGTAATAGCAGCCTGACGGGCCTGGTTGTAAGAAAGTTTTAAGGCTTTCAGCAGGTCACCGGCATTTTCTGTTGCTTTATCCATAGAAGTCATACGAGCACCATGTTCAGAAGCATGTGAATCAAGTACAGCTTTGTACAGCTGGATCTTAATTGACTTAGGAATCAATTGTGCTACAATTTCTTCTTGAGAAGGCTCCAGGATATAATCTACATTTGAAGCTTTCACCTCAGTTGTATCAGCCTTAGGAAGCGGTAATAATTGTTCTGTAGTTACAAATTGAACAGCAGCATTTTTAAAGCGGTTATAGATCACCTCTACTCTGTCGTACTCCCCTTTTTTGAAACCATTCATAATGGAATCTGTAATTTTAGTTACATTCTCAAAGGTTAAGGCAGAATAGACATCATTGTTATTACCAATAACGTTATAGCCACGCTTTTCGTAAAAATCCTGAGATTTCTTACCAATAGCAACGATGCTCACATTGCCGTTCTTGTATTGCTCACTGTACTTCTCTGCGATCAGGTTATTGGTGGCTTTAATCACATTCATGTTAAAAGCTCCCGCAAGACCACGGTTAGAAGATACCACAACAATTAAAACTTTGTTAGGCTCACGTTCCTGTATAAAAGGCGACGAAGATCCTTCCAGACTAGCTGAAAGATTTCCTAAGATCTCTTTTAGCTTTGTAGCATAGGGACGTAATTGTATAATAGCATTGGTCGCACGCTTCAGCTTTGCAGCCGAAACCATTTTCATGGCTTTGGTGATCTGCTGTGTAGACTGTACCGATGATATGCGTATTCTTACTTCTTTTAAATTAGCCATTCTTTTTTATCTTCTGCAGCGCAATTTTAGTATTTACCTGCTAATTCCTTAGCTACTGTTTCTAATACACCAGTGATCTGATCATCCAGTTTACCCGCTTTTAAAGCTTTTAAAGTATCTGCATGACGTTGCTCCAGCTGTTGTAAAAATTCTGCTTCAAATTCTCTGATCTTGTTTACAGGAACTGTACGCATTAAGTTTTTAGTACCAATATAGATAATAGCAACTTGTTTCTCTACAGTCATTGGAGAGAACTGTCCTTGTTTAAGGATTTCCACGTTACGGGCACCTTTATCCAAAACAGATTTAGTTGCCGCATCCAGGTCAGATCCGAATTTAGAGAAAGCCTCCAATTCACGATATTGTGCCTGATCTAATTTCAATGTACCAGCAACTTTCTTCATAGACTTGATCTGAGCGTTACCACCCACACGAGATACCGAGATACCTACGTTAATCGCCGGACGAACCCCTGCGTTAAACAAGTTAGATTCTAAGAAGATCTGACCATCAGTAATTGAAATTACGTTGGTTGGGATATAAGCAGAAACGTCACCAGCCTGAGTTTCGATAATTGGAAGTGCAGTTAAAGAACCACCACCTTTTACTTTACCTTTTAACGACTCAGGCAAATCGTTCATGGCTTGTGCAATATCATCATTCGCGTTGATCTTTGCAGCACGCTCTAACAAACGACTGTGCAGATAGAACACGTCTCCAGGATAGGCCTCACGGCCCGGTGGGCGACGAAGTAACAAAGAAACCTCACGGTAAGCTACAGCTTGTTTAGACAAATCATCATAAACGATTAACGCAGGACGACCTGTATCACGGAAATACTCACCAATCGCAGCACCAGAGAAAGGCGCATAGAACTGAAGTGGAGCAGGATCAGCAGCAGAAGCCGAAACAACTACTGTATAAGCCATTGCACCATTTTCTTCAAGGGTACGTACAACGTTTGCTACTGTACTTGCTTTTTGCCCGCAAGCAACATATATACATAAAACAGGATTTCCTGCCTCATAGAATTCTTTTTGGTTGATAATGGTATCGATACAAACCGCACTCTTACCAGTCTGACGGTCACCGATCACCAACTCACGCTGACCACGACCAATCGGGATCATCGCATCAATCGCTTTGATACCAGTTTGTAAAGGCTCGTTAACCGGCTGACGATAGATTACACCAGGTGCTTTACGCTCGATAGGCATTTCGAAGGTTTCACCTATGATAGGTCCTTTTCCGTCGATAGGCTCGCCCAGTGTGTTTACAACACGACCCAGCATACCTTCACCTACTTTAATAGAGGCAATCTTTTTGGTTCTTTTGATTGTATCACCTTCTTTGATATTGTCGGAAGGGCCTAATAAAACCACACCAACATTATCTTCTTCAAGGTTCAATACAATACCTTGCAAACCGCTATCAAATTCAACAAGCTCACCTGATTGAACTTTTGTTAAACCATATACACGGGCAATACCATCACCCACTTGTAATACGGTACCAACTTCTTCAAGTTCAGCTTCTGATTTAAAGCCCGACAATTGTTGCCTGATAATTGCCGATACTTCGTCTGGTCTTACCTCTACCATAATTTATATTTTCTATTGTAAATCAGTAATATATTATCTTTTATTTATTTGAATTATACCACACCCTGGGCAAATTCCTTTTTTAATTTATTTAAGCCATTAGAGATACTGGCATCAAACTGCTTATCTCCAACTTTCAGTACAAAACCACCAATCAGATTGGCATTGATCTTTTCTTTGATCAGAACTTCATTCGCACCAATCTCCTTTTTCACAATCGCAATGATCTCAGCCCTGCTGCTCTCCGTAAGTGGAGTTGCAGAAGTAACATCCGCTGTCACGATTCCTTTAATGGAATTGTATTGAGCAATCACTTCTTTTGATGCTCCAAATAAAAGGGCAGAACGGCCTTTATTAACCATCAGTTTCATAAATGAAATGGTGATCTTATCTACCTTACCGGCAAACAAACCTTCAAGGATTCCTATTTTTTTATCCTGGGGAACAATTGGATTTTTAAGGATAGCCTCCAGTTCAGGATTCTGATCAATCACCTGCTCTACCAAAACCATATCATTCTTTAAACTCTCCAGAGCATTGTTCTCTATGGAAAGGTCTATGATTGATTTGGCGTATCTCGATGCTGCTTTATTTTCTGACATTCTAATCTTCTTTAGCTAACTGACAATCTCAATTAGTTTAATTCAACATCTTTTAAAAGATTTGCAACCAAATCCTCTTGTTTTGCTTTATCTTCCAATTGTGCACGCAATACACGCTCAGCAATATCAATAGATAAAGTAGACACCTGGCTTTTCAATTCGAATAAAGCAGCTTTCTTTTGATTTTCAATTTCAATTTTTGCTTTCTCGATTAATTTTGCACCCTCAGTATGTGCCTGAGTTTTAGCTTCATTAATGATATTGTCTTTTAAAGTTTTGGCTTCTTTTAAGATATGGTCACGCTCTGCGCGTGCAGATTTTAACAACTCTTCATTTTGAGTGGTTAAACGTGCCATTTCTTGTTTAGCAAGATCTGCTTTGTTCAGTGCATCATCAATAGATTGTTCACGCTCTTTAATTGCTGCCAATACTGGCTTCCAGGCAAACTTGCCTAAAACAAACATTAACAATAAAAATGCTACTGTCTGAAAAATAACTAAACCAAACTCAGGTACTAATAATTCCATTTTCTATCTTATATATTGTGTTCTCGTTTTTTTAAAAATTTGTACCCGGCATTGCTGCCAGGTACAAGTTTACTAGCCATTACCCATTAGGGCAACAACCACTGCGAAAAGCGCAACAGCCTCAACGAAGGCAGCAGCGATCAACATCGCAGTTTGGATTTTAGAGGCAGCTTCCGGTTGACGAGCGATACCGTCCATAGCGGAACCACCAATTTTACCGATACCTAGACCAGCGCCAATCGCAGCTAATCCTGCACCAATTGCAGCAATACTTCCTGTAATCATGATTTTATATATTAATAGTTGTTAAAAATTCTAATTAATGGTGTTCTTCTATAGCCATACCAATAAACAAGGCAGACAAGATCGTAAATATAAAGGCCTGAATAAAAGCAACAAGTAATTCAATTGCGCCGATAAAAACTGCAAAAGCGACAGAAATCGGAGCAATGTACAGACTGTTAAAAACGAAGATCAGACAGATGAGGGACAACACCAAAATGTGTCCTGCTGTAATATTTGCAAACAAACGAATCATTAGAGCAATCGGCTTGGTGAAAATACCCACAATCTCTACGGGGATCATGACAATCCACATTAGTTTAGGAACATCAGGCGCAAAAATATGTTTCCAGTAATACTTATTACCGTTAAATACCGTTAACAAGAAAGTGGCTGTTGCCAGAATCATAGTTACAGCGATATTTCCTGTTAAATTTGCTCCTCCCGGCAGGAAAGGAACAAGTCCAAGCATATTGTTAAACCAGATAAAGAAAAACACAGTAAGTAAATATGGCATAAAGCGCTCATATTTATGACCAAGGTTTGGCTTGGCAATATCATCACGAACAAAAAGAATAATTGGCTCCATCCAGGACTGTAAACCTTTTGGAGATTTCCCCTTACGCTTTTTGTAACCGCTGGCAACATTTAAGAATACAGCAAGAATGATCACAATAGAAATCAGCAAGGTGCAAACATTTTTAGTAACAGACAAATCCAAAGGACGTGCATTTAGTGCATGATGTTTTTCATCAAGCTGAACATACTGACCATGTTCATTTGGTGTTGCAGAAGCATAATAGATTTTTTCATGCATCTTCACAAAGCGCTGACCTCCTTTCTCTACGACAACCTTAGCTTCGTCATCATATAGAAAATCTGCAGAACTAAAACTAACCAATCCGTTTGATGTATACAGAAAAACAGGAAGCTGAATATAATATTCACCAATCACATGCCAGCTGTGAGAATCTGCAATGTGGTGCAATGCAAATTTTCCAATATCAAACTTCTCTTTACCTTCAGGTTCGGAGTGGGAATTTTCTGCCGCCTGTAGCGTATCAACTTGCGCTAACGCAGGTGCTGTAACAGAAAAAAACGCTAAAAAAAGCGTAAAAACAACAATTAACCTTTTCACTTTAAAATCAAAAACGTGGCTACAATCCATTTACTCGCAGATTTTTACTATTTATTTTGGTGGCGCAAGTTACATAACAAACAGTATATTTCAAAGAAGCTAAACAATAAATATAAAGAAAAAAAATTCAGAACGAAAACGAAGCCATTTTCCTTGCTTTTCAGACTGTAAATCAGGACGAAAGCCATAGAGAACAACATTTTCAACGCTATCGACCCCATTATGGCCATAATTGCCGTTTCCGGATTACGTTTCATCCCCAAATAAACCACTACATAAGCAATAAAAGTGATGCCCCCAAGAAAGCCAAAGACCAGCCAGAATTTTGGAACGAGAACAGTTTGGCCAGGAAAAAACGACGGCAACATTGAGGCAACTCCACCAAGGATGAGCGCATAAGCTATATAGAACAACGTAAACTTTACTAAATTCAATTTTATCTCTATTTTTTTTACAAAAGTATTAAAAATACCTTTGGAGAAGCCATTCTTATTTTTTATTCAATTGCTTCACAACTTGATATAAAGATAAAAGTACACCAGCAAGACTAAATATAGCCGTAAATATAGGCTTGGAACGATGTTGGTGTTCATCAATCTTATATCCAATAAATGCAAATACACCTATGGTTGCCAGCATTTGGAAACCAATCCCGGAATATTTAATAAAATTTCCTGGCCCCTGATCATTATCTTTATTAGAGTCTTCCATAACCTGATCAAATAAAAAACACCAATTCATTAGAATTAATTGCTGAATAAAATATTTTTGTATACATTTTAATTGAAATTAAACTCAACAAGTGCTTTTGAAAAATTACGCTATTCATAGCCTAAAGATAATATTAATTTGTTTAGGCTCCTGCATCCTTGCCTCCTGCGGTACTCCCAAAGATACTGCCGCAAGCAGAAGCATGCAAAATTTAACTGCCCGCTATAATTATTTTTATAATGCCAACGTTATATTGGATAACTACGAAGCAGAACTCAGCGACAATTATGCAGATAATTTCAATGATATCCTACCTGTTTATATTGCGCCCGAAAAATTTGACCCCAACGCCAGAGATCCTTTTAGCGGATCTGTAAATAGTGCGGCACTGGACAAAGTGATTCATAAAGCACAAACGATCATTGCGGAAAAAAGTTTCAGCAACTATATAGACGATGCCTATCTGCTTCTTGGAAAAGCACAATTTTTAAAAGGAAACTATTTTGTTGCCCAGGAATATTTTGACTACGTGACCAGGACCTATAAAAATAATCTACCCATCTACGTACAGGCACTGAACGGGAAAGCCAGAAGTCTGATCCAGCTGAACAATCTAAGAGAGGCGGGTTTCACCCTGGACACACTGGAAGAAAACCTCAAACTCATTAAAAGAAAAAGAGCAGAACCCCTGGCTACATTAGCTCAAATGAGTATTGCCGTTAACCGCTACAAAGATGCGATTGTCTACCTCGAGTCTGCACTTAAAGAAGGGAGCGTAAAAAGAAACGAGATCAGATGGCATTATATCCTTGGGCAATTATATGAGGAAGAAAAAAATTACGATCCATCCCTTAAGGATTACATCAAGGTACAAAAGAGCAATGCTGCATTCGAACTCTATTTTAATGCCAACCTCAGCAGAATCAGGGTTAAAGGTTTGTTGAGCGGAGAAAACATGAACCGTAAGCAGGAACTATCTGCCTTATTGAAAGACGACAAAAATACAGACTATATCGATCAGATCTTCTATCAGATTGCCCAGAGCTACGCAGACGAAAAAGACTATCAGGGTGCAGAAAAATATTATATGAAGTCTGTAAATGCAAGCACAAGGAACCCTTACCAAAAGGGCCTATCCTACCTTCGTATAGCAGACCTTAATTTTAAAGAATACAAGAACTACCTGAAAGCCAAAGCCTATTACGACAGTACAGTAAACACACTGCCTAAAAACTATACCGGTTACGATCTCATCCTTAAGAAGGATCAGAACCTGGAGTACCTGACCAGCCGATACGAATCCATATCTCTTCAGGACACGTTACAGATGATTGCCAAGCTTCCCGAGCCGGAACGTAAACCCAGAATCGAAGCATTTGTAACACCCCCGGTAAAAAAGCCTGCAGAACAAGCCTTAAACCTCAACAGCAATTTCCCTGTTTACCAGAATAACGCTCAGAACTCCGGAAAAAAAGCCACCGCAGTAAATACTTTCTATTTTGCAAACACAACTGCGGTAAGTAACGGTTTCATGGATTTTAAGAAGAGATGGGGCAACCGTAAACTGGAAGACAACTGGAGACAAAGTATCCGGTCTTCCTCACAAACCAATACACAAAACGTAGCCAACCTTGACAATTCCGGTTTGCCAAACAATCCAGATCATGCAACGGGTACCCTGGTCAGTGATTCTGCTAAGATCAAAGCCTATACTGCAGCACTTCCCCTGAGTCCGGAACTTCTTAAAGCCAGCAATCAAAAGATCATTGATGCTTATTATGAAATTGCCAACTTTTACCAGCAGGAACTCAACGACAACGAAGAGGCAGCAAAGATTTATGAACTCCTGCTCCAAAGATTTCCAGATAACAATCATCTGGCCGCCATCAACTACGGCCTTTATTTGAGCTATAAGACATCCAGTCCGGCAAAAGCTTCCGGATATAAAAACACAGTACTCACTCAATTTCCGTCTACGGTCTATGCAAAGACGATCCTGGACCCTAACTTCAGCGTCAGACAATCCGCACAGGAAGCAGAAATCACCAAACGATATAATAATATCTTTGGCCTTTACGAAAAGAAAGACTTCCTTCAGGTCATCACCGATGTAAATGCACTAAACGAAATTTCCCCGAGCAATTATCTTTCTCCGCAATTTGCCTATCTTAAATCTATAGCCATTGGAAGAACCAATCATGTAGATAGTCTGATCAGTGCCTTCAAAGAGATCGTCAGCAAATTTCCAGATGATAAACTGATTACCCCTTTGGTGCAAGACCACCTGGCCTATATCGAGCAACACCTGGCTGTCTTCAAAAAAAGAAAAATTGCCCTTACCGACTTTGATCTGGGAGAACCCCGGTTTATGGAACAGCAGATCGCCAGTACACCGGTACAACAACCAAAAGAACAACTGGTCGTCCAAACAGTAACGCCAGCACCAGTTAAATCTGAAATACCTAAGCCACAACCCGTAGCTCCGGCAGAGCCTGCCCAGCCAAAACCAGCAGACCCGACACTTAAAAAACCAGAAAGCATCTTTAGTTCTGCCAAATCTGAAACCTATTACTTTGTCATTGACGTTGCAGATGCCAGTCTCACCCTAAGTTCTTCTCGTTTTGGCATAGGTCAATTTAACCGCGGAAACTACACTGGAGACAATTTAAAGCATCATTTAACAGAATTTGACAATGATCAGCTAATTTACGTCGGGAACTTTAGTAGTTTTGACGACGCAAAAATATATGCTGAAGGAATTATCCCGCAGCTAAAACAGATTATGAAAGTACCTGCAAATATGTACAGTACCTTCATCATCAGTAAAGAAAACTTTGATAAATTAAAAAATAAGGACCTTCTAAACAAGTACATAGAGTTCTACAAAAACAATTATTGAAATGAGCCAAACCCTTACCTCAACAGATATCAAGAGATATAATCTGACCATTTGGAAACTCCTTATTGGTGGTATTATATTATTTGCACTGTTCATCATCTCTATTGGTTTCGGGGTTTTCGGCACTTTACCATCATTCAGAGATATAGAGCACCCTAAAAGTAACCAGGCCACTGAAATTGTCGCAGACGATGGCAGAGTAATCGGGACCTATTTTGTGCAAAACCGTTCCAATGTTACTTACCCGCAAATTTCTCCAAATGTGATCAACGCCCTGATCTCTACGGAAGACACCCGTTTTAAAGAGCACTCAGGCATCGATTTTACCAGAACCTTCACGATCATCTTTTATAATCTGGTTGGAAAAAAACAAGGGGGAAGTACAATTACACAACAACTTGCATTGAACTTATTCTCTGAGGAAGGCCGCCAGAAGAACTTCTTTAAACGGCTGATGCAGAAATTTCAGGAATGGGTGATTGCCGTTAAACTGGAGAGAAACTATACGAAGGAAGAAATCATCACCATGTACCTGAATACCGTGGATTTTGGAAACCAGGCATATGGAATTAAATCGGCTGCAAGAGTATATTTTAATACCACTCCAGATCAGTTAACCGTACCACAGGCCGCCACCCTTGTTGGTTTGCAAAAAGGGATTACCAGATATTCTCCAACCCGCAATCCAGACCGTTCCATTGCCCGCCGCAATACAGTAATGTCTATGATGGTGAAAGCTAACCTGCTTACACAGGAACAGTACGATACGGAGAAAGAAAAACCTCTGGGTCTTAAATTTAATGCCGCAACAGTAAACGATGGAATTGCGCCTTATTTCAGAGCCGTATTAAAAAACGACATCAAGAAAATTTTCCAGGACCGTTCCATTCTTAAAGCAGATGGTACGCCTTACGACCTGGACAGAGATGGACTCCGGGTAATCACCACACTCAATTATGACATGCAGGTTTATGCTGAAGAAGCTCAGAAAGAGTATATGAGAATCCTGCAGGCCCAGTTTACAGCCAGCTGGAAAGGGAAAAACCCTTTCAAGGATAAAGAGTTACAAATTGAGCAGGGCATTAAAAGATCCGATCGTTATAAAGCACTGCAACTCGAAGGTAAAAGTGAAGAAGAGATCAAAAAAGATTTCAATACCCCTACCCGCCTGAATATTTTTACCTGGAAAGGGGACATCGATACCCTGATGAAGCCCGTTGACTCCGTAAAATATTATAAAATGCTTTTGCGCAATGCAATGATGGTGATGGATCCACAAACCGGTTATGTCAAAGCCTGGGTTGGCGGGATCAATTACCAGCATTTCAAATATGATCAGGTCAAAATGGGTACACGTCAGGTAGGCTCTACAGCTAAACCATTTACCTATGCGGTCGCCATTGACAATGGCTACTCCCCATGCTACACCGTGATGAACGAACCGGTAAGCATTGATGTACCGGGCGGAAAACCCTGGGTTCCTAGGTCATCAGGAACCCTGCCAGGAGCCATTACCCTGCAAAAAGCCCTTGCCTACTCTCAAAACTATATTGCAGCTTACCTTATGAAACAGGTTGGACCAACTGCTGTAGCTGCACTGGCAAAAAAAATGGGAATTACTTCGGACGTTCCGGCCTACCCCTCCATTTCCCTGGGCTCCTTTGATGCCTCGGTATATGATATGGTTGGTGCCTACAGTGTTTTTGCCAATAAAGGCCTTTGGACTGAACCTACTTATATACTACGTATTGAAGATAAAAACGGGATAGTTTTATATGAGAAACATCCAAGTGTGCATCCGGCACTAAATGAAGAAGTAGCTTATGTTATGACCCGTATGCTCCGTGGTGTAGTACTTAATGGTACGGCATCCCGCCTAAGCTACAAATACGGCATTAAGACACCGGTTGGAGGTAAAACGGGTACCACCCAGAACAACTCCGACGGATGGTTTATGGGCATTACACCCCAGCTTGTTGGTGGTGTATGGACAGGTTGTGAAGACCGTGCTTTCCATTTCATCAGTACCCGTGAAGGTGAAGGGGGAAATACGGCCTTGCCTATTTTTGCCGGCTTCCTGAAAAGAGTATACGCCAATCCAAAACTCAAAATCAGAAAAGATGATTTCGATGTTCCTAAAAATGGTGTTTCCATTGTATATGACTGCAACCAGTATCAGCAGCCAGACCAAAACAAAACCGAACTGGATGAGAAATTAGGTTTCTAACCGTATATTTTTTTCAAAAACTGATTACAGATGAGTGCTTTTGACCATAAAAAGGCCCTGGCCGATATCCCCCATAAACCTGGTGTTTACCAGTACTGGGATGCAGAAGGTACCCTGATCTATATCGGTAAGGCCAAAGATCTGCGAAACCGGGTAGGGTCCTATTTTATACAGGATAATCAGCTCAATGGAAAAACAAGAGTTTTGGTTTCCAGGATCAGGAAAATCACTTTTACTATTGTCGATACGGAGATTGATGCCTGGCTGCTCGAAAACAGCCTGATCAAAAAGCATCAGCCAAGGTACAACATCATGTTGAAGGATGATAAAACCTATCCCTGGATCATCATTAAAAAGGAGCCTTTTCCCAGGGTTTTCTGGACCCGGAAAATGATAAAGGACGGCTCCACTTATTTCGGGCCCTATGCTTCTGTAGGCATGATGCACACCATTCTGGACCTGATCAAGGAAACTTATCCCCTCCGCACCTGTAACCTTCCTTTAACCCGGCCAAATATAGAAGGCGGAAAGTTTAAAGTCTGTCTGGAATACCAGATCGGAAATTGTAAAGGCCCGTGCCAGGCTTACCAGCTGGAAGAAGATTACAATCAGAACATTGAAGAAATCAAAGACATTCTTAATGGAAAGATTGGTAATGTGATCAAAGATGTTAAACAGATCATTAAGAATGCCGTTGAGGAGCTCAATTTTGAATACGCACATCAGTATCAGAAAAAACTACTTGTACTGGAGAAATACCAAAGCAAATCTACTGTAGTGAGCAGTTCCATTACCAATATTGATGTGGTGAGCATTGCATCAGATGAACGCTATGCATTTGTAAACTACCTCAAGATTATGAATGGGAGCATTATTCAAACCCAAACCATTGAGATCAAGAAACGGTTGGATGAAACAGACGAAGAATTACTGACGCTGGCCATCACTGAATTCAGGACAAAATTCAACAGTACCTCCAAAGAAATCATCGTACCTTTTGAGATCAAACTCAGCGATGCAGGGCTAAAATTTACAGTTCCGAAACTTGGAGAAAAAAAGAGTTTGCTGGAGCTTTCACAAAAAAATGTGCTGTTTTTCAAAAAAGAGAAACTCAACCAATATGAGAAACTCAATCCCGACCTCCGCTCTGAGCGCATCCTGACACAGATGCAGAAAGACCTGCGGCTAACCAGACTTCCGCACCATATTGAATGTTTTGATAATTCCAACTTCCAGGGCAAATACCCAGTATCTGCTATTGTGGTTTTTAGGGATGCCAAACCCTCTAAAAAGGACTACCGGCACTTCAATGTCAAAACCGTTGAAGGTCCAAATGATTTCGCCACTATGGAAGAGGCCGTTTACAGACGATATAAGCGTATGCTGGAAGAAGAACAACCTTTGCCTCAACTCATCATCATTGACGGCGGTAAGGGCCAGTTATCCTCTGCCATGAGCAGTTTAAAAAAGCTTGGTATAGAAAAACAGGTCACTGTAATTGGAATTGCCAAAAGACTGGAAGAATTGTATTATCCTGGAGACAGCTTTCCTCTTTATCTCGATAAGAAATCAGAAACGCTAAAAGTGATCCAGCAGCTTCGTGACGAAGCACACCGCTTTGGAATTACCTTTCACAGAAAGAAAAGGGATCAGGGAACCCTGAAAACAGAACTGGAAAGTATAGAGGGCATTGGCAAAACAACAGCAGACAAACTGCTCCGCCACTTCAAATCCGTTAAAAGGATTAAAGAAGCCGAGGAACAGGAATTAGCCAAAGTACTGAATAAAAGTCAGGTCAAAACCCTTTTAACCTATTTCAATAAATAAAAAAGCCCCGGTCAGAAAACCGGGGCCGCAAATCTTTATACTGTTTTAGTATTCCCAAAGACTCTGTTCGAAGTCTGAAATAGATTTCTTAATTCTTTCCGATTCATACAGCTTTCGCGGATCTTTAGGATCTGTAAGCCCCAGTATATCTGTAATATTCTTATTGGAAGGATTGGTTTCCTTTATCACATAACTCGCAAACAGTCTTCTTACAAAGAAATCATCAAAAGTCAGCACAGATGCATCATTACCCGGGTTAACCAATCTTTGCTTACTCAGCAATTCCCTGGCATCGTCGTAGTACACCCAGAACACAGGTCTCCAGTTTCCCTCCTCCATCTTCATCGGCGCAATACCAATGATCCTCGGCTCAAAGACCGAACGTTTAATGTCTAAAATCCAATCTTCTTTGATCCTGAATTTAACAAACTCATCGGCATTCAGGCGGTTCAGTACAGGACCGGTAAGTTTACCCGATACAGAATCTGCAACACCTTCGCTGGTCCCTCTGGCACTACGAAGTGCATCCTGGGGTGACATGGCAATCTTAAAGGAATCGTTATCATCCAATACCTTACCCGAAGCCGTATCTTTTGGAGAATATACAGTCAGTTCTTCGTTTCCAATAGCTTCCAGCAAAATGTCGATGAGTTTAGATTTCTCCGAATTCAATACAGAATTCACCGTATCCCTCAAATCGATCTCTCTCCAAATGCGTTTTGCATAGTAGACATCCTCTTCCCGGACATCTGCATATGGCACCATCACATTGCTGTCAATATCATTTCTTACAGAGAAGCCATCTCTCGGCGGTGTCTTCAGCTTCATTTTCTTCTGCACTTTTGCCGTTGTATCTGTAGCCGCAACAGCAGGGGCTACTGCCGGAGCCGGCTTTGAAACCGTCGTCTTCGCTTTCTTAGCGGTTGTTCTACGCTTGCTTTTCTGTGCAAAAGAAGCACTGCACAACAACAATAGAACAACTGTATATATAACCTTTTTCATTTGGGTATGATTTTCTTTTATGCTCACAGGCTATTTTGCGGTAAATGTTATCGGATCCAACACCTTTTGCCTGCCATCCGGTCCTTCACAAACAATATCTTTAAAGATCACCGTTGCACCAGGTTTAATGGAATTGAGTGCACCTTTAACTGCTCCGCCAAATCCAGCTCCGCTGCCCTGCATCGTTACCGCATCAGAACGTGGATTAATAAAGGTGGCAGAATAACGGAGTACCCTGTATTTTACATCAAACACAAAATCTTCCAGCTGGGTTTCCAGTTCATTTGAACCCGTTAACCAGGATAAAGGCACATTACCGCCTGATTTTCCTTTAACCATTGCTCTCGGTGTAGGCAAAGCTTTTACTCGGAACTTCTGGGAACCCAGGTTTACTGTTTTACCCGCATTACTTGCGCTTACGTTAATGCTTAGTTCTTTCCCAACCTGCGCACCTCCAACATTCACAGTAAATTTTCCGCTGCCACCACTTATGCTCCCCCCGCTAATGCTGGCTTTAATGCTCTCTAAAGGAAAACCTGCAGCTGAAACAGAAAAGGGGTTAGGAATTCCAGCATAGATCACATTCATTTTATCCGGGGATACAGTTGCAGATGGCTTAGCAACCTGATAACTCTGCTCCGGAGTTTTGTATTCTTTAATCTGTCCGTCCGTTTGTTTTACACGCACAACGCCCACCCATTTAAATACACCGACACCAGAAGTTCCACCAGTATAAGTTGCCTTTCCGTCCTTAACAGCCAATGGGCTTCCACCTACTGTAATCTCTGGTGTAGACCTGCTATCACTTGCAGTAAGGAATACCTGAGCGGTATAAGGCTGTCCCTGGATCACATAAGAAGTAGGCGCCACTGCGACTGCATCAAACCGGTCAAGATTCACCTGTGCCTTATCCATATTGCCAAATAGCTTTTTCACAATCTCCGCTTCCGCATTTTTAGTATCGGCCTGGATCTTGGTTAAAATCGTATTTGCCGCAGTCAACGGTGTACCTTCACCGAAATTGATGTCCGACCACTGCTTTTTACCGTTTACATTCTTTGTCGCATCTTTTGCCTCCAGGGTAAAAGTAACCGAATGACGGTCCGCAGGTTCCAGTAAATTGATCAGCTTTTCTCTTGTCTCATTGATCTTATCCTTCAATTTATCGCCTTCTTTATGATTGATCATAATGTCCTGGGCAATGTCCTGGTTCTCTCTTCTTTTGATGTCACCGGTTTCCGGATCAAGACCTCCGCCTTCAGCAACAAATTGCTGCTTTAACTTTTCAATATAGGCATTGAGCTCATCTGCATAAGTTTTTGCCTTATTGGCTTTTTCCCAAATTGGCTGCGCCCTTGCAGGTTCATCTTTTAATTTTGTATTCTGAAATGCAGAAAATAGCTGATCTACACTTGTATTTACGTTCGTCTTGGATGATTCTAAACTATCATTGATATTTTTAAAAGCATTCAATATGGTATCCGACACGTTTAATGCAAGCATAGCAAGCAATACCAAATACATGATATTGATCATCTTCTGCCTTGTTGTTTCTCTTCCTCCGGCCATTTTAATAGGTCTGTTTTGGTTAATTAATAAATAAACTACTAATTAAACACGGGTCTGGTTCATTGCAGACAGCATGTTACCATAAATGGCATTTAGTGAAGATAAATTTTTGGCCAGTTTGCCCACTTCTTCCTTGAACTGTTTAGAATCTTCCATAGATTCATTAAAATTGTTCATAGTCAGAGAAAGATTTTGATAAAATTTATTCATTGACTTTAAATGCGCACTTGAATCCTGTAATTCCAATTCATAAACCGCATTTAAAGCAGAAAGATTTTTAGCCAGTGCCGTTACCTGTTCATGGTAAGCTTTGGACTCGCCACTGCTCTTGCCCATTTCAGCCAATTGTTCTGTCGCTTTTCCAAAAGCAGTGTTCAATTGTTCAAAACCTGTAGAAGCCGACTTTAATTTACCTGTAAATTCCGTTGTGGCAGCCGAAGCATCAGCAACATTTGAAATCGCAGCAACCTTATCCCCAAATGTACGAAGGCCGGTGCCCAGGCTTTCAATTAATTCAGGACCAATTTTAGCATCAGATAGCATTTTATCCAATGCCGCTGTATTTCCGGCTGAGACCGCAGCAACAGGTCTTGATGAAGTTTTTGGTAACTCTCCTGTGTAACTGTCGCTCAATTCAGGATAAACCCTTTCCCATTCCGGCTCCGCCGGTGGTTGTCTTAAACCGGTAAGAAAGAATAAGCAAGCTTCAACCCCCAGACCAATACCTATGGCATAATTACCAAGGACGCCCCCAATATGAAGAATTTTAAATAATGCACCCAGGATTACAATACTTGCACCCCAGGAAATTGCTACGTGTAACCAGTCGAATTTACGTGTTGCTGCCATGCGAATTTAGATAGAGATAATTTGTATAATTAATTGTTATGATTAATTTTTATAATTGATATCAGATCCCGGGTAAGAAACCACGCATCTGAAACCAATGTAAGACCTTGCCTGGTCCTGGTACTCATAAGTAGCGACAGAGTTCTGTAAAAAGAAACCAATATCTTTCCATGATCCACCACGAACAACTTTACGTTTCAGGTATTTGCTATCTGAAGGTTTAGCCACATACGTGAAGTTCGGGTTGAAGTCTGAAAGCATTGGGGCAGCAGACTGATTGTATGCCGTCACTGTCCATTCCGCCACATTACCCGCCATATTGTATAAGCCATAGTCATTTGGAAAATACGACTTAACATTCACCGTATACAAACCACCGTCATCAGAATAGTTTCCACGTCCAACTTTAAAGTTAGCCTGCATACAGCCTTTGGCATTACGTACATAAGGGCCTCCCCAAGGATATTTGGTTTTCACATTTCCACCTCTTGCTGCATATTCAAATTCAGCATCCGTTGGCAGCCTGTATTCCGGTCTTGCATTCAAAGGCATTCTTCTCGAAGCGGCAACCGACTGATAGAACCGGGTTCTCCACACGCAAAAGGCATTCGCCTGCTCCCAGGTTACCCCTACCACAGGATAATTGTCGTAGGACGGGTGGTTAAAATAGGTTTTAACCATCGGGTCATTCTGCGAATAAGAAAAATCTACTTTCCAAACCAAGGTATCCGGATAAACCGCAACAGAAGGAAACTCATTTGGTTTACTTGGGTCCGGAGAATCCACATAACTCTGTATAAAATCCTTACGGTTTTTGGTTTTGTCCTTTCTTCCCTGTACGGCAAGATCAAGGTTAACAATACTGTAAGAATATTTGAGTTTGCGGATATCAATTTCATGTCTTCCCGGAAGGGCATCGTCACCGCTATAGTAGAGATCTGATAGCTTACTGGCATAAGCATTGTTTTTCCCTTTCCACAGATCGCCTGCTTTTCTCCAGTCAATGTCTCTGTTGGAGGTCAGAGTTGCACCGCCCTGGGTAGTTGGCACAGGCTTAAATAAATTAGGGGCTCCACTTGGGCCAAGCATGGTAATGGCAATAGAGTCCCTTACCCAATTTACAAACTGACGGTACTCCGCGTTTGTAATTTCTGTTTGATCCATATAGAACGCACTAAAAGAGGTCATTCTGCTTGGAGCGCTCTGAGTGTTGTTGATATCCTCATCTGACATGCCAATGAGCGTACGGCCTGGGGGGATATAAACCATCCCTAATGGGATTCTATTATTTTTGAATTTCTTGTTGTAAACACCGACCAGTTCGCCCTGACCGCCTTTTCCGCAACTGGAAAATAATGCTGCAACAACAATAAAACCAAAAAAGTAAATTTTTCTCATATTCTACTGAAGCAATTTTATAACAATTTTATCAATAATCATTGATATAAACAATTATTCAGCTATAAAAAAGGCTTCAGCAGAATCGAATTCTTATTTATTTGATTTTTTAATATAGTTTTCAATCGCCATAATCATCGAAGGAGCTTCGGGCGAAGGTGCGGCAATATCCACAATCAGCCCCTTATCTGTAACCGCCTTATGCGTATTCACACCAAAAGCAGCTATACGAGTATTGTTTTGAGCGAAATCAGGGAAATTGGTATACAAAGACTGGATACTGGAAGGACTAAAGAACGCAATGACATCGTAAAAGACCTCAGCAAGATCAGACAAGTCACTCACAACTGTCCTGAACAGCACCGCTGGTGTGAAATCATACCCATTCTTTTGAAGAAATTTCATGGTATCCTCTGTAGCCACATCAGAACATGGGTACAGGAACTTCTCATTAGCATGTTTTTTCAACACCTCAGCAAGATCTGCTGCTGTTTGTTTTCCAAAAAATATCTTCCGTTTACGGTACTGAATATACTTTTGCAGGTACAGGGCCGTTGATTCTGAAATACAGAAATATTTCAGATCAGAAGGAACTTCATATCTCATTTCCTCACAAATCCTGAAAAAATGATCTACGGCATTTCTACTGGTAAAAACAACCGCTGTAAAATCAGCAAGGTTAATCTTATCCTTTCTAAAGTCCCGAGCAGGAACTCCTTCAACATGGATAAAAGACCTAAAATCTATCTTTAAATTGAATTTTTTAGCCAAATCAAAATAAGGCGACTTCTCTGTTTCAGGCTTAGGTAAAGTAATCAATATACTTTTTACCTTACGCAACCTATCTTCTTTGTTTTCTTGCATTATCTAATTACCGCTTTATTATAACCCTATTGCCTTGATTAATATCAAAATAGGACAAATTTCGAGGGCACAAAAGTACAAAAATAAATAGATTTTTGAAAGCCGATAGTGAGATAAAATATTTATACCTGCTCTAATAAACTGAAATGCAAAGATTACAGCCAGCAGAATGAAAGAAATTGCAATGTAATAAAGACCATATCTCAGTGGAGATAAGGCAAATGCCACCACCAGAGGAATAAATACTAGAGAAATATTAAAATAACTTAAATATAATATAGAAATATATTCATGTACCGGCTTTTGTATGTTAAACAGGAACCCCATCAGGCGTAAAAGAATAATTTTCACTGCATATAAAATCACGATCAGTATAGAAATGGTCAGAAAGAACCGGAATCCGCCACCCCAGTAAGAGATGTTGTAAAACTGTGTCACCAGATAGAAAAACATTCCAATAGTGAAACCAAACTGTATAAACAACAGCAAAAACGGCCAGGAAGTGAACAGGTTATCTTCCTTATTTAAATTATTTAAAACCCGGTTGCTAAAAAAGGACTGAACAATACTATCCAGTTGTTTGGAAAAAGAATTCCTTAGTATCGCAAAAACAACCAGCAGAAACGCAATAAAGCCCAAAATCCACACCTGTCCTTTGGGCAAAGGCGTTCCGGATTTAAACAAATCTTCTTTTTTCACTTTATTATAAATCGTATACCAGGGTTCGCCAGCTGGCCGGCTGTACACCTTCAGCTTCATAATACTATCCATCAGCAGCGTAGAGCTCAGCAATGAATCCGGGATCAGCCAGCTGTGCCTAATAATGGAGTCCGTTACAAATTTTTGTCTTGCATAAAATGCAGAATCTCTCACCACCCTGTATTTATACACTGGCCTAACTACAGAATCGAGCGGTTGCTGCGGCACAGCCTGGGCATTTACGTCCAAATAACCAAGTACACAACAGAAAAAAACCACTAAATATTTATACATTCTTTTCACCAACAGGGTCTTCAATCCTGCAAAACTAAGTTATTAATTAAACAATTCCAGCAGGTCCTTCTTCGAAAGTTGCTTCAAGGTGGCCGCATCTGTTTTGATCAGGTCATTGACCAGGTCTTTCTTGTGCTCCTGCAACCTCATGATCTTCTCTTCTATGGTTCCCGGACAAATCAACCTTACCGCAATTACATTTTTCTTTTGTCCAATGCGGTAACTCCTGTCAATCGCCTGATTTTCCACAGCCGGGTTCCACCAGGGGTCTACCAGATACACATAATCTGCCTCTGTTAAATTCAAACCAACACCCCCGGCTTTTAAGCTGATCAAAAAGACCCTGACCCCATCATTTTGTTGAAATTCGTTCACCTTTTCCGCTCTGTTTCTTGATTGTCCTGTCAGGTATTCAAATGAAATATCCCGTCGTATCAGTTCCTTTTTGATCAGATCCAGCATGGTTACAAACTGTGAAAAAACAAGAATCTTATGCTGGGATGATTTACGCTCTATCTCCTCCATCAGTACTGTAATCTTAGAAGAAGCCTCTCCATAAAAAACATCTTCTTTCAACAGAGCAGGCGAATTACAAATCTGCCTCAATATGGTCAAACCTTTTAAAACATGTATACTATGCTTTGAAAGATCTTCTTCCTTATGTGTCAAAAGGAAATTACGATATTCTTCTTTATAAGAATCATATACTTTTCTCTGTTCCTCTCCCATCTCACAATACAAGACCATCTCCGTTTTATCCGGGAGTTCCTCCGCCACTTGTTTCTTCGTCCGGCGCAAAATAAAAGGTCTGACCTTTTTCTGCAGCTCCAGCGATCTTTTGATGTCTTTAAATTTATCAATAGGCGTGGAATAATGATCCTTAAAATATTGTCTGGAGCCTAAAAGACCAGGACTGGCCAGCGAAAGCTGACCATACAGATCAAAAGTACTGTTCTCCACGGGTGTTCCGGTAATCATGATCTTACTTCTTGAACGCAGCAAAGCGGCGGCATGATAACGTTGGGAAGAAGGATTTTTAACCGATTGAGATTCATCAAGAAACACGTAATTGAACTCAAACTTCTTTATAAAATTAATATCATACAACATCGTTCCATAAGAAGTGATCACTACATCTGCCCGGTTAAAAGGACTGGCATCCTTTCTCCTTTCCGCCCCATAAAGCGTATGAACTTTTAACAAAGGGGCAAATTTGGCAAGCTCCGTCTGCCAGTTAAAAATAAGGCTTGTTGGCACCACAATCAGGCTGGCCTGCCGCCCGCGCTCTTTTTGCAGCAATATAAAAGCAATGATCTGAATGGTTTTCCCCAAGCCCATATCATCTGCCAGACAGCCGCCAAAACCAAATTCATCCAAAAAGTTCAACCAGTTTAAACCCTGTAACTGATAAGCCCTCAATTCGCCTTTAAAGCCTGAAGGAACATTCACTTCTGTAATGGAATGAAAATCCGAAATCCTGGAATTGTACATCGCAAGTTCAAGCTTAACTTCCTTTGACAGCACGTCATCCTCATACATCTCCGAAATGGCTGCAAAATTTACTTTAGGCGTCCGGATCACCTCTTCCGACACCTCTCCGGAATTAAAATACCCAGCGAATTTCTCTATCCATTCATCCGGTAAAATACCTAGGGTACCATCCCCTAATTGCACAAATTTGCTCTTATTGCGGATCGATTTGTGCAAATATTTTAAAGAAACCTTTTCACTTCCAAAACGAACATCTGCAGAAGTCTCAAACCAATCGAGGCCGCTCAATACTTTAATCTCAATTTTTGCCTTATGAGAACTGAGCTTATTATTTTTCAATTCATTGAACCCAAGTACCGTGATACCTTCCTGCTTCCACTCCTCAAATGCATCCAAAAACCAGCCATTATCCAAAAACCTGGACTTGTGCAAATAAAAATGGGTGTGGTCCAGTTGTTCCTCAAAATGAGGGTGCTGCCGGATTAAGACTGAAGTCAATCTAAGTTCCAAAGGCTCATCCCGTTTCACGGTAAAGGGATTACCCTTGGCATCAATAGAATAAATTGTTTTCTTACTTAATACCGGAACCTCTACACCACCATATTTCAATACAGGTGTCAATAAAACATAATCTCCTTCATCAGACAGATAAATCAGCTGTTCATTAGGCAAGTCAAAATGCTGTTCCTTCAATTGCTTTGCTGTAGCCGGTTTCAGATAAGAATAGGAAACATGAATTTTATCTTCCAGACGGGCAAGTATATTTTGTTGAAATTCATCAAATTTAGACTGATGGATCAGAATTTTATTGTTATGCTGTTTAAAGAAATCGATCATCTTCAAAAAGTCCGGGTTATCGATCAGATAAAGCGTCTTGTTGTAATCCAGAAAATAGTTAAACTTTACCTGTAATTTTTCCAGGTCATAAGACCTGTCTTCCAGATAAAGCTGTCCGGCCACCTGATAAAAAGCATCACTTTGATCTACAGAAATTTTAATATCAATGTTTAGTGCCTTAAGCATCACCGGGCTCAGCGAACTGGTGCTCACGCTTTTCGCGCCATCCTTATGCTCAAATACATCCAACCCAAAAGGATTTCTGGCCAGTGCCTTTAAAGCCTCAATATCTGAATCAGACCGTTCCGATTCATAAGCATTTTGAAACTTGGCTACAGCTGTATAGAATTTCAGTTCATTCTTATCTTCGGCCTTCCAGATCAGATCCATCGGATTGATCAGAACCAGTGGATTCTTGACCTTTCCCTGCTGAGTCTCCTCCCCTTCGTATAATTCAATATACAGATGCCTGTAATATTTGTGTTTCCTAAACACAATAATCCTTTTACTCCTGCCTTTCTCTTTTCCCCGGATTCCTGCCGGATGTGCCGGCAATAAACTAGCGGCAAGTGCAGTGGTCGTTTCCGAATTCACTTTAAAAAGTGCTTTGGAGATGGGTTTAATCTCGACCGATCCGCCGTTATACGCCGCCTGAAAGAAGCGGTCCAGATCCGGCTCCTGCTCCAAACCATAATCCTTCGCCACCTGCAACATTTTCTCCCTTCTCAAGCCCTGATCAAAAAACAACCGGATATCATCTCTGCGAATCACACTATACAGCACCTGAATCTGATGACTACACAAACCAATACCACGTTCTTTACAATCACAGCCCATCCTTAGCGTTGTTCCTTCTATATTGAGCGAAACATAAGCTGTCATTGCAGATCCTGGTCTGCAAATAAACAGGCAATAACCCAAATCCGGCTCCAAAGGCTTAACTTCATAATACCCCCACATATCCGCATCAGCGGGGTGAGCAGCGTGCCGAGCTATAAAAACATTGTTCAGCTCGTCGATATTAAAGTCTTCAATTATAATTTCTCTATCAGGCATCAATCAAAGATACGGATATCTATCTTTGCAGGATGGCGGGTATATATATTCACATCCCATTTTGTAAAAAGGCATGTACTTATTGCGATTTTCATTTCTCTACCTCCTTAAAATATGCGGAGGAGATGACAGATGCCATTTGCAAGGAGCTGATTTTAAAAAAGGGACGTATCACAGAACAGGTAGGCAGTATTTATTTTGGCGGTGGTACACCTTCGGTACTGGATACACCTTATCTGGCCAGGATATTCCACACCCTTACCCAGCATTATTCCATCGCTTCAGATGCAGAAATCACCATAGAAACTAATCCGGATGACCTCACCGCAAAAAAGATCAGCGAACTGAAGCAGCTACCCGTTAACCGTTTCAGTATTGGAACCCAGTCCTTCTTTGACGAAGATCTTTTGTGGATGAACCGGGCACACAATGCAAACGAGGCCGAAACCTCCATTAAGCGAAGTCAGGATGCGGGATTCGAAAACCTGAGTATAGATCTGATTTATGGCTACCCCATTCTCACTGATCTGAAATGGGAGCATAACATCCGCAAAGCGATCGAACTGCAAACCCCACATATTTCTGCCTATTCTTTAACCGTGGAACCTAAAACGGTTCTCGCCTCTAACATCAGAAAAGGCAGACAGGTTCCTATAAATGATGACCAAAGCGCAGAACAATTTCAAACCCTCATCCAAAAACTAGACCTGGCCGGGTTTGAACATTATGAAATCTCTAATTACAGCCTCCCGGGAAAATACGCAGTACACAATACCAATTATTGGAGGGGAGTCCCTTATCTCGGCATTGGCCCTTCTGCACATGGCTTTGATGGCACCAATCGTTATTTGAACATCGCCAACAATCCCAGATACCTGGAGCAGTTAAATAAAGACCGGCTTGCCGAAACTGTAGAAGAGCTGACGCAGCTGGACCGTTTAAATGAGTATATCATGACAGCTCTTCGTACTATGTGGGGCATCGATCTGGAAAAAATAAAGGCCAGCTATGGCAAAACTTTTTACGAAGAGACGGTATATAACATCAAACCTTTTCTGGAACGGAACTGGATCACGCAACAAGAGCAGAAAATTCTGCTCACACCAGAAGGGAAATTATTTGCAGACCATATTGCATCAGAATTATTTTTATTAGACGAACATGAAAAATAAAGTTGTTTGGATCACCGGTGCTTCTTCAGGAATCGGAGAAGCGCTGGTCTATGAATACCATAAGGCGGGTGCCAAGCTCATCATCTCTTCGCGCAACCGCGATGAGTTGTTCAGGGTAAAAGGCAACTGCAAGAACCACATTAACATCCATGTCCTTTCCCTGGATCTGGAGAACACAGCTTCTTTGGATGTTAAAGCCGCAGAAGCGCTCCGGATTTTCGGAAAAATTGACTTGCTGATCAACAGCGGAGGCATTAGCCAGCGCAGCCTTGCTATGAAAACGTCCCTGGAAACAGAAGAAAAATTGATGAAAGTTAATTTTTGGGGAACTGTAGCACTGAGCAAAACCATTTTGCCTTCTATGATCGAGCAAGGCGGGGGCCATATTGTATGCATCAGTAGCCTGGTTGGTAAATTCGGAACACCATTACGTTCTGCCTATGCTGCCTCCAAACATGCTCTCCATGGCTATTTCGATTCCCTGAGGGCAGAACTCGACACAGAAAACATTTTTATAACGATTGCCTGCCCCGGCTTCAGTAGAACAAAGGTGAGCATCAACGCCTTAACTGCCAACGGCCAACCACAGGGCACAATGGACGATGCGCAGGAACATGGCATGTCAGCAGAACAATGTGCAAAAGAGATGGTCAAAGCCATCAATGAAAAAAAAGAAGAGGTCTATATTGGCGGCAAGGAAGTAAAGGCTGTCTTGTTTAAAAGACTGTTCCCCCTCCGTTTTTCAAAATACCTTCGCAAGGCAAAAGTTACTTAAGAATTGCAAAAACTCCTGACACAGACCTGATACACACCTTGTTCGCAAAACACATCCCATTTTGCAAATGAGGTATGACTTTTGTATGCATTTGACATCAGCTTGCCTATAACCTGTATCAGATGAACACCAGCTAAACCTGCTTGTTTGTGTCAGTATACTATCAGTTTTTCAATCCTATTCAGGTAAAAAAACTGACTTTTCTAATTTTGTGTCTCTTAACATTATATTAACATGCAGTTTGATCTTTCACCAATCGATACAGTAGATCATATTTCTAAAGAAGATTTTGAAAAGAACTACTTAAACACCAGGAAGCCACTGGTGATCAAAAACATGTCTAAAAACTGGCCAGCACATCAAAAATGGACGCTGGATTACATGAAATCAGTAGTTGGCGACCAAACTGTCCCTCTGTATGACAGCTCCAAAGCCGACCCCTCCAAACCGATCAATGCCTCCGCAGCAGAAATGAAATTTGGTGACTATATAGACCTGATCAAGGAAACTCCGACAGACCTGAGGATATTTCTTTTCGACCCCATTAAACATGCCCCTAAATTACTGGACGACTATATTGCCCCCAAAAACCTGATGGGTGGTTTCCTGGACAGTTATCCAAATATGTTCTTTGGCGGAAAGGGATCGGTCACTTTCCTTCACTATGATATCGATCTGGCGCACATTTTCCACACCCATTTTAACGGAAGAAAACACGTTATCCTTTTCGAAAACAAATGGAAAGAACGCCTCTACCAAATCCCTTTTGCTACTTATGCCCTGGAAGATTATGATGTCGAAAAGCCAGACTTCGAGAAATTTCCCGGTCTGAAGGGGGTAAAAGGCATCGAAGCTTTTCTGGAGCACGGAGATACCCTTTTCATGCCAACCGGTTACTGGCACTGGATGAAGTATCTTGACGGTTCCTTCTCCATCAGTTTAAGGGCCTGGGACAAATCCTGGGGTGTAAAAGCAAAGAGCTTATACAACCTAACCCTTCAACGCAAATTTGACGATTTCATGAAAGGTAACTTCAGGGAGAAGTATATGACCTGGAAAGAAGAACTGGCCGTAAAAAGAGCCAATAAAGCTCTGGCCAACCACTACCCGGAATAAATAAGTATCCATAAACTCCTAACCACCCAGCTGGACTCCCCAGCCCCTAAGCGCCCAGGAAACCGAGTTCGCGAGCTCTTGAGAACAAATAAAAACATAAACACTTCGAAAAATTCAATATTACTCAGAGGAGAGTCAGCTCCGGAGCAGGCGCGCAGCGACGCGCAGAAGCGTAAGTCTCCGAAGAGTATATTGAATTTCTAACAAGCTTCCCAAATAAAATTCATTATTATTAAGATTTAATTTAGACATTTGCCCCTGCACAAGTTATTTTCTTAATCATATGAGCTTTATTTTAAAGCCGGTAGATACAGTTGAAAGCATCAGTCCGGAAGATTTTAAAAAGAATTACCTGGATGCCAGGCGTCCACTGATCATTAAAGGTTTAACTAAAAACTGGCCGGCAAGGGAAAAGTGGACGACCGACTACCTAAAGCAAATTGCCGGAGATGTGAACGTAAGCCTCATGGACAATTCCAAAGCCGATCCGTCCAAACCGATCAATGCCTCTGTGGCCAATATGAAGTTTGGAGACTACCTGGACCTCATTAAATCACAACCGACAGAATTACGAATCTTCTTCTTCAATCTGTTTAAACACGTGCCGGGCCTGGTAGACGATATCGTAATCCCCAAAGACCTGATGGGTGGTTTCATAGAAAGTATGCCCGCCATGTTTTTCGGCGGATCCAACTCGGTAACCTTCCTGCATTACGATATTGACCTGCCTCACCTTTTCCATACCCATTTTGGGGGAAGGAAACACATCATACTTTTCGACAATAAATGGAAAGAAAGACTGTACTGTATTCCAAATGCCACTTATGCACTGGAAGATTATGATGTAGCCAACCCTGATTTCGAAAAATTCCCCGCACTTAAAGGTGTAGAAGGTTACGAAGTATTTCTGGAACACGGAGATACCCTATTTATGCCTACCGGTATGTGGCACTGGATGAAATACCTGGATGGCTCCTTCTCTTTAAGCCTGCGGGCCTGGGATGCATCTTTAAGCCGGAAAGTGCAAAGTGTATTCAACCTGGCCATCAAAGGTGGACTGGACAGCGTATTAAAGATGGCCTTCAAAGCTCCTTATGCACACTATCGCGAAAGACTTGCCGTTAAAAGAGCAGAAAGAGCACTTAAAAACCATCAGCCAAAATAAATTAAATTGAAACACCGGGTTACTTCTATAGGCGAAATTTTATGGGATGTGTTCAAAGAGCAGAAGAAAGCTGGCGGCTCTTCCATGAACGTATCCCTGAACCTTCATAAGCAGGGAATAGATACTGCATTTATCAGTGCGGTAGGAAACGATGAGAATGGAAAGGAGCTGGTCCGCTTCCTGGAAGACCACCATCATCCTGTATCACTTATTCAAACACACCCGGTACTTCCAACCAGTACCGTCCAGGTGAGCCTTGATGCACAGCAACAAGCCACCTATACCATTGTTGAACCCGTGGCCTGGGACGATATTGTGCTAACAGAAGAGAATATAGAAAGCGTTAAGCAAGCCGATGCTTTTGTCTATTGCAGCCTGACCTGCCGCCTGCAGAAGAGCCGTTCGGTGATCTATCAGCTGCTGCAGCACAGCAAATTCAATGTGATGGACATTAATCTGAGACCGCCGCATTTTCAGATAGAAACCTTAAAACATTTACTACAGGCAGCTAATCTTCTTAAAATAAACGAAGATGAACTGGACTACCTGAAAAAGGAACTTCAGCTTCAGGGTACAGACCAGGAACAACTCTGTAAACAGCTCTCCCGCCTCTTCCATATCGGCACCATCTGTGTAACACTGGGCGATAAAGGGGCTATGGTATGGCAGGAAGGCAAGCTCTATAAACATAAGGGCTATCCGGTACAGGTTGCAGATACGGTTGGCGCAGGTGACGCTTTTCTGGCCACCTATGTGAGTAGTATGCTGCAAGGCTATCCTGTAGAGACCATTCTGGACAGAGCTTGCAGAGTTGGTGCTTATGTAGCTTCGCAAACCGGGGCAAATCCAGACTATAACCAAGCCATTTCCGGATTATTCCGCTCCTAAAAATGACAAATACCTTAAAATAGTTCAGTTTCAAACTTTTATCTTCGGTAATTCGTTAATAAGAAGATATGAGGGGTTACCAATTTTCGAACTTTATACCCGATGACTTACCTAAAGGGGGTTTCGAGGAATTACTGAAACTATTTACTCAATTGCTCAATTATACTGCTGGTGATGCCGGCGAAGCTTTGTCTTGGATGAATGAACTGGATAAGCAGTACAAATTCACCAATAATGACTATGCCATGGGCGACTTCATTGAAGACCTGAAACAAAAAGGATACATCAATGATGAAAACGGCGAAACCAGGATCACCGCCAAGACGGAACAAACCATTCGTAAATCTGCCCTGGAGGAAATTTTTGGAAAATTAAAAAAAGCAGGAAAGGGAAACCACAACAGCAATATATCAGGTATAGGAGAGGAAAAAAATGCAGACCGCAGAGAATTTGCATTTGGAGATAGCCTGGATCAGATTGACATGACCACTTCTATTCAGAACGCACAGATCAATCATGGCATCAGCAATTTCACCCTTACAGAAAGGGATCTTGAGGTGGAAGAAAAGGATTACAAAACTTTAACCTCTACAGTTCTGATGATCGACATCTCTCATTCCATGATCCTCTACGGGGAAGACCGCATCACCCCGGCAAAAAAAGTAGCCATGGCACTCGCCGAGCTCATCAAAACCAGGTACCCAAAGGATACTTTAGACATTGTGGTATTTGGCAATGATGCCTGGCCAATCACTGTAAAAGACCTTCCTTATTTACAGGTTGGCCCCTATCACACCAATACATTTGCCGGCCTGGAACTTGCTGCAGATCTTCTTCGAAGAAGAAAAACGCACAACAAGCAGATCTTCATGATTACCGATGGCAAGCCCACCTGTTTAAAAGAGAACGGGCGTTATTATAAGAACAGTATGGGGCTGGACCGAAAAGTAATTGGAAAAACACTGAATATGGCCGCTCAATGCAAGAGGTTAAAAATTCCTATTACCACTTTTATGATTGCACAAGACCCTTATCTACAACAATTTGTAAGAGAATTTACCCAAATAAATGGAGGAAGAGCTTTTTACAGCTCTCTGAATGGCCTTGGGGAATATATATTTGAAGATTACATTAAAAACAGAAGAAAAACAGTTCGTTAAGAACTTAGACATATATGGACTATAAGCAAATAAAAACACTTGGAGACCTTAAAGCCTCTAAATATATTTCCTTACCTGTTAAGGACGAATTAAGAAAAAACCTGATTGAACAACTGCAGAAAAAAGATGCTGGATTTGAGGGCATACTTGGCTATGATGAAACGGTTATCCCGGAACTTCAAACCGCTATCTTATCCCGTCATAATATTTTACTGCTCGGTCTCCGCGGCCAGGCAAAAACACGGATTGCCCGTTTAATGGTTAACCTGCTGGATGAATACATTCCCTATGTAAGTGGAAGTGAAATTTTTGATGATCCGCTGAACCCGATTTCCTGGTATGCGAAACATGAAATTTCGATTCATGGCGACAATACGCCCATCAGCTGGCAACACCGCTCAGAACGCTATACTGAAAAACTGGCAACCCCTGACGTAACCGTAGCCGATCTGGTTGGCGATGTGGATCCAATTAAAGCTGCTACACTGAAACTGACCTATAATGACGAGCGTGTGATCCATTTTGGACTGATACCAAGGGCGCACCGCAGCATCTTTGTCATCAATGAACTCCCAGACCTGCAGGCGAGAATCCAGGTGGCCCTGTTTAATATGCTCCAGGAAAAGGACATCCAGATCCGGGGTTTCAAACTGAGACTGCCCCTGGACGTACAATTTGTTTTTACAGCCAATCCGGAAGATTATACCAACAGGGGCTCCATTGTTACGCCTTTAAAAGACCGGATAGAAAGTCAGATCCTGACCCATTATCCTAAGAGTATTGGCATCTCCAGGAAGATCACTTTCCAGGAAGCTAAACTCACAGAAGAACAGCGCAAACTGATTGAAGCGGACGGACTGGTAAAAGACCTGGTAGAACAAGTGGCATTTGAGGCGCGCAAAAGTGAATTTATTGATCAAAAATCGGGAGTATCTGCGCGTTTGACCATTTCTGCTTATGAGAATCTGATCAGTACAGCGGAGCGGAGAATGCTGATTAACGGAGAAAAAAAGACCTTTGTAAGACTTTCAGACCTTACGGGTATTATCCCGGCCGTAACTGGAAAAATTGAGCTGGTCTATGAAGGAGAGTTGGAGGGGCCAGCCAAGGTGGCCAATATCCTGATCGGAAAATCCATCAAGACTTTATTTTCCCGTTACTTTCCTGATCCGGAAAAAGCCAAAAAGAGTAAAAAAGCAAATGTGTACGAACCCATCACCGAGTGGTTTACTGAGGGCAACACCTTAGACATCTCCGACGCTTTGAGCGATGCACAGTACAAGAAGGAGTTGATGAAAGTAAATGGACTCAACGACCTGGTGAAGCAGTTTCACCCTAAACTTAGTGCAAACCAAACGCTATTGTTAATGGAATTTGTGCTTCATGGTCTGGCCGAATATTCCCAGTTGAATAAAAATTATCTGGAAGGAGGATTTGGCTTTTCTGATATGTTTGACAGCTTATTCAGCGGAGATCTTGATGATGACGATATAGATTTCAGATAATTATGGGACGTTTACCTTCATTGCTGCTGATTACCGTGCTGATGCTGGCACTGGATTATTATTGCTACAAAGCCATCCTTTCTGTATTCAAAAAATGGAAACCGGCAGGCCGGAAAAGGTTTGCGCTGATCTGGTGGTCTTATACCCTTTTGCTAACCCTCGGGGTGTTCTGCGGCATTTTCATGAACCTGTTTCTTTCCATCCGGGCCATTATCCTGGTGGCTTATTTCCTGACTGTGGCCTGCAAAATCGTATTGATCCCTTTTCTTGTTGTTGACGATTTGCGCAGACTGGTTGTCCTGCTGATCCGAAAGCTCCAAAAGCCAAAGGAACAGGTACCTGCCCCTGCTATTGCTGTTGGTGAGCCCATCAGCCGTTCATCTTTTCTGGTTAAAGCAGGTTTGGTTGTAGCAGCAGTCCCTTTAACCTCCTTAAGCTGGGGTATTGTTTCCGGCGCCTATGATTATAAGATAAAGAGAGTAAAACTCGTGTTGCCCAATTTGCCAAAGGCATTTGACGGCATTAAAATGGGGCAAATATCGGATATCCATTCCGGCAGCTTTTACAACCATAAAGCCGTAAAAGGCGGCGTCGAGATGCTGTTGGGGGAGAAGCCTGATTTCATTTTTTTTACCGGCGATCTGGTGAACGACATGGCCACTGAAATGCGCGATTATCAGGATATTTTTAGCAAGGTTCATGCACCATTGGGTGTATATTCTTCATTGGGAAACCATGATTATGGTGATTATCATTTTGGCCGCGGTCCTTCTGCAGCCAAGGCAAAAAACCTTAAAGATGTAATTGAAACCCATAAAGTGATGGGCTGGGATTTATTGATGAACGAACATCGCAGACTGAAAGTTGACGGGGAAGAGATTGGAATATTGGGGATTGAGAATTGGGGCATGGGCCGTTTTCCTAAATATGGCCGCATGGATCTGGCTGTTAAAGATACAGATGACCTGCCTGTTAAATTGTTACTTTCCCATGATCCCTCACACTGGCGTGGAGAAGTGCTCGAAAAATACCCTCAAATTGATGCCATGTTTAGCGGACATACCCATGGTATGCAGTTTGGCGTAAGAACAAAAGAATTTCAATGGAGCCCTATTCAATACATTTATAAAGAGTGGGCCGGGCTTTACCAGGAAAAGAACCAGCAATTGTATGTCAATGTAGGTTATGGTTTTCTGGGATATCCTGGCAGGGTTGGCATCTTACCGGAGATCACCATATTTGAATTAAAGCGGGCTTAACTAGCCCGCATTAAAACGATATCCTACACCACGAACTGTAATCAACAGTTGCGGGTTATCCGGGTTAATTTCTATTTTCTTACGCAACCTTACAATATGCATGTCCAGGGTACGGGTATTCACATCAGAATTATAGCCCCACACCACCAGCATCAACTCATCACGGTTGATCACCTTATTTGGATTCCGTAAGAAATAAAGCAATATCCTGTTCTCCAGAATGGTCAGCTCAATTTTACGTCCCTGACGGTACAAGGTATGGATATTTGGATGGTGCTCCATATCGCCAAAGCGATGAACTTCAGACCGGTCATTATTGAGCAGGAATTTCACTTTACTGTCCAGCATGGCCACCAGTACATCCATATTAAAAGGCTTGGTTACATAATCTGATGCCCCAAAATTATAGGCATCTATTTTATCTACATCCTGGGCCTTCGCGGTCATCATGATGATCAGGTTATCAAAGCCCTGTTTTCTCACTTCTTCACAAACCTCTGCGCCTTGTTTACCAGGCAACATCCAGTCCAGCAATACGATATCAGGCTTTTCTCCCAGGATCGTCTTTTCAGCAGTCTCACCATCGCCCACCTCAAGAACTTCATATCCTTCAGATTTTAAACGGTGTACAACTAAGAATCTTAAATTCTCATCATCCTCTACTATTAGTATTTTAATTCCTTTAGACATGTATTTTAATCATTAAATGGTAGTACAATTTTAAACTCTGTTCCTTTGTTGACCTTACTCCTCACACTGATCTCACCTTTCATAAAGTTAACAAGTTCCTTACAGAAAGCCAAGCCAAGTCCGACGCTTCCATTTTGGTTATACTGGTTCTGTATCCTGTAGAACTTTTTAAAAATATCCCCGATCTGGGAGGCGGGAATACCTATTCCATGGTCTGCAAACCGAAAAACCACCCGGTTCTTGATCAGTCTTGCAGTAATATGCAATTTTTTCCGGTCCGGAGGAGAATATTTATAAGCATTCTCTGCCAGGTTATCAAACAAACTGCCCAGCAAAACCGGATCTGTTGTAAAACTGGTGAAACCGGAAACTTCAAAAGTAAATTCAAAGTCAGGATGCTTCAACTGATGGGACTCTATGGTACTTTCAATAAAATCCCTCATGTTTACTTTTTCCTGGTTGAGTTGAATGGCTTTATTTTCAATCTGAGTAAAGGCCAGCAGCTTGTTCATCAATCCGTTCAGCTTATCGGCTTCTTCATCCAGGATCCTTCCATACATTTTCAGCTCCCTATCTGTTAACGAAGCAGCACTCTTAATGTTGTTTCCGGCAATCTTTATGACGCTTACGGGTGTTTTGAATTCGTGCGTCAGGTTGTTCACAAAATCATATTGCAGTTTAAACATCCGGTGGTTAACATTCAGGTTCCTGTAGATCAGAAAAGCCACCAAAACCAGAATACCGTAAAAAACCAGGATAATAAAAGCAATAGGCAGGAAATAACTGAGGATCTCCCGGTCTACAAAAGATTTAGCCGAACTAAAGTACAGTTTGAAATCAGAAAAGGGACCCGGCAGGGTAATCTCTGTATCCAGAAAGTCAGATGAGGTTTCCAGCGGATCGTAGGTAAGTGGTTCAATCCGGACATTCTGATAGAGTTTCGGTCTGGAATTAATAATCCTGATCTTATAAGGATCAAGGTAAAAAGACAGCATGTCCTGCTGGTATACCGGTGCAGGATCCAGTTTCTTCCGGAGCATCTGTTTGTAGACTTTCAGATCTTCCGGCCGGGGGAAATTCATGTAAGTGATCTTATTGGAGCGTACAATGCTGAAATTGCTAAAGAGCTCATCCTGCGTGGGTACCCTGGCCGTATCTAAATTCTCTATATAGGAGATCACTTTAATCCCAAGTGCATTGAAGTCATCTCCTCTTCTAAAAGTATGAGGATGATCTCTTGAGAACAATTTAACAGAATCCTGAGGGATCAGACTTCCAAACTGGTAAATGTACTTCGGACCAAAAGAAAAATGCCCGGTGTTGAGCCCGTCCCTTACCGGATGATTCGCAATTTCCGCATCATAAAAGATCACTCTGGAAACAAAAGGATATTCCAGCAACAAGGTATCCACAAATTTAGAGGTGGTGGCTGAGTCCAGATAACCATTATAGTAAGAGACCTCCGGAAGTTTGTTCTGGAAGAAATCATTATAAGGTTTAATACTTTCTTCCAGTACCTTTACCTTTTCAGAAACAAATTCATTTTCTATAAACTTTTTACTGAAATTATAGGCCAGAAACAGGGACAGCACAAACAGCACCGAAATCAAAATGATAAAGGTAACGATCAATAAGAAGTTTTTACGGTAACCGCTTTTCTTGTCTGAGGTCATTCCTCTTGTCTTACTTTCTTTTCAAATTTACTTCTAAAAACTTTTCCAGAGCTGTATAATATTTTTGCCGGTCTGCTCCCGTATTTTGCTGAAAATCCCCATTCGGCTTTTCGAAGTAAGTTACATTTACATTTCTCTTTTTCAACTCTTTGGCAAATTGCATCACCTCTCCCGAATTGATCCGTTTGTCTTTAAGGCTTTGCGCAATAAACACAGGCACCTTAATTTTATCTGCATGAAAAACCGGCGAAGCCTGGCGCAGATAATCTACATCGGTTACCGGATTGCCAATCACATCATAGATCATCTGAAGCCTTGCTTTGTAGAAAGGCGGAATGGATTTCAAAAAGCCAAACAAATTAATAATACCTGAATTAGAGGCGCCGCAGGCGTAGATACCCGGACTGGAATACAGACTGTTCAGCGCGATATAACCTCCGAAGCCACTGCCGTAAATACCAATTTTTTTAGGGTTAACCACCTTTTCCTTCACCAGCCATTTCACCCCGTCCTCTATATCTTCCTTAATCTTTAAACCCCATTGTTTAAATCCTGCTGCCCTGAATTCTTTACCGTATCCCGCAGAGCCTCTGTAATTTGACTGAAAAACAGCATATCCCCTGCTGGCCAGAAACTGAACTTCGGCATTATAACCCCAGCTGTCACGGGTATCTGGCCCGATACCATTATGCGGTAAAACGATTAAAGGCAGATCTTTTGCTACTTTATCTTTAGGCAAAGTCAGATAACCATTAATCATAACACCATCTCTGGACCGATAAGAAATGGGTTTCATCTCATTCATCTCCTCTATTTGTATAGAAGGGTTCACATCACTCAACTTTCTTAATTTGCCATTATTGGCAAAATACAAATAATAAGAACCTGGATTTCTGTCTGTATAAGTACGGATGACAAACAAATCTTCCGGCTTGTCGCGGTCAACAATATAAGACTCCGTTTTAGGCAGCAGTTGATCCAGTTTCTGATAAAACCGCTTAACAGTATCATCCAGATAAAACTTCTCCCTTTTCCAGGTCTCACAAACCACATAAGCCATTCTTTTTTTATTCACAGAGTACTGGGCTTCTACCACATTGAGGGTATCATTACTAAACAGTACTTTATTTTCCTTTCCCGTTTTACAGTCTAATTCTACCAGGGCATTTTTGTCCCTGTTGACATTAGAAATGGCGTAAATACTATTGGGTTTGTTCTCTGAAAAAGCAACCGGGGTCAGTGTTGTCTTAAAATTATTGGTGATCACAGGTTTAAAATCCTGGCTCTCATTTTCCCGGTACAACAGGGTTTCATTGACACCATCACTGGAAGTCGCCAATCTCAATCTGGCTTTTGGGTCTGTGTACCAGTTGGTGATGTTTCCGGGATTTTTAACGGCCATTTCCATTTCCCCGTTCCGCACATTTAAACGGTAAACATCGAACACTGTAGAATCTCTTTTATTGGAAGAAACCAATAAATACTTGTCGTCAATCAACTGATCTTTGAGCACTTTCATTTTACTCCGCTCATTGTCATTCAGCTGACGTTCATTTCTGCCTTCTTTATCAATGATAAATACATCAATCTGCCGCCCTGAATCGTCTTTTTTATAATAAACCAGGTCATTGTTACTTACCCAGGTGTAGTAATTTACATTTTTGTCTGTCAGATTGGTGATCTGTCTGGTTTCTCCGCTGGCTATATCTTCAATGATTATATTTTGCTTGTTGTCTTCCAGTTTAAAATAAGACAGACTTTTACCATCTGGAGAAAGGCCAAAGCCTGATTTGTCTTGTGATTTAAAGAAATCCGCCACAGGAATTTCCTTTCCCTTCTGTTTACAGGCAAAGAAAAGGGGAATAAGAAATAACCAAAGGTTTCTTTTAATTGCTATCATATCGTTATCAGCCTACAAAGGTACACATCAGCTTATTCCTAAAAAGGCTATACACCAATATTGTTACTTTGGATTGTTCTTGTGTATGTCAAATTAATCATTTTTGAAACACATCAAATTATATTCAAAGTAACATTTAAAGTATATTAGCCTGATTGTTTAATTCCAGCTCAGAAAACAGAACATCCAAATGAAACGTATTGGCCTCCTGATCTTCTTATGTGTGTCGTACAATTGCCTTTTTGCACAAGTCCATAATGACGACGCTGCGGCTTATCAGGCTTATGAACAGGGGGAATATGAAAAGGCGGCCCTGTTGCTGGGAAAATTATTTGAAAAGAATTCCTCAGATAATTATTTTGATCTTTACCTCAACACTTTACTAAAAACCAAAAAGTACCCGGAGGCAGAAAAGCTGGCCAAAAGAATGATCAAACTGCAGCCAGACCATTTAGGATACCAGATTTCTCTGGGCAAAGTTTACCAGGAAAGCGGACAACAGGACAAAGCGTTAAAAACATTTGCAGAAGTGATCTCCCTCCTTCCCAAAGAAGAAAACAAGATCCGCTTCTATGTCAGCTATTTTTACCGCTTTCAGGCTTACGACCTCGCAATTTCTGCCTTTTTGCAGGGCAGGAAGATTCTTGGTAATGAACAATTATTTGCTCCCGAACTATTGAACCTATACCGTTTCAAAAAAGACAAAGATGGCCTGGTTAATGAATATATAAATGCGCTGTCTGTTTCTCCGGCCATGTTACCACAGGCTGAAGCAGACCTGGCTAGTGTATTTGACGGCAACAGCGATTATTTGATCCTTCAGACCATCCTGCTCAAAAAGCTCCAGAAAGAACCAGACAACGATACCTTTACCCAACTGCTTACCTGGCAGTACATCCAGCGGAGGGAATTTGACATGGCTTTGAGGCAGTTAGTTGCCCAAAATAAGCGGCTCAAACAAAATGATGCTGCTATTTTTAGCCTGGCCAATACTTTTCTTTCTAACGATGCCTACCCCTCAGCAATAAAGGCTTATGAATATCTTTTGGCAAAGGGGCCTCAGAATGAATATTATCTCCCGTCAAGGATCCAGCTGATTGATACAAAATACCAGTTGCTGCTTCAGGGCGCTTACGAAAAAACAGCGATAGCAGAACTGGCAGATCAGTATCAGGCGCTCATCAAAGAATTTGGTTCTTCCACACAAACCCTTTTTGCCATGACAAGATGGGCCAATTTGCAGGCCTATTATTTAAATGCGCCTTCAAAAGCAGAGGAAGCCTTAGAGAACGCCCTAAAAGTTTCTAATTTAAACCCAATGGAGGCTGGACGGATCAAACTGAGCCTGGGTGATATTTATATCCTGAACAACGAACCCTGGGAAGCTTTTCTGATCTATGAACAAGTGGCTAAAAAATTCGAGAACCAGGACATCGGAAATGAAGCCCGGTTCCGTTCTGCAAAGCTCTCCTTTTATCAGGGTAATTTTGCCTATGCAAAAGCTCAGGCTGATGTGCTTAAAGCCTCTACTTCACAGCTGATTGCCAATGATGCCCTGAACTTGAGTTTACTCCTCTCCGATAACCTGCAATCTCCTGCCGACAGCAGCGCACTGAAGATGTATGCAGATGCAGAAATGCTTCAATTCAGGAATTTAGCGGAGAAAGCCCTTGCTAAGCTGGACAGCATTAATATTGCATTCCCGGGAAACAGCCTTTCGGATGATGTCCAGATGTCCAAAGCCAATATTTATATTAAAAAACATAATTATGCCCTGGCTGCACCTGTTCTGCAAAACCTGATCTCCCAACATCCCGAAAGCTTGTGGGCAGATGACGCACTTTTTATTCTTGCAGGATTATACCAGGATCATCTGGCGCAACCAGAGGAAGCCAAAAAATTATACCAGAAACTCATCTCCGATTTTCCGGGAAGCATGTATACCATTGAGGCCAGAAAATTTTACAGAAAACTTAGAGGAGACAATATGCCCTTATAGTCTTATCTTTGCAACATGTTATTATACAACGTTACTTTTATTGTAGAAGAGGCATCTGCGTCCGAATGGCTGGACTGGATGCAGCAAGTGCACATTCCAAAAGCTCTGGCTACAGGCGCTTTTATCTCCAATAAGCTACTCCGCGTAGTGGATTCACCAAATGAGGGTATTACTTTTTGCTGCCAGTATACAGCCGGACATATGGCCGATTACCTGACCTTTAAAGAACTTCAGGAGCCCGCTTTGGATGAAGAACTGAACATCAGATTTAAAGATAGATTTGTATCTTTCCGTACTTTAATGGAATACATCGCATAACTATGAATATTTTACAGACACCTATTGCTGATCTTTTGGTAATTGAACCAAAAGTATGGAAAGACAACCGCGGCTACTTTTATGAGAGTTACAATGCCAGAATTTTAGCAGAAGCAGGCGTTGATGTCAGCTTCGTTCAGGACAACCAGTCCTTTTCACAAAAAGGAACGTTAAGAGGACTTCATGCCCAAAAAGCACCTTTTGCACAAGGCAAACTGGTACGTGTATTACAGGGAAAAGTACTGGATGTAGCGGTTGATATACGGAAAAACTCCCCTACCTACGGTCAGCATTATAGCATAGAGCTGAGTGGTGAAAATCATAAACAACTCTGGGTACCGCCAGGCTTTTTACATGGTTTTCTGACACTGGAAGACAATACTATCTTTACTTATAAAGTCAGCAATTATTACGATAAAGAATCGGAAATAGGTGTCATCTGGAATGACCCGGATCTGAATATTGAATGGAGCCGGGAAATACCGGAAGCAGAGCTTTTATTGTCTGACAAGGATTTAGTACTCCCTGCTTTTAAAGATCTCAAGAGTCCTTTTTAATTTAAGGCCAAAACATAAAAAGCCCGGATGTTCAAAGACATCCGGGCTTTTTGTTTGTATCTATTGTTTGATCAAATTATACAGTTCATCCAGTTTAGGAGAAAGCACGATTTCAATTCTTCTGTTCTTGCTCCTGCTCTCTGCAGAAGTATTCGGAGCCAGCGGCTGATATTCCCCTTTACCTGTAGCCGTCATTCTTACCGGCTCTACTTTTTCTACTTCTGTCAGGAAGCGCACTACCGAGGTTGACCTCAGTACACTTAAATCCCAGTTGTCTTTGATCTGCCCCAGATTATTAATTTTCTGGGAATCGGTATGTCCTTCTACTGCAATATTAATTTCCGGTTGTTGTTTAAGTACTCCGGCCAATTGAGCCAGTGCCTGTTTACCTTTCTCATCTATAATGATACTTCCCGAAGGGAACAGGAGCTTATCGGTTAAAGAAACATACACTTTACCGTTTTTGATGTCTACACTTAAGCCACTTTTTGTAAAGCCAAGCAGGGCACCCTGCAACTTTTCCTTCAACTGGTTGGTCGCTTCATCACGTTTGCGCAAAATCTCTTCCACCTCTTTTAAGCGCTTTTCCCGGGCTTTCAGATCTCCGGAAAGCTTGGTGATCTCATTGGTGCTGTTGCTGCGTAATTTCGCGTATTTACCGTCTACATCATCATATTTTCCCTGCAGGTCAGCAATCTGTCCATGGAGTGATGCCGTGTCTTTTCTTAATTTGGCCAGTGTTGCTTCCAGTGTCTGACCGTTGTACTGCGATTCCAGCCATCCTTTATCTAAAGAGTCGGCCCTGGCCAGAAGGGCTTTATATTTTTTTGGTGATAAAACGACACAGGAGGTCACAGAAGAGAGCAGCAGGATCAAGGCAAAGCCTAAGAAAGTGTGTTTCATTAATGGTTTATCAATTAAAGGTTATTGTTTTAAAGACTGGTCTTTATTGTTCCAGTGCATTTCGTAAAAATGCAACTAATGGATAAATGGTTTCGAAATAATTTTTCAACTTATCAACGATATTGGATTTAAAAAATTCCTCCTCTTTAAGTTCTTTGATCACTTCAAAACTCTTTAGTTTCAGGTAAGCGATATTAGGATCTGCCGGATCATATCCCTTCGGTGCATTTTTCAGGGCATTTTCCATACTGAATCTGAAGTTTTCAGCAAAGTTCTTTTCCTGTATAATTTCCAGAAAGTCGGAAATATTATAATCTATTTCCTGGCGGATCAGCTTCAGGTGCGGCGCTTCCGGCATCCAGTAACCTCCTGCGATAAAACAGTTTCCGGGTTGCAGATGAAGATAATATCCGGGTTCGTTCCCTCCTTTGGTGCGGGCAGAGAACCAGATCCCGAAATTGGTTTTATAAGGGTCCTTATTTTTACTGAATCTGACATCACGATAGATCCGGAGCACACATTTTTTGGGGTCGGTCTCCGCAGAAAAAAGCGGATCTGCTTTAGCAATTTCAGGAATCAGCAATTGTACCAATTGCAATACATCTACCCGGGCTTCCTCATATTCTGCTTTATGTTCGGCAAACCACTCCCTGTTGTTGTTCAGGGATACGTCTTTTAAAAACTGGAAGGTGGAAGGCTTAATCATGTTTC
>Ga0157370_10000247_pt1 | contig 69318 bp, 61 predicted proteins | sample C35metaG_FD_113463 | JGI IMG/M metagenome (GOLD analysis project Ga0157370, IMG submission 113463) | Corn rhizosphere microbial communities from Kellogg Biological Station, Michigan, USA - C3-5 metaG | ecosystem: Host-associated > Plants > Roots > Rhizosphere > Soil | place: USA: Michigan...
AATCATTAAGTTTACAGAATATCGCTTTGTCCAAAAGTGATATGGTTAAAAGTTAGTGCTAAAGCCAGAACCAAACTGGTGCACTATGCCTCGGAATGTGGTGTACTTTGTTCGGAATAATCACTTACTACCGCAGTGCCTACAGGTATGGTTTTTTTTATTTAAAATTCCGCTATAGCTTCTATTGCAGCTTGGACAGTCAATCTCTCCCCAACTATAACCTGTCAATAGCGACCGTACCTCGTGCCTGCCATAATTGTTTCCCGTTACCAGTTGAAGCTTTTCCCTGATCACGTTATCGATACAGGTCATGAATTCCGAGGTATGATTCCCATCTTCAGAAAAGGCGATGATTTCTGCATGGACTTCCTTAGATGTAAAGCGCATCACTATCCAGCCGGCAGCTTGGAGATTGGTATCTTTTCTTCGATCCTTTCTTACATGTTTGGCGCCATGGGAACGCTGCCCGTCAACTTCGATTGCCACCTTAACGGGGTCCTTTACTGATCCGCCATAGATGGCAAAGTCAATCTCATATTCTATTCCCGGTACACTTTGATCATATACATCAGCTACCAGCACCATCTCACTTGGCCTCACAATATAGTCGGTATGGTCACCCGGAAATTGATTAAGTACAAGAAAGAATGCCTTTTCAAGATCACTCCTTGCCGGTTCCTTAAGAAAATCATCGATTTCCCTCATGCGCAGATCGTTCAATCCAAATTCATCGTTTTTTAAGGTGTATTCAATCTGGTCGCGTAGATTTTCAATATAAGGTGTGAGATCCATTGTGTAAAGGCTTTGGCGAATTTAATCCAATTTGTACAAAAAATCGCCTGCTTAACCACTCAGAAGACTAAAAAATAAGCATCGGTCTTTTGAAGCCTGTTAAACTATCTATTAAAAATCTTGCAGCAAAGGTTCTATTTAATACGATAGAACTGGATTAAAGGGCCTGTCGTTTATGATTTAAATCCTTATTTCCAACTTTGAAATTATCCTGTCCTTTGTAGGACAGGTGCCAGAAATTATGTTTACAGAGGTAATTATCCACTCCAACATAATATATATACCTATAAATGAAGTGTGATAAATGATAATCGATAGATAAGGGTAAAGAAAAATAATGAAAGAGTTTAAAAAAGGTTATATCAGGCAAGTGTTGGAGCAATCTGATAATGCATTGACATCAGATCTTAAGGGCGATTGCCTTGAGGAACTGGTGAAAAGCCTTTTTATGCAGATACCAGGATTATGCTTATGGGGAAAGAACGTTGTAGATGAGTATCGTGCACAGGAGTTGGATGTCGTTTTTGAAAATGATACAAGGGTCTCCGAACTTTATTTTATGGATCCTCTAATCATAACAGAATGTAAGAACACCAAAAAACCACTCGGAAGCTGTGAAGTTGGCTGGTTTATGAGAAAGCTTCAGAATAGGGGTAACCGGGATATTGGTCAGCTTAAATGGCATTACAGGGAAACAGGAATTGGATAGCAACGCCCATAAGGAAGTTGTCGATGCCTTGACCAGGGATAAAATAATGATACTACTCCTATCTAGAAAAGAACTGGAAAACCTTGATGGACCGGATGAATTGTGTCAACTCCTTAAGCTGAAATACCACACTTTAAAGCTTTTACGTAAAGTAGTTTAAGGATGGGACGCTTGGAAAATAGATAAGGAAGAGACTATTAGTTGGATGCTTCTTTAATGGATAAATGAAATCAAATTGACTAATGATTTGGGTGCTTATTTTCGCTTGAGTTTCCCATCCCTTTTTTCCTGATCATATTTCCTTTGAGCTTCTTCCGCCTTTGATGGGCCATCTGGCCAATTTTTAGTTGGTATAACAAGATCTTGTAGATTTGATTTAGTTAATTCAGCAATTTTATATAAGTTCTCAGGTTTTGGTTGAATCTCATTATTGCACCATCGGGATACCGTTTCTGGATTTACCCCCATTAATTGTGCTAACACCTTATTATCAATTCCTTTATCCTTTAATACAGCCGCAATTCTGTAAATCTGTCTATCGCCTTTACTCATTTTTATATCCTATAACCAAATATAAATATTTTAATTACTTGTAAATCAAGTGTTTATAATTTTCTAATAAATCAATTAATTGATTTATTAGTATATTTAATTGATTTAATGAATCATTTTATTTATATTTGAATTGAAATTATTTTTACTGTCAATGATTTATTAGGTCATGTAAATGATTTTATATGATATGATTTTATAATTTTGCGTTTACTTCATTAAAAAAATATTGAAGCATTCGCTTCGGGTCTTGTTCTGGAAACTAGCACTTTTAAAAGAACACAAGATGAGAAGCCGGAATGCCCATGCTTGAGGCGTGGGCTCCCTTCTTATTCGTGTTCAGGGCGTGCTAGCCCTCCAGAACGGTAAGTTGGGAACCACGCCTTATGTATGGTTCTCATTAGACTCGTAAAACTTACGAGTATGAGAAAACAAATAATCAAACGAAAATTGCCAATCAGTCTATTTAGGATAGGGGAGTCGGCCATTACTGTGTTTTCCATACTTGATTTCCAGGTGCTTATGCGTCTATCTATATTGTCCTGTCCCTTTAATAGACTTTTTGCACTTAAGCCTAAGAGCCCTGTGTAAGATTCTTTTTCCCTGCTTTTCTGGTTTCACGAAAATAGGTTCTTTGATAATGTATCGGAGGGCAGGGTTTTTCTTTTTTTTTCAACTAACCAATTACAAAACTTTCGGCGATTGTTTCGGTATGGCTTTGCTATGCTTTAATTTATAGGTTTAAAACATTGATGTCGGTTTCACTTGTTCCGCAAAGCAGGTACGGCAGGCTTTAGTGCAGTTTTAATACTGCCTAAAGTTTTTAAGTTTCTATATGCTTTCGCTGGTTAACTAAACTTTATGAAACACTTTTTTATAACTGGCGTTATGCTGGTCTTTTGTTCGTTATTATTTGCACAAAATTTTTCTGTGCCCTTGAAGGTGGGGGATAGTATTCCTGATGCCTTTTGGACTACTGGCAGGAAGCTGTTTATTTCTGGGAAGGGGCTTAATCAGGATTTAGCTCCGTTTAAAAAGAAGTTGATTATCCTTGATTTTTGGGCGACTTGGTGTGGCCCCTGTATTTCGTCGCTTAGTGAGCTGGATGCTATTTATAAGAAATTTGGGTCTGATCTGGTGGTGCTTCCGGTTTCGGATCAGCCTGAGGGTGTGGTGCTGCCTTTTATTGCGGATCGCAAGTGGGGTTTTACGTTTATGGTTGGTAGGGATTCATGGGAGGGATTGAATCGTATGTTTCCGCATATTACGATTCCGCATCAGGTTTGGATTAAGGATGGCCGGGTGTTGTATATCACCAATAGGTTTGCGGCTACGGTGGATAATATCCAGAAGACGCTGGATGGGAAAAAGGTTGTGGTGCATGCGAAGAACGATGCGGTGGATTATGATAAAAAGCTGCCGCTGTTTTTTAGGGGGAATGGTGGTGATGGTTCGACGGTGCGTTATCAGAGTATGATTGCTGGTTTTACGCCGGGGCTGTTGAGTGTAAGTATGTCTAACAGTAATCCTGGGGGGCAGCTTCAGAGCAGGATTGTGTATCCGAATAAACAGGTTGTGTTTTTATATCAGGAGGCTGCTTCGGCGGTTTATGGAAGGTCGTTTTTTTTGCCTGCAAGGTTTAAGATGGAACTTCCGACGGAACTGGCTATTCGTGTATCTGCGGAGGGGGTGGCTAAACCTGCTTTTACAAAGTGGGCTGAGGATAATGCGGTTACTTATAGTCTGATTTTACCTAAAGGGACTAATCGCAGGAAACTGTATTCATTTATGCTGGAGGACCTGAACCGGTATTTTTCCTTTATGAATATAAAAGGGACTGTGGAGGAGCGTATGGTGGATTGTTTGTTGCTATCAAGAATTGGGAAGGCTAAGCTGGAAGGGAGCCTGGGGGATTCATTGCAGTCGGTCCGGGTTGTTGGGGGGATAAAGAAAATAAAAAACCTTAGTCCTGAGCAGACGGTCTCGGTTTTGCAGAGCAGTTTTCCTGAGATTAAGCGGCCAATTGTATTTGATAAGGAGCTTTCGGGGTTGCTTTCGCTGGATTTTAGTGTGGGGGGATATGATCTTGCCAGGCTTAATTCGGATCTGGAGAAGTCGGGATTTGTGTTGAAGGAGAAAAAAAGGCTGGTTCAGTTGTTGGTGATTTCGCTGTTGGATAAGAAGGTGCAGGTGGAGGATCAGGATCAGATACAGGTGAAGGATCAGGCGCAGGATCGGGGTCAGGAAGGGGGGAATGAGCATGGATCGCTTTAATTTTTCTTTGTTTAGGTTGTTTTTCTTTTTTGCGGTTTTGGTACTGATAGCTGTTGAGGTATCTGCTCAGGTCAGGTTTTCGGGCAGGGTGAAGGATATTTCGGAAACGGGGCTAGCTGGTGCTACGGTTAAAAGTAACGGAATTCTGGCAAGCACGGATAAGCTTGGTCATTTCGTGCTTGATCTGCCTAAAGGCAAACATCCGATATCGGTGTCTTATACGGGTTATGTTACGGTCCGTGAGGTTTTGGAGTTATCTTCGGATAGGGTAAAGGAATATGTGCTTTTGGCTTCGCAGGATACGCTCGCTGAGGTTAAGATTTCAACGGGATATTATCAGGTTTCGCCGGAACGCAGTACGGGTTCTTTTTCGGTTTTAAGGTCATCTGAATTGCAGCGCAATGTTTCGCCCAATATTCTTCAGCGGCTAGAGGGGATTGTGCCTGGGCTGACTTTTGACAGGCGTGGTAATACTTCGTCGGATGAATCGGGGCAGATCAGGCTTAGGGGGCAGAGTACGCTTTATGCGAGTGCGGATCCGCTGATCATTGTGGACAATTTTCCTTTTACGGGGGATATCGGTCAGCTCAATCCCAATGATATCGAAAATATAACTTTTTTAAGGGATGCGGCTGCGGCAAGTATCTGGGGCGCTAGGGCGGGAAATGGGGTGATTGTGATTACGACAAAAAAGGGAAAGAACGGAACTGCACCTAAGGTTGATTTTAATAGCAATATATCTGTTTCCACGCTTCCGGATTTGATGAAGAATAGGGCTTATATTGGAGCTGCTGATTTTATTGGGGTTGAACGGCAGTTGTTTGATGCCGGGTATTATCTGGCTAAAGAGCAGGACCTTAACAAGCCTGCGCTGTCGCCAGTAATTGAGCTGCTGATTGCTCGGCGGGATGGTAAGATTACTTCTGGACAGTTGGAAGCTGAGCTGGGGCGGTTGGGTACATTGGATGTAAGGCCGGTTATTGAGGATTTATTTTACCGGAATTCAGTCAGGCAGCAGAGTTCGGTTGCGGTAAGCGGGGGCGCAAAAGCAATTGCTTATTATTTTTCGGGCGGTTACGATTATACTGCGGGTTCGGCAAAAAAGGATCAGAATAATAGGACGACGCTGGCCGCAAATATTACTTATAATCCCTTTTCCAGACTTGAACTGGTGTTCGGTCTGAATTATGCCAGATCTAAAACTCTGACCAATGGCATTGAGTACAGTGAACTGGGCCCGACCCTTTCTTCGTCTCCATTCCCCTATACCGAGTTTGTTGATATTATGGGTAATCCACGGTCCATTGTAAGGGACTATAGGCAGAGTTTTGTGGATGGGCCTGGTTCGGCAGGGCTTCTTGACTGGCGGTATGTTCCGCTGAATGAGCTGGAGTTGAATAATTCGGTAAAGTCTGCTAATGACCTGCGGTTAAACCTAGGCGCGAGGTATAAAGTCTTAGGGCCGCTGTCTATTGAATTGAAATACCAGTTTCAGGAGTCTTCGATCAGAAATGTGAACTTGAACAGTGAAGAAAGTTATTTTACCAAAAACCTGATCAACCGTTATACTCAAAGTGATGGGAGCAGGCCTTTGCCACTGGGCGGGATCCTGTATAACGGCTTACTGGTAAAGTCTGCCCAAAATATCAGGGCGCAGTTGAATTATCTGGTTTCAAAGGACAGTTATGACCTGAACCTTTTGGCTGGCGCGGAAGTCAATGATAGTCATAGCGTCGGTAATGGCAACCAGATTTTTGGTTATAGTGATGAAATTCTTACCCAACAGGTAAGACCTGATCTGGTAACCAGGTTTGCGGTGCGTCCGACCGGGACGGCGCAGCTTCCGCTTCCTACCTCGGATCTGACGGACCTTACGGACCGTTTTGTGTCATATTATGCAAATTTATCTTATACCTATCTTTCAAAATATACGGTTTCTGCAAGTGCGAGGAAGGATGCATCCAATCTGTTTGGGGTGGATGTGAACCAGAAATCAGTTCCGCTCTGGTCTGGCGGTCTGAGCTGGCTGGTGAGTAAAGAGGACTTTTTTAAACCGGGGCAGGTTTCTTCGGTTCGAGTAAGGTTCACCTACGGTTATAACGGGAACGTGGATAAATCGGTGACGGCTTTTCCTACGGCCAGTTACTCCAATAATTCGGTTAACGGGCTGAAATCTGCGACAATTATAAGTCCTGCCAATCCTGGGCTGAAATGGGAAAGGGTTGGGATCTATAATGCTGGTCTGGATCTTGTAGGCAAAAATAACAGATGGAGCATTTCGGTTGATGGTTATGTCAAATTGGGCAAAGATCTGATCGGAGAGACGCCGCTTGATCCGACAATCGGTTTCCTTTCGGGAAGTTCATCCACTTATAGGATAAATTATGCGAGTACGAGGACGAAAGGGATCGATGTCGTTTTCAGGCTGGATCCGCTAAGGGGAAAGGATTTTAGCTATTTGATAAATGGGCTGCTGAGCGTTGCGAAAGACAAGGTAACTAAATTTGATAATAAGGTAAACACGGCCTATTTAGGCTATGTAAGTGGTTTAACGGGTGTTCCGCTGGAAAATAGGCCAAGGTATCCGCTTTTTAGCTTTCCCTGGGTTGGACTGGACGGACAGGGTAATCCTCAGGTTGAAATAAATGGCGTTAAGAGTAAAAATTATACGCAGTATTTACAGCAGCTTAGCACCTCTCAGTTAATTTATAATGGTTCAGCGGTACCGACAGTTTATGGTTCTTTACTGAATTCGTTTAGCTACAAAGGGATTTCGCTGAGTTTTAATCTGTCTTATAAGTTCGGCTATTATTTTAGGAAGAAATCGATTGCTTATGATGGGCTTTTTACAGCAAACCTGGGCAATGTGGATTTTTATGACAGGTGGCAAAAACCGGGTGATGAAAGTTTCACCCAGGTGCCTTCAATGCCTACCGCGAGCATTGCGAACCGGGATCTGATCTATCTGAATTCGGAGATCAATGTGGAACGGGGAGATAATATCAGGTTGCAGGATGTAAATATTTCGTACAGGTTCAAGCCGCTGAAAAATGGCTCGCGTTTTATGGTTTATCTGAACGGAAATAATCTGGATATACTGTGGAGGGCAAGTAATCTTGGCATTGACCCTGATTATAACTCCGCCCTTTATCCGCCTGTGAAGTCTTTTACGATGGGTATAAGGTTTAATTATAACTAATAATCAATTTATAGTAATGAATTAATAGTAATCAATATGAAGATGAAAAAGATCAACAACATCATCCGGTTTATCCTGGTACTGGCAATCTTGGGAGTTGGCTGTAAAAAGGACTTTTTAGATATAAAACCGGATAAGAAACTGGTTGTTCCCGAAACGGTGGAGGATGCACAGGCGCTTTTGGATAACGATATAATGTACACTTACAGTCCATACATAGGTGAGGTTTCCTCTGGGGACTTTAATGTGGAATACAATAGGTGGCTCGCTTTTCCGCTTATTGACCGTAATGCCTATATCTGGGCAAAAGATGTGTATGAGGGAAGCGCACTTAATGATTGGAACTATATGTACAGGAAGGTTTACTATTCGAATATAGCGATTGAGGTTCTTGGGGAAATAAACCCGGCTCCAAATGAAAGGGCGGCATATGATAATGCGTTTGGGAGCGCGCTGTTTTTTAGGGCATGGAACTTTTATGTGCTTGCTCAGGTATTTGGTAAGCCTTTTAATGAAAAAACAGCGGGTACTGATCTGGGAATTCCCTTGAGGCTCCATTCGGATTTAAATATTACCTCGACCCGTTCCAGTGTTGCGGAAACTTATAATAGAATCATATCGGATGTCAAGGCGGCTGTTAAAATCCTGCCTGGTGTCGGGATACTAAAAACAAGGCCATCCAGGGCGGCTTGTTATGGCCTGCTAGCCCGTACCTATCTTTTGATGTCTGATTTTCGGCAGGCGGCGCTTTACGCGGATAGCGCGATTAAGATCAGTCCCGAGATTATCGATTTTAATACCCTTAATGCTTCACTGGCATTTCCACTCACGCAGTTTAATAAAGAGGTCGTTTTTCATCAGTCTATGCCGAACATTGCGATCTTTAATTCGGCGCGTCTGATCATGGATGCTGATCTTTATAATGCGTATACGGTAAATGATCTGAGGAAAACTGTTTTCTTTTTTCAGAATGCTGGCAATACCACCTATAAAGGATCTTATAATGGTTCTGCTGCTTTGTTCGGGGGGCTGGCGGGCGATGAACTGTATCTCATCCGGGCTGAAGGCAACGCGAGGACGGGTAAACTTTTGGATGCTGAGGCGGATCTTAATTTCCTTTTGTTAAACCGTTATAAGAAGGGCACTTTTACAAGTTATTCGGGATTGGATCAGGCGCAGCTTTTAAAACTTATCCTTGCTGAGCGGAGAAAGGAGTTGATATTCAGGGGGATCAGGTGGTCTGATCTTAGGAGGCTTAATATGGAGCCGTCAACGGCTGTGACGCTTGTAAGGACGCTCAATAACCAGGTTTTCAAGCTGGAGCCGAATTCTCCCAGATATACGTTTGCGTTTCCTGATGATGTGATTTCGCTTTCGGGGATGGTGCAGAATGAGCGATAATGATAAATGAAAGATAGCGATGATGGATATAAGGAGGGGAAATTCCCTCCTTATATGGTTAATCCAATTCGTAAAGCCTTTGATCGGCAGTGGACTGATCTGCAATTACAGAGGCCTTTGGTTGAGGGCTAGGTCCGCTTAGATCGGTATTGGCAGTGGATAGTCCTACGGCACAAACGACTGCGCCTGTTTCCTGGTCACAGTTAGATGGGATATTTTCTGGAGAAACATAGGTATATGTTCCTGAGCCGCTATTGTAGGTAAACCAATAGTCGATTGTTTTAGATGGCTTAAAAGCACTTTGGGTTAATATTAACCCTAGCCCAATCAGTACAGCTACTGCACCAAAATGGATTTTTTTAAAGAAATTTTTCATTTTTGATTTTTAGTTTTTGCCTTTCGGCGTGGCATTGCTTTCTGGCTCCAGTGCCCGGCCGGTCAGCATTTTTCGGTTATCATCGGTGGGGACAGGCACGCTTCCCCGGTTTTTATTTTTTTATAGGTGCTATTTATTTATTGACTTTTGCTGTTTCTGGAGTGTCAGCCAGGCGCATACGCCAATACAGAAAGTATTGAACCACAGGTGTACCTTCCAGCTCATTATGGTGAGAATCCCGCCACAGCTACAGGGGATTTTGGGATAATAACCCAGTAGTATCAGCAGGATGTATCCTGTAAAGAGGCTAAGCAGTGTCAGTGATCCGAGGTAGCCCAGTTTTCTGGTGTTTTTAAAGTATAACAGGATGATGAGGAAAAACTCGGATAGTGGAAGGCCGTAGAAAAGAAAGTCCTTAAGTTCTTTTGAAAAGGGCTGGCCGTATAGGCCTCTTTTATACATAGGGATGTCTATCAGTTTGCTGCCTGCGGTGTATAGCCAAAGGATGATCAGGAAGGAGCATCCTGCTGTGATAACGCTGTCGCTTTTCGTTTTAACCATGTCAGTTTTTACGGTTTAGGATTGTAATGGATTTTCTTATACAGAAATCTTGGGTAAAATTGAACAGAATTAAAAGCTTATCAGGGCTATAAATATTACCAATTGGGGGATTTGGCGCGCGAGTGAGGCAATAAATGTTACCTTTTAACTGCTTTTGATCTTAAATGGCTTAAAACTTTGGGATGGATGCCTAAATAATTTGCAATTATTTTAAGGTCGCAGCGGTTGAAGAGTTCCGGATTTGATTTCATTAGGTTTTCAAATCGGGTGGTTGTATCCAGGTGAGCCAGTGAGGTGGAATGCAAGATCAGTTCAGCAAGGTGCTGCTGGCATATCCTGCTGATGAGTTCGCGGTACTCTGGGAAGAGTTTGTAAAGGTTGGAGTTATGTTTTTCTTTATAGGCGGTTATAGTGCTGTCCTCCAGGAATTCAATGTAAAGGTCTGTTTTGGTGTAGGTGCCTAGCATGGTGATAGGCATGAGAAACTGGTTCTTTTGCCAGAAGAGAATGGTTGTCTCTTCGTCTTCTGTGATGGAGTATAATCTCAGTGTTCCTGTATTAATGAAGAGTAGGGTAGAGAAATATTTATCGGAAAGTTTTATGGCCTGTTTCTTTTTGAAGGTATCCTGGTGGAGGATGTAGTTCAGGTAGCTTTTGAGGCCAACAGATGGGTTCAGGTAATATTCAATTTTTTTAAAATAGCTTTCTTTTTCCATGACGTTTAGGTTTTGGATGTAAAGAAAGAAGCTTTTTGGATGTTGTCAAGTTGCCGGTTCAGCAACCCTGAGCAACCCTGGGAGATATTTGTTTTAATTGTTGCTTTAAAAATGATTAGCTTATTTCTGATACATAACAATAAATTTTGATCCGATTTTAGCTGACATTACCGGGGTGAGGTCCATTTTTTTTTAATTGATGATAAAGTTCGGACCTTAAAATGATCAGATCGAAACATGTTGAACTAATGAATATTTTTTTTGCAATGTGGTCTTGTTTTAAATTTTGATGAATGGTAATTCTTTGATTTTCTTTCTAAGCCCGGCTTGCTGGAGTCTGGTATGATTGAGGATGTAACCCTCAAATCCGATCATTTTCATAAATACTGTGTTGATCAAGGTGAGCAGTCTTAAGGAAATCTCGAAACTGTCCATTTCTATCTTTTTCCCTTTTTTTGGGTGCAGGTTGATGTTGCCATGCAGGAAATCATTTCTGAATTCTATGACTTCTTCGTCCAGGGGACTAAGGTTTATGCCTAGGTAGGTAAATGGGAATTTGAGTTTTTCCCTATTGGTGGGGGAGTTGAGCATTTTGATTTTTTGTTCTAGCACGGTATAGTTTGCTATGCCTTCGGTTTCCCTGTAATTTGATAATACTTTTTCCATTTCAGAAATAATCTGCTTTGACAGGGCTTTTTGGCTTATCGGTTTGAGTTTTTCCCCTCCCAATCTGAAGAAGTATTCGGAGAGTCCTTCCAGGACTACTGAAAGCCCTGCTGGCATAAGCAGAAGTGATCTGGATACGGCCTCGATAAGCAAAAGGATCATGGCTTTGATGTCTACATCATAATGTATTAAGCTACAAAGCTGAGAAAACTGGACATTGCTGATCTCTCTCAGTTTGCCATAATATTTATCTTTTAAGCTGTTTGGTAGGGACCATCCGAAGGGATTGGCGTTTACGGGATGGTAAAATGAGTTGATACTATCCCGCTGTGTTTTATAGGAAACTTTTGTTGCTGTTATAAGATCTTTTTTATCATAATAAAAATTGAATTTTTCGTTCTGTGCAAAAAAACCGGTCACGTAACCAAGTCCGATGATAATTGACCAACACTGCTCTTCGAAATCGCTATGTGAGGTTTTTATAGTGCTTTCTATCACTAGGTATCGTTTTTCCTCAATGAGGACTTTAAGTACCTCGGTATCTTTTATTTTAATTTTTTGTACTCCATTAGCCCTGTCTTTATCTGTTGCGTAGGAGAGGATGTTGTTAAAACTGATGTTCTTGCTTAAAGGTATGATACATCTACAGTAACTTTTTTTTCCACTTTTTACTTCGGCAAAACTATTGACAAATAGCTGCATACCTGGCCCCTTACTGGAGCTGAAACTACGTATCTTCTTGTAATAATCCCTTGTTTCAAAGTTTTGGTCTTTTATGGCCAGGATGATCGGTTTGTGTTGATCGATATCCCGGTCGTTTACATTTGAAAGGTTTATTGTAAATCCCTTTGTCTCTTTCTTTAAAATGGCATTAAAGTACCGCTCTTGATGAAGTATCTTAATTTTTAGTTTTTTTTCGAATGAGCTGATGAAATTTATTTCTTTCTCCACGTATTTTAATTTTGGATTTTAAGCTAGTAAACTGTATTGGCGGGTTTTGTCGTCCGCCATTGTACCCTTACCTCACTGAACTCTTCTTCTGAGGAACAGATGGATTTCCATTTTTCGATTACTTCCTGATTGATCTCCGGGAAATAATGATACAGGTAATTCGCCAGTTTTGCCGATTTTTTTCGGTTGATCAGTTGCTCGTGCATGGGGATGTCCGATTCACTATTGTTGGTTTCTATGGTTAATTTATCTAGGCCGAACAGTATGGAACGGATGTGGTCTTTATGGATGGCTGGGTGGTTGATGAGGATACAGAAATTTAAGACGTCGATCGCTACGGTTAACCGCTTAATATCCCTCCACATGATACTGCCGGTTACAATATCGAGTATCTTTGCGGTAAGTCCAGGTGATCTTTCCTCAATTTTTTCGTCTTTTAGGATATCGATCATGCAATTACCAGCATCAACGATATTATCGTGCTCCTCGGCGGCGTAGGTTGAGCTGATCTGGTCGGATATGCTGGAACGGATCTCAGGGAATAGGTCTATGAATATTACCTTCAGGCTGGCAACCGGCATCCCGTGATTGCCCATATCCACTATGAGGTCACGAAGGTTTTTTTGAATAGTTGCATTTTTTTGCCAAAATGGATGTTCGGCAATGACCTGGTGCAATATTTTGGAAAGATGTCCGAACCTTGCCCGAAATTCTCCCGCGGTTGATCCGAACATCGAATTCCCGTCTTTAACCGATAAATTACCTTTATCCTGTTCCCACCAATCTAGCAGCTTCTCCAGCCATACGGTGATTTCCTCCTCATTCCATTTCACCCCGAGAGGACCTAGTTTGGTGGATGTGCCATCGACAAGATCCTGAAAAATTGGTATGTCTCCTCTGGTCATACCCAGTGATTTTTCTCCATTATGGATAGGTATTTTTTGGCCCTGGAGGTATGATTTAAAGATTGCTTCCGGGTTAATGTTCCCTGGATGTGGGAGGTTCAAAAATGAAAATAGACGGTAAATTGTATTGTCTGGAAACCCATTTTGCGCAATCTGGGACCATAGAACTTTTGCGAACCGCTTGGTGTCTGTACTGTTTAATAGCCCAAGCCTGTTGAGTATGCCTAAACGGAGAAGTCCCTTGTGCCTTGCATTGCTTTTTTCTACTGCTTTTTTAAAGGCAATATTGATGAAGGCCCGGTCGATCTGGGGATATTCGCCTTCGACTGAGTTTGGGGATAAATGGATAAAGCTAAAAGGATCGGGAAATTCGTCATTTGACCAATCACCATCTAATAGTGGAAACTCCATGAACTGGTTGAGTTTTGTTATTTTCTCACTGGCATTCATTGAATATATGAGTTTGGCCATTAATTTATCGCTTCCCCTGAAGTGCTTGCGTTGATCCGATTGATAGATACGCAGCAGGAATGAAAGCATATTTTCCCTGTCCGCTTCCCTGCAGCGAGTAACGAGCCTTGAGAGCATTTCGGGAATGATCACCTGTGTCAGTCCTGGTCTGAGCTGGTTCTCCGGAGAGAGCTCAAGGAAAAGGTTTTCGGAGATGTCGATAAAGGTGCCGATGAGCTCAGAGATGGTATCCAGACTTAGGTTGTGGATAAATTCCCGGTTGAAAATGTCGCTGACGGCTTCTTTGTTTGCGCTTCTGATGAGTGAGGTCATGGCCAGATAGGTAGATGCTTCAGCAATCCGCCTGATCGCCCCGATAATGGGTTTCTGTCCGTAGGTAAGATTTCCGAGTCTTGGCGGGAGACCGATCTCCTCTATAAGACGGATGTAGTTATAGCCTAATAAGGTGTCTGTGCCCATCTTTCCGGGGCTCACCGAGCGGTCACTCCTGCCTAAATCAAAATTGTATTTGACATGGATATCAGATTCGAGGGGATCGGCTCTCAATATCATCGTGAAAGCATCAATTTCGGCTATAGGGTCACATTTGTAAATTTTGAGATGGTCGGTCCGCTTGGTGAAATGGCTGTCCTGGTCATAGGTCGCCGCTGAGCCATGGTTACGTATACTCTGTTTGATATAACTGAATAGGACCATCAGGTATGCTTCAAGGGATACCCAGGTATAGTCATTGACTACAGGTGAAAGCTGTAAGCGGGTGCGGATATGGATCAGTGCGCCGACCAAGGTGTTCATGGCTTTTTCGCCCTGTCCTGTTTCTGCAAGCAGCGTGGCACGCTTGGCCTCCCAATAGGGAAGGGCGTTGTTGACCGGCCATTTTACAAGTATTTCTGATAACTCTGAATAGCGTAATCGTGAGAGTTTTTCCAGGCAGCGCTCATACCACAGCTTTGCCCGTTGTTCAGGCTGGAGCTGTATCCCGATATCATTGAGCAATTTTTCTGTTGCGCTCCATTTTTTCAAAAAATGTTCTTCCCGGTAAAAGCGGAGCATTGCAAGCATCAGTTCTATCCATTTGTTTTTTAATGGATATTGTTCGCTTGCCATACTTTCGGGCAGTTGCTGCACGCCTGTAAAATAGGGGTTGAATTTTTCAATAATGCGCTCATAATCTGCCATTAGGTTGTTGAGCACTGGACATAGACACTTTTCAAGCCTCCAGTTCAGTTCATAGAAAAGGTTCAGGTCAAGGGCCGAATCGGGTGTATATTCACCTCCTTCGAGTGTTCTGGTGAAGCGTTGGGTGTTTTGCCAGAGCCTGTCCCGTTGTTTTCTGGGCAGGATAAGCCAGTTTGGGTATTGTTCCCGTACTTTGCTCCAGATCTGTAAAAGTCCTTGCTTATTATTTTCTGTATCAAAACGGTAAAAAGATTCTTCTTCCGGCCAATTGATGTACATATCTTTTTTATCTTCTGAGGCAAGGAAATTTAAGAGCCTGTCTATGGCACCGTAGTGGTCATGGTTTCCTTTTTCTACCAGGTCTACGATAACGATATTCTTTGTGGCCAATAATTTCTGTTGGGCATCTGATAAATTGATTATTCCTATCAGGTAGATTTTTGGAGAATTTTCACGTCCGAGATTATCGAGTATCCATCCGACCCAGGAGAGGAAATTTGGGTCGTCCCCTGAAAATCCTATCAGGCAAAGGGTATTCTCGATGAGTGACTGCTGTACGGTATTGACAAATGGTGCGAATTTTTTTGGGTATGTCCTGTAGTCTTCTTCGGTAATGATGAGTGGCCGCTCTGAGGGGAAGCTGCCATGGAGTTTGATAATACGGGGCTGTTCTGCATAGACGAGATCGCTTTTATTGATGACCAGATCATACTTCTGGTTTAGGACCGTCTGGCTCGCCCGTTCCAGTAGTGTATCGTAATTGGTGGTGAAGATATCTGCCCAGGGCAGTGCCAACAGTTTATTGTGGATTTCAGCGGGCTGGTGATCGCTGTCAGGTATTAATGCACGCAGCATCTGGTCAAGGACGGATCTGCCGAATGCGGCCTCGACCTCCTCGGCCAGTTTTAGTGCATTGAGGTAATTTGCGTTCTGTCCCGGCACTGTGCCATATAGTTTCTTGAAAAATGCATTCCCAAGGTCAAACCATGTCGGGAACCCGCCTTTTGTATGATCGTTTTTGATTGCGTTTCTGCTGAATCCCGCACCGACCATTACGGTGGCGTGTCCGCTGTAAAGCCTTGAGGATAGTTCTAGCAGATAGGGTCTTGAGGAAAGCGGAAATTCATTTATCATTTTTTGTTGAATTTGTTCTGTGGGTGAAAGTTATATTGTTTTATGCTGAAGTGGCTCGATTTATGGTTATGCTTCCTTTAGATCGAGTAACGCCATTTTCTTGGACTTCAGGATTTCGTCTGCTTTTTGGCTGAATTTCTTTAGGATTCCGGGCAGGATGTTCAAAAACTGGTAGGCAAAAATGATAAGTATGGACCAGATGATGATGATGGCCAGTGTGAGGTTGAACAGCCACCAGGGGAATTCTGGCAGGGAGTACTTAAAAATGCTCAGGGCGGTAATGGCCCTGATGGCTACAATGAAGTTTTCACGCAGGTTTTTGCCCAGGTTGCCGAGTTCACTTTCTATTTCCAGCAGTTTTAGTGAAGTGAGTTCTGGTTTGATCTGCTGGTATTCTTTGAGAATATTCTCTGGCGCTATATTGATGTCGGTCAGGGGCTGGATGATTTTTTCGATGCTTTTTAGGCTTAGATAGAAATCCAGGTGTGTGATCTGGTAGTGGATTATTTTTCTTCGGATTTTGGCGGAACGGATATCAAGTAGTAGTGAGAAGGTGACAAATGCGATTAACGCTGTTGTTCCATAAACGATTAGGAATAAACTGAAGGGAACGACAAAATGTCCTTCCAGAAAGAAATCGATGATGCCTTTGTAGTCGCTGTAATCCAGCCAGTGGTAGGAGCCGAAAAAGTGACGAAAGGCAAATGCGCTTATACTGATCAGAAAAAGGAGGTCCAGGAGTTTTCTGGTTTTTGTGTAGATCGGTCTGTCGTTGATATAATGATTTATGATGTCAAATATTTGCATGAGTGTTTGATGTCTTTAATTTGATTTTTTATAGCGCGTTGATGGGGATTGGTTATTGACTAAGGAGGACTGGTTCCGACTCTTGCGGTGAGTTCGCTGAACAGGCCTGCGCTGTTCCATAATGTTCTGTCTCCGATGACGTAGATGGATTCTTTTGCGCGGGTTACGGCTACGTTGAGGATGTTGGGCCTGTTTCCTGCCCATTTCCTGGCGCCTGTCTGTTCGGGGGATGGGGCGCCGAGTACGAGTATTACGGCTTCTGCTTCGCGTCCCTGTACCGTGTGGACGGTTCCTATGCGCTCGGTTGGCCAGAGGTAGGGGTTTTCTACCCAGCCGTTGAGTATTCCGCTGTTGGTGATGAGTTTTCTGAGGTTTTCGGCGACAATTAGAAATGGGCTGATGATGTAGAGGTCGGGTTTGATCCCAGCTGCTTTGATTTTCTGAAGGAGCTGTAGGGCGAGTTCGCCTTCTTTCTGGCTCCATTTGTCCAGGGAGCGGCCTTGCAGGTCGTACCATCGGGAAGGGCCGATCAGGTCTCTGATGGGGGAGTCTTCTTTTTTCTTGGCCTGTACCATTTTTTTGTTGTATGCGATGTTGTTGGAAATGGTGAACATGGGTTCGCTGCAGCGGCGGTGGACTAGCAGGGGGATGCCTACTTTTCTGGTTCCGTCTGTTCCGTTGAATTCGGCGGTGTATTCTGAGGTGGCATCGGCGAGTGTCTGCACGGAGGCGTCGGGTGCATTGAAGCGGTCTGCATCTATTTTGAAATACTGGCAGATACTTTTGGTCAGGATATCCGGTAGGGTGACCACTGGCTCTATCTGGATGGGGTCACCTACGACTACTGCTTTTTTGCTTCTCATAATTGCGCCTATTGCTGCCTGGGGCACGGCCTGGCCGGCCTCGTCGATCAGTAGCCATCCAAGGCTCTGTGGTGGAATGTTGCCGAGCATGCGTTCGATGGAGGCAAAGGTGGTGGATATACATGGTACAACAAGAAAGAGTGATGACCAGAGGTCGGGAATTAGCGCCTCTTTCTGTTTGTCTGCCATTTTATTTCCCGAAAGGACCATCATCATTAGGGAGAGGTTATGGCGGAGTTTTTGGGCGGCGGCGTCGATAAATGCTTTGTGGACGGCCATGGCTGAGATAAAGAGCCTATCTCTGGTCCGCTGGATTTCGTCATTGCACCAGGGGGAGATCAGGTGGATTTTTTCTGGACTCTGGCTCCAGAAATTTTCTCCTATCAGATGGCTGCCGATTTTTTTGCCGGCCTCTTCGATTGTTTTTCTTTTACCGTTCAGGCTGCTATTTGCGTTCTGAAGGTTTTTCTCGGCTGCCTGCAGTTTTGTTTGTGTTTCGCTGATGATTTTTTCATGTCCGGCATTTTCTTTGGTGAGTTGCTGGACTTCGCTGAGCAGGGCTGAGAGCTCGTTCATTAGGACGGTATCTTGCCCTTTCCATATCTGGGATTCGTTTGAGCGGAACAATCTGGAGAAGAAACCTGGCCTGGATTCCCTGTGCAGGGCTCTTCTGGCCTGGATCTGCTGCTGCTCGGTTTCTGTTGCTGCGAGTCCTCCCGCTACGGGTTTTTGTCTTTCCTGTGCATTTTCATATTCCAGGGTGAGCAGGGACAGCTCCTTTTTTAGCTTTTCTGCGCTGACTTTAAGCGCTTCTATCGAAATAACGGTTTCGCGGATTCTCTCCAGGTCTGAGAGTTTTGTTTTGCTTTCCTGTAGTATTTGGAGATATTCCTGTCGTAGAATGTTCCAGTTCATCAGTGCGGTCTCTTGGTTGGGAGGTGCCTGTTCCGCAGTAATGATTTTTGGGCGTTCGCGTCTAATTTCGCCTGTCTGAGGGTCGGTTTCTTCAATCCATTGAGGGTTGCCGGAGGCTTCAGCTAGGTAGGTGCGCATGCCATAGTTTTTGTCCCACCAGAATGTCTGCTGGAAGATGTTTTTGTTCCTGCCGTTTCCAAGGACTGCGGCAACAATTCCCCAGGTCTCTTTTTTGTGGAGCACGTCTGACATGCTCTTAAAATAACGGAGTTCGGGATAGTCGCTGCTGACTGCTGATAGTGCAGGGAGTTCTGCGCTTACGTTTTCTACTGCTTTGTTGTTGGATGAGGTGATGAGTATTTCGTTGCCTTTGAGTCTACTGTCGAGTTCATAGAAATGCAGCCAGGCCTGTCCAACGTTGATTTTCTGTCCTGTGGTATGGAAGGCCTGCCGGGGATCCTGAAAGCTGCACATTGCTTCTGCACGCTGGGTGATGATGCCGGCAACGATATCTCGCAGGAGTGTGGTTTTGCCGGTGCCCGGAGGGCCGTTCACGGGTAAAATGCCGTCTGTCTTCAGGTTCTGAAAGGTAAGATTGACTGCGGCCTGTTGAAGCAGGACCAGGGGGTGTCTTCCCTGTCCAGGCCATCTTGAAGGCGGCATATTGATTGGTGAAAGTACTTTTTCCAGGGCGGGGCTGTTTTCCAGAAGGTTGTAGTTTTTTTCTGGGTCGGTGACTCCAAGGTACCGCTTGAGATTGGCTGTTGTAGCTTTTGCCTGAATGAGTTTTTTCGCTGTGGCGAGGTCGTTGAGGTAAAAGCTGTTTAGCAGAAGTCCCTCGGGGGAACCTGCACTTTTATAATAATGATAATACTTTATGGCAAACTGGTTGGGTTTGGCAAGGTCTTGTGGTATGGTGAGTTTTGCAATGAGCCAGTTGTAGGCTTTTGCAATAATATCAAGGTCTAATGGAAGTTCTGTTTCATTATTATCCTTTCTTCTAAGCATACTGTCGAATTCTTCATGCAGTTTCTGCTCTATGCTTGCCCAATAGCCCAGCATGGGGAGTTGCCCTTCAATAGCATAAGGCAGTGCCCAGGCAAAGCTGGAGATCGAAACTGCGGGCGTTTCGATCAGGAAGCCTTTGTTATTCACCAGTACGGAGGCTAGGACGGCTTCCCCCTTTCTGGAGGCTTTTTCTTCGCTGGTATCGTTGTATATTTTTAATAAGGTCTTAAAGGATTCATCTACTTTGATGGTACCGATAACAACATGGTAATATAACTGGTAGTTCGGTTTTGATTTTTCACCGGTGCCTTCCCATGGTGCTTTTCCGCTCTTGAATGATGAAATAAGCTGTGCATCTCCATTCTGTGCAAGGTTTTCGGGTTTGATAAAGGTCTGTGGAGAAAGTACCTCCAGACAGGTCCATGCGGATAAGGTATTCTCGCTGTTCTCCTTGCTGAGCGATACAGGTTCAATGGCTGCTCTTATCGGATTAACTGTTTCTATAGGCTTTGGTGCTGGTACTGAAACTTGTGCGTTTAGTTTTTCGTTGGGGACTTGATTTTTCTGGAGTTCTATAAGCTGAACCATCAGTTTTCTGGCCCGCGGGGTATTCCGGTGGCTGAGTTCTGTTAATAGGGCACTCATCAGTTCCTGGTTCTGATGTTTGTTGACAAACTCCAGCTCTAATTGCTCGATCGTGTAATTAAAATATGGTCTTGTCATGGGAGATGTCAAAATAGGTTTTGACAAGATAAAAAAAAGGAGCGTAAATTCCTTACGGGTTAATCCAATAGCTAGCCATTTCAGCTTCATTAATCTTCATCTACTGGAAATATTCTGATTTTATTTTAGGCTTGATTATATTGGGGCCTTTAAATGGTTAGCTTTTATTGCGGTATTTATCCATCATTTGCTTGCTATCAAGCATCACCCAGCTCTTTTTATTAGGATCGGCAATAAGAAAGAGTTGTATTTGAGTTTGTTGTAGGTTTTGGTTGCTCTCGGCAGATAGCTCTTTTTTTATGGCTTTAAGTGAATCAAATAGACCGTCTAACATTGCATCGGCTTCTTCTTTTGGCATGATGTCTGGAAACAATACTGTTAGCGCAATTCTCTGGTGCAGTTTGACCCTCATTGAAATACTTAGAGACTGGTCGTAAGATTTTGATAACTTATCTGGCGAACCTGATGATGTGATAATTTTGGTTTTAATGGCATGATTAGTCGTGATGAATTTTTTCAGTGCATTTCGAATTTCTTTATAAGTATCTTTTCCGGCTTCGGTAAGGAATGAAGTGCTGAAAGCAGCAGCCATATAGATCATTATTTGGGTTGGGATTGTCCATTCTATAGCAGCCATAACACCAAGATCCCGTTCGCGGGATTTTACCGTAATGTCAAATTTACCCAGTTCGTATTCTAAGGACTCTAATAAGGATTTCGGGTAGTTGAGCGGTAACTCTAGATCAATTTCTTCTTTCATTATTTTATTGCGTGTTTTAATTATGTTGGCGACAATATATTAAACTAACCTAGCAATTAAAACACTAGATGATTAATATCACATGATAAAATCGGGAAGAGAATAGTCCAAATGATAAAGATAGGTGAAAATTAAGAGAGTCCATTCTCAGTCAAGCGCCTTTCTTCAAAAAGTTCATAGCACAGTTAGAAGAGTCAGTAATTGGATTCAGCAATGAAGGCAGCAACAAGCCTTTCGAAATTGTAATTTAAGTGGTAGTGATTTAGATAAATGGTAGACAATGAACCCTCGAATCCAAACAAGGATGCTTAATTTGGCTGAGTTACAGATTGTCAAAAATCAACCTGAGCTACTGCAACAGCCTCAAAAAATTCTTTTTGAATTAGTGAAAGGTACTCAGTAATAGAATATTTCTGGTATAGAACGCGTCCTACGGCAATTTTTAAATTTTGTTTACAGGATGCTGGTTAACAATTTGATTGCAAAAACCAGAGATTTGGTGAAGCATCCAAACTGCCTCAATGCCGCTGTTTATAGCTTTTCCTGTGCGGCGGCCAGCATGGTTACTATTTTATCGATTACTTTTTCGAGGTCTTCTGTGGAGGAGCTGTAATAGGCGTTTTTAAAACTTTTGGCTGAGATCCGGTCGGTGTCGTTTGTGCTGTAGTGTTTGGATATGTATTCATGGAGCTGTTTGGGGCTTTCGGTAACGATGATTTTTGCCTGTACCTGTAGGTGGATGAAGATGGCCAGCTGTTTGACAGTGAGGGTGACTTTATACCTGTTGTCCAGTAATCCCTGGTGGTTGAGGTGTGCGCCGATTTTGTCCATGGAGTTAAGGTATTCGGTTTCTGATGCGAGGTAGTGGAGCAGGGATTCGCTGATCGTTGGGAGCTCGGGTTCATATTGCTCTTTTATGACCGGGGTGGTCTGTTTGATATATTTGGTAAGTATGTTCAGTAGTCTGTGCTGCTCGGAGAGTTCTTCGCATTTTTCTATTTCTATGTTAAAATAATGGGTGCATAACTGGTAGAATTTAGGATGGTTGAAGTTAAGGGAGATGGTGAGCAGGATGATGTCCATTTTTTCGACCGGGCGTTGGGTTTCTTGCAAGCTGGTATCCAGGGCTTCAATGAAAAAATCGATGTATGTTTTCTGCTGGTAGCTGAGCTGTTTTTGTTCAGTGTTTACCGCGCTAAGTATTTCTTTCAAGGTTTCCATCGCCTGCGGCTGGATGTTGTGGTTGAAGAGCGGCATCAATTTTTGCTCGAGCTCTAGCTTGCTTTTCTCGGACAGTGACCGGGGAATTTTGAGCTGCTGATCGAATTGGTCGGGAAAATATTTCTGGAGGTCGAACAGCAGGTTTTCTGTTGCTGATCTGAAAGTTTTTATTATTTGCCGGGCCGCTTGTGCTGGGTTAATGTCTGTCTCATCGAGCAGGATGTGAAGAGCCTGTTGGTGGAGCGCGATATATTGCCTGCTATTTTCTTGGTCCAGTTCCACAATGGTGTTCGTGAGTGCATGGAGGATTCTGGCAGGTTCTGTTTTGATTTCGGCTTCCAATTCTCTGGCGTTGGAGGAGGGATCGATTATGGTATCAAAAATCTTTTTAAAATTATTTAGTTCGTACATTTTGTTTTCGTTGATCGCCTTAAAATGCAGTTTTGGTGGCTTTGGATGAAAGGGCCTTGGTGAAGTGGCCGGTTTCCGTGGTGAAATTTGTATGTGTGCCTGTTTTGGGCTTTTGCTGCCTGCTGTTTTTTGCCATTCTCGGAAATCTGGGTTTGGGTTGCTGGTTTTGGGTAACCCTGCGGCAACTTGACAAGTGTTGGTAAAATAGTTTTATTTGTCGCAATAAATGCTTTTTAGATGTATGCCCGTTGTTTAATCTTTTGTTTTTAAGTGTGTTAGATTGATCCAGGTATAGTAAGTTCCGTTTGAGGTTCATAGGGACGGATTAAGCTTTTGATGTTGACATTTAACCTATCGTCATGAACAAAATTGATGCACTTCTGGATGTTCTGTCCAAAATCCACCAGATACTGGTTCTGGTCTATAACAGTAAGTACCATGGTAACCTGGCTTTTGAGGAGGATCCGCAGATGGACCGGCAGGAGGTGAAGGATTACCTAGGTATCAGTGAAAGTACCTATAAGAAGAAGGTCAAGGATGGGGTGCTGAGGCCTATGAAGCTCCCGGGAGGGGATAAGTATTATAAGAGCCAGTTGCTTAGTGAATTAAAGGAAAGCCGGAGAAGGGGGAGGATATAACCACCGGTGTATGATAAAGGTTTCTTTTAGTCTTGCGGCATTGCAGAGATGGGAAGAATCCCAATCATATCTTCATCATATTCCTCGTCAAGACCAATATCATATGCAAATTGACTGATTCCATTTTCCTGTTGGAAATAACTAAAATAGGTCTGCTCATCTACTGCTGTAGTTCCCAGCCATAGATGTATTTTTTTTATTCTTTCTGTTGGGCTTATATACATAGCTTTTTTTGATTCTCAATCTTAAGGATTTGCACTGAAATACACAAGACTTAATCATAAACCTACACCGGTGGAAGAAGTTAACGATTAATTGGTGATAAAAAACTACCAGGTTTATTTAGCTGATTTTCGTGTTAGGCTCAAGACGGTGGAAATGCAATATCTGAAGATGGGTTTCTGTTGGCCTTTGATAAAAAAACCTTGCCAATTTGACTGGCAAGGTTTAATTAGTGTTCCCGACGAGATTCGAACTCATATCAACTGAACCGGAATCAGCAATTCTATCCATTGAACTACGGGAACGCTTAAGGCTGCAAATATAGGATTTGAAAACTTATTTTTTTTGCATTTCGAATAAAAAATCTACTTATTTAACCTTATGGCCTTCTCTTGTGAAGTTTTATATCATATCACCATTTATTATCTAAATATCTGTCAAGTATCGATAGTAGCTGAGCTTTCGAGTGATGATCTTTTGTAATAAGATTTTTAATCATTAATGCGCTGATCTTTGATTAATAGATATTGAAAGCTCATCGATAGCTTATTCTTAGCCGGATTTAGCCCATTTCAGTCGAAAAATTCCGTTTTTTTTAATTCATAGATACGTTTGGACTAAGAAACCTATATAACAGGTTTCATAGCTACTATGATTTCTACAAAACAGTTATCCTTCATCTTTCAGTCTGCTGTAAAAGCCGGATCGGAGAAATGTCTCCGGGATGGAGGGCTGTTAGGTCATCACCTTTCATTATCCCAGGCTTATGCACTTTATGGGAGGACTAATGTGGACAGGTGGCTTACCGAAAAGCTCATTTCAACCATTGATTGTGTTGACAGCGTTTCGGGGAAGAAAACGATCTGTAGAAGCTCACTGGAAGCCGTTGCATTTAAAAGTAACCGAATTAGTTATCTGCCTGTGGCAGAACGATAAGATGCTTTATAGCATCTGTTCTTTGACATACTGGAATGAAGCATTATTCTGCGGAAGCGGAAAATCCTGCGAAGTTGAGATCGTATCAATATGATGAAAGCGCAGGGGCAGGCGAGGGCCCGGTCCGTATGGACTGACGCGAGTAGTTCCGACCACCTGAGACTTTGAATTTGTGTTTAGTTTAGGTAATTAAGGGGCCATGTGGCCCCTTTTTTTGTGCAAAATTTTATGGATTTACAGATCAGCACTTACACTTTGGAAAAACTTCTTTTAGAGGCGGCGGAGATGGGGGCACGTGTAGCGCTTTCCAGGATAGGCAAATTAAGGCCCTATCTTAAAAAGTCGGAAGCTTTTAGGTTATATGGTAGAAGCAATGTCGAGCATTGGATTGCTGAAGGGCTCGTCACGGCGCGTAAGGATGGGGGCCATTCAGCATCATGGCGAATAGAGTGGCTGGAAATAGAGGCGGTCTGCAAGGCTAAAAATCTTATTCGTTATTTATAGGGGCCAGTTGGGATATCCTTGGGTGGCTTCTGCTTTTTATACACGCAAGATGTCTTTTTGTCCGACACAAATTCCTGCGGAATTTCTTTACGGCCAAAAAGCCCCTTGCCCTGAAGATTGGCCGTACGCTGCGCTCCGTCTAACATCAGGGTAGAGAAAACTCGCAGCTCGTTTTCTTTTTTTAAGATCTCTTGAAGTATGAAAAAAAGACTACCTGGAAGACCACCATTGTTATTAGGGAAAAGGGATAAAAAGATAGATGTCCGGTTTACTAAGGATGAATATGAATTGATCTTGGGCCTAGAGAAGTCCCTAGGCATTAAAAAGGCCGACCTGATCAGAAATAGAACGCTTAATGATTCCAAACATATGGTTGTTAACGCGAAACAGTTGATTGGAGGACTTGATGAGATCGGTATAGAAATGGATAGGGCTGGAAACAATATAAACCAGTTGGCCCGATATGCGAATGCGCTCAATCGGCAGGGAATCCTTTCCTTAGTGGTTGTGGAGAGGTATAATATACTTTTAGGAAATTACCAGCAGATCCAAAAACGGCTTGAAATACTACTGCGGAGGATTATCAGGCTTGCAGGTCAATAAATGATCTTATTATTTGTAAAAACAAACACTATATAAAATTATTATGCTGTGGCTGGTTATGAATATGACATGCTATCCAGCTACTTGGTTATATTATCACTCGACTATCTTGTAATTAAAATTTCTTGCTCCACTGTTAGTCAGTTATATAGAAGGCTACATTACAATCAAACCTGCTATTTTGATAACCAGGTATCAAGCTACATTTTAACAGATATAACATCGTGACCTGTTATTCTGTTCATCTCTTAGCTAAGTAACAACAAATCTGAGCATCTTCTGAACCTTGTAACTAAATAACCGGATATATGATTGTAAAGATACTTTCTTCGACAGCAAGCTTCTCCGGGGTGAATTACAATACCGATAAGGTTGAGCAGGGTAAAGGGGAACTTGTAAATGTTTCGAACTTTGGAGCGCTTCAAATGCTTTCTGAATTGCGCCCGACTGACTATATCAATTATTTTAAAGCAGTCTCTTCAGTAAACAAAAGGGTGGCCAAGCCGCAGTTTCATGCCGTAATCTCTGCAAAGGGAAAATCGACATTAAAAGAAGAACTGGCCAGGATTGCGCATAGCTGGCTTTCAAAGATGGGTTATGGAAAGAATCCCTACCTGCTTGTTTTTCATAATGATACAAAAAACAACCATATCCATGCCATTTCTGTCAGGATTGATAAAGCCGGAAAAAAAATATCCTCCGCTTACGAAAAGTTAAGAGCGATAAAAATGCTTTCAGAAACCCTTAACCAGAATCTTTCTTTAGATATTAAACGGGTGACAGCTGAAGTATTGAAATATAACTTTTCCACCCTTGCCCAATTAAAACTACTTTTTGAACTGAAAGGGTTTAAAATTGGAATAGACAATGATCACCTGAAAATAAATAGCCTGGAAGGTTTGGAAACAAAAATACAGCTAAAAGAAGTAACTAAAGCTATCGAATCCCGTAGAGGAAATCAAAAAAGAGCAGGTCAAATTAAACAGATTATCGAAAAGTATAAGGGTAAGCACAGTTCCTTTCTGATTGAGCGGCGAAATTTGGATGCCGATAAAGATTCTGTCATAAACCGCTATGGCTCGGATTTAGGAGATTTTTTAAATGCAAAGTTCGGGATCCAGCTTGTTTTTCACTACTCAGGAAACCATCAGCCATATGGTTATACCATTGTTGACCATGCTGAAAAGAATGTATTTAAGGGTTCTGAGGTCATGAAGCTGAATAAGCTAGTTACTCAAAATGCTAGTAACCAGATTACATATACCCATTTAAATTATAACATTTTAGAAATTTCAAGAAACGAACATAGAGAGATTTCAGAGGAGTTCTTGGGTGTCGATCAATCTTTTATAAATCTTCCGGATCTCGCTGAAGATATTGATGATGAGGCCATTTTGGGCCGGAATCGCCAAAGGAAGGGCATGGCCCGTACAAATACACGTTAAACTAAAAATCAAATAATCATGCTGATAATTATCGGAAACCAAAAGGGCGGTGCTGGGAAAAGTACGCTCACGCTATTGCTTGCCAATTTTTTAACACTTGTAAAAAAACGGCGGGTTACTGTTATTGATATGGACTACCAGCAGTCACTGGCACAGAAATATGAAAAAGCCAAAATAATAGAACATACTGAACCTTATGAAGTAATTGCCGCTGGACTGGAACATTTTCCTTCTATGTTCACTGTGTTAAGCCAAAGTCCGGAGCATATTGTGATCATAGACCTTCCCGGTAAACTGGATGACGATGGCCTCATGCCAGTCTTTGCTTCAGCAGACCTTGTATTTTGCCCTTTTTCATACGATGAGTTCAGTTTTGATTCTACCATACTTTTTTCGGTAGTGCTGAAAAAGATCAACAAAGATGTTCCGGTATTCTTCGTGCCCAATAGGGTCAAGGGCAATGTTAAGTATGAGACCCAGACCGAAGTAGAACATCAGCTCGTCCGATTTGGAACGCTTACTCCAGCGATTGCTGACCGCGTTGACTTTCAGCGGACAAGTACTTTCCAAACGCCTCTGATACTTTATCCAATAATTTTGCCCGTTTTTGAAAAGATCTATGAAAGTAATATGGCACTGCCAACGATCAAGTAAATAAAAATATCATGGAACAAAAGATCATATCAATTGCAGATGAACTCCGCAGGTCAATATTGGCTCCAGCCGAAAGAGTAGTGGAGCGTTCTGGCAGGACTGAAGCGGCTTCAAAGATTAAAGAAATCAAAGAAAAGAAACCAATTAATAAAGCCCCAGGCATTATTGATGCAATGAACGAATATGACTGCTCAGGAAACACACACATGCTTCATCCAAGGCTGGATGCAAGAACAGTAAAACTTCTAAACAGTTTTAAACTGGCATCAGGGATCGATATGAATCGTTTTATAGCTTATTCTATTCATTACCTTTTTCTGCAGCATCCCGAACTTAAAACTTATATAAAACATTCATTAGAAAACTTTGAATTATGACGTGGACACAATTTATAATATATCTCATCGGCGCTTACTGCTGTTATTATGGTGCCAATCTGCTTTTTGATTTTTCCAGGACAGGTATGGAAACAGAAAATGAAAACATTGATTTGGTCACAGTAGGGCTGTCCTCGTCCGACCTCCCAAAAAAGATCGCAATGGAAGATATGGATCCGGGATTTTCTGAAATCGATTACTTTGTAGGGGAAGGCGAAGGCGATGCGGCAGATTCACCGATTGTAGCATCCAGTGGGATTTCGATCAGGGAGCTCTTTGAACTTGCAAAGGACGAATCAATCGAATACACAAGGTCGGTAAGTTTTACGTGATGAATAGGCTCGTTCTTCTTTTACTGGCCAGTATTGGACTGCCTTTATTTGTAGGCGCCCAGCCTGGTTTACCAGAAATGGAGCAGGCCAGTTCTTTTATCAGGAGCTCTTTTTTTTCAATGCGCGACCTTTCTTATGTACTTGCAGCAATGATCGCAATAATAGGAGCCGTTACTATTTATCATAAATGGCAGATGGGAAAAGACGTAAGTATGGATATTCCAGCCTGGTTTTTCTCCTCCATATTTGTGCTGTTAACAGGTGCATTTCTTTCCCAACTCTTCGGTATCTAATCCAATCTTTAATTTTTACATAGCCCTCCATGGGCTTTTTTTATTTACATCCATTCATTCTTTAATTAATCTGTTATGAAAAAAATCAAGAACATCCGGTTTGTTATCTTTTTGTACCTAACAACAATATTCGGTTACGCTGCGGCTCAGAGTGGAGTAAACGGCCTCAATACAGCTACAACAACCTTAAAGACTTATGTTGATCCGGCGTCAAATATTGCACTGGTCATTGGTGGGATTGTCGGTATCGTTGGCGGAATTCGTGTTTACTCTAAGTGGAACAGTGGTGATCAGGATATTAACAAGGAACTAATGGGCTGGGGAGGCTCCTGTCTTTTTCTTGTACTGTCTTCGCTAATTGTAAAAGCCTTTTTTGGTCTGTAATATGGAAGCCAAAAAGTTTCAGGTTTACAAAGGGCTGCAACGCCCTTTAACATATAAAGGCTTTAAAGGGAGGTTTATTTACTGGGGACTTGGAATATTACTCTGCTCGCTGATATTGGGTGCAGTCACTATGGCAACGATCAACATGTATCTCGGTGCAATATTGATGATCGGCCTTATCGCCTCGGGATTTATGTGGCTGGCAGGCCGGCAGAAAAAAGGACAGTTCGACAAAACACTTTTAAAGGGAATTTTTATCCATCCGGTCAATCTTCAAAAAATCTATAGATATGTTAGGCAAAAAGGAATTTAAGCTTCCCTATTTGGGGGTGGGTACAGGAATTTCAGAGGATCTGCTATATGGGCTTAATGGTGAGTTTTCCATTGTGATCGGTATTCAAAACCCCGTGGTGCAATATGGCGCTGATATCAACGGTTACGAAGCTTTTCATTCCATGTTCATGAACCTGCTTGGCATTATCGGAGAAGGCCATATCATCCAGAAGATCGACGTGATCTCAAAAGCAGTTTACAATAAAGGTAAGGCAAAAGAATATCTCCAGGAAAGCTATAACAGACATTTTGCTGGACGCTCTTTTAATAAAGTGTTCACCTATCTAGTGATCACCAGGCAGACGGGAATCTCGGGTTTTTATAAATATGATAAAAAAACCATGCGCGATTTCAAACAGTTGATATCCAAGGTGATGGGTATATTGTCTTCCGGTGGTACTTCGCCTGTTCTTTTGCGTGAAAGAGAAATCAATTATCTCGTTCTCCAAACCTTAGCCATGGATTTTTCAGATGGGCCGGTTTCACTTGAAAATTATAAATCAACAGACACCGAAATTGGCCTTGGTGACCGGACAATAAAGTGTATCCCGCTCGTAGATATTGATCAGATTGACCTGCCACAGGAGATTCCCCTTCACTCACATTTAGCAGAGGGTGGAAATGTCAGGGGTTTTCCTATAGACCTTTTATCACTGCTTTTCAGGGTGCCTGAATTTGACTGCCTTCTTTATAACCAGGTGATTGAAATTCCTTCCCAATCTAAGCTAATCACTCAATTGGAACTTAAAAAGAAACGGCACTCGGGTATACCTGACCCTGTCAATGGTATCTGTGTAGAGGATATTTCGATGTTACTGGATGATGTGGCAAGAGACAACCACATGGTCACAAGGGCCCATTTCAATATTGTTATATGCGCAAAGAATGAGCATATCGCAAAAAGTAGCAATTTTATAGAAAGTGCTCTTTTTCAGGTAGGCATCGTACCCTCAAAAAATGCCTACAACCAGATGGAACTTTTTAGGACATGCCTTCCCGGAAACGCCGCTGAACTAAAAAAGTATGATCTCTTTCTCACTACCGCAGAAGCTGCGATTTGCCTTTTTTTTAAGGAACGGCCTCAAATGGATGAAGCATCTAACTTTTTGGTCCGTTTTACTGATAGGAAAGGAATTCCGGTAGCGATAGATCCCGAGGATCTGGCAACGGGAAGGATCAATAACCGGAACATTTTTGTGCTAGGCCCCTCGGGTACAGGGAAATCATTTATGATGAATTCACTATTAGAACAGTATCAACTTTATAATATGGATGTCGTAATTGTCGATACTGGACATTCCTATTCAGGGTTATGCAGTTATTTTGGCGGTAAATACATTACTTATTCTCAAGAACAGCCAATCACGATGAATCCCTTCGCGATTACTGAAGAAGAATATAATATCGAGAAAAAGGATTTTCTATCTACCCTTATTATCTTGTGCGTTAAAGGGCAGGATGGTACCGCGACGCAGCTCGAAAGGGATATCTGGTCGAATGTGATCGGTGCGTATTATGCCAACTGGTTCAGTCCGGCCGAGGGTGTCCCAGCAATAAGGGCACTTTGTTTTGATTCCTTTTATGAATTTGCACTCTATAAGATTCCGCGGATCATGAAAGAAGAATCTGTTTCCTTCGATTTTGATGAGGCCCGCTTTATCCTTAAGAAATTTTATGGGGATGGCGAATTTGGTACAACGCTTAACAAACCTGGCGATACTTCCCTGCTAAATGAACGTTTCATTGTCTTCGAAATCGATAATGTCAAGGAGCATAAGATATTATTTCCGCTCGTTACGCTCATAATAATGGATTTATATGTCCAAAAGCTGAGGCACCGCAATAGTTTTCGCAAAACACTGGTTATAGAGGAAGCATGGAAATCAATTTCTTCTCCTTTAATGGCGGGTTTTCTGGTATTTGTTAATAAAACAGCCCGTAAATTCTGGGGGAAAATTATTACCGTTACCCAGGACATAGAAGATGTCATTGGAAATGAGATTGTGAAAAATTCTATCATCAGTTCTTCGGATACAGTCATACTGTTGGACCAGACTAAATTCAAAGACAACTATAAAGAAATCGCGGCTTTGCTTTCTATCAGTGAAACTGAACAGAAAAAGGTTTTTAGTATCAACCAGCTTGATAACCGGTCTGATCGGGGACCCTTTAAGGAAATGTATTTCAGGCGTGGCGCGATTGGAGAAGTGTACGGCATTGAAGTATCAATTGAACAGTATTTCTGTTACACTACAGAAAAACCTGAGAAACGCGCAGTAGAAAATTACGTTTTGAAATTTGGATCTTACCCTAAGGCGCTAGATGCATTTGTTTCGGATCTAAAGGCCAGTGGGCTTTCCACCGGGGAATTTGTCACTGCGGTGAACCTTGGTTCACAATCAACAATCAGTTAAACTTTAATAAAAATCAGTTTATTATGAAAGCAATATTTATGTTTTTAATGGCCTGGTGTTGCATTTCGGTGTCAGCTCAGACCCTATATGTCGACCCGCTTACTTCAGGCGCTATTGCTGGCCATGCTTCGGTGATCAATGGCCAGTTGAATAGAACAAATGATAACCTTAGCCTGATCTCAAAAGGCCAGCTCGCGGTCACTGGTCAATTGTTGATCGTAAACGATATGCAGGACCGCATATATCAGGGACTTACCCAGGTCGCTGCAGTGATGAACAATTTGGTATCTGTAAAGGAAATCGGCGAGATCGGGCTTGATATCGTAGGGGATGTAGAAAAAACAGTCGCTCTGGCAAAGTCCGATCCAATCCTTTTGCTATTTGCAGAGCAGGGCGCGCGGGAGTTTAAGATAAGGGCGCTTTCTCTTGGGAGTGAAGTCGGGACCTTTATACTGAAAGGAGGTAAGGGGAACCTGATGGATGCGGGTGAGCGGTCAAAACTGCTCAACCATATTGCTACCCAGATGCGGATCCTGCGTGGCACAGCTTATGGCATGCATAGGGCGATGTACTGGGCTAAAATGAAAGGGCTGTTCGCAGCACTTAACCCATGGGCAGATTGGGTAAATATGGATGTTCGCATAGCTAACCAGGTGATTACAGAAGCTAAATATTTAAAAAAATGAAAAGTTTTATCGTCATACTCCATTTGTTATTTAGTTGTTTTTTTTCTGGCAAGGGCCAACAAAAAGCACTCAATATTCCCGGTATCCATCAATTGGTTAGCGATTCGAAATCAGAAAATGAAAAGCAACGGGCGGCAAGGGACAAACAATCCTTAAACCTAATCAATGAACAGGCGAATAGAACAATGCTGGTCCGGTTAAAAAGCAGTTACCGTGAAATTCAGAACAGGTTTAATTTGATCGGCACAGCGATGATGGCGGTAGATATTGGCTTAAAGGCTGTTCCCATAGTGGATGATATAGCCAAAAATCAGCAAAAATTATTTGAAATGGCAAACCGGGATCCGGCATTGCTCTTACTCGTGTACCAAACCGAAATTGAATTTCTATACCGTTCAAGAGATATGGTTGCTTTTCTTCTAGGGCTAACTCTAAGCATTGGGACTGTTAATCAGATGAAAATATCAGACAGAAAAATACTCTTCGATTTTTTCCTCGCCGAACTATCCCAGATCCGTTACCTCTCTTTAGGATTGGTCAATATTTTATCCAATGGGAATTTAAAATCTCTCTTAGACCAACCAAACCCGTTTTCAGATTACATCAATGCCGACCGTTCCCTTGTTGAAGACATCATCCGAAATGCTAGATTTTTAAAAAGATGAAAAAGCAAATATTTGTAATTGTATTCTTTTCGGTACTGATCAGTTTGTGTCATTTGTCATACGCCCAAAGGGTAGTTTTTGATTCAAGGCACTTTGGTATTGTGAATGAAAATGCTGTGGTTAGAAATGCGGCTGAAATGACCCATAATGAGTTTTTAGACAAAATAAATGGAAGTTTAAAACGGATCAACCTGAACTGTGCAACCGTTGTTGCGGCCCAAACAATGATTTATGATGGTCTCTCCAATGTTAATTCGGCGCTCAAGGGTGGGCTTATGGTAAAAAATATGTCTGCGGTCTGTCTCGATATCTTAAATTATTCTTCACAAATGACGGAACTGGCAAAATCTGAGCCTTACCTGCTGCTTTTTGCAGAAGATATGTATCGGGAGATGAATTTCCGTTCGATCAGACTCTTTGGTGAAGTTTCCGGATTTATCCTGAAAAATGGCAACAATTTATTAATGGACCACGCTTCAAGAGATGAGCTGTTAAAGAAGATCAATGTCGAACTCCACATACTTTCCGGTCTCACGTATAGCGCATGGAAAGCCATGTATTATGCAAAAGTAAAGGGAATACTTAATTCACTTAATCCCTTTGCCTCTTTTATCAATCAGGACCGATCGGCTGTCGAAGAGATCATCAGGAACAGTAAATACTTAAGAAAATGAAAAAATCTAAAACTATAATAACGGCAGTGGCTTTATTGTTCTCTGTTATTTTTTGTTATGCCCAAAAATCGATAAGGGATGAAAGTATAACCTATCAACAGGAACGTATGGTTTTCAAACAATGGGACCGTTCAAAATTTACCCCAACTTCCGGTTGGCTGGGCATTAACCCTTATTACTGGTTAACCTGGGGACTACATCCTAATTATCCAAAGACTGACCTGCGTCCGCTGGGTGGAACTGCGCTGCAGTTACAACGGCTTTCTCTTGTGGGACTGCAAAAAGAAACAGACCGCTCTTTCGAGCTCCACTCAGATTCTCTGGGTAATGTGGCTAAGGATGAAATTCTGACGCATTCGGGATTGCTCTCCGCTGCCGATCCACTTTGGGTTCTTTACTACTCCCGGCAATTGAAGTCCGTAACAGATTTTAATCCTCAGTCTGCTCTGGAAGGGCTTTCGGTTAGTACCAAAGCAAAGCTGATTAGCGAAGGGAGTTTTGACTGGTTCAATAATGAAATGCAAATACTTGCAGAAAGGCTTGATATGACCCGGAAAAGCAATCAGGATCGTGGTGCAAGAATTCTTTCCTATCATGGTATGTTGATAGATTATAGGAAACTCATTGGGATATGGTCGACCAGGGTCTCTAGCGCCAGTCGGTTCATGGCGCAGGAACAGCTTCAGAAAAAACTAAAAGCGCAGTCAACTACAATCGAAAAATGGAATCCTGATCGTGACGTTGAAATTGCCCGAGAAGTGATCCGAAACCGTAAATATTAAATACTGACTTAAATTAAATGTGATGAAAAAACAGATAGGGCTATTAGCATTTTTAATGATTTTGGTCATTGGGGCATCAGCTCAGACAACTGATTATAGAAAGTCTTTCGAATTCCTGCAGGGAAATGGAGTTTATGAGGAAGGTGTAATGGTATTTTTAAAGGGTATGAAAAATTCCCTCTGGGCGCATTTTGATATCTTCATTACCGATGCCAAGGCCTTGGCCGCAATATTTATGATTGTTTTCTTCGCCATAAAATCCTATGAAATGATGGCGGGTGATAAAAAGCTGGAAGTAATGCCGTTACTAAGGCCATTTGGTTTAGTAATGATTATTTTATGGTGGGGCGCTTTTACCAAAGTTATTGCTTTTCCCACGGATCTGGTTGCTATGAAAACCGAAGAAATGTACATGAGCGAACAGTCTAACGTCAATAACCTTCGGCTGATCAGGGCGGACTACATGCTCAAAGTTGCGAATGCACTTTACGGTTTCCAGGCTGAAACAGAACTGGCCGAGAAAGAGTCTGATACCTGGATAGGGCAGGCGTGGGATTCGGTGACCAGTTCGGTAAAAGAGGGAATGTCCACGGTAATCAGTCCGGTCATTGAGCTTAAAAACAGACTGAAGATAGGAATGCAATTGTTGTTGACTCAGTTACTTGAACTTCTCGGTATATGGATACTGCGTTTGGCCGTATATGTTCTTTTCATTATCCAAATCATCTATTCTGCGATACTGATCATCCTTGGCCCTTTTGCTGTAGCAGCGAGCATCTTGCCCTCTTTTAGGGATTCTTTGAGTACCTGGATTGCCAGATTTGTTTCGGTTAATCTTTACCTGGGGATAGGATATTTGGTAATGTACATTGTGGCGCTTCTACAGAAAACTGCAATGACTATGGAAATCAGTAGGTACAAAGAACTGATCGGAGAAAATGGGGAAGCTATAAATATGGAAAAAATGGCCTGGTTTGCCGGAAACGGTGTGTTGTCTTTTGGAACAGTAATCCTTAGTTTTCTGATCGGGTCGATCTGTATGTTCACCGTTCCAAGCATTTCTACCTGGATTATTTCTACTTCCGGAATCAGTTCTGCTGCATCCAACTTTGGAAGGGGATCCCAGACCGTTTTTGGAGTTGCCAAAAAAGCCTCCGGAAAATTCTTTTAATTATTTACCTATAGCTAATTTCTTATGATCATTAAAAATATCGAATCAAAGATTCGCCTAGCTACTTTTGTCTCAATGGGAAGTCTGATACTGGCCTTTGCAATAAGTTTTGTCGTATCGGTTTATGCGTATAAGCAGGTACTTTCCGCCAGAAAGAGTATTTACATCCTGGATAATAATGTGCCAATCCTCGCTAAACAGACCGATGCGCAGATGAACCGCCCTGCCGAATACAAAGCGCATATCGATCTCTTCCATTCAATCTTTTTTTCACTCACGCCAGATGACCGCTACATTGAATATCAGATGAAAAAGGCCATGTACCTGATAGACGAATCAGGAGCAAAGCAATACAATGACCTTAAGGAAAAAGGTTATTTCAGCTCGGTACTTTCCAGCAGTTCAGTGCTAACGCTACAAACAGATTCTATCATTCTTGATCTGCCACACCTGTACTTCAGGTATTATGGCAGGCAGAAAATAGATCGGCGCAGCGTGACGGTTTCGCGCTCCCTGATTACTGAAGGTTATCTGAAAGATATCCCAAGGAGTGAAAATAACCCCCACGGTGTACTGATCACCGGTTGGAAAACCATTGAAAATAAAGACATCGAAAATGTTCAGAAAAATTCGCTCTAACAGGGCACCGGAAAAAACGGTATGGACAGACCTCAGGAATGAGCTTGCGCCTTACATCAAAAAAATATACGACTCTTCAGTCCTGGTTTTATCCAGGTTTCCGCGGACAATATTTATCTGTATGGTCATTGTACTGATCTATTCGGTTCTATGGTCGTTCAGTTCTGATCTAAAACCTAAACATCACAATATATCTGTTGCTAATGGCAAGATTGATAGTACCCAAAATCTTCAGGGAAGCACCGAAGGTTTGAATTCCATTTCAAGGACTGCGGGCGATCTTCGTCGAACAATCACCATCAGGAACAAAGTGGACTCGGTTTTAAACAAAATGAAGCTCTCGAAGGCTGATTCTGTCTTTTTGGAAGACGCACTGCTGGAACTCAAATTAATCCAACAACCATGAAAATAAACTTAAAACAGCCCAGATATGTCGCGCCTTTGCTCGCGCTACCTTTTTTATGCCTGTTCTTTTATGTATACCAAAGCTCGGCAGGTCAAAAGAAACAGGTCGTGGTTCAAGACGGTATGAACAGTAATGTTGCCGAGATTTCGGACCAGGTCAGAAAACGTGGCCTCACGGATAAACTTGATGCTTACCGTGACCGCTATAAAGATTCGGAAGGGTCGACTGCAATAAATAATATTGATGAAGATGAGCAGGCGGTTGTGTTGGTGAATGCCAGGAATCAGAAAAATACCCTGGATTCCATAGACCATGTACTAAATAGGAGAGGGACGGCGGTATTTAGTTCTGCGACAGTTCCACCTTCAAGCTTCAATCTCGGTAACAGGGGCAGACCTCAACTTTCAGCGGAAGATAAGGCAATGGCAGAGGCACTTTCTGCATTGGAACAGCGGCGAAAACCTACCAGCGAGGGCGATAAAGATAAGGTAGTTAAAGAACCTGAGCGGGATCCGATGGAAGTGTTTAAAAAACAGATGGCCTATATGGACAGTATGGGGAAGGCCAATGATCCTGAATATCAGGCGGAACTTAAACGAAAAGAAAAATTAAAACCTGCTTGGGCTGCAACAGTTGTAGATGTTCAACCAGTCATCAAAGCCCCTATGATAGTGGGTGTCTTTAATACGGTAATGGCAGAAAAAGAGAAAAGTCTGATGAGTGCCGTGATTGATGAAAACCTAACTGGTTATTCTGGTTCAAGGGTCAGGATCAGGATTCTGGAAGATCTTTTTGTCGGATCCCAGCGACTGAAGAAAGGAACCTATCTATACGCACAGATTACCGGGTTTTCAGAGCAGCGTGTCAAGCTCAGTATAACTTCCATTTCAAAGGAAGATAAGATTATCCCTGTCAGACTCGAAATATATGACCTGGATGGTCTTGAGGGCTTATATGTTCCTTCATCCAACTTTAGGGAGTTTTCGCGTAACCTCGGAACCGAATCCGTTCAGGGATTTTCTACTTCAGGAATTGCTAAGGGCCAGCAGGAGTTCCTGATGAGTGCGGTAGATAAAATATTCACTTCAACTTCCTCCGCAATTTCAGGCCTGATCAGAAAAAATAAGGCGAAGGTTAAATACAATAGTCACGTTTATCTTATCGATCCGCAGTCTTTCCAGAAACAAACAAAATAAGTTATGAAAAAAATACTTCTATTGGCCTTATGCTTTTTGGCCATATGGCATTCTTTTGCCCAGAATGTTCCTTTGAACAGGCCACTTTCTGTAATATATCTCAAAAAAGATATGACGGTGCATCTGCTCTCGCCAGAGAACATCCGCTATGTTGATATTTCGACCCATAAGGTTCATGGTAATATCCCTGTGCCAAACCTGCTGAGGTTGAAAATGGTTGATTCCTGTGTCTCAGCCTTTTCAGCGGTGCTTACCGTTGTTGGAGAAAAGAATATCTCCCAGTTCAGCCTGATTTACGATAAAGGCAGATCAGATAGCCTCTTCAGGACAAATCTGGATATCGGTATTTCGGATATGCGGCCCATATCATTACCAGATATTGCGCTCTCTGAGTTGGAAGCAAGGAGTTATGCGCTTTCAATGTTCAGAAAATCTCCTTCGGGCAGATCTGTCAGGGCGAATGGATATGGACTTAAAGCAGTGTTGAACAATATTGCAAGCGTTGGCGATTATGTGTTTATCGATGTTAGTTATCTGAACAAGAGTAATCTTAAAGTTGATATCGATGAGATCCGGTTTAAGATCGATGATAAAAAACTGGTTCGAACTTCCAATAGCCAGTCCATTGAACTGCTCCCAGAGTATATTTTTTCCACGGTATCATCATTTAAAAGGTACTACCGGAATGTATTCGTTTTTAGAAAGTTTACTTTTCCGGGAAATAAAGTTCTTAATGTAACGCTTTCCGAGAAGCAGAACTCAGGTAGGGTAGTTTCTTTTGGGATACGGTATGGAGACCTGCTTGATGCTGATACCCTTGAACGGTAACTTATGCCTTTATGGAAGAGTCAAAAGAGATCCAAAAGCTTCACGGCTTTCTCCAATGCCTGATCTATTTCTTTATTTTCTTAGAGGTTACATTGTTCATCTATATTGACGCGCCATTCTGGGGGCTTTTTGCCAAGGGCCTTTACCGGATAAAATTGCTTCCAATTTATGATGAGCTGATTTACAGCAAGCTGTCGGTATTGCTTCTGATATGTCTGGTCAGTATCGGGACATTATCTAAGAAACAGACCGATTTTGATGTGAAAAGTAAAATCCTTTATCCACTCTGTGCTGGATTGCTCTTATATTTTGGAAGTATCTATTTCTATGGAAAGCCGTCTGCTCTTGCAATTCCCTATACCAACTGGTACGATCTAGCGTATATTATCTGCTCTTTAGTCGGCGCGGTGATGATCAGTGTTTCTATGGACAATGTGTCCAAGATCATCCGTTCCGGTCTGGGTAAAGACAAATGGAATGTGGAGGCTGAGAGTTTTATGCAGCCCATGCTTAAGGTGGAAACACCGTACTCCGTAAATATACCAATGCTTTTCTATTATCGAAAAAAGGTCCGCAAGGGTTGGATCAATCTGGTCAACCCTTTCCGCGCAACAATGGTGATCGGTACACCCGGTTCCGGCAAGTCATTTTCCATCATAAACCCGTTTATCAGGCAGATGATCGCCAAGTCTTTTGCGGTATGCCTATACGATTTCAAATATCCGGACCTTGGAAAAATCGCTTATTATCACTTTTTGGCCGCCAAGAGCAAAGGACTGTTATCGGGCTTTACCTTCCATGTGATCAATTTGAACGAAGTTGAAAAGAGTAGGCGGATAAACCCACTACGGGCGGATTATATTACAACCCTTGCAGATGCTTCCGAAACTGCAGAGGCAACGGTTGAGGCACTGAAGAAAGGGGATAAGGCTAGTGGCAGTGATGCTTTCTTTACGCAGTCAGCGATTAATTTTCTGGCGTCATGTATCTATTTTTTGAGCAGGTATGAAAACGGGAAACATTCAAGTCTGCCACATGTTATGGCTTTTTTAAACCGGTCTTATGCGGAGATATTTGCTGTGCTTTTTACCGATCCCGAACTGGTTTCGCTCCTTTCTCCGTTTAAATCTGCGTTTGCCGCCAAGGCTTTTGATCAGCTGGAAGGACAGATCGGCACGCTGAAGATATTCATGAGCCGTATGGCGACAAAGGAGAGTTTCTGGGTGTTTTCGGGAGATGATTTTAACCTGAAAATTTCCAGTAGGGAATCACCGGGAATGTTGGTGCTGGCAAATGATCCCAATACGCAGAACATCAATTCGGCGTGTTATTCTGTTGTGCTGAATAGGCTCACCAGGCTGATCAATTCAAAAGGAAATCTTCCTTCGGCGCTGCTCATTGATGAAGTCGCAACACTTTTTGTACACCGGATTGAAAACCTGATTGCCACTGCAAGATCCAATAGGGTTGCTGTGCTGATCGGGCTTCAGGAGCTGCCGCAGTTCAAACAGCAATATGGCAAAGATACCGCCTCCACGATTACTTCGGTAATCGGAAATATACTTTCCGGATCTGCAAGAAACAAGGAAACGCTCGACTGGTTGGAGCGGATCCTAGGAAAGTCCAAACAGTTGGGTGAAAGTCTTTCAATTGACCGGAGCAAGGTTTCGATTTCGCTGAGTGAGAAACTTGAAGTGTTGATCCCTGCAGGTAAAATCGCCTCACTTGGTGCGGGCGAAATGGTCGGTGTAATCGCAGCAGATGTGCAAAGCAATTTTACTGGTAAATATGAGACTTCAGCAATCAATTGCAGGATAAACCTGGATATGGACGAAATTAAAAAAGAAGAAGATGGATATGTCGATCTGCCTGTTTACTATGATTTCGGCGGCAATAAAGAAGAGATTCTCCGAAGCAATTTTTTGCGCATTACCAGGGAAATCGAAGTTATGGTCGCTTTGTTTGCTTAAGGTGATGTTGCTGTTTTTTGGCATTGCCCAAGCCCAATCTTTTGATGGACTGATGCTATCGCTACCGTTGCGGCAGTTTAAGGTTAATTCTGGATTTGGACAACGCACGCATCCTGTCACCGGGCAAAAGAATGTTTTTCATACCGGTATAGACCTGTTTGCAAGATCTGATACCGTGTTTGCCATCCTGCCCGGCAAAGTTATTAAGGTATCATCTGATCTGGTTACCGGAAACTATATCATCATCTCTCACGGACCTTACTCGAGCATTTATGGCCATCTTTCGAAATCCCTGGTCAGCATCGGTAGCCTTGTGGCTTCGGGAACTTTAATCGCGATCTCTGGTAATACCGGTAGGGTTACAGGGGAACACCTCCATTTTGGAATAAAGCACCATGGCAGATTTGTTGATCCACTAAAGATGCTATATCTGTTTAGTAAGCTGGACGGAGAGGAACTTTACCTGTTTTTAAATGATCTTTTTGAGGTTGAAAAACCACCTGACTTGGATATTCAAGTTGAGGACAGAACTGAAATTAACCATTAAAACTTAAATTTATTATGAACACAGTAATATTAAATGAAAAAGATCTACCCTTAGAGCAGCTCAGGGAGATCGGGCTTGTGAAGGGTGAAGAATTGTTGGTCGATCGAAAAGACATTCATGCGCTTTTATCCGGAGGCAGGACCAATTTGATCAAACTGCATGATATCTCCCGTAGCGGGATTGAGATCAAAGAAATGGAAGTAAAACTATCTCTGGTTAGAGGCGTGTCGGGTAAACCTGACTTATTGGTACATCCTGTATACAAACAGTCCTTAAACCCATCTTATATTAACCGGGCGGAGGCTGATCAACTTATCCTGGGTGAGAAGGCAAATATCTTAAAGGAAGTCGACCGGGATGGTGAGAAAAAATCGCTATTGATCGAATATGACTGGGATACAAAAGAATTTGTGGTGACCGATATGCTCAAGGTAAAGGCGCCAGAAAAAGTAAACGGTATGGCTTTGAGCCCTTACCAAAAAGAACGTTATAGTGCCGGGAGGCAGATCGAGCTTGAAGATGGTACTTTGATCCAGGCAAGCAGCACAAGTGCTGAAGGAATACGGTCAAACAGACTTGCGCTTGTCGTTTCTGTATTGATGGATGGAGGGATTTCCTATCTGCTGTTGACCGGACTTAAAGCATTGGTTGGAGACAAAGGTTTGCTACCCCAGATCAATGAGAAAAATAACGACTATAAACAGGCTTTTAAGGAATATGAGAAACAACAGATGTCAAGGCTCGGTGATATGTTGTCAGATGAAAAGATAAGCACGAGCTCATCTCACAGTCGGGGCTATACGCGTTCCGGAATGTCTAGGTAAATGTTCTCGGCCGTTTCTACTGCCATCAGAATATGTGAAAGATATGGGTTTTCTTTTAGGACCAACATTTACGGTAGCCTCCTGTTTGACTATTACAATGGCCAGTCTGAGCACTTCGGAGAGAAAGGGCATGTGGTGCCCTTGGATGGAGGTTACTGGAGTAGTAGATTAGTGGACCTCAACATTATATCCCAGGTTTACATCTGTTCGAGCGCAATGGAAGCCATTGCATTTATACATTTCAATGAGGCCAGGTTTAACAGGCCATGTGAACTTCTAATTATTGCCATTAGTCCGCATTATACTTATCCGGGCGAGATATTCAAACAACTGGGGAAAGTGAAAATAAATCTGGTGTTGGGCAATCATCTCATTGACATACTGTATGCGGTGAGATTCTGCATGGATTACAAATGCATGGAGGTCCATTTTACGTATCACGATGAAGGTGTAGTTTTCAGATTTTCTGACCTGTTTTTTTACATCCCCCAGCGTCGCCTCTCTTTAAGGCAGGTTTTCTTAATGGTTAACATCAGACCGTTTTTCAGGCAGTATGTCCCGAAATCTAAAATTTCTTTTTTACAAGAATTTATAAATCAATGAAACCGGAATTTATCCAAAGATAAGGTTCCAGTTTCTATCCATCAAAATTAATCCATTTATTATGAATGAAAACAATTTGGAGTATCTTCAGAATAATCTGAAATACCTTGGGTTTGGCGAATCGCTGAACCAGCAGCTTAAAGACGCTATTGAAAAAGAGCTTCCGGAATTCAAGCTTCAGTCGGATGTCCGCATGTCACCACCAAATGCAAAAGATAAACCCGAACTTGCTGATGACATGCGTTATGAACTCGACTTTTCAAAGAGTAAAGAGACCGATATGTACTTTTTTAATAAATACAGCGCATCTCTTCAAAAAGCGGGAGAGACCACCACTATTGACCAGACTTTCTATATCAATAAAGGGAAAGGAGTAACGGCAAAAGAGAGTTTTAACCTCTTGTCGGGACGTTCGGTAAATAAAGATGTTGTACTTAAAAGCGGTGAGAAAGCCAATATGTGGCTAAAGCTTGAACATGAACCGGAAAAAGGTTATGTAATCAAAAATTATGGTGAAAATTATGGGTTCAGCCTGGCTTCAGCAGTTGACAAATTTATCCTACCGGATATCAACAAGCCGGGGTTTAGAGATCAGTTGATGAAAAGCCTGGAAAGGGGCAATCTGTATGAAGTTAATTTTTCTAAAGATGGTAAAGGAATGAAAGGCTTTATTGCAGCAAATGCGCATTATAAAACGCTCGACTTCTATGATCTCAACCTTGTCACGGTTTATAGTAAAGCGGTTGATCTGAAAGAAGTTCCTGCGAAGACTTTGGCACCGGCTGAAAAAAAGGAAGCTGTAGTTGAGGAGGCTTCAGTTGAAGGAAAAAAGGGTAGGGGAAGGTAGAATTGTCTTGACCAATAGTATAATTAGTTATAAGCACGGAGTCGAAAGCCTCCGTGCTTTTGCGCGTACAAATATTTTTACTGTTTTAACTGGCTAATGTGATGTTATCAAGCTGTTATGATCTGAATAATTTGTTGGATTGATGTTAATGGATATATTTGAACCTTAATTTATAATCAGGATGGAAAAATTCAGTAAAATCAAAGAATTGATAGCTTCTGTTGAAGCTGATGTAGAAAAGTTCTATAATGCCAATAATGGAGCGGCAGGAACCCGTGTACGTAAAGGCATGCAGGATCTTAAGAACCTTGCTCAGGAGATCAGAGCTGAGGTGACAGAAAAGAAAAATACTAAGTAAAAGAAAATCTGTTTTGGGAATTATAATCGGCCTTCTGTCCAATTTGGACAGAAGGCCGATTGATTTAAGCCTGGTGCTAGAGGTAAAGCAAGTTACTATTTTTCAAAAAATGCGATACAAGCAGTTCAATAGACTGATGCGTTAACACCTATACCGTTGATCATGAAAGTTGCCGATAGGCTCCATTTCTCTTAAGTTCAAGGAATTATCCCTGAAGCTTTAGTCTAAATATACGTTAATAGAATCGAAACGGTGACTTTGCTTGGTAATTACGTGTCAGTTTGAAAACGGCGGCCATTTTTCCTGAAATACCCACATAGATATTTTTGCATTTATTTATGACATATCCATCTCAATTATATTTCAGACCCATTTAGCCATTCTTGCCGGTCATCTGGAATTGCAACATTTATCAATTTCCTGGCAATATTGATAATGTTTCTCAAGCATTTTTTGTCCTTTCTATCTACATTATAAATCTCTGCTTCAATCTCGGCTAGCTCATCTTTGGAACCGACGAAATGTGTTTTAACAATATCGATGGCATTAACCAGTACAAATGGCACTAAAGTGTACTCTAAGGAGTTTTTAGTTGCTGATAATATCTTTTGTGCATAAGGAATAATGTTGATCATCTGGGACAAACGCTCCTCTTCGTTCCTTGTAAGATGAATTACACCAAGCAGGCAGAGGGTTTGCAGGTTCCTTCTTTCCTGTTGCCCAAAGGTATTGGCTCTGGAACCAAGCGTTTCAGTCGAGATTTTGTTATCCAGGATTTTTTGAGATATCTCTTTTACCAGATCAAACAGCAATTCATCTGAAGCGTTGGATTCAAATGTTGTCAACATTTTAAAATAGACAGCACGCATTTGGTTCTTTTCAAATCGTTCATGCTTAAATGCCGTAAGTAACATAATAAAAAGTGGAATAGTGGCGAAAGTTGTTGCCGTATCTTCCGCTTCTGCCCATTGTAGACTTGGCTTTTCTGAAAATATGGTTTCGCCGGAGAGATCTTTCAAGCGTTCATGCCTGTCTTCAGGCTTTCCTTTAAAGTGGCTCATGATGGCGCCATTATATAAATATTCTTCGAAAGCCTCAGTGGGCTTGAAATTAACGATGGCGAAATGGGAAGCGACAGAACTGATTGTAGTAAAAACATCCTGAGCCCCGTTTGATCGTGCTTCGTCAAAAGCTTTTATTGACCATTGGTAAGCCCTCTCTTTATCTCCTAGTCCTAAAGCCAGATAGGCCATTTGAACCAACATATAGCTATTATACCTTGGCTTATAAAAGTCTGAGTAATCCTTGGTATCGTAATTGAACATGCCCTGGTATGGATCAAAGAAATCTTCCCCCCCGGTTTGTGGCGGTTTTCCTTCGTTAATGATTGCACTACAATAACCAACCACATGCCCTGTCAAACAAAACAGGCGCATCCATTGAGATTCGGGATTTGCCTGTATGGTCTTAAACAGCCTTGTTACGACTTCCTCGAATACCTGGAACATTTGCTCGTACGCTCCCTTCAGCCAAAGTGCAACTGCAAGTTCATCAAGCAACAGGATCAAATCAGTTTCACCATAAGTGGGATATGCCTTTGCATTGTCGACAGCTTTCTGGCAATAATCTACTGCCATTTGTCTATCGTTTTCAGCTACTGCAACAGCAGCCTGTGTGAACAGGTCAATGAGTTCAATATGGTCATTGGCTTCATAAGAAAAAGCCTTATTTAAATATTCAATTTCCATCTCTTTATCACCAAGTTGCTTGTATATGCGCGCAAGCTGCCCATTAAGTACAAAGATCGCATGAGGATGGGTATATTCGCTTAGGTAATGAGAAATTAACTTAACCGCATTTTCAGGATCCTTATGCCATCTTGACTCGACTTCAGCGAGGCCTCGGACAACGTAAACCGCCAACTCTTGTCTTTTCTCTTTAGTCAGGAAATCTAACAATCCGTTATACATTGCGATACCGGTTTCATCATCATGGTCAAAAATTTCCCTTTTGAATATTCCATGACATAGAGCCCCCAGACTCATTCCACCTAGATCTGATCCAAGGGTATCAACGCCTTTTTCTGTAGCCAGTTTGACCAATGCTATCCAGGATTCAACCTCAGCTTTTGAACTCAGCCTCATTGCGGGAAGCCAGATCATGTTTGAAAGCATGGTGCCATCCTGGAAAATAGTGACTATTTCGCCAATTTCCTCTAGATTTTGAAGGACAAATGACATATAGTCCAGGTAATCCTCAACCGGGAGAATAAGGAAATAATTGGTCAACAGCAGCATTCGTATGGTTGCGGCTTCAATTACCGTGATATTATCTTCCTCAAATAGTCGTTTAGACTGTTCCAGTAGCTTCTTGATGTCCATTCCAGTAAGTTCGTAAAGCCGAAGCTGCTCCCGACGGATCATTATCTTCATGCCTAAACTCATCGTCCCGGGAAAGTCTGTGCTGGTCCAAAAGAATAAGTACCCAGCGTTATACATGATTTTGGCCTGCTCAAGCGTAACCGATGCCTCATACATTTTGAGCAGGACAAGGCCAGCGCTGTTGTAATCTTTCGCGCTGATGAAAGCCACAAGCGCCCGGTTTCCAGTTATGAGGTTGATTTTTTTGCCTGCAATTATACTTTTGCCAACTGCTATGTGGACTTTGCTCACCGATTCCTGGTCAAGATTCTTTATCCCTATGTCTTTGATAATTGGTGATATTTCAAATTTTGAATGTTCTGTAAGCTGAATCCACAAATGAAGCAATGGTTGCATCTTCTCTCCTGGATGGAAGATTTGTGATTCTACTTTGCTGACCGCGTGAACCTGTTCCATACCAAATGCCCAATCAATCAGGCTAAGTCGGTATAAGAGGTTCTTAGAACTTTCATCACCAATATATTTGATGATGGACTGCTGAGCATCCTCTAGTACTCCAGCCGCAAATTCTGTCTTCATGACGGTTTCCAGAAGTTGTCCACTGTCCAGTCCCCAATTGATGTTTTTAAGGTGGTTTATCATGGCGGTTGTCAGGCGAGGGTTTCTGTGTGCACGAGCAGCGACAAAGGGAATCATGCGCAGAAATTCTTTGGGGGCTCCCTGGTTGACAAGGTATTCTGAAATTTCTTCATCGTCAAAGTCAAAATCGTCGTAAACAAACACGCAATCCTCGGGACATTGCTGAATGATTGCATCTGGAAATGCCCAGTTTGATGTGGTAATCAGCTTGATGGTGCTGCGATCAAGCGCATGGATCAGATAACAAAATGATTCATTTAGACCGGGAACAGAATTATCCAGGTTCGGAACATCATTAAAAACTATTAGGCATCCTTCGGGTAGATTATCTACCACTAGATCGACCCAGCGTTGTTTTTCGGTTTGCAGTTGAATTCCGGAAATTAACGAAAGAAAACCTTCAATGGCCGATGCCGTGATCCTAAGGTCAGCATGATATTCACGTAAATCCAACCAGAACACATCTCGATATGAACGGCTGACCAAAGATGCCAATTGTGTTTTTCCAGAGCCGTTAATTCCTTGAAAAGCCACCCAGGGAAGCAATTCTAGAAATTGTGCTATCATCTTAACCTTTTCCGTTCTGACGGAACCATGCTGGATTACCTCTGGGGAACTAGTTGAAATATGCTGAAGCCTGTGGCTGTATAAAGTATCGTTCCTCAAGATGTCTAAGTCTTTGAAGACTTTATTGAGTGCTTTAGTCTGCTCATCACTTTTATTTTCCAGATTTAGTAAGCGCTGATCGACCTCCGAAAGAAGCGCTTTCAGAATAGCAACCAATTTTTGGTCAGCAGGGTCAGGGATAGTATTTCGTACCTGGGAATCCAGACTTTCTTTGTTCAAGGATTTAACTCCATTTTTACTCAAAAGCTTAAATATAAAAACAAATAATCGTTCATAAATCGCTCTGGAGTCATTTGGATTAAAAATCTGCTGGAGTTTTGAAAGCACCAATGTGACAATGGTAAATTGATCCAGTTTATCATTTGCCCATTCAAAATTCGATAGGAAACTTCTCAGGTTTTCGATATTATCAAGATAATCGTGGAAACCTTGCCAATAGACCATCAAACTTCGCTGTTCCTCAGTGACTTTTCCCGTATAGAGCTGGATTTGTTCCTTAATCCGATTTTGGATATGATGCTTTAGAGCTGATGCCGTTTTGTTGTTCTCCCAATCGGTTTCAGGATCATAAAGCGATATCCATCTCTCTATTCCTTTATCACCCTCGGTAAATATGGTTGGCCGCTCTTGGCCATACTTTGCGTTGGTAAGAAATCTGAACCGGATATTTTTTCCTGGATTATTTATTCTGTGGTTGTAGAAGTTTTGAAGAAGCTCAAACGTAATGTCTGTGTTCAGTGTAATGCTTTCTGCCCGGTATTTGATTTGTTCCAAATCCCTTGAGATCTCTTGGTTTGCCAAATCACGTTGGATGATATCTATATCTTCACCTCTCTCCAGTTCCAGTATATCATTTTCGTTTAGTTCAAGCCATCTCAAAATTGTATAATCTACCTGATACACAAACCCCCGAATCGTACTCCAGGCATCTCTATTGCTAATTTCTTTAAAATCCAAGAATTGCGTCATTTACTTATAAATATCCTATACTTTATCTCCTGACTCAAAAATAGTTAATAATTATGGTGACATAAGTATTTTCATAGGGCATTGGTAAACCGTTTCTAGTACTGGTTCTATGGATTTGGATAAAAAATCTGTGTTAAACCTAAGTTTGTCGACGCGGAATCACAGTTTTTTTGACTTTCCAGTCTTTACCGTTTCATTTTGTGCATTCAGATGCATTGATTTAAATATAGAATTTTCTCAAGTGTCAAAGAAAAATACTAAGGTGCAGCATCTTGAATACTTCAACAGAAAACGGATAAAAAGGCCGTAAATATCGGGCGCTCGGTGCTCTGCGAGCGCATAATGTTTTGGCTGCGCCAAAACACCCTCTGGGACTTATAGCTCTCGTTTCCTACACACCCGTTTTTTCGGACTTTCTTTTTTTCCGTTTTTTCTTTTGGAAAGATTTTTTGGAAAAAAGGGAAGGAAACAAAAAAAGTTAAACTTAAAATTTTACAACATGGAAATTACAGGAAGACTTACAGCCGACGCAGTTGTGAGGACAGTAAGCGGAGGACGGAAAGTGACAGGCTTTTCAATTGCAATCAATGATAGCTACCGCACAGCTGGGGAACAGAAAAAGATTACCACATTTATCGACTGTTCGTATTGGTTAAATACAGGTATAGCCGAATACCTTAAAAAAGGTGGATGGGTTCAACTTTACGGTCGGATTGGTGTAAATGCTTATTTGAGCGGTTCGGGTGAGGCCAAAGCATCTTTAACCTTTCACACGAGCGAAATCAAACTTTTGGGAAGCAATCAGAGAAGCGAGAGCAGTTCCCCAGTTTCAGAAAATACGCAGCAGGAAACTCCAAAAGCAGCGGAGGTCACAGCGAACAAATTTGAGGGCATTGATGATGACCTACCATTTTAATTACTAGCCGATACATTCATTTTAGACATATTCATTATGGCACATAACTTAAATTATAACGAGAGAACACTGAAACATAGCTTTTTTTCGGTAAGTGAAAAAGCATGGCACGGATTGGGAACAATAGTAGAAGCTTATCCAACCTCTGCCGAAGCCTTAAAATTTGCAGGGCTTGATTATTCGGTCGAGAAAAGACCGCTTTTTACAATGGACGCGCTAAACATGCAACTCCGCAATGAACCCGATCCCGATGCAATTATATTGGGAGCATCCTCCGAGATTGAAGTTCCGAATTATTTCGCCACGGTTCGTACAGATTCCGACACGGTTTTAGGCGTGGTCGGCAGGGATTACAGCGTAGTGCAGAATATCGAAGCCTTTGAATTTTTTGATAGCATTGTTGGCGGTGGTGAGGGCATTCTTTACGAAACCGCAGGGGCTTTGGGCAAAGGCGAACGCATTTTTATTACTGCAAAACTGCCCTCTTATATAAAAGTGGGAAAGGATGACCTGATCGAACAGTACCTTTTTCTGACCACTTCCCATGATGGTTTTGGAAGTATCACAGCAGCTTTCACTCCCGTACGCATCGTGTGCAACAATACCCTAAACGCAGCACTCAAAAATTCTGCAAATTCAATCAGAATCCGCCATTCCTCGGGCGCAGGGGACAGGCTTAAAACTGCACACACCTTAATGGGTATTTCGGGCAGGATAGGGGCTGAAATGGAACAGGTTTTTAACCATTGGGCAACCGTGCGTATTTCTGATGAAGAAGTAAAGAAACTTATTCAGATCGCGATGGCTCCAAATCGTGAGGTATTAACCAAACTCAAAAACGGGACAGTTGACGAAGCATCGAGTGTATACAAAAATATTGTTGATGATGTTTTTGGCTATGCGATGGCCAATCCCTCGCAAATGCTTGACACCACAAAAGGCACTTTGTTCGGTGCATATAATGCAGTAACGGGGTACTATCAGAATGTGCGCAAATTCAAGGATGGTGAATCCAAATTCAAATCCATTTTGGAGGGGACAGCTAAACAAAGGGGACAGTCTGCTTTTGACCTTTGCCTTGATCTGGGCAGAAACGAAAACATTTCTTTTCAATTAAACTAAAATACAGGGAGCGGTTTTCCGCTCCCTTAAAAATCTATATCATGAGCATATTAGCCGATACTACAGAAAAAAAAGCCCTCTACGAAATTGCAAAGACCTTGCGGTTTTTTCAGAACCTCGAATGCCTGCGGATTTCTGCAGGGGATGCCGTGCGCATCCGCCATGCGGAGAACATTATTAAAAGCGTGATCGGGGGTAACGGCTTTGATGCCGTTTTTTCTAAACGCAGGGGAACACACTTAATTAAACAAAGACCATGAGAACCAATTTTTTTCAAGCCATCCAACGACTGCACGGTGCAGGCTCTTGGATAATCAATATTTCATTTGGCGCAGAAAACGAACTGCTAGTGTCTGTTCTGCTTAAAAATAGTGGTGCAGAATCGGGCGGCAGCTCCTTGCCGCCAATGCTTTACTGTGGGACTGCGCAGGAAATTGACGAGGGCTTTTTTGAAAGCCTTTCTGTTCCCATTGAACAAACGGTTTCTTTTTTTTCAAATCTATCTGCCTATCAAAAAGGTTTGGAAGATGCAAAAGCGAAACTGATGGCAAAGCCAAAAGAAAAGACTTTTGCAACTTCGGACACGAAAAAGACAGGGGATAGCCTTTCGGTATCGGAAGAATCCATTCCTGCTAAACCTAAATTCGAGGATATTTTAAAGGAGATCACCACGCTGAATAGTTCCTGTAAATATGCCGAAGCTATCGGGCTGCTTCCGAGTGTGGAAGATTATCCCGATAAAAAAGGGGAGATCGAAAAACTCCAAAAAGAACTCCATTGGAGAAAAAGTCAAATGACCTTATTGTAAACCAAAGAAAAAATCAGCCATGCTTAAAGCAACCGCAATACCAAGAACATTCGTTTTCAGCGAAAAGGGACAGGAGGTAAAACTTTCTGACCCTGCACGAAAATTCAGCCCCGAACAGGTCATGGATTTTTATTCGGGGACGTATCCAATCCTCACTACAGCAAAGATCGAAGGCCCCGAAATTAAAGGGGATGCCCTCGAATTTAAGTTTATTACCACATTGGGTACAAAAGGATAACCATGAAAAAAAACGCAGCAAGATGTATCAAAACAGAACAATACTCGCAGAATTGGAAACTTCATCAAAACTTGGGAAAGTTTCTGTTGGGGCTAGACAGGTTGCCCGATCTTTCGGAAATCAGAAAAGACAAAAAAAGACCCGCACCCCAAGCGCTAACCGAAATGGTTTTTTAAACCATGTTTTTATTCCGTTAATCAATGGCTATCCTGTAGAGATCAGCGACAGGATTTGTGTAGAGCGGGAATTTTTTAATTCTGCCGAAAACCTGTGCAGCTTCTACGGGATAACCCCTGTGTATTTTTCTTCATCGGTTTATCCCGAAAATATAGCGCAATCCCTTAAGTATTTAAAGCAAAAGCTTGACGGGATAGATCGGACCCTTGAAGTAATCGTGGCACATGATGAAGAACACACGGCCTGTATATCTGTCAAGAAAAGCTTTAACACAAAAACCACACTTTACTATTTGCCCGTAGAGCCATTGTATGATCTCTTGCAGGATAGCAAAAGAAAGAAAACAGCGGAACTGTTGCTTTCAGTTTTAGTCTACCTCTATCAGATTGGGGGAATCCCTTATCATGGGGAGCAGGGAAGCTACCTTTATTCTATCTATGATATGATTTATGACTGGTCAAGTGAAGAAGAATATTTCGAAGACGATAAAGAGCAGGAGGATGTCCTTGATCATATAAAACTGATGGGAGATCGCAGCAAATGGCTTCTAGAAAGGTTGAATGAAGAAGTCCACTTGCAGAAGTTTGAAAAACGCATCAATGGTTTTCATCCCTGCTCTGAATCCGAACAGGAACTTTTGGTTTTGGCCAAAGAGGCTTATGCGCTGTATTGCGATTTTCCCGACTTTTCGGTCATGCATCGGATTGAAATGGGACGTTTTGACCAAGATGAAAATTATGATTCGTGTAGGGTATATGCCGAAAATTACCTCTCTTTTATATGGAGTTTTAATGACTGCCTGTATGATCAGTTAATGGAAGCTGTAAATAGTGAATTGCAGGAACACAACGAAATCGATGAGCCGACAACCATACAATTTTTTGATACACCGCAAATATCAGAGGTGCATGACCACACTTTTGAAATTCGATTTTTTGATCTTTTGAACGGGATAACCGATAACCTAACTGAATTTAGTGATGAAAAATATAACCGATAAATTTTCTAACACCTATCTTCCTGCCAAAGCGCTTTTGCTTTACCGTGAGCAAGGCAGCGAAGAATTTTATATCGAAAGCTATGACATCGGGAAAAGCGGAACGCCTGTAAACGCACATCCGCTTTCCATTCGGGAAAGCCAGTCCCTAGCGGATGCACTTAACACATCAGAAGAAAACAGGCAGGGATTTTTGCAGTCAAAGGCGCTGCTCTCGCAGGATGTAATCTATATAAATTCGCAGCGGAACGGTTTTGCAATATGGTACACGCCCGAAATGAAAAGACATTTGACTTTTAAATCGGAGCTGACCATCCCCGACGGAATAGCTTCAATGCCACCGCTTTTATGGAAAGCCACCGCATCTTCACTTGAAATATGGGCTTTAAAAGAATCAAAAAGACCAGAGATATCTACTGCTTTATACTATGCCCCATTTTTTAATATCTATACTGATGGCAGGGTATGCATGGGGAGTGTAGATATAAACATTGATACGGATTGCGACTTAGAGACATTTATTTCAACTTGGGAAAACTACTTTTTCGGCTCTGCATTCAGCCACATGCTTGGTGAGGTTTCTCCGGTTAAGACGAGCATCGTTCCACTTTGGCAAAAACTCATTTCTTCGGGAGAGGCTTTTCCAAAGAATATGTTAAAGAAACACCCTAAAAGCATTAAAGACCTGCTATCATGAAAACACTTAAGAAAAAAATCCATATTGTTTATCCCAACTTTTTGAATCCTGTAAATCCCATCTCTGTAAACCTTATTGGCGCGGGGGGGACGGGAAGCCAGATGCTGACCGCACTTGCTAGGATTAGCCAGGCACTCAATACCCTCGGTCATGCAGGTTTACAGCTTACGGTCTTTGATGATGATAACGTTCAGCGACCAAACCTTGCAAGGCAGCTTTTTACAGAAAACGAGATAGGCTTGAACAAGGGCGTTGCCCTTATAAACCGCATCAACCGTTTTTTCGGGACAAACTGGAAAGCTGTTCCTGAACGGTTTGAGAATGGCTGCAAAGGAGATCAGAGCAGGTCTGCAAACCTGACCGTATCCTGCGTGGATACGGTGAAAGCAAGGCTGGACATAGAAAAAACACTTTACGCTCTTGCGAGAGGCGGACACTATAGGGATACTCCAGTATATTTGATGGATTTTGGGAATAGCAGGGATTCGGGACAGGTGGTACTTTCTACAATTGATGGTGTTAAACAAGTTAAATCCGAAAATTTCTGTACAGTTTCTTCACTTCCCTCTTTAATTGCTGAATATGGAGAGCTTCTGACGGCCTTTGAAAACACGGACAATACGCCAAGCTGTTCACTTGCCGAAGCACTCGTTAGGCAGGATCTTTTTATAAACTCTGCACTCGCCAATCTTGGCGCATCACTACTGTGGACGATGTTCTGTGAGGGTATAATTCAGTATAGGGGATTCTTTTTAAACCTTGCCGATTTTCGAACACAGCCGATCTGCATTTAGTTAGACTTGATAAAATCCTTCGGCGGCGGGCTTCGCCAGCCCATTTTTCGTCAGCTTTTCGCCACACTGTTGCCTCGCCTGAAAAGCAGCCGTTTTTTTGAGGCTGAAAAAAACGGAAGATTATTTTTGGGCGTGTTGGAATAAAATCCGGGTTAGCCTATTTTATCAATATAAAGAGCTGCGGGATTCTAAATGTTATCTCTAAGTATAATTACGATAGACCAGATGTGTTTTTATTGCAAATATTCTCTGGAGATAGATAGAAACATTTCAGAATTCCATGCGATTTTTGTTACCTATGCTATTATAGTAGATGCTGATGGGCTGTAGTTTATTGTACTTATTTTATCGAAAATACGATGTGCAAAAAGTTGTCTCTTTTTGATTGAAAAATTGGTTAATATTACCAGATGAGTATCATACTTGATCTTGGCGGTTTAACTTGGGAACGGTTCGAGCAACTGACAGTGTTTCTTGCACAAGAAACTTATAAAGAATCCGCCTTTGAAGAATTTTTAAAAAAAGGCCATAATCAGCAAGGTATTGATATTCTGTCATTTGATAGAAAAATCGGAAGACATTTCTGTATTCAATGCAAACGTGTAGTATCTATTAGCGCGGGTCAATTTGCAGATATAATTGCAAAGTTTGAAGAAGGTAAGTTTATTGAAACGGCTGGAACTTTTTTAGTGGCTTCCTCCGCCGATTTACAGTTTCCGGAGCTTAGAAAAGAGATTGAGAACCAAAGGATACGCTTAAAGGAGACTTACGATATAGATCTTGAGATATGGGACCTAAATTATTATAAACAAGAGCTTGTTAAGTACCACCGGATTGTTTCATATTTTTTTTCCGAGGCTATTGCTGATACATATTGCTTTAAAAAATCGTTTCGGCAAGATAAGATCACACCTTTGCCGGATTTTATCGAGAGGTCCCTTACCATGGTTGGCCTTGAAAAAACGTCCGGCTCTGCATGGAGTTTCAGGGAGCAAAAGAATTTATTTAATCTGTCTGATCTGATAAAAGAAAATCCATTAGTTGCTAAACACATCTGTATAATTGGTGATGCATATGAAGGTAAAAGTGAGCTCTTAAAGAAAGTGGGTTATAATGCATCCTTAGGTAACGGTGGTTGTGAATTGATATGGATAGAATTTAAATCCTTTACGATAAGCCCGGTAGCTGAGATTCTTAGAGAGCAATACGGATCGTGGACTTCGGTTCCGGGAATCAATATCTTACTCATGATAGATGGGCTTGATGAGGTCCCCACAGATAGATTTTTAGAAGCTATTGACCATATTAATAACTTTGTAGTAGCGAACAGCAATATTAACCTGATATTTTCTTGTCGAAAGCTTTTTTTCTATCAATATAATCTGTTGGAGAAAATGACGAACATCGATTTTTATCAGATCGAATCGTTATCTCACTGGGACCTAGAGGGGTATCTTATTGAAAACCTTGGTCGAAATCAGATCACAAGTTTTATGACGGCGGTAGATAAACTAGGAATAAAAGAATTGGTTTATCATCCTTTTTATCTTACCAATCTTGTGAAATGGTACCGGTCAGGGCCTAACGAAATACCCAAGAACAAAATCGGTATTGTTGAACGGTTTCTGGAAGAATCTCTCAATGTCTCAAAATCCCGAAAACTCTCCAGAGGACAAGAACTGGCAGAAAAACGGGTAAGGTACAGGAAGGTTTTACAACGGTTTGCACTGTATCTTCAGATAATGGGTGTAAATTCCACCGATGATGATTTTCTACAGGAAGTCTTCATCGATAGCGATCTTGAACTACTCAAACATAGTTCTCTGGTCTCACGGGGGGATAAGTATTGGGCTTTTTCAAATACACTTTTTCAGGAGCAGCTTGCAGCCCTCGAATTATTAGCGCTTGATGTGGAATTATTGCTAGAGGTAATATGCGTTGGAAAAAAAATACGCAAGGTCAGAACTAAATGGATTCAGACTATAGCATCCGCTATTTCTCTTTCCGAGGTTGGAAGCGAAAGCCACCGTATGTTAATCGAAGTAGTAACGAACGACAACATCGAATTATTCGTATTAAGCGACGGATCGAAGTTCTCTGACGCATTTAAGCTCGACTTATTGAAGCAGATCATTGGGATACGGATCAAAAAAGATTCATTCCTCATTACCGTTGATGAGCGCGATATTGCAGTTTTTTTAGGTAAAAATACTTCTGGAGCTAACTACCTTATGGGTGTCCTTTCTGGTAATTTTAGCCCGATTGTAAAGTCTGTTGCCATTGGAGTTTTAATGCATATGAAACTGATTGGTGAACAGTCTAAACGCTACAGAATACTATTACTTGAACAGATATTTCTTATAGATGATGTATATTATGGGAAAACAATTATTTCTGAATTATATAAATGTCAGCTTTCGGATCATAGTTTCTTAAATGAGGTAATAAAAATTCCTTTGTTTGCTATGCATGAGTTCAGAAATGCTGTATACGATTACATTACTAAAGCGGATCTCGTAGATCAATATTACCAACTTGGCCTAGATGGGATAGTAATAGTAAGTGACCATAAGAAAATTTCTAACGTAATCGGGATAGAAAGACGTTTAGAGACTTTTCTACTGTCCACGAAAGAACCTAAACATTTGAGGCAACTTTATGAAAAGATTCAGCATGATGACTGGATGAACCTTTATAGCTTCAGCTCAGGTTCGCTAACCTCGTTTATAATGCGTCTTGGCGAATTAACTATCACTTTATTTTACAAGGATCCCTTCATTTTAATTACAGTTGTAAAATTTTTAAGAAAATTGCAAAGGCTTTCGGTCAAAGATGGTTATAGCCAGATCAGCGGCTTCTTCAAAGTAACCAAAACCAACCTACCTGCACTGTTAATTTTTCTGGAACTGAGTGATGAAAATTGTTACCATTGGGAGTTTTCAAATATCCTTGACGGGCCATGTATCGATTACCTTCTCTACGCACACGAAGAAGGTGAAATAGACAGGAACACGCTCGATTCATTTTATGCGGGTATGCACTACCTTGGACGAATAGATGATGCCATGTCTTTTCATTCAAAGATCATAGACGCCTTTGGCCGAAAAGATGGTGCATATCAGATAGCCAACAACAGATATAGAATAAACGAAGAAATTAAGTTTATGAATGATCTGAAATTCATAAGCTCAAACGTCAGCTTTGCGGAAGGAATTACCGCTTATTTTACTGCATTTGGGAAAAAGTCAATGGATTACAGCGGCCTATATATTGACAATACAGGTCGGGGAAAGCGGCAGCAGGCAGATTCCACATTTGTTAGTAGCTATATTTCCCTTTTTAGTACCGGAAATGAAAAAATATTCTTAAAGAATTGCTTGAAACCTCTCGATAACCCGACTTATTTTGAATATGTACGCGCAAATCTTATACTAAACTTCAATTTTAAGGAAAGAGAAGGAGAAGATAAATTGGTTAAAATCATAGAGGAATATTTTTTTGATGGCATGTCAAATGGTGATTTCGTAAATACCTACCATTGGGGAGAGGATGGAAGAATCTGGTGGCATAAGAAAGAGGTTCAAATGGGCAAAATATGGGTGACACGCAATATAAATCTAACGGATGCTCAAGCCCTTAAAATGTTGTGGTTGGACACAGATGGAACGATGGGTATAGCCAATAATGTGATTAACAAAATGAGCTCAATTGCTACAAAACTACTTCAGCATTTCAGTAACCGAGAACACGAACTATCAAAAGGTATTTTGGAGAATCTCGATGAAGGGATTATGTTTGAAAGTGTTCTTTGCTCACATATCGGTTTATGCGGACATTTGATGATAGTCGAGGCAGCACCATTTGTTCTTGAAGCAATTTTAAAAAATAAGGTAACGCATTCATTGCATGAGGCTATTGATGTTTATATTAAACTAAATGGCGATCCTGATAACTTGGTAGAATATTTTGAATCTTTAACGGATTATAGTGATTACACATATATCCATCTCGCAAAAATTCTTTTAAAAGATAATGCAGGATTAATAACAGATTCTCTTCTAGAAGCGATAAGAGTTCCTACACTCGGCATTGAACATAAAATTGATTTTGCCACACAATTGTCGACTCTTGGTAACAGGGAAGGGTTTACTTTCCTTATTGACCATCTTACAAAAACACCAGGTTCGAGGGAACGGTTTTCTTTTAAAAATGAAATTGTAACCATTGAAACCAGGTGGGGTATGGAACAGATCTTCTCTCAATTAAGAAGTATTTCGGAGTTGAAAGGGAATTATCATAGGCCATACGAAAGCGCGGGAGGCTTTATTAACGCTTTGGTAAAAGCCTTTGCACAGAAGGGCGAGAACGATCTTCTAATCGTCGAAGAGTTTCTCGCATTAGCGATTGCTGAAAATAAGAATGATGAAGACTTATGTCGGAGTTTAGACAATTTAATAGATAGCCTCTTGGAAAATTCTAGAAATGCTCATGTGAAAAATGTCGGGCCGAAGCAGATTTTATCATTTCTTGGTGATTTCTAGAAATGGTGTAGAAACAGAGGGTTACAAACTTGAAGTTGGATTAGAACTGGGATATGAAAAGATTTGGTAGTAAATCTTTTTCAGATGATATGCCCTTTAGACAATTTCTTGCGTAACTAAGTTTATTATTTTTATGTTTTCGATGACTAAAACCGGATGATTTTTATGAAAAAAGATTTGTGCCTATTAAAGGCTGATTCCGAAATAACCTACACTTTTTTTGATGCCGCAGGAGGAGATGCTATTTGGATCAGGTATTTCGGCGATGATTCCCATTGGCATAACATCTTGATTGATGGTGGATTTCCGTGGTCTTACAAGTCTGGGTTTGCTGTAGTTTTGGATCAATTACTTAAAGCCGGTGAATCGGTTGATCTTTGGGTAATATCACATGTAGATAGTGACCACATTGGGGCAGTTATGGGATTTATTGAAGATCCTGATTTTAAGGATAAATCACAGTTAGTTAAAGAATATTGGTTTAATCATAATAAATTTCCTGTTCCTCCTGCGGGTCGTAAACTCGGATTTAAGCAAGGAAAAAATCTACGGGATTATCTAAGTGGTACTGGGAAATTACCGCTCGAAAAAATTACTATTGGTATTGCAGACAGGAATATTTATGGTTTGAACTTTACCGTTTTATCCCCGACGGATGAAAAACTCGTAGCCAGCCAAAAAGATTGGACCAATAGAGAAAATAAAAAACTGGGTAGAGGTGTCGACCAGGCGGATCATAAAAAAAAGATTAGTGAACTTATCTCTGGCAAGTTTTCTGAAGATGATGATATTGCAAATGGAAGTTCGATATCGTTTATAGCCAGATACAAAGATAATAGAGCAATTCTGCTTGCTGATAGTCATCCCACAGACATCATAAATTCACTGACTGATCCCGAAATTGTTCCTGATAAATCATCTTCTTACTCCTTTTTGAAAGTAGCTCACCACGGGAGTAAAAAGAATACAAACATTCAGGTATTATCTTTAATAGATACCAATGTGTATGTAATTAGTGCTAATGGTGAAACAAATAGGCATCCCGATAAAGAAACCCTGGTTCGTATTATCACCAGAGAAACAAGGACTGTTGATCAGATCGAATTGGTTTTTATTTCAGATACACCGGCAGTGAGAAACATGTTTGCCCCCGACGACGATCCCTATTCAAAATATAACTTTAAAACAACTTTTCTTGAAGATGGAAAGAATTACTATCAGCTCTCTTTTTATCCGATCAAAGATTAACAAACTCGAATGAAAGACAAAGAAATATTAAGGTATGCTACCGTTTCCGTGAAATGTAAAAATGTCGGAGATGGAACAGGTATAATTTATTTCCCGGAAGAAGAGGAAAGATATCTCTACATCCTCACAGCGAAACATTGTTTACGGGGTGAAGAATTTGATAATAATTTTCAAATAGAAGACATTCTTATTGATAAAATACTCGACCCATCAACACAAACATTCAGTTCATATCAATTGTCTGCAGAAGATAAGGTTATCGAAGGAAGTAGCGAGGAGGATATTGCTGTACTTAAATTATCGAGATCTGCGGTTTTCAAAGCCGGAACCCCTATACTCCATTACAAAGTCATAAATGAATTAGAAAACCCAGCTCCCTGCGTTTTCAGAGGATACTCTGATTACAATATCGACATAGAAGAAGATACCGAGTTCAAAGTAGACTTCGTTGAGTTTCAAAAAGGTTCAGTGGCACATTTTTACGTGTCCTCGCCAACCCCACTTGAAACGCTTTATCGAAAAGCCGAAAGTCTTTTGAAAGGTGTTTCGGGAAGCGGTCTTTTTGTAGTGATAAAGGACAGTTTATATTTATTGGGAATAATCACTGATTACCGCGAAAAAGACAGTTTCCTTTGTGCGAGAGTATCAGCTATCAATAGGATTCTCGCCGATAATGAGTTCGCCACGATACCTGTAGTTAAGCCTGAAGAAAATATACAGGTTATAGACACTTTTCAGAAAATCGGAGAACACAATGTCAATATTGCGCGACGCGTAGCTGATAAGATTGCGAACGTAAACATTAAACGCGATTTGAGTACACCGCGCGGTATGTTAATCAAGAATAAAATGCTTGTTCTCCACGGAAAAGCTGGAACGGGAAAATCTGTAGCTGCAAAATCAATAGCTAAGGATCTTGAAAAGAATAGTGGCTTTTCTCTGATTACCCTTACCGGGGAACAATTATCTTCACAATATCTAACATCTGCGCTTTCAGATGCTGGCTTTCTTGTTGGCTTGGATGAGATTATCAATAGCCCTCTTCTTGGTAAAAATGTGCTAATCTGGATCGAGAGCTTTGAGAAGCTTATGGAAGGGGGAAGCAAGGCGGCCTTTACTGAGCTGCTCTCTTACCTCGAAAAGTTTCGAAACTTATATCTTATGGTAACCCTCAGAGATTTTGTTCTTCAGGATTTCAAGATATTTTATTTTGATATTGTTCCCAGTAAGGATATTTATTTCAGAATCGCAGAATTTAATAAAACTGAGATGGACAGTATTTTAAGTTCTGTACCAGAGATTAGCCAACTTCTGGCAAATCCTGCGTTGAGCGAACTTCTCAAAAACCCATATTACCTTGATAAAGCAACACGGATATATCCACATCTTGGAAATATTAAGGATCTCGATCTGGTAAAGTTTAAAAAACTGATGTGGCGCTATGTAATTGAAGACGGTGAACCCGAGAGAGGAGAAGTTTTTTATAAAATAGCCATTAAAAGGGCAAATGAAATGTCGCTTTTTACCTCAATAGATGGTGACATAAAGACAATACAATCACTTGTAAAAGATAATGTGCTAATCGAAGAAGATGATGAGCTTGGTAACCGCTATGCTCCGTCTCATGATATTCTGGAAGATTGGGCATTGATAAGGATGGTTAAAACTGAATATAGGTCAGTCAGTGTACCCAGGGAATTACTTAGTAAGCTCGGTAGTTCCCCTCCGATAAAACGCGCTTTCAGGTTTTGGATCGAAGACCTTTATTCTGAAACGCCTTCTGAAGCGGATTCTTTTGTAAAGACAATCCTTTTCGATGACGAGGTTGGCTTAACCTGGAAAGAAGAGTTAGTTGTTTCTGTTTTAAGGGCATCTGAGGCAGAATCTTTTCTTAATCTTCTAAAGCGACAGCTTCTCTACAATAATGGTGCGTTACTTCGAAAGTTTGTTCAATTGCTCCAGACCTGTTGTAAGGGAATCAATGAGGATAGGTTCGATTTCGATAATTTAGTTCCCATAGGCGGTGGTTGGAATGCGATGATAAATTTTTTCCAGGATAACCGCGTTGAAATCCTTGAACTTGGCAATTTCGAGGGCCTTATTCTCTCTGTGACTCTAAATTGGTCTAAGTCACTACCGGAATTTAACCCGGAGACTCTTCCTCAATGCTCTCGGAATGCAGGACTTATTCTTTTGGATATGCTGGGAAAATATCAGTCTTATTTTCCTAATAGGGTCAGTAGAAAGACAGAAACTGGAATTCAGTTTGAAATATTAAAGACTATATTGAAGTTAACCCCAGTAATCAAGGATGAAATAGGTAAGCTATTAAAAGTAGCAATCAACCCATCAGACGAAGATAAAGGTCCTTGGGAAAATACAGGTATGCTGTTACAAGTACGGAATTTTATGATTAACGGCCTTGAAAGTGACCAGATCTGTAAATTTTTTCCTGATATGGTAATGGATCTTGCCAGAAAAGAGTGGGCGGAGATTCCCCCTTATCGTCATCCGGAAAGCATTAGCTGGCAGATAAAAGAGGTTAAGGGACAAGATTATTGGGGGCTAAATAAGAATTTGGAGGATAGATACGATCTTCCAAGTGCTTATCAGACATTTTTTTATTGGATGATTTTGCACCATCCTTTTAAAGCAATTACATTCCTTGAAGAGTTTGTGAATGCAGCGTTTGAAAATAATCAACAAAGAGAGCCAAGTAAAAAAGGTGAACAGCGAAGTATCAACTTAATGTTGGAAGATAACATATCAAGGACCTATTTCTGTAGCCAAGATTACTGGTCGATGTTCCGTGGCCATAGGATATCAAACAATATAGTACAATCAATATTGATGGCGCTGGAAAAACGACTCCTGGAAATAGGAAAATCCCAGTTATCTACTGACCGGGATATTTTGTTAGAACTTTTTGCTAAACTGATTAAGCAAAGTAATAGTGTTGCGGTTCTTGCCGTTATTTCTAGCGTTATCCAGGCATACCCCGAATTACTTAATCAAACTACTTTGCCGATTTTTGGCGAAAAGATATTCTATATCTGGGACGGTGACCGTTACAGTGAGGATCTGACGAATAAGAGGGTTTATAATACTAATCCAGTATTTGCTAGGGAGCGGCATATTGCCAATCAATGGCCGCATAGGGTAAGCTATTATCGGGGAATGATCGGATTCCTTCCAGATTATACCTTTTTTACCCGTACTTTCAATAGACAATTGTTTAATATTATTGATGGTTTCCTAAGTGATGTAACCGATAAGGATATCGTTTGGAAAAAGACACTGATTGATATGGATAGTCGCAAATATGATTTTCGGCCGGTCGATAGATTGGGGTATGAAAATTATATTCAGTACGGTCCGGTTTATGATGGCGAGGTTAAAAAAATGGTCGAAAGTGCTTCTGAAAACACGGAAACTCGGTCACTAAGTAAAGCGCTATGGGCAAAAAGTGCCTATGATGATAATTCTCTTGATCGAAAGGACTATGGTCAGTGGGTTGAAAATTACAGGTACTTTACAGAAGAAGATAGAAAAGAAGGGTTCATGAACTCTTCGGGCTCCCTGGCTTGCGTCGGTCTTAGAGATTTCGGTGATACCCTAACAAAGGAAGAGGTAAGCTGGTGTGTATCTGTTCTATTCAAAATCGGCAACGAGATACTGGAAAAACACAATGAACGATATTCAATCGGCTTTGGTAAGCTCCTGTTTGATAAAGAAGCTGTTTTAACCGGACTTCCATTAGTATTTAAGAGAGAATTGTCAAGCGATGTCGAAGAGAGCGCCAAGAGATTGATTGTTTCTATCTTATTTTCGCAACTTCAGTACGAAGATAAGGCCATTGTTGTTAAAGGATGTTCTTTATATCTATGGGATATGCAACCATATTTCGCAGAACAATGTTGGAATGCCCTATTGACCGATTTTTCTGCTCAAATTGGTGGGTTGAGTGATCCAGAGGAAGAAATTCAGTTTAGTGAAAGGTTTTGGGATGATGACTCTTCGGTATTTGAGACAGAAGATTCGATGTTAGAACGTAGGACGAGGTTGATCGAAGATGTTTTAAAGGGCGTAACAGAAAAAGTAGATATTTCGAAATTACGTCTTGATGAACGTACAAGACAGGATTTAGACAATTGCGTGAATTTTATTTCCTTTAAAACCGAGAATGTCGTTCAGCATGATTTTATCAGATTTGTTTTCAACTTGTTCCTTGATTATGTCGCATCTAGCCCTAATTCTTACGATGAGCTTATGGAAAGTAGTAATGTTTTTAAACGTTTTTATGCAAACATGCTCCTTAGTCAGAATGATGCGAAAGCAAAAGAAATTTTTCTATCTGTTCTATCTGGAATGATCGTGAAAGAAGGAGAGCCGGCTAATGATCATGTGCAGGAGTTTAGTTATTCAATAATCAAAGAAATCATCGGCGCTGCAGATTCCAGGAAGAAAGAAGCCGGGCTCATAGTACATTTCTGGGCCTTATGGGAGGAACTGAGGACTTGGTTGATAAACAAAAAGATACTGAAACCGTTTCCGCTATTTATGTTGGATACGGGCTGGACAGATAATTCTTCGGACTGGGCACCGTTAGAGGGCAAAAAAGCAATGTATAAAGAATTTATTCTCAATTACGGTTTTAATATGATCAATAGTACTCTTAAATTGTTGTCAGGAGTTGGTTTTACTAAGTTTATGCCAGAAGCTGTTTCATGGATTGCCCACTTGTTAAAATCTGAAAATGCGCATCGTGCAGATAGTATTCTACTGGAAAAATTTGTTTACAGGGCATTTTTTAATTTCGGTAGTAATATTAAAACAAGTCAGAAAATAATGGGTGACTTTTTTGAAATACTAGATTTTCTAGTGGCGGATGGTTCGGCAAAGGGCTACATAATAAGAGAGGAACTAATAAAATTTAAACATTATCAGTCAATTTAATAAAGTTTCCTACCTAAATTACTATCTTATATTTGGAATGTTTTAACTCCTGCGAACTTGAAAGATCTACTATATTATCCAAATTTTGAATCTACAAACGAAAACTGGCTTAAATTTGCTCTACTATATATTGATAAGATCAATCCCATTGTGCCACCAAATGCCGATGGACAGTTTTCCCTACTTTACCAGAAATTGATCGGCGAAACCGATCTGATAAAGATGTACCGACCTGAAATAAACCAGGGATACTCTTCAACCATCGGGGCAATCGAAATAACAGAGAAGATTATTGCTAATCCAAGTCGTTATCAACTTATGCTTAGCCAGATTAATCCGGTTAGGACATGGAAGAGAAAGGAGAATCATGATTATCATCTTTTTGAAGCAAAATTTACTCCGGATTGGGAACATTTCTGTCTAAAGAACGGATTTGCAACAAAGGTTAATGAAGGGGTTTTACTTCCAGAAACCCTAGGTAGGGTATACATGACAATTTTGGCTAATACAATTGGTGATGCTACTGGAAAGCCTTTGATAACTGATAAGAATCAGGTAGATGCTCTTTCGCTTCATCTAAAGGCATTGGCGCCAAAAACGATACAAGAAATAGAAGTTGCTCAGTCAATAATCGGTCTGAAACTTCCAGCCAGTCTTTCGAAAGTTCCACTGGACCGGATAATAAAGTTGAGAAGTAGCTCTGATTTTAAAAAACATCTTGGTGCATTTCATACTGAGCAGCAAAATTTTTATCAAAATCTTGAACAGGGTACCTCTGATACTGCTTTCGTGAAAAAATACGAGAAGACTTACAATGATCATTTGGAGAGTATTCTCTCTATCAGCGCGGATACCGCAATCTATGGTTTTGGAGCAGGATTAGTGTTGCAGCAAGGTTACACCGAGACAGATTTCTATAAGGTCCTGGCCGGCGCGCTTGGGCTTATGATTAAATCTACTTTTACACTTAAAAAATCTTGGAAGAACACCGCATCTCAGAGACATTGTCGAAGATATTTACAGGATATATCATCACTAAATGATAAATAGAATACTTAATCCGAAATAACGGGATTTCCTAAAATTATAATTTTAAGTGTTTTTTTTCCAAAGCATGTTGGAATTCATTTAAGGTTTTTTTGAAGGGGTTCTTCGGATGGATTATGACAAGTTTATTAAATAGTTTGTATAAAACGCTAAATGAACTTAAATCTTCCGCGTTGGCATTTGAAGAACCATATATACTTTTCTGAAGAATTTCATATTGTTGTTTCGCCAGAAAATTGTCATAGTCCTCTTTTTGAACTTTATACGATTTGAGAGCACGTTCCAACGAAAATATACCTTTTTCGACAGTGCTTTGCACTACCATACACTGACGCTCCAGCTCATATGATAAATCATCGAACAACTCTTCCCCGATATGGGCTTCTTCCCTGTAATCAACGTCTTTTGGAAACATAATTCTTAAAGTTAGCTTTTTCATTTGGATTTGTCAAATCTATTTGCCCGTGCCAATCTGAACCTCTTAGGATGTCTTTCATACAGTCTAACCTTGCCCATTGCTCCATCGGAAATTTATTGCCTTTTGGTTCTTCTTGGTAATAGTGTGTATGTATATCAACCACATCTGAAAGATCGTCACCTTTTAGTTTATCTTTGGCCACTTCAAGAATAAGATTAACTTCCTCATAGTTAGTAGCCTTAAATCCCGCCTTTGCCCATACATATCCGCCGTCTTCTAAACCCGCATGAACCTTTATCCTTTTAACGTCCATATTTTCATATTGTTTTAGACAACTTTCAAGTACGGTTTTTCCAATACCTTTTTGACGTGCAGATGGTGGGATGTAAAAGTAATCATGGGAAACAATTAACTCTGGATCATATGAAAAAGTTCTCCTTAGTTTTAATGTCTTTCCATTCCCCGGCGGCCCTATATATTGAAATGTAATGTCCAAGATTGGCGGGGGATCTTGCAGAGTAATAATCTTATCGGCACGAGATGACGTGATAGGTGCAAGAACAGAATTAAGTTCCTTAAGTAATTGGTAAACGTTTATGCCTGGAAACGACCTATTGATAAAATCAACCGAGCTTAATTTGGTTAGATTGTCCAGATTGAATCCAAGAGAAGCATTGGAAAGAATAAGCTCTTCATGAGTAACTTTGTGCATATGGAGGTTAATGTTTTCAAATATAGCAATAGTGAGAGAGAATTTTATCCAGTTAAAAACATATAAACATTTTAAAAGACTAACTAGTGTAATATATATATCCTCATTAAACTTCAGAAAAGAGATAGCAATAGATTTATATTAGCCCGAATCCTTGAAACTTGATATGACAGATTTTAAAGTGTATTCTAGCTATAAAAAGATAACTTTTCATTTAAATATTTTATTAATTTCTATTAGATTTATAATAAAGTTATTTTATATATAGCGTCATATGACAACTACTGAAACTATGCTTGAATTACATGGACCGCTTATTTCAGCAGAATTAGCAAGACTACTTTCTGTAACGACAGGAAAATCAATAAATACTTGTAGTCAACAAGTAGCTCGTGATAAGAAAATATGTCGGATTACTGGTTTTTTCCAAAGCGGACAATCAATAATATTTCTTCCTAAACATGTCGAAGAGGGAAAGCTATACGATATAATCTGGAGCGAGATAAAGAAATTTGGACACAAGTACTGGTTTACGGTTAACGCTGTGGCATTTCACGGTGGCACTATATCTAGAGATTTTTTGGAAACCTATTCTAGCTATCCAATTCTTCCACTTAAATCGCATATCCCATTCCAGGATGTGATGATGACATTTGCCAAGCAGGAAATACTCGTCTTTAATGATGATGAATATTCTTTTTCCCCAAAAATGAGGTTCAATGGGAACAACAAGCTGCTCGGTAGAACACTTGAGCTTATCAAACTCACAGTTCTTGATAATTTCAAATCCCAGGCTAGGAATATGGGTTTAATCTCTTATGACACTGGAGAAATTTTTGGTGAGTATGGTAAATTCAGGTGGGGACTGAAAGCCGTTTGCCCTGTTGCTGGCTTGCGCACGGGAAGTCAATTTGGGTTTCTTCTGGCTGATATAGTTATTGGACGTCCTACTTTTAAAGAAGATATTGAGTTTTTCGTCACGAAACTTAAATACATACAGTCATTTAAAAACGCGTCAAGAATCCTACCATACTTGATCGTCGACAACCTAGATAAGCAGGCATTAAAAACCTTAAAAGAAAATGGTGTTGTCATAGGTTTTATAAATGAGCTTTTCGGTGGAAAGTATGCAAAAGTACTTAACGATCTAATTACCATACTAAGCAATGCTGCCGCGAGTCTTGTTGCCAATCCAGATAAATACCTTGAACTCATCGTGGAACTAAAAAAATATAACAAGGGATTATTGAATAATATCAAAGGAGCATTGTTTGAATACGTAGTCGGTCACTATCATATTTTCAAAGGAAGTTCAATTGACATAGGATGGGAGATTTTTGAAAATAATGCTTCTCATGAAATGGATATTAGAGCGACATATGGCGATAGAGTTGTGATAGCAGAGTGTAAAGGAAGACTTTCTCCCGTTGATCTTGAATTTGTCGAAAAATGGCTAACAAAAAAAATACCGGCGTTTAAAAAATGGTTTCAGAAACAAGAGTTATATAAATTTAAGAAACTGGAGTTTGAATTATGGTCTTTTGCAGGATTTACCTCTGATGCACAACTAAGATTGAATAAGTACATTCAGGAAGTAAAAGTAAAAAATCTCACTGTACTAGGCCCGGATGAGATTAAAGCTGCAACTAAAACGATGAACAATAAAAAACTTCAGGATAACCTTGATAATTTTTTTCTAAAAGGCAAGGTTTAGTCACCTTAAAGCTTAAGGAATATGGTACTTAACTAACTAATCTAGAAGCAACATTCTGGAGATGATGTAGGGTGTGTATATGGTTTAAGCCACTCAATCTTTAAACTTAGAGATCAAGTGGCTTTTTTGTGTTTGATCGGTGATTTTGTTTCGATGTCCAATTAGATTTATATCTGATTAAAGACCAATTTAAATTGTTTTACAAAAGATTTATGATTAAATTTAATTTAAAAATATATGTCTGATAATGAGGTTGTTATGTATTGGTTTCGATGGTACCGGAAACCATAATTCTATCCATTGAACTACGGGAGCATAAGGCTGCAAATATAGAAAATTCAAAATCATTTCATTAAAAAAACAAGCCTATTTTTAATCTGTAAGTTTATATC
>Ga0157370_10000249_pt1 | contig 68463 bp, 79 predicted proteins | sample C35metaG_FD_113463 | JGI IMG/M metagenome (GOLD analysis project Ga0157370, IMG submission 113463) | Corn rhizosphere microbial communities from Kellogg Biological Station, Michigan, USA - C3-5 metaG | ecosystem: Host-associated > Plants > Roots > Rhizosphere > Soil | place: USA: Michigan...
ACCTGTCGCGCAGCGCGGCTTCGCTGGCGCCGGTCTGCTTCACCGGGTACCAGGGCGCTAGGGTGATGATGGCCTGCACGTCGTCGCCGCGGGTGAGGTTCAGCTTCTCGGCGAGCGCCGGGGCGCACTGGGCGAGTAGGTCGTCCCAGGAGCCGTACGGGCCCGCCGCCATCAGCTTCGCGGCCACCTTGGGTCCGATGCCCTTCAGGTTCTCGTAGCCGCCGATCAGGATGTCTTCGCAGGAGGAAAAGTTGGCCTGGGAGACTACCGGGTTGAACAGTTGCACCTGCCCTCCGCGGACCGTGAACTCCTTGATGAGCCGCTTGACGGTGAGGTCGTCGTTGTCTAGCTGTAGGTAGGCCTCGTAGAACGCGGCTGGGTAGTGAGCCTTCAGCCACAGCATCCAGTAACCCACCACGCCGTAGGTCACCGCGTGGCTCTTGTTGAAGGCGTAGCCGCCGTGCGTCTGGATTGACTGCCACCAGAACTGGGCCTCGTCGGGGTGCACGCCTTGCTTGGCACATCCGCCCAGGAACTTAGCGCTCCACTCCGCTCGCCACGCTTCGCCGGTGTTAGGGTTGAGGCCGAGCTTGTCTGCCGCGCCCTTCCTCAGCTTGTGCACCTCCGGCCAGCTGAAGCCTGCCAGCTCTCGGGCGAGTCGCATGACCTGCTCCTGGTAGAGCAAGATGCCGTACGTCTCTTCGACGACATCCGCCGCGATAGGGTGCATCGACTTCAGGTAGGTGGCGAAGGCTTCAGGGTTATACTTGTGCTTGACATAGGTATCTACCCAGTCGCCGGGCCCCGGTCGGCAGAGCGCAGACGCAGCCACCAGATCGTCAAACGTGTCAAGTCCTATCACGCGCCCGACCCTGAAGGCCGCTGCACCATCCAACTGAAACACGCCTGCCAACATGCCCGACTGGGCCACCCTCAGCGCCTCCCTGTCGTCTAGCGGCAGGGCGTAGAGGTCGTCCATCGAGATGTCGGCCTTGCGGCAAGCGGTCGCTACAATGTCCAGCCCGTTAACGGCGAGGAAGTCCATCTTCAGGAAGCCGAGGTCAGCCGCGCCCCGCTTGTCAACCGCGGCGACCGGCTTCTTGTCCTGCGAGAGCACCACGCCGATGGTCTTGTCCAGCGGCTGGGACGAGATCAGCACGCCCGCCGCGTGGATAGAGGACTGTCGCACCTGGCCGATGAGCTTATCCATGATGCGGAACTGGGGGAAACGGTTGAGCACGGCCAAGGCCTGGGGGTCGGTGATCTCGGCCAACTGCTTGTCTACATCGTCGTCGTGTGAGTCTAGTGCGGCCGAGAGCGGGCCGAAGGCAGCGCGCGGGATGCCGTAAGCGAAGGCGATGTCCTGCAGCGCCTGCTTGGCTTTCAGCTGCGAGAGCGCGGCGACCTGGGAGCAGTTGGCTCGGCCGTACCTCGTGAAGATATACTCGATGGCAGCGTCTCGCCACCCGCGCTCGAAGTCAATGTCGACGTCGGGCGGGTCTGGCCTGTTCTCGTCGTAGAACCGTTCAAACGACAAGCCATGCTTGATGGGGTCGATCTCGCTGGCGCCGATGAGCCACAGCATCAGCGACCCGCCGGCTGAGCCTCGCAGCATCACCAGCGAACCCTGCTCCTTGATCCACCTTACCACGTCGTTGATGGCCAGGATGTAGTCACAGAACCCCTTCTGCTCCATCACGCTGACCTCGTGATACGCCCGCTCGGTGTAGATGTTGAGCAGTGTCTCGTCGAAGTCACGCGTCTTCAGGCCCTCGTAAACGAGGTACTTGAGGTACCGCTCAGGCGTGAGGCCCGGCGGCGTCCCTGGGAAGACTACGGTCTGTGCCCGCGGGATCTCGACGTTACACGCGTCGGCGATAACCTGGGTAGAGTCTAACGCCCGGGCGAGCTGCGCCTGGTTCAGGTTGGGGATGACCTCGAGCGCTCGCTGCGCTAGCTCGCTCTGCGTGCAGTAGTACTGGTAGCTGGGCAGCTTGAGCTCGCGAGCCGGGTCATCCAAACGCTTCCCCAGCCCCACCGTGAGCAGTAGGTCCTCTGCAGCGTGGTCATCTGGCTTCGGAAAGTGAGCGTCTGCAGTAAAGACCACCGGTAGCTTCAGCTCACACGCTACCTGCCAGAGGATGGGCGACGTGAGGTGAGAGATGGGCAGGCCAGGCTCAGGCACGATCTCGACGATGTAGTTCTCGATGTGCTGTCGCACGTCCTGCATGAACGCGAAGGCGGCCTCGGGACCCTTGCCCTCTATCAACCGCGCCGGATAGCCACCGGGGCAACCCGAGAGGACAATGAGTCCCTGTTGCCAGCGGAAGAGGGTTGTCCAGTCGATCCGAGGCTTGTAGTAAAACCCCTCCTCCCAGGATAACCGCGACAGCTTCAGCAGGTGCTCGTACCCCTGTTGAGTCTGGGCGAGGATGGTCACATGTGGGAAGGCGCTGGCTCCGATGGTCTCCTGCGTGCGCGTGCGCGCGGTCATGTCGTCTACGATGTAGAACTCGCAGCCGAAGATGGGCTTGATGTGCGCCTCTCGGCACGCTTTCTGGAAGGGCACGTGAGCGAAGACATTGCCGTGGTCGGTAACCGCGCAGGCCGTGTGACCGATGCTGGTCAAGCGCTCGACGATCTGGGTGGGCGTACCGTAGCCGTCAAGAAACGAAAAGGTAGAATGTGCGTGTAGGTGTGTGAAACTCACTCGGGCCTCCAGGTGGACAGCCACCATCGACGGAAGAGGTGAAAGGCAACAACCTCCAACAGGAGTAGCGGGCAGATAGTCTTACTCATCGTCGTCTTCTGGCTCCTGTACCTTCTTCGGCAGAGACTTAGGCACCCAAGCGCCGACCTTGCCGCCGGCTCGCCGTCGACCCGTTACGGTCAGGTTCATCTCCTGGATGACCTGATAGAGGTGTGCTGCTCGCTTTTGCTCGCGAGCGATAGAGATGTTGGACCGCTGACGCCACGCGATGCAAGCTGGCGTGTCGTTCTGCACGAAGTCTCGCAGCGAGATCTCGTACCTGCCGCAGGTGCCGTTCTTAAGCGAGACCTCCTGCATGCCTTGCCGCTCGAGGTACTTGCAGAAGCCGCAGATGTGGGGTACCACCTTACCCTCGTACATCTGCTTGCGTCGCCGCTCCTCGGCCTTGTTGTTGCGATTGAGCGGTGGGGCGGTGGCTGGGTCAAAGTTGTCAGCGAGGCAGAACACGCCGCGGCCGCACCTGCGGAAGGGAGAGTTGTCGCCGTTCTTCTTGATGTGGTTGTAGATGTAGTTGTACGTAGCGTCCTGGATGCGGCGGTCTAAGCTTGACACCACCTCCATCTGGTAAAGGTAGTCAAAGATGGTGAGAAAGTGGGTAGGCCCGTGCTCGGCCAGGTAACGCTGCACCACCACCAGCACGTCTTCGGTGACCTCGGTCCGCTCTCGGGGCGGATAGACCCGCTTCTTAGGCTCGGGAGCGGCCATCGTGCCCCTCGCTTCCTATGATGAGGCTCTCGAGTTCAGTGAAGACGCAGCCGATGTGTAGCTGTGAGAAGTCTAAGAACAGGGCTAGCCCGTTGATGATGGGCGCAGCCTCTACCTGTAGCGAAGGCGGTAGTTCGGTGTAGAGCGCTTGTAGTTGCTGTGACTCTTGCCGTAGCTTAGCGATGACGCCCGGTGACGGGCAACTGACGCCCCCGTCAACACAGGCTTGCACTAACTCTTGTACCTTATCCATGTTCATGCTTCACTCTCCTAACTGTCCGCCTTAGCTGGACGCGACACCGCTGATGTACTTCTTCAAGAAGGCCACGAAGGCCGGGGTCAGCTCGTAAGACTCTCGACGCCCGTGCTCCCGCAGCCGCAGACATCGGTTGGCGTATAGCAACTGTATCACCGCCCGGTTCAAGGTACCTGCACCCGGCACCAGGGTACCGAAGGTCCTCTCAGTAAACTCATCTAGCCTCAGCAACTCTGAGGCCAACAACACACCGTGAGGCTTCACGGTCTCGTCGAAGACCACGCGCACCTCAGCCTCGTCGCGCAGGGTCCGCTCTGCTCGGATCTTCTCCGAGTAGAGGTCATACGCTAAGGTCGGCTTATTGTACCACGAGGCGAACAGTTGACCGGCGGTCTCGACATGCTCTGGCTTAACCAACAGCAGTTGTCCGCTGGGGTCGCACGAGAACAGCTGCGCCGCTACCGAGACCGCGACCTTAGAGACCCGCATGCGTTGGTCAGCGGGCTCGACAAACGGGATGGTCGAGTCATACTTGGTATACATCTGGCGCGTGAGCTCTATAACCGCTGCCTCGGCCTCAGGCGAGAAGATGATCTGCTCGGGCTTTCGCGAGTAGGTCCAGGCCAGGAGCGCTCGGCTAGCGTCAGCCGAGTAGGTGGGCGGGCTGGGGTAGACTATCTGGTTAATGACCTCGTTGCTCACGTCACCCTGACTGACGGCCAAGGCAAAGTCAAACCGCGCGATGTCCTCTGGCTGCGGGATCAGTCGGCTGAGCGCTTCGATGCCGGTTATGCCCAATTCTGACAGAAGTTTCCCCATGCCGGGGTTACAGAGCCAGATAGATCTAACTCGAGCTCGAAAGCTAGCACTAGCAGCTTTGGTGATGCGGACGACTCCTTCGCTACGCGTGCTTGATAGCGCGTCGATGAGACTTGCACGGTGACTTCGTCCCCCTTGGAACTCGTCCAAGCAGACGATCCCTCCATCCTGTTGAGGATAGAGGCCAGCAAGGACGTATCTCTCTCCAGTGTTCGGGGAGCTAACCACTGATCCGAGGATGCCTGCGACAGTCTGGAGTTTGCAATCCACCAGAAGTCCAAGACTGTAAAATCCAGCCATCCGTCGGAAAGTGGCGGACTTTCCGCAACGAGTGTCCCCCAGGACAACGGCTTCAATCCAACCGCGAAGTACATCAGATCCACCAAAGCGATAGGAGAGTACGGAATGCCACACGGTACGATAAGCAAGGTGTAGGTCCTCCCTGTCGCGGATCATCGTGACCGACGCCGCGAGGTCTCGGGCCACCGCACGGAGCTTAGCCATGCACGTCTCGTCCGATTGTGGCTGGAAGATCTCGAGCATCTCTTGCACTGGCGGGGTGATCTCAAAGTTGTCAAACGTGGTGGCGCTGGGCGTGAAACGGTCGATGAGAAAGATGGCCGCCTGTGTCTTGGGCTCGGGGTAAACGAAGCCCTCGAGCACGTAGTCACGGTTCTCCTCCAGGTGGCTAGGCCCATTGAGCATGATGAGCGCCTCGCGGCGCTGGCGTTCGTTGTCTTGCGTGCCGTCGCCGATCTCTGCGGCAGACGCGTTGAGGATAACGGGCTCGATGTTCACAGCCCGCTCTGTCTCTGCCGTGACGTCTGGGCACATCGTAGGGATGCCGTGCCGAGCTTTGTAGACGTCGAGCTGCTCCTTCTGCGTGCTGCGGATGAGCTTCAGCGTGTCACCCGCTCGGGGGTCGTGGTTGAACCGCGCGTTCCCGTGAAACTCGGTCCGCATCGGACAGCGAGGACAATAGGGGTGACCCCCAGCTGGGCAGGTCAGCACGATGGTGGTCGGCAGGATGAATCGCTTCTCCGACCGCGCGGTGAGCCGAGCTGCGAAGGCCAGGCGCCTGCGGAGGTTGTCCGATGAGAGTGCGGTAGAGAATGACTGCGTGTCTGCTGGCTGGTCGAAGACGTCGTGCGGGGTCTCTACCTGCGCAGCTGTCTGCAGTAGCTCGCTGAACATGCGCTGCTGCTGCTCCAGCGTCACGCCCTCGTTCCGTAGGTAGAGTAGGTAGTCGCTGATGTCAGCGTTCCTGGGGCGGTTGGGCCACTGCGGAAGCGTGACTATCCTAACTTCGGTGGCCGACGGCCGCAGGATGCGGATGGCTTCGCCGACTGCCTCCTGGCCCTTGGTGTCGATGTCGAAGAGGACGTAGATGATCTTGCCGCGGTGCCACAAACCTTCAGGTACCGGCATCGACGCGCCCATCATGCCGCTGATGCCGGTGACGCCGATAGACCGCAGCGAGATAGCGTCGGCCTCACCCTCTACCAGCACCAACACCGGCTCTTCATAAGCAGACACCGGCCACAAGAAGTTACTGGTAAGGTGCGGCAACAGCCACAGTATCTTGGGTTGCCCACCCGGGCGATACATCCTGCAGTTAACGATGTGGCGGTGTCGATCGTAGACTGGGATGACGAACCGGTCGGTCTCTGCATCGTAGCCGATGTTGAGGTGATAGAGTTGCGCCGGGTCCCATGGCTTGTACTGCTGTAGGTGGTACTGCAGCGACTGGTTCTGCCAGAGAGTGTCTCGACACGCAGCGACCCAGCCCAGGTCGATGGCCTGCACCAGGCCCAGCTCTTGCATCAGCTGGCGTTCAGCAGCGCCGTAATCGGGGATAGCTAGACCGCGGTCGTCGAACTCGGTCGCGTCCATCAGCGCTCGGAACATGACATAGTCGCCGCCACGGTCCGAGTTGAAGCAGTGCCACACGCCCTCGATGATGTTTACCGAGAAGGAGGGCCGCGTGTCAATTACATCCGGGAAGGGCGACCTCGCCGCCCGCTCTCCACGTGCACTAGGGCGAGAGAGACCCTGTACGTGTTGTTCATAAAGCTGTTCCCACCCAATCCGCTCTAAAGCCTGCCTTAGTTCTCGGTTCATGTCTGCCTTCAGGCGAGGGGTGGAGGCAGCTCCCGCCTACCTCCACCGGATGGTTGTAACGCCTGGAGCAGTTTACGTCCAGTTAGGCTGGGGCGTGCCCTCGCTGGCAGCGGCCGAGAGACCTGGGGTCTCGTAACCCTCTGCGTAGCCGCCGTTCACTTTGTTCTGGATGGCGCCGTTGTAGAGGTCGTGCTTGATGCGGAACCGCACGACGTAGTCCTTGAAGTCCTGAGGACCCTGGCCGATGAACTTAGCGCCGTCGGGATCAAGGAGATCACACGCTTTGGCGAGGCTCTTGAACTTCCACATCGAAGCCTCGGTCAGCACCACGCGGTCCCAGAGCTTGGTGCCGGCGAACTCGGTGGGAAAGGTCACCTTCAGCGTGAGCTTCAGCATTGGGTTGCCGTTCTGCGAGCGCTCGGGGTCGACCGCCTGGATCTCGGCTTCGTAGTCGAGCTCCTCGGGCAAGACGCGGTACTGACCAGCCACCACGCCCGAGAGGTCGATCTGGCTAAGGTCAATGCCGAGTCCAACGCCACCTCCGGCCGCGGCTCCGCCCATCATCGCGCCCATCTGCTGGTCAAGCTCTGTAGGCGCCTCGCCAGGTGCCTGAGGAGTTTGTGCCTGAGCGGCCCCGGCGAAAGGATCAGCTGGGGGTGTAGGTTGAGCGATCGGCTGAGGCTGAGCCTGAGGAGCAGGCTGAGGCTGTGCTGTGACGCCCGGAAGGGGCGGCATCGCGGCCGGTTGTACCGGTGCAGGCCTCGGCGCTGGCGCAGGAGCGGCAGCAGCGAGCGGTGTCTGCACGACTGGCGCAGCGAGTGAGACCGGCGCTGGGATCGGCTGCGGTGCAGGGATCGGCGCTGGCGTGGGTACCGCAACTGGAGCAGCGGGCTGCGGTGGAACCGCAACTGGTGCCGCTGGCTGAGCTGGCGGTTGTGACGGGGGTCCTGCCTTGGGCATGACTTCCTCCTTCACCCAGTGGTCTGGGTGGGAACGAGCGCCGTAGTCATCGACTGGTTGATCTTGTCGAAGATGGCGTCTATGTTGGGTAACTCGTACCGCTCTAAGCAGCTGAACCGATCCTTAGCGTGTGACCACTGATCCCGCTGGGTCAAAAGCCATCGGTCGATCTGCTGCACGTTTGTACCGTCCGCTTGTTTAACTAGCCGCTCGAACAGTACAAATCTGAAGACAGAGGAGAAAGCGCGGCCGTACTCCTCTTTGTAAGCTCCCTTGAAGGCGGGCATGTACATTGTCCTGCCGTAGTACGCGTCTTCCTTTTGCATCTCGTGACACAGGAAGATGACGTGCTGAGGGAGTTGCTTGAGGTTGCGGGTCACTGCGTCCATGAGGTTCAGGACGATGCCCCACTCCCGCTGAGAGGCGACCTGCACCTTAGCGAGGTCACAGACCTGCTGGAGCAAGGTTCGCTGAAACTCGGTAGCGGTATCCAGCACCACCAAATCGTACTTCGACTTGTTGCTTATCAGGTACTGGTAACCGCTGATGAACTCTGCCTGGCTCGGTGTGGGCCAGACAGTGACCAGGTCATCGCGTAACCCGTGACGGAGGATGTGGCGGCGAGCGCTGACCATGCCGATGTCAGCGTCGAAGATGAAGGTCCTCATCCGCTGGGACGTAGCCGCAAAGATCGTCTTACCGACCCCAGTGGGCCCGTAGACCAGGGCCATGACCTTGGGGTCGACGATCGCAGAGAGTGAGATAGCTGGCATCAACTGGCCTCCACCGTGTTGAAGAAGGTAACGATGTGGGCCAGCATCTCTGCGCGGGATTCCGCGTTGTCATTACCGCGGTCTTGGTAAGCGAATGTCTTACCTGTGCCCATCTCGGTTACTAGGTACCCGTTAACTGTCCGACTGATGCGCACCGTGTTGCGATTACGCTCACGCTGCAACCTCGAAGTTTGAGAAGGGGTATACCCCTGTGTGGTCGTGTCTGGCATTGAGCACGCCTTTCTGATAGAAGATGCCTGGAAACTACAGGAACCGCCGGGGATGATGCAGATGAGGTGATACTATTGTATCACAATGTATTCATCCTGTCAAGGCCCAGAAACGGTGTGAGGAGCTAACCTTTCAGCAAGCGATTCCTTTCTATCGAGCGCGGCATAGACCTGTTCGTCGATGGTCCCAGCTGCTACCAGCTGGATATACCTCACCGCGCCCTCACGACCCTGCCGGTGAGATCTATCCTCCGACTGGGTATGTTCTATGTATGACCAGGTGGGCGAGTGATAGATGTGGTAGTCGGCCGCCTGGAGGTTTTGTCCAAACGCCATCTTCTGATACTGACACACCATCACCTGCACCCCACCCAACTCGCGCGCGTTAAAGGAGGCTTTCGCCACCTCTAAGTCTGCGGTGGTAGTCCCACCGTGTGCCGCGAAAGCGGTACCACTACTCCCCAGGACCTCGGTTAGCGCGGCCTGGATGCGGTCGATCTCGGGACGAAACCTACACCAGATGAGTACCCGAGTCTGAGGGTATTCGAGCAGGTTATCCTTGGCCCAGTTGATGAGCCAGTTTACCTTCGGGTCTGGGAGTGGCTCAAGCGTGTTGCACACTGCCTCCTCGCCCAGGCCGAAGGTCGAGTGCAGCATCGGCCGATGTCCCCCGGCTATCTGCTGCAAGCGTAACTTCACCACTCGCTCGTCGTTGAGCGACATCGGGTTGCCGAGGGCAAACTCACCGTTGACCGCAACGTCGTTGTACAAGGCTCTGGTGCTCTCGGGCAGTTGCAGCGAGATCCTTTGGTATTGCTTGGGCGGCAGTTGTAAGCAAGTCTCCTTAGTAGCGCGGTACCAGACACGCTCCAGCTCTCGCATGAGCCCGATGGGGTCAAGGCACCCGACCGGCTTCTGCACCTCTCGAAAATGACCTGACCGGGTCGGCACCGACACGTTAATCATGCGGGCGTAGCGCTGCATGAACTCCCAGTAGGGCATCGCTAGCTCGGGCCGCAGCAGCTTGAGCTGGCTCCAGAGGTCTCCGACGTCATTGCCGATGGGTGTGCCAGACATGAGGAGCACGTGCGCGGCGTTAGGCGTGAGGGCCAGCGCGGCCTTGGTAACCTGGGCAGAGCGAGCCTTCAAGCGGTGGCTTTCGTCGAAGATGAAGCAGTCTGGGCGGAAGGCGTTGACGGCTGAGGCCAGGCTGTAGAGCACGTCGTAGTTCAGGATGGCTGCGGTGTGAGTGGTCTTGCTCAGGTTCCTCAGCTGAGCGTCACGTGACTGGATAGACGCGCTGTCGAGCGGGATGGGCTGCAGCAAGCCGCTGGCCGGTTCAAAGACCTTATCGTGCTCTAAGACCCACTCAGGCACAACCGACTTGGGCGCCACGATCAGTACCCGCTGACAGCGCCAGAGGTGAGCGAGCACCCACCCTGCGGCGGTCTTGCCGGTGCCCATCTGGGAGGCGTTGAAGGCGGCTCGCTGCTTACTGACCAGGGCCATGAACTCCAGTTGGTGCGGCAGGAGCGCGCGGCGCAGCGGTAGTTCACGCGCGATCCGCGCCTCTACCTCACGCGTATCCACGGCCATCACCGCGCGGCGAGCCTGTCGGTACGCGTCGCTGACGTTCTCCGGGATCGACAGTGCCTCGAGCGACAGGACATTCAGCCGGGTGAGGGGCATGGACACGAAGGGCGGGTGTCCCACCCACCGTTGGGCCCGCTCCATCCGCTCGAGCGCCTGTAGCTGCGGCTCACTGCCGCGCACGCACACCAGCCGAGTGTCTGGGTCATAGGTTAACTGGTAAGGCTGCAGCATTGTTACCTCAAGAATTCAGCGGGTGAAAGGTTAGCGATGTCTGCGTCGCTGTCGCCGCTGCCGTCAGCGGGTAGACCGTCAAGTCCTACCTCCTTTGCCTCGGCGTCAGCGTCGGGGTTGTAGTGGTTGACGTTGTACGCCTTAGCCGCGGCGCCGGTATAAGTGTCGAAGAGAAAGGGCTTGCCGGTAGCGTCCATGCACCACTGACCGCCGACCCACACGCCGTATGTCTTGTCTTCCATCAAGCACCTCCTCTACTTTGCTTCTTCCAAATCTCGGGTTCAACCATAGCCCTAACGCCACCTGGCCTCGTCCTGTTGTCGTAGTCAAGGTCGACTACAACCGACCCGCAGTTTCTACACCACCTGACCACCGCTTCTCCATACGAGAGGCGACTGGCGTGTATCGCCACGAGGTAGTGTTCGCCGTTATTACACTTAAGCATCTTGACCGTCCTCACGCCACGCACTCACGAGCAGCTGAGCGGCTTCACACGGTTTGCCCTGCGCCTTCATGCCCGGCTTAACTTCGAGGAGAGCCCGAATACCGGGACGCACGTACCCGCACACCCAGCCCTCCCGAGAGTTGGTCAGAAACCTACACGTGTCTGCGCCCTGCAGCAGCCGACACCGAGACTTTACGATCTCGTTATTGAGCTGAAGTACTTCCTCCATCGCCCACCTCCTTTGGTTCACGGTCTATCGGTAGTACCCAATTGTGAGGAGACAGCTGCTTGAACCCACACGCAACGCACCAGGGCTCAGACAGCTCGTTAACAAAGCCGGTGACCACCTCAGAGGTGGTAGTGTACGCCCCTACTAAAAACTCCAGCAGGCGAGTAGCGACCTTCATGCGGCGGAACTCTTCGTGCACGTAGATGTTAAGGATGGCCACCCTGTCCGCGACCTCGTGTCGGTACCACATGACGCCGATGGGCATGGGAAAGTCTGGGTGGATATACTCTACGGTACAGGTCCCGGGGATGCTGGTATCATTGTGCGTTATGCGCGGTCTATTATCGCGTAATCGTTGCCGAGCATAGTCAAACTCTGGGTCCATGATGTGTACCTTACAGGAAGATCTTTGAGCCTACCTCAAAGCTTTTTTGGTTGAACTTGTTCTTTACCGCCGTGCCGAGGTCGATGCCTGCCCTGGCCGCGAGTAAGTCGGCGTAGAGCACCAGGTCGGCGAGCTCCTCGGCCAAGCTGCTCAGCAGCTCTTCTCGGTCATCCTCACCGGGCTTGATGACTCCGGGCGCCTGTCCCTGGGGGTCCTCTAAGCGGCGCAGCTTCTTCACGAAGTTAAGCGCCTCGCCGCACTCGCCGCCCATCGCGGTAGCCCAGTCAGTCAAGGTCCAGCGCTCGAGCTTGTGGAACGTCTGCTCGCAGCGGCCTACGTTGGCCTGACGTAACTTGCCGAAGTTGATAGAGTCCTCTTCGTCTGCTTCCCAGTACACCTGACCCCAGCTTGAGAGTTTATACGGCATGACCCACTTCCTCTCTATGTCAGTCCACATGTTGATAAGACACCAGCCACGCCACGTCCCGACGGACCGTAGCGAGTAGGAACGCTCGAGCGTTAGACCTGAGCGTTAACACGCCGAACTGACCCTGGTCTAGCTGCTTGACGGTGGCCGGTGCGGCGTTGAGCCACAGCCGGTAGGTCCAGGTAGGGTGGTTATACAGGAAGGTCACGAGCTTCATCCACTGCATGTATTCGAGCAGGTGGCACGACCAGGGAAACACCAGCGACAGGTAGTGTCCTGGCTGCTGGGTGTCTTCGCACTGATAGTCTTGGTGAGCCCACTGGTCGTCGGTGCCGTTGATGACCTCGTGCACGTAGCGGTCGGCAGCGGGAGCGAAGGGAGGCAAGACACGAGGCCTCACAAAGTCCTCGGTCTCGCCTACCATGTACCAGCCTCGCTGTAGGCCCACCGCGATGTCATCCCACGCCACCCGCTGGGCCAACCTGCCCAGGCTGTGACTGTCGAGGTTGGCGAGGTTCATCGTGCGGCGGGACGCTGTAGCTTGTCGCTGATGGCCTCGCGCACGAAGTCGGCGTACTTCAAGTTACGCCGCTTACACTCCGACTCTACCGCCACCTTCAAGGTCTCGGTAACCCTGACTGGGGGCAATAGTCCTCGCTTTCGCGGGTGGACGATGGGTGTAGAGCTGAGCCGGATGGGCGTGCCTATATCTACCTGACTGGTTCTTACGCTGATACCTGGCATGTTTGCCACCTTTCATGGTTGAAGCTTTGGCCAGAACAGCGGCTCGTTAGTGACGCTGGCCCAGTCAAACTGTTGATAGTGCGGTTGACGCAGCTGCAGCAGGAGGTTGCGGTGCGAGACGTGCACCTTGGTATACAACCAAGGAGGAGCCGCTAAGTTCAGCGAGAAGATCCGCGGCGACAGCAGCTTACACACCTCGAGCAGTGGTCGCTCGTTACCCAACCGCTGGTAAGCGGCTGAAGCGCACTTGAAGAGCGACCACTCGTAACCTTGCCACATGTAGGTCAGGGGGTCGGCCGGAGCCTTCCCCTGACACAAGGCCTTCAGCAACTTTACACTGTGCTCGGCGTGCTCTAAGAGGTCCTCTGGAGCGAGGCACGCCGCAGTACTGGTATAGTCGGCATAAGGTAGGTATATCAAACTCTACTCCATTGCTACCTGACTGGTCGGTTAGGGTCATGGTTAGCCAGGGCGAACAGCGTTCGCTGCTCCTCGGGCGTAGCGTTCCTTAATTTGGCCAGCGTATCTGCGCAGACGTCGATCCGCTGGGAGATGGGTGTACTGAGTCCCTTATACTGGATGAACACCGTGCAGTTAACCGCGCGGTGGGGGTCCTGGGGGCAATGTCCGCCCCGCGGCACGAGCAGGTGCAACACATCCCGGTCAAGCCGCGAGATGATGGTAGCCAGTAGGTAGCGCGGTAGGCCGAGTCCCTTGGCCTGGCGCCGGATATACTCCAGCTGCTCTACCGTCACCACCTTCGGTGGCTGCACCGCACTAGGGTCAGTGAGCCAAGAGGCCATCCTCGCCATGCTACTTCACCTCCGCAGAGCACTTGCTGCAGTCAAGCAGGTGTTCAGCCGCCCGCTTCCGCATCTCGACGATGCGATCTGGTACGTCAAAGAAGATCAGCGCAAGCGTGCCCATCACCAGGCGGCCGTCAGCCGGGTTGAAGATCAGCAGTGGTTCACGGTGACCTTCCTTCATGAGGGAGGCCACCGTCTGGCCTACGCGGATAGCGAGACCATGCTTACCATCGGCTATAAGCCGATAGACAATGTAGGACCAGTCACGCTCGCTGTGTAGCAAGGCGAGGCGAGATTCGTAAGGTTGGCGGTCGTCAGGCATTGTGCATCTCCATGTAGATCTGCTCAGTAAGATCTCCTGCCTGCACCTCGAGGTTAAGCTTGCTCTGGATGAGCTCAAGGCGTTCAGCGCGGCACCTGACGATCCGGGCCTTCTCGGCCAGGTCTTCTGCCTGCCTATGCAGCTCAGCACGTCGAGCGATGAGGGCTCTGGCCTTCTCGGTTAACGTTGTTGGCATGGTCTGTCTTTCTGTAGACTGGGGCCTATTCCCCATAGCGTGACTTGCGCCACGCTCGCACGAGTTGAACGCCGTCCACTACTGCCTACTACTGCCTACTACTGCCTACTACTGCCTACTACTGCCTACTACTGCCTACTACTGCCTACTACTGCCTACTACTGTTTACCGCCTGTACTCACCGTAGAGCTTCAGCCACTCGGCCAGACCGGCCATCAGGCCCATCGCGATGTCCTGGTCGATGACCCAGAGCTTCTCACCACCCGCTCCCAGCAGCCACCACTGCTCTACCGTGTCCGGCTCGTTCATCAGGTTGATTGAGAGGTCAGTGCCCGGCACCAACACCTCAGCGATACAGTGGTCATAGCGGTGGGGGTCGGCCACCTGCCCCGGCTTGGTAGTCGCTTGCATCAGCATAAATAAGGCCTGCTCTAGCGCTGGGTTAAGTTGCCGCTTGGCCTTGCGGTCGTGCTGCGCCTCGGTGCTAAAGGCCATCTGCATCGCGTTATTCGCTCGAGCGTTGATGGCAGCGGTGACATCGCTGTGGTCGTCGAGCTGCTCGAACTCATAGTCCATGGCGAAGATCAGGCAGGTGTCAGGCTTATAGTCCTCTTGCCTGACGTCCCTGGCTTTTTGCTCAGAATCTAGAACCCGTAACACCTCGCCGTTCCTGTCGACGATAAACCATCGCTTCATAGGGTCTCCTTGACTACCTCACCATGCTTATCAATTCTATCAGGTGTGAGGTGAGAGAACTGATCGCCTAAATCTCATTAGATCCCACGTAGGTCATCGCTGACCAGCACCTACGGCCGACGCCAGTGAGTCCGCGCCGTAGGCGAGAGCACCTACCTTCGCCGGGGCGAGACCTGCATGATAAGCTCGATGAGCTCGGTAACCGAAGCGGGCTTAGCCCCTACCAGGACCATCACTTCGTTGGTGAGCTTGGTGAGAGCGTTGTCCATCGCCACGATCGTAACGGCCTGGGCAGAGTTGTTATAGCTAGTGGGCGTGTCGATGAACTCCTTCAGCATGCCCTCTACTGTCTGCTGCAGGTGCATCAGGAAGTGGGTTGGCTTCCATTCGCGGATCATGGCCCGCAGCTGCTCGCGATGAGCTTCGCACTTGGCCGCCTCTTCCTCCTGCGTCTCCTCAGCCTCGTGCTGTTTTACCTCCTCTTCGTCGGTCGAGATGGACCGCTCCTCAACGCCGGGTTGAGGTCCTGCTTCGATGTTTCGCACTTCTCCTTCAGTCATGTGACTGCCTTTCGTGTGAGAGTGCCGCTAGTGAAACCAGAACTCGGCCAGGAACTGATAAGTGTACCTGTTCTCTGTGGCCACCGAGAAGGGTACCGTGTAAAGCTGGCCAGTGTAAGACTCGGCCTGCAGTGACGGCGGGTAGATCTCGCCGTCAACATCACATACCTGGCAGACCTCACCCTGGTACATGAAAAACTCGCCGGCCTGGATAGGCTTCATTGTAACCTCTTTTGAGGGTTCATGTCAACCTTGTCCCCGGCCCTGAGGCCCTCGACGTAAGCGGAATGGTCGACCTTGACCTCCTTCGGCTCCACCTCCTTTACGTCAAACTTCTGCTGCATGTACAGGTCGTTGTCTACCTGCTTGGAGTAGACCAGCGCGGTAGCCGCTCCAGCCTGTAGGGCGCCGCGAGCCTGATAGTCGGCTCGGGTTACCGCACGCTGCTTTTCCTGCCTCAGCCTGTCGGCTAAGCGCTGCGCGATGCCGAGCAAGAACGCGCCATACCACTTACGCGCGTTGATGTGTGGTCGGTGGTCGCCGATGCGATAGGACTTAGGCACCGACACCATCCGCCCGTTGATGGACACCTGCTTGAGCTGGTGCACGTTCAGGCCCTGGATGCTCGGGATGCTGAAGCAAGTCGTGTAGCAGAGGTACTCTGCCTGCTCCGACAGCCACTCGTAGAGGGTGACCGCGGCAGTGGCGTCGGTGGCCGTGCCGATGAAGACCATGCGGCGCGTCTTCTCCCAGTAGATCATGTTGCAGAAGCAAGCGTCGGCCACGCCCGCTCCTAGCATAACGCACCAGGCGAAGGGCGTGCTCTTCGGCGCCTTCGTGTCAAACCTGACGTGGGTGGTAATCTTCTTCGACTTCTTGCTGGGGTCGTGGGCCTCGAGGTCAACGAGCTCGAGCCCGTATTGCAGCAGGATCTCGTTGACCTTCGACGCGGCTACCGCGGCCTCCTGTTCGGAGGCATGTCGCTGCTCAACCGAGGCCTGAGCGTGCGCCGAACCCTGGGCGGTGTTCAGCAGGGCGAAGATCCGCCGCATGACCCGCTCATCAGGTAAGTTCTTGCCCTCGGTAACGTGAAACTGTGCCTCACTCATTACCGCCCTCCCTACCCAAGCAGAAGATGCTGTTGATGAAGGCTTGACCGTAGTAAGCGACCGGATCTACCTTTTCGAGTGTGTTCTCGCAGAGGAAGGGGTCGACAACGAAGATGCCCTCGTACTCAAAACCGAGCATGTAGCTCGCTGCGCCTTCGGCCTCGAACTGTAGCTCCAGTTGCTTGTTGAGCTCAGCCAGTTGTTCGGCTTTCTCGCGCAACACCGTCGGCAGGTCGTTAAAGCAGATCGCTGGCTTTTCTAGCAGTAACACGGTCAGTCTCCTGTTGATGAGCTGCTCGAGCGCTCGAGCGATGATGGTGCCCTCACCTCCCCCAGTCAACAGGGAGTGAACCAGTCGATAGCCGAGTTTGCCGTCGGCCTTGACGTAAAAGTTACCGCTGGGCTTGAAGGTACCATCACCTTGCCGCACAGCAAACGCGCCTGAGTTGTAGACGCGGAGGGTGAGGATGTAGCCCTGGGGCGTGGTCACCTGATAGGTGCCCGGCGCCATGTGTGCTATCATAGCTTCATCTCCCTCACACACTTGCCACCGAGGCCAGATGAGGCGGTCTTGCCGCCCCTAAGCGTGCGGTTGCAGGCGTAGCAGCGCCCGGTCTCTTGGGCGTAGAGTTGTCCGGCGGACTGGGGGTGCTTCAGCAGGTCGATGACCATCACGTAGTCACGCTTGATGGTCTTGGACTTGAAGGGGATGATGTGACCCAGCCTGATGTAACAGACCGGCACCGTTTCACCTGTGTCCTCTGCGTAGCGGTCGATGGTCCACTCGGGATCTGCGTTCTTCCCAGGATCGTGGGCTCTGACCAGGAACAAGTGCTTGACCTGCTGATCGTCCCTCACTAGGTAACGACCTGAGATCAGCTTTCTCGACATACGGTAAACCTCGACTCGTAGTCTGCACTCTGCGCTCTCCGCCTATTCGGAGCGCCGGGCTTGTGACCGGCATCGCCGCATTAACTACCACAAACTGGATGGTGGCGGCATCCTCGTACGCTGGCCAGCCGCGTTTCGGTACGCTCGCACGGATGCTCGTTGTCAACGCCTCCACCGCGTTACCACCCATGTCCACTAGTTGAAGACGATCTGAAACTCGGGCTTCTCGAGCGTCGAGTCAACCTCAGTGCCTTCGATAAACACTACCACCTGCACATTAAGCTTAATGCGCAGTTGGTCGATGTTACTGTCGCTGCCTTCGGGTACCTCTGGGATAGCGTTGAGCATTTCCTCAGCGATGAGGTCGAAGAACGACGCACCTCGCGGGTTGTAAATCCGCTTGGCCTCTTCTTCAGCTATCTGGAGAGATAGCTGGCCGGTGATGTCGTCTGGGATGAGCGGAAGTACCTGCTGGTCAAGGTTGTCTTCCTGAAACTCCCAGTTTAGGTCATTGTCTACGATGCGCACTGTCGGTTCCTCCTTAGGTACCTGACTCTTCAGTAGGGATACAGATGACCCACTGAGGGTAGGTAGGATTATTCACTCGAGTGATGGCCGCGGTGTGCAGCGGGTAATGGCGCACCACGTAGTTGACCGCTTCACTGAGGTTGCCAAAGTCTCGCTCGATGTGTGCTATCGTGTTCACGTCCGCAAGCTTGTGGTCTTTGCCCGTCGCTGCGTTGTTGAGGACACGGCTCTTGGCTCCTAGCACCTGTTGTACCAGGGTCGAGCGCACGTTGTCAAAGGTCGCGGTGATCTCGTGGCTCAGGATGATGCCGCTCTGACTAAACCTCATGGCTTGACCGCATGGCACTGATGCCAGTGACGCCGACAAGTCCGAGCTCGTCAAGTGCTTGGTTAAGCAGCGGGCGAGATGCCTCGTCCTTGCAGTCTTGCTCGTCGTAGGAGTCTCGCATCGCCATGTACGCTACTGTCTGCGGGTGAGCCTTGCACCACTGCTGCATGGACTGCTGGGTAAGTGTAGGCTGCGAGAGCGACTTAAACCGCAGACTGTGGTAAAACGCCCACTGTACCAGGAGGTGTTGCTGTTCGGGGCCCGGCTCTAGCTGGTCGATGATCCGAGAGAAGGCCTCTACCGCTCGCTCGACGTACTCGTGACCCTTGACTGGGGGTAGCAGCTTGTAGAACGGCTGGTCGCGCCGGCACTCGAGGAACTCGTAAAGGATACCGTCGAGGTGCGCGCCTGTAAAGTCCGCTCCGTGCACGCAAGACCGGCTGATGTTGGCCCGCTCCAGGTGGGCGTAGGTGAAGTCAGTCTGCGTGAGGTCGGCGCCCGTAAACCGGGCTCCGCTTAACCAGGCGTAAGCGAAGTTAGCGTGGGTGAGGTCGGCCCTGTCGAAGTTGGCCAGGTTGGCATCTGCACCGTGAAAGATGGTGTTGTGGCAGGTGGCCCCTGACAGGTAGGCGCTGTTGAGGTGAGCCCCAGTAAACTGGGCGCCTGTGAGGTCAGCGCGCATGAGGTTGCCGTGTGCTAACTGACAGTTGGTCAGGTTCCGAAACGACAGGTCACGAGCGTGTAGGTCTACGCTGTGGAGGTCTATCACGAAGTCTGGCTCCGCGTCCCTCATGTCTTTCCAGCGATCTGCGTCGTGTAGCAGCACCTGTAGCAGGCTGCTACGGTCTAGCTGTGATAACTTCACGGTAACTCCTCGTGAGTCTCTAACTGCCACGTGATTGTGGCATACCGCCTGCCCGACTCGAACGGGCTGCCCACTGACTGGGGAGGCAGTGTCACTTACCCGCCGGGGTGCTCGCAAGCGATGTTGATAGCGTGAGCGCCGGGTGTCGGGTCGTCCCAGCGGATCCTGGTGCCGCACTCGCGGCAAAGTTGGCACGACTGGCACACCCGCATCGGAACCAGTCCACGAGGGCCCATCGACACAAGCGCCTCGCTTAGTAGGTTACCTGGTAGGGGAAGCGTACCGCACAACTCGCACCATTCGTACGCGACCTTCCAGACTGGAGCGATGACAAAACCTGTGTGAATACGACGACCGGTGTCCTCAAACAGGCCAGATGCCAGCGCAGCGTAGGCGAGTGGAATGTTCTCCATCCAGACCTTAGCAAAGAACTCACCCGGCCACAGCGTGTGGGCCTGGTCAGGGATGTTGACGGAGAGGGTAGCAAGTGGCTCGTGCTCGGTATTCTCTAACTTCACCGCTAAGTTGCTGTCAGGGTACTTAGTGATGACGACCCTAACAACGCCGTCAGGCGTGTTAAACCTTGCTCTCATAGTTACCTCTAACGTATGGAGTGTGTAGAGTGTCTGCTCTCGTCAGTGGCCGCTTTACGACCAGACCGTGGCTACGCCACGGTTTCGGCATGGGTAGTAGGTAGCAAGAGGCCCAAGGTACTCTTGTTAGGTTGTAACCCAGGGCCTCTTACCTGAGAGATCGGATTGTCCGTAGTTTGCCATCCCTCGTGGCTTCGGGACTACCGCGTGACTCATAAAGCTTGTTGCTACTAAGCTCGTCGTTCTCAAGCCAGAGGCGGTAATCACCCGAAACTAAGCGTAGGATAACCTACGCCCTGGCGGGTACCTTGTGAGTTGGCGTTAGCGCCTGTTGTACGCCTGATAACCGCGCCTCACGCACCCGCCGCAGTGTCGTTGAGGGACAGTCCTGCCGCGCCGCCGCACGCGTCGCCAGCCGACGACACGCCGACCACACTTAACGCACTTAAACCTGAGCGTGTTCAATGTCGGCTTACCTCCAGGATGAGCGACTTCAGGTCGTCGATGGTCGGTTCCTCGTCGGGGTTAACCACTGCGATGGATCGGTCACGGTAGTCAGTAGCGATGGGACGGTCTAACACCAGGTAGGTGCCTACAGCGAGGGCCTCCTCAGGTGCCAGGTCGTGGAAGTTGAAGACACCCAGGAAGGACTTGACCTTAGCGGGTGGTGCCTCGTGAGTAACGAGCAAGATGATGGGGTCTCGGACTGGCCAGTTAAAGCCGTCGGTGCCCTGGTAGCTAAACGACCCCGAGACCGTGAGCAAGTGTTTAAGCACGCTTCGCCATCTTGTCTAGCAACAGGTCGATGTCGTTGCAGAGCGTTACGCTGAAGTCGAAGAGGCGGGTGAGGACCACGACGTTAAGTCGGTCGTGTGGGGTAGTCACCGTGAACCCGTTCTGCATGATGGCACCTAAGGCGCCCATGAGGTGGACCGCGAAGTGACTCACGCCCACTCGCTTGATGTCATCGGCGAGGTCGGCCACAGCCTGGTCGCAGGCGAGGTCGTCTTCAGTGGTCTCGTTGAGGTCACCGATGTCCTGGGCAGTGTGGGCTCGGGTGAGGATGTCGTCAAGCATCTGCTTGAGGCTTGGGTTGTTGTCACGGGTCCGGAAAGCGTATTCGAACAACTCGTTAACCGTGACCTGACTGGTCTCCTTCGGCACATCTTCCTTCCTTCGGCTCATCGGCGCACCCTCTCTATCACTCGACACTCGATGCCGCAACCGGCCAAAGACCCGACCGCTGTCAACAATACCTGCGTATCACTGTACTCGCGGACGGAGCTGAAGAACTGGCTCCTCGGCTTCACCTGCAGAACCACCACGCGCCCGAACTTCAGGCTGAACGTGGGCGACGCGTGATTGACCAGTCGGTAACCGGCGGGGATGCTATCCGGTGCCGGCGCCTTCACCTTGGGCTGTGGACGAGGTCTAAGGTCATCTCGTCGCGGCAACTTCGATTCCTCCAGGTGCTTGTTGTCATTCTGGTGACCCGGACCCAGGGGGCAAGGTCGGCCCTGATGGAACTTCTCGTAACGCCGATACGCTCGCTGGTTGACATCTGCCTTTTGACCGCCATCCTGGCAATTCGGCAGAGGCTCCAGCTCGTTCAGCTCGTCAACCCGTCGGAGGCGGAAGATCTTCCCCCGCCAGATCCGGTGAGTCTTCGGTAACGGGTGCCCCTGGGCGATATACGCCTCGAAGTCGGGGTCGCCCTTGCTCGGCGCCGGGTCAGGCTTGAACATCACCTCCGTGTCGCCGTGCATGAGCTTCGGATTGAACCTGCTCATTGATACACTCCATGTAGGTAGTGATCTACTCTGCTCTCCCCCTCGGTCGGGGGCGCCGGACTTGTAACCGGCATTGTAGCATTAGATCACTGGGCAGGGGGAGGTGAATTCCCCCTGCCCTGTTCTTGTTAGATTGTAACTGCGTCGGGGACCTCCGTTGCCTCGACGACCGGTTCTGCCAGCGGCTCCATCACCGGCGGCAACTCGTCGACCACCGGCGTCGTGGGCTCAGTCGGGTCAGGGGTGATAGGACTCACCGTGTCAGGGGCGTTGGCGGTGAATGCCTTCACCTGGTTGGCGGTATTCCGTGCCCAGATGAGGCAGAGCTCACGCGCACGCTCTTGCTTCTTGGTGATCTGGGGACGCCCTCCGGGGCTCGGCATACATACCTGCGTGGGCAGATGCATGGCTCGGAAATACCCGGGCTTGTCTGGGGTCGTGATAACCGCATAGTGACCGTTGACGCGCTCTACGATCATGTCCTCGGTAAAATCCGTCACCGGCGGTGGCGTCTGTGCTGTGTAATTCTGACCAGCCTTCGGCGTCTTCGGCGCCTTCGGCTCTCCAGTCGCCGTCGACGCGTGGGGCTTCCGCAACTTCAACTTCAACTGGCTGAGCTGCTGGGCGGCATCTGCCATCGTCATGCCTGTCGTGTCGATCCGGTCAATCTTGAGTGCGTCGCAGAGCTGCTCGATTGCCATCAACTGGGATGCCGCTGCCGGCGCGTGGTTGATGGGTGGCAGGGGCTCCTGCGGTGGGGCGGTCGCCTCCGTGGGAGCAGGCTCCGCAACCGGCTCCTGTACTTCCGGCTCAACCGGCTCGGCCGGCTGCGTCGGGGTGGTTGGGGCAGACCCGTGCCCGTTGTTGCGGTTCTTCTTAGCCATCGTGTATCTCCAACCTGTAAAGGTTTGGGCTCCTCTCCACGTGCCCGCAGCTATTCGCGGTTCCAGACTTGAGACTGGCATGGTAGTGTTAAAGCGCCGCAGATATTGCTTCCCCTCATTAGAAGAGGGAATCTTCCGCGGCGACGGTCATCACCGGTCAACGACGTACTCGGTAGAGCTGTGATGCCGAGCTCGACCCGTCAGATCGAAACAATCACTCGAGGTCAATGTCGTTGGGGCAACCCATCAGTTATCAGTCACCTGTCGCCGTCGATCGTTACTTCCTCACCACTGCCAGTCGGATATTAGTTGGTCATCTGCTGGTCGTTGGACTCCGGTTTAGGCGTCGACCCGTTGGACATGTCGTAGGGCTCGAGGCGTAAGGTAAGTCAGCGGGCTTTGATTTTCCCACTGAGCCTTGTCGCCTGTCGCGGCCCAAACAACGGTTTGGTTTCAGGCTCTGTCGCGGTGCCAGGGTGGGCCATGAGGCTCTTGGGCACCGTCCTTATTCCCTTGTTAACGGTTTTCGGTCATCTTCCGCACAAGCACGGCACTGAGGACCAGTCGGGTCGTTATATCCCCGGAGAGAACCACGGTCATCGCGGATCTGGCTCCCTCAAACTGAGATGATGACACAACAGCCCCCATAGGGGGAAACACTAGAACCCTGTTCTGTGTATCATTTATCATCATTCTATTGTATCACACTTATCCCCAGTTTGTCAACTAGTTTTGAGATGAGTTACCGGTATTTTGGGGCAGGGGGAGGGTCGGCGAAGCACACAAAAAAGCGGCGCCGCGATGAGGCGGCACCGCTAGTGAGGGAGGGTAGGCAACTAGCGCGACCTGTTCGCTAGCCAGTAGCAGGTGGCCCCAGCGAGGAGGGAGATGACTAGGGCCACAGCGAAGTCAACCGGGTAGGGGCTAAGTGAGGCGAGGGCCAGGCAATAGCCTCCCCCAGCGAAGAGGGCCAGGAGGGAGGGTTGGGTCTGGTGGGTAGGCTGCATGGTAGGTCCTTTCAAGGTGCCCTGGCCCTCGCGGACCAGGGCGGGATGGGCCCCTTACGGGGCGATAAGTCCTTCGATGTAATCGGTCACGACGTCCTGGGTAACGGGGTCGATGTGATTGACCTCGTAGTAATCGGCCGCGCGGTCCTCGCCGGCCTGCCTCGCCTCGGTGACCGAGTCGAAGGGACCGAACTGTTGGGCGTGGCCCTCGGCGATGTCCTGGGCAAGGGTTCGCTCCTGGGCATCTGGGTTATCAGCGAAAGAGCGATAGATGACCAAACTGAACTTCATGGTAATGCCTCCTGGATAGGTGCTGTGTACTAGGTTCCTGTAAATGATGGATGCCCCGTATCCAGCGATACGGGGCACCTGTTACCTGTTAGGCAACTTGTTCGGCAACCGGTTCGGCAACGGAGGCATCAGAAACGATGCCGGCTCGTCGATCCTGATCCAGCACCTCTGCGCTGGATCCCTTCATCCAGGACGCTGCCAGTTCCGCGGCCCGATCCCGTTTACGCGTTACGATCGGTTTTCCCGCGGGTGTCAACATGAACCGGCCCGATCCCGTATCCTGTATCGCGTAGAAATTCGGCTTGGCAGCCGGAACAACAATCGCAGTAATCTTCATGGGTATCTCCTGGCAATATGCCGGGGATGATGCCGGTGCCCCCGGCAGGGGATGATGACAAGAACACAAGACTGGTCAGAGATTCTGGACCAGACTGGATTTTATCGTTTATCATCATGTATACATTGTATCACATCGCCGGATAGTTGTCAATATTATTTAATATTTATTATATCAATAAAGGAACCCGCGTGTTTTGAGGGGGTAGGAGGGGTACAGTTGCAACATTACCAACGACCCTACAGGGTGAGGGGCAGGGGATAAGCGATACCGTTTTAATAGTATTAATTAACCACTGATAGGGTTGCAACATAACCGATAAGGGTAAGTGATGGGGGTAGGTAGAGCAAACCAGTACAGGCTCGCCAGTGACAAAAAAAGACCCCCACCCCTTTCGGGGTAGGGGCGAACTCACCAGTTACTTCTTGCTCTTGCCCTTCTTGCCAGTCGCGGCAACCGGTTCGGGGGAAACCGCCTCGGCGATTGCCTCCTCCAATTCACCGGTTGAGAGAGACCGGTCAGAGATATCGGTCACCTTCACCAATCCCTGCCGGCGATCCTGATCCAGCACCTCCGCGCTCTTGCCGCGCATCCAACTCTCCGCCAGCTCCTTCGCCCGTTCCGGTCGCCGCGTGATGATGGGCAACCCCTTGGGCGAGAGCAGGAACCGGCCCGACTCGTCATCCTGGATGGCCCAGAAATTCGGTTTTGCCGCACGAACCACGATTGCCTTGATTGCCACGATAACCTCCCTGCGTAAAGACCGGTGCCGCCGGTGCGGATGAACATGATGCTGGTGCCTTAGGTAGGGACCAGTTTGTATTGTTATCATCATTTATTATGTATACATTGTATGCCATTCCATTCCGGTTGTCAATATTATTTAATATTTATTATATCAATAAAGGAAAAAGACCTGGTAAGGGGCATAAGACCGGTCAGGATGGGAGGACTGGCAAGGGATGGGAGATCTATCATCTACCGTAGGTAGGGATGAGGAGGAGGGTGAGAGGGGCCAAGGCGTCCTTGCTGAGGGGAAATGGGGAGGGGCAAGGGGGTCTATATCTCAATGGTTATGTCTCAATGGGGGTACCTGGGGTAGGTAGGCGAGGTGGATTGGTCTCGTTGTCACATAGTGAGCGGGGACTGATCTTGTAGCAACATAAGGGTGGGTGAATGAGATGGTATGGTTGAGATATAACCATCGGCACATAAGGGGCAGGGGCGCAGGTAGGATGGTTGAGACTCAACCATCGGTACATAAGGGGTAGGTCGCTCACCGGTTGGGTGGGTAGGTAAGGCGAAGGTGGGAGGCCCCCTACAGGAGTAGGCCAGACAGGCGAGGCAGCAGGTCGTAGGACTGGGCAGGTAGGTCAGCGAGACCGGAGGCGGAGTAGGCTACAGGGGGTAGGCAGGCGAGGTGAGGCAGACGGCTTGGTGAGGTGAGGTGAGCGGGTAGTGCGTAGTCAGGTAAGCGAGAGCGAGGCGAGGTGGGCAGCGAGAAGGTGCCTGGCGCCTGGTGTGGTGGGTAGGTGAGAGGGGCGCGGTGCAGGCGCGGTGGCGGTCGTAGCGAGGGTGGGTCCGGGTGGTCAAGCGGGACGGTGGCAGGTCAGGCGGGCAGTGAGCGAGCGAAAGCGGGGTGGTGTGGTAGGTAGGCGAGAGCGCGGCGCAGGCTCGCTATAGGGGTGCGGTGCGGCGCAGGCGGGGTAGGTGGCAGGTGAGGTCAGCGCCGGGTGACCTGGGCAGCGAGACAGGGCAAGGCGGGTAGTGTGGTGAGGCGCGGCGAGGGTCAGGCAGGTGAGGTAGCGAGGGTCAGGCGGGTGACGTGGTGAGAGGGTACGCGTGGGTCAGTAGGTGCGGTGAGGCGTGAGGCGGGCAGTAAGAGCGGGGTGGGTGGGTAGTGTGGTGGAGGTCGGTGAGGTGGTCGGGTCAGTGGCGAGGTAGGTCGTGAGCGAGGTCAGCGGGGTGGTGGTCAGTGGTCAGTAGGTAAGGTTAGGTGGGATGGTGGTCGTGAGAGCGGGGTTGGCGGTAGCTGGGCGGGTGGTCTGGGAGGTGACGTGGTGGTGAGGCGGGCGCGCGGTGCGGTGATGAGGTGCATAGGTGCGGTGAGGGGTGAGCGGAGGTAGGGTAAGCGGGGTAGGTGCGGTGGTGGCAGCGAGAGGAGGGTAGGCAGGTAGGGTGATGGGAGGTGGGTGAGTGAGAGGTGCGGCGCGGCAGGTGGGTGGTGAGCGGGTTGCAGGCGTGGCCGGGTAGTGAGGTGAGGTGAGCGGGTAAGTGAGGTGAGGTGGCGGTTGGGTTGGGTGAGAGGGTGCGAGTGATGGTGAGATAGCGTGGGGAGGGATGGTGGCAGTCGTGAGGTTGGAGCTTATGGTTGTGTAGCGAGTGGCAGAGGGCGTAGAACGTAGGTAAAAGGGTCGGAGACTGGTCCACCCGCACATTTCACTGTCTCCCGTCATTTTGCCGCGATGTTAGTCACCTGCTTGGCGAGGTGACCGACGAGACCCGCGCCGAGGTAGACCAACCAGGTAGTGTATGTCGGCGTTGCGTTGGGCGTTTGTGGGCCGCTAGACCCCACTGGTTAAAGAACGAGCGGCCTTCGGTTTTGTGCCCCCTCCCCCTACACCTCCAGCACTTGGGATAGCCCTTGCTTAAAGCACCATTAACATCATCATCACATAACCTCAGCCCAGAACGACCACCATGATCTAATTAGAAAAAGCTGACAGTTCTCTCACCTATCAACGATAGATTCAATGGTGGTCATCCTGGCATCAACCTACCCCCTTCCTGTATGATTATCCCCTCATTATGCCCCTATCCCCTCGCCTATCACCCACGCCGCAGCTTCACCGCAGGCCTACGTGTGCCTATCACCACAGCACTACTCACCTCAGGCACACTCACCTTAACGTTTACCTCGCTAATCTTATTCGGCAACTTGACTACCTGAGCGTTCACGCAGTCAAACGCGTGGTTGCCCTGCGAGTCTACAGAGCAAAACGCACACTGCTCTACCTCACCCTCGCCTTCACCGCTATCTTTCACCGCATACCCGTGAAAACCAGGGATCATACTCTTGCCCGCCGACACTCGCTGCAGGGCCTCTGCCGCTAACTTCTCCCGCTCGGCTCGTGTGCCGATTGACTTGCCCTGGTACTGCGTATGAATGCGCCCCTGCTGATCGTACACGCTGACCACGTTCTCGGGCTTCACCTCACCCCACACCTCACTCACCTCGATGCCCTTACCTACCTCACGCACCTCATCACTGCCTCGCACCTCATCACTTCCACTTCCCCGTGCCTCACGCACCTCACGGTGAGTCTCGATCGTGCGCTGACCGTCCATCCTCTCCTCACCCGCTAAGTTCGTAAGCTGAGGCAGCATATCTGCTCGCGCTAGCTCCCTACGCTCGGGCCGCAGGATGAAGTCCTCTCGCCGCAGCCCGTTGACCCTGAGGTGGTTGTAGACCGTTTGCCAGGTCCACGGCTTGAAGTAGGGCGTTAACTGCCCGGCCTTGTTTAGCTCATCTGCGAGCTGCGCGTACGAGGGCCAATAGCCGTATACCTCATCCCAGGTCTCGAGCAGCCGGGTCATCACTTGCTTAGTCAACAGCATCCTGCGCTCGCGGAATGTCATATTCTTTGCGCGACTTATTAACTCGGTGGGCATGTTATTCGGTATCGGCTCTTCTACTAATCTCATCACATTCTACCTTTCTTATCGCCTCACTCGCAGCCTCAACAGCTCTTGCCGCTCGGCCTCTATCGCTAGCCCCTCGTCCAAGCTAACCTTACCTGCTACCACCGACTTATCCAACTCTTCAGCGCTGATGCCACTACTCAAGATATCCTGCAGTACACTCTCACCACTCTCCCTACTCGTGTCGACGCCGGTATCCTTCAGGATCTGGCCTCGCATCACGACGTCCCGCTCAAACGCTGTGTACCACCACTCCTTCATCTGTGAGGCTAACTTCCAGCGCTGCACGAAGTAGATCAGCTGCATCCGCGTCCAGTCATGCCGGCTACCGATGGACCGAGCGTTGAACATGCCCGCCAGTTCCTTGAACCCCGGCTGCGGCTTCTGCTCCTTACCCGCGGCCTCAACTGCCTCCCTAATCACCCTGATGCCCGCGTCTCTTGACTTATCGCTACCGTCTATCGCGGCGTAACAGTGTCGACACGCTACGATCGGTAGGGTCCCTATGATGTAATCACGCGCGTCATACGAGCCACAGTACATACACTTGTAGGTGATCTTTCGCTCCTTCTTGCCGCCGTCTCCGATGCTGGCCATACTTGCCTCCTCCCTTGCCTTACGCTCCCCTTGCCGCATACCACAGTATTCACCCCTATCTATTATATCACCTTAGTAAACCTTTTGTTCGTTCTACGACAAGCCCAAAATACACTACTAGAATCACTTATATCTCAATAATATGAACTTAGTATAATATATCTCATTTACTATAATTACATCTGAAAAACCATATTAGGGGGATTTTCTCAAACCCTTATACTATTTCTTTTACTACTTCTTCCACTACTTTTATAACTATTATACTTATATCAATGTACTACGTGCAATACTATATAATAGAAATAGTATTAGAAATAGTAATAGATATAGGGTTTCAGAAATCATCTAATATACGATTTTTCCGATGTAATTGAGGTAATTGAGAAAATCAAGTCTTGGTTTATATCATCGAGATATAAGGGCGCTGCCGCCCTCTTCTGCACCCACTCGCGTGCCCCACTCACGCCTCTACCTCGCGGCGAGATGCTTTACACGCCCTGCCGCCCTACCCTCACCCTCGCTCGCGCCCTCCTGTTCCTTACCACTCTCGCCACCCCTCAGGTCGCATCATCTAATCAATTTACGCCCTAAGGAACCTACCCCTCAAACGTGATTAGAAACTAATTCGTGCGCCTCGTTGACAGGGTCGTCGCGGCGTGATACAGTATACGGAGGCGTAACCGTAGCATGCACATCAAGCTTCGGACTGTTTTAGCATACTTTGTATCGTGGGACCCTGAGGCCACCGAACTGCAGAACGGCTGGCTATCCTTACTCTTGGGTATTCGTTGCCTAACCGCTCCACTGTGGCCGCTGTTCGCTATAAGTCCTCATTACTATCGAGGCATGTCGCAGATCGCTGGGGAGGGCGTGTGGGGATTGACCTTGGTAGGGTTAGGGGCACTACAGCTGATAGCGGTGTGGGGCTGCATGAGGTCCCTCAGCGACGGCTGGGCACGCTACTTCCAGCTTCGGTCGTGGCTGTCGATCCTCTCGTCGGGCCTGTGGGCGTTGGTCTTGTGGGCGTTGGCCTCGACCGACGATCGTACCCTGGGGTGCATCTTCTTCTTCGTGATGTGGATGAGCTCGCTGAGTGTGGTGGTCAGGCTACACTCGGCTGGCCGCGCGGTGACCGTGGACGTGCACGACGCCCACGATATCCCAGGTGGAGGTTGACCTGTTACCTAAGCGATAGTCACTACCGTCACGCTCGGTGCTGGGAGTGGAACTGGATGACCCCAAAGCTAACAGATGCCGGCTTCGGCGCCTTTTTCGCTGCTGTGGTGATGTTCATCGGGCTAGTCATCAAGCAGTTTTTTGCCAATCCTTCCCAGCGAAACGACCGACGGAAGTCCGATGAATCCGCTGCCCAGACCTTCCGCGAAGACATCCTGAAAGAGCTACACCGCGTGAAGGAGGCGCAGCGACTGCAGGAGTCGGAGTGGCGCCGCACGCTCTACCTGCAGGAGCGAGAGACACTGCGGTGGCGGTACTACTCGTTTGACCTGTTAGACTGGTGCGCGCAGATGCGCATCACACACATGGACCTGCGGCATGAGTTTGACGTGATAAAGCGGGATATGGGGCAGGACCCCATCAAGTGGAGTGACCTGCCGCCGATCCCTAACTTGAAAGACAGTAATACCTACGAGTTGGAGCAGCAACAGCCCCAGACGGCGAGGGCCATCCCTACTCCTAACCTCTCCCAGCCTGAGTGTCCACCTGCCAAGCCTACCCAGACTGAGGTGAAGGTCACCGTTACCGACGCCGTGGACGCGTTGGTCAACACCCTAACGCAGCAGAAGGAGGAATAGCATGTTGCAGTTGAACAAGTGGAACCTGGCGTTTGAGCTGATCTCAGAGGCCATGATGGGCATCTCGCAAGTGCAAGCCGGGCAGACCTACCAGTCGCCTACCATCGACATCAACGTCGGCGGCGGCGAAGATGTTGAGGTTGTTGTCACGGTCAGGAAGAAGATCCTCCCCCAGGCTCGCCCAGTCCCTACCCCGGGCCCGGACGTAGTGACGCCTCCGGGCCTGACGCTTGTGAACACCCAGGACAGCCCCCTATGAACCTCTACCCTGCGGACTTCACTGCGGTGAAGGCCCCGGACAGTCCTCGCAGTGCCAAGGACTACGTTCACTGGGTCATCCTCACGGCTTGCCTCTGCGTGGCGGCCATCACCATCGCGTACCTCGTGAGCGTGATGTGGTTTCGCACGCCGCAGGGCGAGCTTGGCTCGCTCTGCCGCGAGGGGTTAGCCTTCCTGTTTGGCCTGCTGGGTAAGACCAGCATCGACTTCTTCCACACCGAAGAGACGCCGACGGTCAAGCTTGACCAACCAGCCACCGAGCCGGTGCCAGTGACCGAACAGCCAGCACCGCTTGCTGAACAGAAGGCAGCGACAGACCTACCCTAACTACAATGCTACAAATTGACAGTTGACAGGGCAACGATAATGGATTATCATTAGCTATAGTCAACATCACATGAGGAGGTAGGCGATGCAGGGCCAGTCATGGACAGTTATCCCGGCGCAGCGAGGCAACCATGCATCCGCTCGTTAAGGAGACCCTGGTTTACGCTGAAAAAGCCTCAGGTATCCGAGAGGTCGGAGACAACGGGGGACCAGAGGTTACCCAGTACCTTAAGACTACTGGCTTAGGGCCGGGTAACCCCTGGTGTATGGCTTTCTGTTTTGCCAAGCATCAGCAGGCAGCTAAGTTCCTCTCGCTGCCGACGGTCATCCCCTGCACAGCGTCGTGCGAGGTGGCGAGGGTCTACGCTCGGGAGCGTGGTTGGCTACGAGATTACCCCTCAGTGGGTGACCTGATGCTGAGGGTAGGCAAGATCGCGGGCGAGTTCAGGGCGCACCACGCTGGCCTGGTGCTCACCGTGACCCACGACACGTTTCACACGGTAGAGGGTAACACTAACAACTGGGGCGGGCGCGAGGGCGTGGGCGTGTTTGAGTTAGGTCACGCCGTTTCCTCGGCCTATGTGTTCGCGCACTGGGAGCTGGGCTGCAGCGCTCCCGGCGTGCCGTGGAGGTTGGTTGACACGAAGGGCAGGGACATGCAGGTGCCCATCATCCAGCTCAGCGGCGCTATACTTGCAGGTATCCGCGCTTTGGGTACTGTGGTAGGCTGCAAGGTAGGTTGGGTGCCTGAGAAGCAGTGCGCCACCTACAACGGTGGGGAGGTACCAGTACAGATCAGTTGGAGTAACGGGTCGACCTTCGCTCCTATCACAGAGCTCGCTCACGCTCTGGGGCTAACGGCACAGGTTGACGAGCAGGATCACATCATCAGGCTGAGCCGAGGAGCCAAGCCATGAAGTTAGGACCACTGACAGTCGATTACAGGCTGTCACTTTCACTCGCCGGGAGAGTTACCATCATGTCAGATACACAGGGCACAGGCGCCGTCACGGGCGGCGCGAGCGGTGGCCAGCTGTCGGACCTCGACAGCAGCATTCAGGACCTGGTCTCGGTTGAGCAGCAGGTCGTCGACGGGGTGCACAGCGAGGTAAACGCGCTTGAAGCCGAGGTCGCTTCACTGCAGGCGCAGGCCGTAGCGCAGAACGTCAACTTCACCCCCAGGATCCAGGCACTTCAGACCATCACGCAGAACTTGCGCGGCCTGCTGCCACCGCCATCGCCTGTCGCTGGCGGTTCGACCGCGCCTCCTGAGGCCACGGGCGGCAACCCTCCTTCGGTCACGCCGGTCACGGGAGACACAGGCACCGGTGGGCCAGCGCCGACCAGCTCGCCCGCGCCGCCTGAAGCGACGGGCGGAACATCTACCCCAGCACCCGCGGACGCCAACGGCTCGACCGACGCTACCTCGAGCGGCACGGTGGCCGCCGTCCCTACGGACAGCGGCTCTACCGCGGCAGCGGCACCCGCCGACACCTCACTGGTTGACCAGGCGCCGGTTAGCGGCACACCCTCTGGTCAGGATACTGGCTCTACTACCGGGAGCTAATCAGCCTCGAGTGATGATCGTCGCCGCCGATCGTCTCTCGAGCGAGGGGATGACTGCCTTCCCTCGGTTAAGCCGCGGCTAAAACTTCTGGGCGGTGTTCCTCTTCCTCCTTACATCGCCCAGGAGTTGCACCTCATCACCTGTGATACATGATTACTGGAGGGTAGTATGCGGTTTCAGCGGGTATCTTTGCTGTGGGGGACGGTTGACCAGCCCTTTCAGTGGGATGTGCTGAAGGAGCAGGCTGCCGTGATGGTCGCGTCGGGCGAACACCTGGACGAGGAGATCGCTGCCACGCTTGACATCAACCTCAGCACTCTTCAGGGTTGGCGTGCCAACAAGATCTTCTGGGGCCGGGTGCAGGAGACCATCAGGGAGTTCAGGGTAGCGATCCGCGAACACGGCATTGCTATCATGGAAAACCGGCTCAATCGCATGAACAATGACTGGCTGCAGATCCAGGAGATCATTCACGCTCGAGCGCAGGATAACGCAGCGAGGCACCCCACCGTGCCGGGCGCGGATACCGGCTTACTGGTCCGAGAGACTCGAGCGGTTGGTTCTGGCGCTAACCAGGTGGTAGAAGATTACTGGCGCTTGGACACCGCGTCGCTAAAGGAGCTGCGAGAGATGGAGGTGCAGGCTGCGAAGGAGATGGGCCAGTGGACCGAGAAGCATGACCTCACCTCTGGGGGCCAGGTCATCAACACCGTGGGCTATGTGGTCACGCCGCCTGCGGTCGAGCAGCCCACCGACGAGCAGCTGTCGTTTGAGGATAACACGTCACCCGAGCCGGAGTCAACCGATGAGTAGGAGCGCGGTCGCATGACTTTAGGCCTCGTCGAGCCACCACCTCCTTCGGTCATCGCTCGGCCTACCGACCTCGCTCGCCTCCGAGACGATGGCCAGATCGAGTTTACCCCACACCCTGGCCAGTGGCGAGCGTGGGAATCCGACGCTCGGTTCGTGTGCGTCTTGGCCGGCACGCAGGGTGGCAAGACCTCCTTCGGGCCTCACTGGTTGTACCGGGAGATCCAGCGCTGCGGTCCAGGTGACTACATCGTGGTCGCGCCGACTTACCCGATGCTGAACCTCAAGCTGGTGCCTGAGTTTAAGCGCCTCTTTGAGCGGTGGCTACGCCTGGGCAAGATGAGCGCCGGCGCCACCATGCGGTTTGAGTTCTCCCCAGACGGCCAACGCAAGACATTCGGGCATTACAACCCAGATGTGCCTACCACCGTGATCTTCGGACACGCGATGCAGCCGGAGTCGCTCGAGTCCGCTACTTGTAAGGCAGCGTGGCTAGATGAGGCGGGACAGAAGCGGTTTAAGCTCGGGTCCTGGGATGCTATCCTACGTCGGCTTTCCCTCGCTACTCGCCACGGCCAGGGACGCGTCCTCATCACCACCACGCCGTATGACCTCGGGTGGCTGAAGCAGCAGGTGTGGGACAAGTGGAAGCAGCAGGACCCTACCGCTACCAAGAAGGTCTACGACGTCATCCGGTTTGACAGCACCGAGAATCCCTCGTTCCCGCCTGAGGAGTTTGAAGACGCACGTCGCCGCATGCCGAAGTGGAAGTTTGACATGTTCTACCGCGCTATCTTCACGCGCCCAGCGGGCATGATCTACGACTCGTACATCGACGAGCTGGCACCTAACGGGCACCTGGTGCCTCGGTTCACGATCCCAGACCACTGGCCTCGCTATGCCGGCATCGACTTTGGCGGCGTGAACACCGCAGCGTGTCTCTACGCGCGTGAGACTATCATCGAGCAGGCTGAGAAGCCGAGCATGCGCGGTTGGGTCGTGCAGCGCCCCGCTGGCCGCCCCAGGTCACTCGACATGGGCAGGTACTTTCTCTACCGCACCTATAAGGCAGGCTCGCGAGCTATCGAGGTACATGCTAAGGCCATCAAGCACGGTGAGCCGATGGTGCCTACTGCCGTAGGCGGTTCTAAGTCTGAAGGTCAGTGGCGCATCCAGTTTGCTTCAGCAGGTCTGCCTGTGGCTTCGCCGGTCATTAACGAGGTAGAGGTAGGGATCGGCTTAGTCTACGGCATGCACGCTGAGAACCGCATCATGGTCTTCGATGACCTTCAGGAGTACCGCGAAGAAAAGACCACCTACTCGAGGGAAGTTGACGATCAGGGTGAACCTACCGAGAAGATAGAGGACAAGTCAACCTATCACCATATGGACGCCGAGCGGTACATCATGGGCTTCCTGGCCGGTTACGACTCTACACCGCAGGTAATCTGACGGGAGGTAGTGATGCCTGAGCAGTCTCCACAGCTGGTACCTTTTGAATATAAGCCCGGCTTTCGCGAGCGGCTCAAGCTCTTCTTGAAGGGTGCGCCCTTCGCTACCGGCGGCACCTCATGGGGCGGGTTTACCAACTCGTTGTGGTCACTGTTGCCCGGTACTAACTTTGACTACATGCGGGAGGTGGGTAACCTTTGGCAGAACTCTATCGTGCAGACCTGCCTCTCGTGGCAGTGTCGCACCTTCTCGGAGGCTCCGCCGGTCGTGCGGCGACAGTACCGAGACGCTTCGGGCGACCTGAAGTGGCAGATCGTCGATGACCATCCCCTCACGCGGCTTTGGCTGCGGCCCAACGACTGGTTTGACGAGACACAGCTGCAAGACGCTACGCTCCTCTCGGGCATGATGGGCGGCAACTGTTACATCGAGAAGCTGCGAGCCACAGACGGCACACTCAACGGCCTGAACTGGTTGCCTTACTGGCTGGTTGAGCCTCGCTGGGACACGGCGGGTAAGCAGTTCATCACGGCCTACGAGTACAAGCCCGGCAACGTGCCCATCTATATCGACCCTGTCAACATGATACACATCCGGTTTGGTCCGCCGGACCCAGACAACATTCGCAAGGCCTTAGGGCCCCTTGACTCGGTGTTCCGAGAGATCGCGCTTGACAATTCTAGCAGCACGATGGTAGCGTCGCTAGCGAGGAATGTAGGCGTGCCGGGCGTGGTCATCATGCCGAAGGTTGATGGCGTGAAGTGGTCTGAGGAGCGGGCGAAGGACATGAAGGCCGAATACATGGCTCGCTTCGGCGGCGACAAGATGGGCGAGCCCTACGTGCTCACCACCGCTGTAGACATGAAGAACATCGCGTGGTCACCTACCGAGATGAACCTCGAGGCCTTGCGCCGCTTGCCCGAGGCCAGGGTCTGCTCTAACCTCGGCATCGCGCCGGTGGTCCTTTACCTGCAGGTCGGGATGGATAAGAGCACCTATAACAACGTCAAAATGGCCTACGACGCTGCGTGGCACTCGAACATCATCCCTACCCAGCGGCGCATCGCCTCCGCCATTAACCGTCAGCTGCTGTGGGAGCTGGGTAACCCGAAGCGAGAGAAGTTTGGCTATGACCTGAGCCAGGTCTACTACCTGCAGCAGGACCAAACAGACCTCGCCAACCGCGTCGCGACCCTCTACAATTCTGGCATCATCATGCGGTCCCAAGCCCTCGAGATGCTCGATCTGCCGTTCACCGAAGCAGACCATATCTACAAGACCGACATCGTGGCGGCTGGTAGCGGTCAGGGTGAGCAGCCTAACCTGGGCAACAGTCGCAACCCGATGCCTTCGCTGGATGACCCGAACGATAAGCACTGGGACCTGGTAGTCAGGGACATCGCCCGGCACTTTGAACTGCCCATCGAGGAGGTCACGGGTTACGCTCGCCAGGCGCGTGCCACAGCCGCGCTTGTCTCGTAGCACGCCGCCCCAAAATACTTTTGCGTAGGGGTTGACAAGCGTATCACTCTTGTGATACGATATATCTTAGTTCACCGTAACACCTGGAGAGGAACTGCCATGCTGTTTAAGAATGTCTTCGGTGACGCACCTGCCACCCTCAAGGGCGAAGACGACAACCCAGAGGAGTGGGGGTTTCAGGGCCACGGCGCAGCTTTTGGCAACTTGGACCGAGTCGGTGATGTTATCGCGCCCGGTGCGTTTGATAAGGCGATTCCCTGGTTTAAGGATAACGGGATCATCGCTAACCAGCACCGTTGGTTTGAGCCCATCGGGGCACCCATCGAGGCTTATCAGGACGGCAAGGGACTCTTCCTGGACGCGTCTATCGCTCCTACCGCATTGGGCAAGGACGTGCGGACGCTCATGCAGAAGAAGGTCCTGAAGACCCTCTCCATCGGTTATGACGTCGAGGAGGCAGAGCCGTGGTCGGTTGACCTCCTTCGCAAGACCATCGGCGAGCAACAGTTTGCCAGCCTCACTGCACCGCAGCTGGAGAAGACCTTGCTGTGGGGCCGGCTAATCAAGACCATCTTTCCGCTCTACGAGGTATCTCCGGTGTCCATCGCCGCTAACGGCGAGGCGGGTATCACCGGTGTGAAGGGTATCTTCGACGAGTCGGTGGACAACCCCTTCGGCCTGCGTGCAGGCCTGAAGCTGCAGGACAATGAAGAGGCGGTGCGTGCTACCGTCATCGAATGCTCCAAACTGGCTAAGCGGTGGGTTGACCTCGCTATGCAGTGTGAAAAGAAGGAGGGACGACCCCTCTCGGAGGCGCGTCGAGCTCGACTACGATCCATGGTGGACTGCATTCACGAAGCTCATGGTTCGCTGAAGGGCGTGGCTACAGACCTGGAAGGCCTGTTGGCTGAGACCGCGCCAGAAGATAACGAGGGCAAGTCACTCATCACCGACACTGAGGCCGATGCGTTACTTAACCAGCACATCGCTATTCAGGCCAAGTTGTATGGCCTGAATTATTCAACTTCCAGGAGTAACTGATGGCAGAAAAGGTAGAGCTTACCGCTGAACAGAAAGCCATGTCATGGCAGGGTGTTCAGGAGCTGGTCACGGTCAAGAACACGGAGCTGAAGGACTTCCTTGCCAAGTTCGACAAGGACGGCAGGCTCGAGGGCATGACCGCTGAAGATCGCCGAGAAGCTGAGAAGCGGATGGGTGAGATCGACGCGCTCGGAGCTGACCGCGACGAGAAGCGAGCGGTTGACGAGAACTTCCGGCGGGTGCAGAAGGAGATGCGAGACAGAGGGTACACCAACAACGGTGACCCTTCGCCCTTTCCCGGTACCCCGCCACCCGCTGCGGGTCAGCAGATCCAGGCGTATAAGTCCATCGGGCAGCACTTCGTAGAGGCTGCCGAGTACCGCGAGAAGGGCGCGACCTGGCGCAAGGGCCAGACGCTCTCTATCGCGTTTGAGGACGCCGATCCCCAGCAGGTGATGGACACGCGGTATTACAAGGCTACCCTCTCTGAGGGCGCCGGGTTCCCGCCGTTTGTGCCCCGAGGTCCTCGGATCGAGATGATCCCGCAGCGCCGACCGGTCGTCGCTGACCTCATTCCCCAGGACACCACCACGGTCACGGCCATCAAGTACATGCAGCAAACGGTCTTCACCAACGCGGCCGATGTGGTTGCCGAGGGCGGCGTGAAGCCAGAGGCCGCGCTGCAGTGGGTTGAGGTGACGGTCACGATGGAGAAGATCGCCGTCCTCATCCCCATCACCGACGAGCAGCTCGCCGACGTGCCGCAGGTTCGGTCGCTGGTCGACAACCAGATGACCCTGATGATTAAGCTGAAGGAAGAGGACGAACTGCTCAACGGTTCGGGCGTCTCGCCGCACATCTTCGGCTTCTTCAACAAGCCCGGCATTCAGACCCAGGCCGCAGGCTCTGAGCCAGTGCCTGACACCATCTATCGGGCGATGACCGCCGTGCGGTGGACAGGCTACGCCGAGCCGTCGGGCGTTATCATGAACCCGACAGATTGGATGGGTATTCGCTTGCTTCGGACCGCTGACGGCCTCTACATCTGGGGTTCGCCCTCCGACGACGGGCCCGAGCGGGTGTGGGGCATGACCGTGGTTCCCACCAACGCGATGGCGCAGGGAACCATGCTCACCGGTGACTTCCCGATGTATTCGCACATCAGCCGCCGGCAAGGGATCACGATCGACGTCAGCAACTCGCACGCTGACTACTTCGGAAAGAACTTGCAGGCGATCCGAGCAGAGGAGCGGTTCTCCCTGGAGATCTACCGCGCCTCGGCTTTCTGCCAGATCACCGGAGTTCCGGCGCCTGCGCCGTAAGGGGAAACAATGGCACATCGGACACTATTGGTGGGAGGCCAGGTGGTGCCCGGGTCAGGGCAAGGTGACCCCTTGCTCTGGCACGGCGTACCTAACGCTGCAAGCGCTGGCACCGCTGCTATTTTCACGCTGCACTCGACAGCTACAGGAGGCACCATCAATGTGGCAGTTGACGGCGTAACCGTCGCCACGTTGTTTGACGCCCACCTGGGAACGGCCGCCGACCTACAGGCGGCTATCAACGCTGACCTGGGCGCAGGGTACGCTACGGTCGGCGGCGGTCCATTTGGGACCGCTGACCTCACCGTGACGTTCCCGAACACCGGAGTGCATACTGTTACGGTTGACCCTGCCAACGCGGTGGGCGGCACCGTGACCTCGACCAACTCTACAGCGGCCGTGGCCGCCGTCCCAGCGCCCTACACCAACCGGGCTGCTAAGGGCGCGCTGCTCGCTGACGTAGACAACGGCACGTTCTACGTCAACACCGGGACCCTCACAGCACCGGTGTGGACGGGAGTGACCATCCCCTAACGATGGTGCACCCTCATAGGGGCGATCCCCTCGCGGCATCGCCCCTATGAGGGTCAATCAGGATGAATACTAGGCATGCTAGGTTCATTTAGGCGTGATCTATCGGAAGAAGGGGATGAATCCCCCAGGGAGGATTGGATTAGATGATAGCAGACCGGCACATCTACGTCGACGCAACTAAGACGCGCGCGGTAGAGCAGGGTGACCCCGACGCGGTATACCTTCTCGCGGCACCGGGCCATGAGGTGGACGAGCGCGTTGTTGAGCAGTATGGTTTGACCTCGAGCGCTGAGAAGCTCGAGGACGTCATCGCGCCGAAGGACCCGGCTCACCCGCGTAACAAGGTGAACCTTCCGGGCGCGGTGCGCTTCGGCGGCAGCGACTACAAGGGCTCTGATCCGACGGCCGGCGCCCTCGCAGACCAGGGTCGTGACCACCTGGAGTTCAACGCTGGCCGCCAGCCGGTGAAGAACTCGACCCAGGCTCGCGCCGACGCCGCGACACTCGACGCTACCGGACGCGATCCCGAGACCGTTCGCAACGACAAGGCGCTCACCGGACCCGGCGAGAACAAGGCCATCACGGGTCCCGAGGAGAACAAGACCGTTACCAAGACACCGCCGGCGCCGACGACACCTACGCCTCCGGCGAGCACAGGTGCGGTGCCGGTGGTACCTTCCGCTGATAACAAGGCGGCAGCGTAATGCCCAAGTCGGCGTGGCCTACGCTCGACGACCTGAAGCAGAGGTTAAGCTCTGCGTCGATCCCCTTTGGGACCACCGCAGACGCTAACTCAGACGACGCTACACTTTCGTCTCACCTGGCTAAGGCCATCGCCGACTTTGGCAATGACACGGAGCAGCGGCCCTTCCTGAACACGGGAGGGGCCAAGCTTACCCACCGTTTTTTTGACCCGCCGGGCGCCCCGTACGCCCACGCTCACAGCTGGGCGCTGCGCGGCGGTAACCTCATCTTATCACTCGAGGCTGGACTGCTTGGGTCAGGACACTCTGCGGACGACGGTAGCTATGTCATCGTTGACCCTACGCTCTCCGTCACTGGCCTGGGCTGGACACCCGGTGTGCAGTATTGGCTGAGGCCTACCGACGCTTTTAACAAGAACAAACCTTATACCCACGTAGAGTTCTCTTATTCGCCGATGGGGTTGCCCGAGTGCATCGACATCTACGGCGCGTGGGGTTACTGTGCTATCTTAATGGACGACGTCTGGGACGGTGTCTTATCTTACGCGGCCTACCTCTGCATCCCCGAGACTGCCGCCAGGAGGACTGGTGGTACCATCCAGCGCCAGTCTGGCGTCACGATGGAGCGGTTCGCTGCAGGGCGAGGAGCTGGCGGTAACACTGGCACCTTGCCAGGTGCAGGATCTGGAGCTTGGTCTTTTGAAGCAGAGTTGTGGCAACAGTCTTACTCTATCGCGGTAGATAACAACACGCGGCGACCGATAGGCGTCTGATGACCTACGTCTTGCAGCACCCTGAACCAGTAGAGATCTACAAGGAAGGCAGGGCAGAGACCGCCTCTGGCGGTGAGGCGCTGACGAAGGTGGTCATCGCCGACACGCTAGCCGACATCACCGAGTTAAGTCTTACGAGTAACGTAGAACAGCGGTCAGAGACGCCCATCGGCGTGAGTACCACCGACCAACGCATCTTCATCTTTACCGAACCATACCCAGCAGTAAAGGTAGGACATTGGATTACGCGGGTCAATACCGGAGATGTTTACCAGGTGCTTTACCTCTTCGAGTCGACGTTTAACTTTCAGCTTCAGGCTCGCCTGAAGCGGCAGGGCGACTGATGCCATCAGTAGCATGGAACAGGTCAATTCTTACCGAGCTGCGGCGCTCTAACGTGCGCCTGCAGCGCGACCTCACGCGCGGCTGTCAGGTCATCGCAGAGCTGCTGCAGCGCTACGCTGAAGAACATCACGGCAATGTCTTTAACCCGGCTAAGACGGTCTACCCTGAGCCCGGCCAAAAGTTTGAGCGGCCCGAGGGCATCGGCTGGTTAGACGTCACCGGACGCACGCAAGCCGGCACGCACGCTTATGTCGACACGCATGATAGGGACCATATCACGGTCATCCTCACCGCCGAGACAGACTACGCTAAGTTCATCGAGTTAGCGCAGGATGGCAAGTGGGCGTGGCTCTGGCCGGCCATTCACGAGAACCGCAAGGTGATCCGTAACTTGCTGGTGCAGTTTGGGCGGCAGTCTCTCAGCATCAGGGTCCCGATCTTAGGAGACGCTCATGGCCCCTAAGCTCGCTGAGACCATCATCGCCTACACCAAGCGTAACACCGTCCTGAGCGGCGCCAACGACGGCGTCACCCTGGGCCTGTTGGGCTGGGACACCGAGTTGAACAAGCCGGCTATCTACTATGGCAGCTATAACTCGGCAGAACCCAAGTTCCTCCCAGCCATCACCTTCTTGCCCTCGGGCGAGACGCCCAACGACCTCATCTCGGATGAGTGGGAAGAGGTCGAAGCTTACGTAGACTTCAGTATCTGGTGCGCGAGTCGCGAGCCTAACGACGTGACTAACATCGAGCAACAGCTACAGGGGATGTTCCACCGCAAAGAGGTTGCGATGGTGTCAGCGCCAGCGCCGGCTTACAGTCGCGCCAGGTATGCTCGGAAGGTATCAGCCCCCGTACAATCGAGGTGGGATCCTACTCTCCGACTGTTCTTTGGCCTGTTCCGGTATTGTTTTATCGTGGCAACAGGATAGTTGTGCGTGACGTTCTTGGGCCTCAGGCCTGGAGGATACTAGTTTGATTGATGCAAACCTGAACGTCCCGGCGTCAGACGTCGTGTTCTCGACGGCGAGACTGTGGGGCAAGCTTCCGGGTTCTGGCGTGTATGACGTGCCGTTTGGCACGATGCACAACTTCCAGATCCAGGCAGCTCACACGCTGAAGGAACTGATGGACCCCGACTTCCTGACCGCTGTGGCGGTAGGAACCGAGAAGAGTGAGTACTCGGTCTCCATGCAGTACGCCCGGATCCGCAGCCGCAACCTGCTGGCCGCCTTAGGCGGTGACCTATCGACCTCAGGCGCAGGCGCAACGCTGCGCACCAACCTGGACATCGGACCGAACTCGGTAGGACCTGTAGCATTTGCCGCGCAGATCCTAAGCAGTGCAGCGGCGCAGGCGCCCATCATCGGCACCATCTACGCCCTGCTCTGCAACCAATTCACGCTCGACTTCAAGATGCGTGACTACGTCATGCCCTCGCTCTCGGCCAAGGCTTACCTGGACTCCGTGACCAACAAGGTCATGACCCTCAGCCTCGCCGGTGATGAGACCACTGATCCTGGTGCGGTGCCTGCTACACCAGTGATGACCCTCTCGGGTGACGCGACACTACACGCCATCGTGATCTCCTGGCCCGCTGTAGCCGGTGCTACCAGCTACAACATCTACCGAGGTACCGGTGCAGGTGGCCCCTTCGTCTACATCGGCAACACCACCGCGGTGAGCGCAGTTGACACCGCAGTGACTACCGGCACGACTTATTGGTACGTGATGAGTGCGGTGAGTGGCGCTGGCGAGTCTGTGACCACCGCAGCCGCTAGCTTCGTCGCACCCTAAGTAGTTAGCACCTGAGCGGGCAGTCGACCTTGATTGTCCGCTCTTCGGCCTCGGAGGAAGGCCTACACTCACACTCACAGGAGGAATGTTTTGGCAGACACGCAGACAGCAACACCGGGCATCGAGATCGTCAGGCGGCAGGACTCACCTGAGCCGCTGTTTAAGGCAGCACCCGGGTACGACATCGACGACTTCATCGAGAAGCCCCAACCCGCTTTCCTGAACGCAGGCAACATGGGTATGTCTCTTGACGCGGCGTTGGGCATGATCCCAATAGACATCGACGGTGAGCCTTACTTTGTAAAGCCGCCCAAGATCAACGCGATGAAGGAGCTGACCTACTGGCAGGAGAAATACGACGCCATCGCTGACGACGAGCGGCAGACGCCCGAGAACATGGACATGGCCCTCAAGATGGTCGCGCCCATCCTGCGCAAGCAGGTCGAAGCCTTTGGCCTCACCAAGCGCATTTACGGCAAACTGGTAGACGCTGTGGCGCTCGTCAGGGACCATACGGACGACGAGGTAGCGGATGCGTTGGCTGAACTGCTGCAGCAGGTCGCGCCCGCGGTCGGCGTCTCTGGTCGTTACCGCAAGGTGACCATAGAGGAGATCGGCGAGCACGTCGGCTTTGAGGACATCCCTCGGATCTTCCGCACCGCCTTTCCCCAGACTACACCACTCGGCTTGGCGGAGGATGCTGGCATAGACCCAAAAGCATCGGCATCTCTCACCCCGGAGACTGGGGACCCATCTACTGCCTAGTACTTGAACGGTTTCATACCCACTTCACGGACTTAACCTACTACGAGCTTAAGGCCATCCTGACCTATAACCGGAAGTTACCCGGTGCGTTGGTCACGATGGTCGAGCCTCAAAAAGAACCCACGCGACCTATCTTCGAGGAGTAGCGAGTGAGCGAGTTTGGCGGGACCAACATCGGTTCTCTCTACGCCGACGTTGACCTTGACACGCGAGGCCTCGAAGCGGGTGCGGTGCGAGCTAACGCCATCTCTACCAAGATGGCAAGTGCACTCAACGACCTGTTCCTCCGGCAGGCTGAACGAGCTGCCGAGATCCAGCGGCGTAGTAACCAACAGCTAGAGCTCATCGAGCTGCAGCATCAGCGGCGCATCGTGGCCATCCAGGTGGCCGCTGAGAACGAGAAAGCTACGCCTCGGCGTCGCGCTGACGCGCTAGCCGACGTGAGTGTCGAGACGCAGCGCCTGGTGCAGGCGCTGCGAGCTCAGCACGCCGAAGAGAACCGCTTAGAGAACGAGGCAGCACAGCGACGTCTCATCACCGCTCGTACTACCAACGCGCAGCTCAACGCCGAGGATTCTAACAGGATCCAGAGCGCTCGGCGGATGCAGCGTGAAGCTGACCGTGCTGAGGCTGCAGACAAGCGCAAGACGGTCGCGGAGGCCGCAGCGGCTGAGGCGAGGCTCTCTCGCCTACGCACCGAGATACAGGCGAAAGACGCCGCTGAAGCTCGCAAGTTTGACGCAGGCGTCTCTGCGTTGCACCGTCAGCTCATGGCTAAGGATGCGGCCGATGAGAAACACGCGGTTGACGAGCAGCTCGGCTACTGGAAGCGCTACTACGCAGAGCGAGAGCAGTTAGCGCGCGAGCAGTCAGCGGCGATGGCGGAGGACGCGCGCCGCACCGCAGCGTCAGAGCGCAGCGTTAGTAACCTCCTCGCTCAGGTCAGGGCTAAAGACGCAGCGGACCAGCGACAGTTGCTGCGTGACCACTCGTCTGCTATCGCCGAAGACGCCCGCCGCACGGCTGCGGCTAACGCTCGAGTTAGTGCCTTACAGAAGGAGCTGCGCGCTAAGGACGCTGCCCAGGAGCGGGCAGACCTGGCCGACCAAATCAACTTCGCTCGGCGCCGCAACGCTGAGAACAATAGTCAGCAAAGCAAGGACCTGGCTGACCAGATCAGCTTCGCCAGTCGGCGCAGCGCTCAGCTGAAGCGGCAGGAGGCAGCTGACCTCGCCGAGCAGATCAGTTTTGCTCGACGCCGCAACTCTCAGCAGCAAGCGCAGGAGAAGGCAGACCTCGCTGAGCAGATCAGTTTCGCTACGCGCCGTAACGCGCAGATCACCGCGCAGCAACGGCGAGAGCAGCACGCGATGGAGCGCCTGGGCGGCATGCCCGGGCAGCGGCAAGGCTTGCTTGACATCGCCGGCAATGCGAGCATGGTGGCGGGCGGCGTAGGCTTGGGCATCTTGGGCGTGGGCGTAGGGGTCGCCGACACCTTCGAGGGCCAACTGAACAAGGTGCGGCAGAACGCAGGCCTCACCAGCGCTGAGGTCGACGAGCTTCGCCAGCACATCATGCAGCTGGGCCGCGAGGTACCTCTGCCGCTTAGCAAGATCGCCGACGGTTTCAAGTCTATCCACGACCTGGGCTTCAGGGGCAAGGACGCCTATGACCTGCTAGATCGGTCCGCTAAGCTCGCTGTAGCGTCGCAGGGTGACTTCGGGACCGAGGCCGCTATCGTCGCTCGGGTCATGCAGCAGTTCCACATGCAAACCAGCGACGTTAACAAGGCGATGGCGGTCATGCAGCAGGGCATCGCTGACGGTCACACGTCATGGGATGACTACGCAAAGTCTATGAGCACCGTGATGGGCGTAGCCGGCCAGTTCCGCGTCAACTTCATGGACATGAACGCCATCATCTCTACCCTCACCCAAACGACGGGTAGTGCAGGATTGGCGCGGACTCAAGCACTCAACTTGCTGATGCGCCTGCAGAACCCTACAGCTAAGACGCGCAAAGAGCTCGACGCGATGCCCGGACAGCTGGGCGTCGACATGCGGAAGGACTTCAGCCCAGAGGGGTTGGGCTCGCAGGGCGGGGTACTGAAGGCCTTAAGCGACCTGCACACGGCTCAGCTGCAAGGTCACCCGGTCACGCAGTTCATCGCTGGGATGCGCGGTGGCGTGGGCGCGAGTATCTTGGCGGGTGACAACTTCAAGGTGCTGCAAGCCGAGGCTACCAAGCTAGAACAGGTCTTCAAGACTGGCGTCAACCCTACCCTCGCTAACTACACCATCGAGGCAGGGCGGGCCGCGTCGCAGGGCGTGCTGCTGCAGAACGCGTGGGTGCAGATCGGCGAGACCATCCGCACAGACCTCCTCCCAGTCATCGTGTCGGTAGCCGGCTACGTGCGCGATGCTGCCGCTGAGTTTTCCAAGATGCCTGAACCGGTGCGCACCACCATCATCACGCTCGCCGCGCTCACCGGCGTGACCTTGCTGGTAGGAGGTGGCTTCCTTAAGCTCGCCTCTGGCATCATCGAGTTCCGCTCTACCATGAAGTTGCTAGCGGAGATCCCCCTGGTAGCTACAGGGCTGGAGAAGCTAGCGGCCGCCAGCACCCTAGTCGGTACAGCTTTTCGCAGCGGCGGCGCCATCGCTGGCGTGACTGAGCTAACCACCGTCCTCAAGGGCGGCATCGCTGCAGCTTGCGCTTCAGCGACCTCTGCGCTCAGCGGTGTGGTGACCTTTATGCTTGGCCCCGTCGGCGTCGCGATAGCCGCGGTTGTCCTCGCGGTGGGTCTGCTAGCGGTCGCTTGGCAGAAAGACTGGGGCCGCATCCAGGAGCGCACTGCCGACACCATCCAGGCCGTCAAGAGTAACCTGTCTACCACGTGGGACAACATCAAGGGCGACCTGCGTACAGACATCGACTCGATGGGCAACAGCTGGGACGAGTTCTGGAGTGACCTACAGGGGACAGCAGATAAGAAAGGTAAGATCCTACGGACCACGGTCACAGGTAACTGGTTGAAGATGGCCTATGACCAGAAGGACGCGACCGACCGCATGGGCTACCAGATCCAAGCTTTCTGGGACAACCTCTGCGAGGTCAGCAAGGAGATGGGCACGGTCTTCGTTCAGATCTTTGACGTGATCGTTCACGGTATACTGGACACGTTTAGCTTCCTGGGCAGGATGGGTGCTAACCTCATCATCGGCATCAAGGCGTACGCTCAGGGTAACATGAACCCCCAGTACTTGAATACCGACGTAGGCACTGGCGGAGCCACCGACATCTTCAAGGGGTCGGAAGACGCTATAGCAGCGTTGAGAGCTCCGTTCAAGAACAGGTTCCAGAGCGGCCTCAGCGAGTATCGGTCAGAGTATGACCGCGCTCACACGCCACAGCCAGTAGATAATACGCCGTCCAACCGCAACATGAACCGCGACCATAACGCGCCTACGGTAGAACCTGCGAGCAGCGATAGTGGCGCAGGCAAGGGCGGCAAGGGCGTTGAGGTCGTCGACAACGTAGGTAGCGGTCTCTCTACGGTAGCGCGGCGCGGCATCACCGACACCGACGTCGTGCTTCGCATCGCTAAGGACCAGATCAAGATAGCGAAGGCCGCGATGGACCTACACACGGATGCTAACCTTCGCAAGTATAACGGGTTCTGTCAACAGCTGCAAGAAGCCACGCTCAACGTCGCCGACTCGACAGCTAAGAAGCTCATAGACAGGATCGCCTCGGCCCACGGGTCGGCTGCTGAGCGGATGCACGCACTGATGGCCCACCGCACAGAGTTGGCCGCTCACGGCATAGATGTAGGTACGGTCGGCGAATTGGGCATCCAGAAGGGCGACTTCATCTACAGCGACCGCATGGGTTACAATAAGCGAAAGCATCGCTACGACGGCCACGTGATGACTGCAGTTAGCGGCAAGACGTCTGCTCTCGCCAGCAACGCGCAGCGTGATGCTACCACAGCGGAGAAGGAACAGGATAGGATCGACGGGCTCATCGACGACGCACGCGAGAAGTATTACGAGACCGTGCAGCAGGGGTGGCAGAACCAACTGCGTGACATCACCAAGAAGCGAGACGAGCTACTCTCGGAGCATAACCCTCAACTCACCCGCCTAGCGCTAGAGTCCTATAACGCGCAGTACAAGAAGATCATGTCCGAGCATCACAAGGACCTGCTCGCTAAGGCTCAGGAGCGAGAGTCTGACCTCAGCGAGGCACAGCTCGGCATGCACGAGGCGCAGGCACAGAACTACACAGGCTTTCAACAGGTCACCGCAGACCACCGCACCGCGCTGGGCCGCATCCGCGCTCAGGGCGGTCAGGCCTTCGCGGCGGCCGCGACCAAGTACGGGCCTCACTCCGATGCGGCCCTCGCCCAGTTGGCCGCCACGCACGCCCAGATTACCGCTGAGAACAATAAGTACGCCGCGCAGCAGTTGCACGAGCAGGAGCGCCAGAACTCGCAGAGGTACGCTAACTACCAGGAAGACTCGGACACCTACCTACGCTTCTTGCGGCTAAACCAGCGACACTACATGGAGTGGCAAGCTGAGTACTGGCAGAACCTTCAACTCACGCGCGAGGTAGAGCTGCAGTCTATCCAGACACGGCTGACCTTGCAGCAAATTACGCCAGGCGCGGCGTTTACCGCACTCAGTAATACCACCAATGGCCGGCAGGGCGCGGACCTCGAGAAGGGCCTAGACGACGTGAGTACAGGCGCGTCGGCCATCGTCGAGAACATGCGCCGAGGCATGACAGCCGGTACTACTACCGCCGCTGCGGTCCGTCAACAGCTTGAGCAGATCGTGGCCTTCTTCAGGGAAGCTGGGCCCCTTGGCGAGACTTACATGACCGAGTGGACCCGGCAACTGCAAGACTTTGACGAGAGCCTCAGCAGTGCTAACGAGAAGTTGAAGGTCATCGGCGAGGACCAGCGCCTCACCGACCTGGGCAAGCGCTTGGCCGATGCCAAGCACAGCGCAGACCCGAACGACCAGCTCAAGGCCTACGCTGACCTGGAGTCTTACGCTCGAGATGCGATAGAGACCTCGCGCACCAGCTTTGAAGACCACCTTATCACCACCGCTCAGTATACCGCTGAGCTGCAGAAACTGATGGACATCTTCGCCAAGCTGGGTCCGGTCGGGCAGGATGAGGTCGCTAAGATCGTTAAGGTGATGGACGCGCTGGCTAAGTCTACCGCCGAAGGTAACAGGACAGCCAACAACCTGTTCGCTAGCTTTGGCGTCAACCTGGCTAAGGCCATCGGCGGTCCTGCCGCAGACCTCGCTGAAAAGCTACAGCAGATCAACGCTACCAAGGCCAACGCACTGGCGCAGCTTGACCAGACATATAACGCCCTGCCGAAGGAACAACGAGATGACCCGAAGGTGCAGGCAGCGGTCGCCACTGCTCGCCGCAACATCGGTCAGACCGCTAACGTAGACACGACCAACGCGCGAGACGCCTCGGCCAGGGCGCAGCGTAACATCGTAGATCAGAATGAGGAGTACTATCGGCAGCAGCAGCTCATCAGCCTGAAGAGTTACGAAGCGTACTACGCCGCTCGCACTGCTGAGGCAGCCAAGGCGTTGGCTGCCGAGCGTAACCTCAACAGCCAGCACTACGATGACCTACTCAAGACGTACCGCGACTACGCTGACAAGTACCATAGGATCGTGGAAGAGGTCACGGCCAAGCAGGAGAAACAACTCTCCCCAGTCACGCGAGACGTGGAGAGTGGCGTGGACGCTGGCTTAGGTCGGCTGCGAGATGGCCTAGCTAAGCAGGGCGTCATAGGCAAGATGCTCGGCGACCTGCTGCACGACACCATCTACGACAGCTTCAAGACAGGCTTTGAGAAGTCCATCCACGACAGCCTCTTCAAGAAGAACCTGGGAGGCGTGTTGAGCAACCTGGGTGCACCCGGCGGCAAGAAGGCCGACGCTACAGACCAGGTAGCCAAGCAGATCAGCGACGCTGCTAAGGCCAGCTCGGCTGCAGCAACGAGGCACATGATAGCAGCGACCACGCATCAGGTCGCCGCGGTCACCCACAGCGCCGCTGCAGCTACGCATCAGGTAGCTGCGACGACAGGTGTAGCCGCTAGTACAGGCTTAGAAGGTGCAAGTATACAATTAGACGGCGCCGCTCTCTCTCTAAAGGCTGGTGGACTTGGTGGTGCTGCTGGCGGTGTCGCTGGCGCCACTGGAGGTGTTGGAGGTGCAGGAGGACTCTTAGGGCTTACTGGGCCTTGGGGTATCGTCGCTGGTGTTGGGTTAGGGTTGTTAGGTGGTTTACTCGGCGGAGGTGGTGGTACGTCGTCACCGCGTGCGCCTGTGGTTGACCGTCCCACCGGGAATACCACGATCCATCAAGACCTCAGAGGAGCTTTCCTCCCAGACCACCGCTCCATCGAGCACCTCGCAGAGATGGTAGGTAGCAAGGTCAGAGAACAGAAGGCCGTGCGGAACAGCACTAAGTAGGAGGCACATGCAATTCGGTACCTATACATTTCCCCTGGGCTGGGGCTGCACCGAAGATAACGACGAGCAAGAGGTACCCATGCAACAGACCGCGCGCCGTGACGGTGCGGCCTGGTTGCCTGGGCGCCGTAAGGCTCGCGTGTGGACGCTCGACGGCGGTTTCGTGCGCGGCTGGGCCGGTACAGCTAACACAGACAACGGCGTGAGGGACCAGATTGACGCCCTGAAAGCGGCTCTACTCAGCGGGCCCAGCAACTTTTACATCGACCCAGACCGTTACTTCCGCCTGGTACAACTACAAGCCATCCCTACCAAGGAGGATAAAGCGCATCGCCGATACGCTTTCTTTACCTGTAAGGCGGTGGGCCCCGACCCCTTCGCCTACTCGACAACGGTTACCACCACCCCAGAGATCGTGGCAGCTGGGAATACCTACAATTACTTGGGCACCTTAGGTAACGCCTACGCGCAGCCTACCTGGTATATCGAAGCGACCGCCGCGCTTAACACGGCCTTCGACTGGACCTTCACCAACACAACCACCGGTGAGGTGGTGCACCTCTTCGGCACGTGGCCTGTGGCGGGAGCCGGTTACTTCATCGTCGATAGCTTAAACTTCACGGTGCAGTTTGCGCCCTCGCTCGGAGGCACCCTCGGACCGGCTGACGCTGATCCTGCCAACATAACTAGCGTCTTTAATTCCTTTGAGGGTCAGTTTCCCCGCCTCAACCCGGGTGTCAACAACTTTACCTTAGCCCACACCGGCATCGCTCCCGGAGGTGCCTGGGCCGTCTTTGCCGGCAGATATTTCTAATTAAGTTTCTCCCCTATGATCTCATCACCTACATCTCAATAGATTGGATAGTGCAGCATGACGGTAGTTCAGAGTATCCAGAAGTTCCTTGCGCAGCAGTTGGGTACCGTGATCTCGGTGCCTGATACCCAAGACGCTATCGTGCGACTGGTCAGCCACGAGGGCAACACTGCATTGCGAGCACGGTTTGCTGCGGTGGCGCCGGCTGCCAAAGCGCGACTCATCCATGACGGCTGGTTCTACCTTCCCAGCAACAGGGCGCCTGAGGGCGAGTTTCACACCGCCATCGCGTCGTGCGCTTACTTCCTGTTTGAGTATACCTTAGACTTTGAGGGCGATAACCTGGCCGCAGGCGCGCTGCAAGGCTACTGCCTACAGGGACTCTTGGCGCAGGTACCCGCCGTGATGACCCAAGTGAAGGGCGGCGAAGATGCGCTGCTCACCGCCGTAGGTAATACACTCGCTGACATCCTCTGCCCTGCTGGGTAGGAGTAACACATGGCCGACCTCGCAGGACGCGAGTTTGACGTAAGACTATACACCCCGCCTACCATACTGGCACCTGTCGTCTCGGCCGCCACTGCCGGTATCGGCAACAGGTTCACTAACAACTGGATGGCAGACGGTAATATAGCGCCAGACGGCTCGTGGGCCACCGTGACCTTTTCGCCACCCACGGGCCACGCCGTACAGGCCGCTACGCTCGTGCTGTCGCTGCAGTTTGCGGGCCCGGGCTCGTACGCAGGTTCACTGACCACAAACATCAGGTATGATGGCACGCCCGTCGGCGCCACAGGCGCAGATGAACTGACCCCAGGGCTGGCGTGGAGCACCAGTCCTACCCTGGTCTCGATCCCGCTGTCGGTAGGTCACCTGGCGATCTTGAACGACTACGCCACCTCTAACCCCACGCCTACCACGCCGCTTTACATGGTGTTAGAGGCGCCTACCTCTACCCCGACTACCGTTGTCGCGGCCTCACTGCACATCACCTTCGTGCAGGATAAGTGGGTGCGTGAAGCACTGCCGGACTTTGAGTTGACCAGCCTCGACTTTGAGGTGCTGGAGCGGGGCGGGTTTGGTAGCGGGCACGTGGGGCTCACCACGGCCTGGGAGAACCAACAGCTCAAGGGCACCGAGCGTGTCGACATCTGGGACGGCGCAGGCGCTAACCTCCTCTACCGCGGCGACGTGCGCCTGCCCGAGTCTCACCTCGAGGTAGAAGAGACCAAGGACCTAGCACTTTACGGCAGAGTCTCTGCTTCAGGTGACTGGAACGTAGGTCGTCGGTATGTTTACCCGCTCCTGACAGACTTGGCAGATGTAGCGGCAGACCTCTTTACTGACATCGTGTCCGTGTTTGACCCTACGGCTGTCTCAGACCTGCAAGCTACAGGCGCGTTTGTGCAGCCGGGTGAGGTGCTAGACTGGACGTCGACCAGCTTGGCCAGCGCGATGGACAGCCTGATAGAGCGGGCGCCTGACCAGGCTATCTGGGGTTGGGATACCGCAGCTGACCCCAGCGGAGGTCTGGTACCGGTTAACCAGCTCTACGTGCGGCCCAGGGCCCAGGCTAACAAGTATAACTACAGCGTGGGCGACACCATTCAGGCCTTGGTTTACCCTGTAGATGCTACCCAGATAGTGAACACGCTGCACATCACGGGCGGGCCCGCGCTGCAGCCTAACCTGTGTAACAACGGCGGGTTTGAAAACTTGGTAGCGCCCGACGAGCATCACGGCAACCTGCTCTTAGACGGAGACTTCGAGAAGAGCTGGTTTCGCTACACGCACTTCTTAGGTGTAGTGACTGGCGGCGCGCCAGTGAACCCTTACTGGACACTAGTCAGCGGCGCGACGCTCGTCGACACAGGCCACAACGGCACTGCGCTTACGTTCTTTGGACACCCTGTCGGCGGAGGTGAAGGTGGCGGCTCTACCCTCGCTAACGACGGCAACTGGTGGGTTTCACTTGACAGCAACGGTGAAGCCGTAGAGCAGACCGTTACAGTTGACCACACGAAGATCCTGCGGGCCGCAGCGTGGACACGCCGAGGCAAGGATAACAATCCAGCTACCGTCAACCTCTTCTTAGACGCGCTCGACGCTAGCGGCGCTGTCTTAGGTACCATCGGTCACCCGGCCAACCCCATCGACCCAGGCATGTTGCCCACCTCACTGGCTGACACGCTCTACCAACGCGTGGTGTGGGACGCTGACTTTACGGGTGGCACCTACGCTACCTGCACCAAGGTCCGGCTCAGGATCGTAGGCGCTTCAGGTACCGGGGCCGACGACGGAGTCTTAGTTGACACCTGTGGCGTGTGGTACCGCGACTTTCCCGTGCAGGCAGCGTGGATCGTGTCACAGGGCGACGGCAACTCTCAACCCTCAGCTCCGGTAAGTCCTACTCCCTCAGTCTACTGGGCGCAGAAAGCTACCACACCCGGCGATGCTACCGCAGCGCTGAAAGGTGGGTACTGCGTGAAGTTGACCGGCGCTCCGGTCAGCGGCAGCTGGGTAGAGTTGCAGCAGGAGCTGTTTGCCAAGTTTACAGGCAAGCGGTTTCACACCTACACCGTGATGTTTCAGTTCAAGACGGGCGGCGGTAACCTGCAGGTAACGGCCGGAGCTTACGGTTACAACTCTGATGGGAGCTTGTGGGCCGTGCTTGAGGGCGACCCTTTCTTAGAGGGCAGCGACGGGAACTGGCACACGGCCTTCGCTACCATCTCTATCCAAGACGCTGACGCAGACATGCAGCCATTCATCCGGCTCTACACCGCAGGCACCCTATACATCGACAACGTGATGGTGGTCGAGGGTCCGCCGCCTGTCGAGTGCACCGAGCTGGGAGACTTCAACTTCTGGGAGGGTAGCAACTACGAGTGGTACGTTAACACAAACAATAGCAGCTTGACCTTACCGGCATTGGCAGCGGCGTCCATCGCTACATTCGGCGTACGAAGTACGCAGGTTGACCAACCCTTAGCGCTAGACCGCGCCTCGAGCGTAGCCTTCGCCGAGGGCTACTTTCAAGCTAACGCAGTAGCGCGCTGCCAGGGGCGCATCACCCTCGTGAACGACCCTTCACCGGTGGGCCTCGACGGTCTAGTCCGCATCCACAACTTTCCAGGCGCGGCGTCAGGTGCTCCCCCAGCAGACCAGCCGCTGGTGCCGGTGCGCGTGCGGTGGCAATACTCAGCCGCCGGCATGGTCTGCGACATCGACATTAACAACGACCGCCCCAGTCTAGCGGCTCTCTTCCTGCAAGAGAACAACAGCCAGAATAGTTCGGCGGCTCAACTCAGGCTAGGCCAGTTGGCACAGCAGAACAGTAACTCGGGCAGCGGACCAGCTAACAATCAGGGCGGCGCTTACTCTACGGGGTCGGCAATCAGCGGCAACACCGCGCTGCTCTCGGGCGACCCCCAGTCCATCCAAGCGCAGACATTCTTCAAGACGCCCACCGGCACCGACGAAGTAATCCTGGGGGTGCAGCGGGAGGCGTCGGGCCAGACCTCTGACCTGATGGAGTTCTACGATGAGACCGGATCAGTTCTCGCCAAGGTACTGCCGTCCGGTGGTTTTGCTGGCCCTACCTTACAGCCAACTGGCTTGCCTGGCGCAGTAGCTGCTGCGCGGTTCGTGGGAGCTACAGTAGGAGGCGCGCCCACTACAGGCACCTTTGCTGTAGGTGATGTGGTCGTTGACCAGACAGGAGCGCTCTGGGTCTGCACGGTAGCAGGCACTCCCGGCACCTGGATCTCAGGCTTAACCAACCCTATGGCTGCTCAGGACGACCTCATCGTAGGCGGAGTAGGCGGTGTGCCTACTGCCTTAGGTCCAGGTGCGCCGGGCGACGTGCTGACGGTCGACCTGGTATCTGGGCACGTTGTGTGGGACGTGCCCTCGAGCGGGTTTACCAACCCCATGACTGCGCCCGGTGACCTCATCGTGGGTGGAGTGGCTGGTGCGCCGGGTAGACTCGCCGCAGGCACGGTAGGCCAACTCCTAAGCGTATCTAGCAGTGGGGCGCCGGCCTGGGGTGTGGCCTCAGTGACTCTGCCCACCGACGTCACTGGGTTTGCTACGCCCTCAGCGTGGTATGACGCGCAGCAGCAAACAGGTTTAGCCGATGGCGCGTCTGTCACACTCATGACTGACAGGGGCAGCGGTGCGAGAAACCTCGCACCCGGCGGGTCGGCTTGCACATACCGAACTTCAGGCTTCAACTCTAAGCCCACCTACGAGTTCAACGGCACCAACCAGTGGTATAGCGCTGCAGGTAATAGCCTGGGTGACGCTAGCGGCGTGGCCGGCCCCTTCACGATGTGGGCGGTCTATTACCCTTCAGCAGGGCTGCCCTCACAGTTTCAAAGTATCTTTGCCGCTGGCTCTACTGCTGAAGCGAACAGTACCTATGGTTCGCTCTTCATTGGCAACACTAACCTCTGGGCCTACGCTAACGCCGGCACCGACGTGGCCAGCAACGCTAAGATCATCTCTACTACCTTTGGCAAGCAAGCCCAGGTCTTCCGAGTGACCTACGACGGTAGCACGCTCTTTCTGCACGTCAACGGCATGGCCGCAGGCTACGGGGTGCCTACCTGCAACATCGCCACTGGCGGCACCACGTTCTTAGGTAACAACGCCTACTCTCAGTTTCTCAAGGGCCGTCTAGGCGAGACGGGCATCATCAACCGCGCTTTACTGGGCGCAGAGGGTGAAGCGTTTGACCAGATGCTCATGCGGAAGTGGGGCATCGACACTTACGCACTGGCGGGCATCCCCAACCCTATGAGCGCCGCGGGTGACATCGTTGTAGGCGGCGCCGGCGGGTCACCCACCAAGCTTACCGCAGGCGCCAGTCGCTCGGTGCTTAACACCATCAGCGGTACTCCAGCGTGGCTAGTGCCTGGCAAGGGGCCAAAGGAGGTCTCTATCACCAGCGGCCTGGTCGGCCAGTGGCGAGCCTCGGACGGGGTCGGCACGCAGGCGGACGGCAGCAAGATCGTCAAGCCCCTGGTAGACCAGCTCGGCCACTCTAATATGAAGATGTTCGGCTTCTCGGTAGCACCCATCTGGTATGAACGGCGCTTGAACGGGGTCGCCGGCGTGGCCATGGACGGCAACACCTTCCTATCCGCCGACTACAACTCTATCTGGGACTTTGAGCGAACAGACCCATTTTCGTGGTACGTGGTCTTTCGGCCCATGTCACTGGGGAGCTTGAACTGGATCATTGCACACGAGGCCAACAGCGGAAACTTCGCTGGATGGTATGGCTTCATCAACTCCACCGGGACGCTCTCGGCTCGCATGGACTCAACCAGTACCAGTGCGATCGGCTTTACTGGCACCACCGTCTGCACGGTAGGGACTCCCTATGTCTTTGCCTTCAAGAGCACGGGGACCAGCACCGCGGCTGGCTGTAGTATCTGGCTGAACGGGGTCAAGGAAACAGTCTCCAGCGTGGCACAGGACAACCTTACTACCAGCATCAAGAACGCGTCGCCCCTCTGCCTCGGCTGCAGGCGAGACGCAGCCAACTCAGGCGCCCTCATGTTCCCCACCGACATCATGGAGGCGGGCGTCTACGCCGGCGCCGTCAGCGACCCCGACATGCTGACACTCGCCAATGACCTGCGGACCAAGTATAGTTTCTAACTACAGGCAAGTAGGCCAGCCGATGTAAGCTTTCAGTTCGGTGTTGTACTGCAGCTCAAACGAGTCCATGTCACATAGCCGCATCCCCAGGGGCATGAGGTTAGTGCTGTTAGGCACCCGATAAGCCCTGACCACAGCGTTAGCTTGCCAGTAAAATACGGCCAGCGCGATGGCCCCAGTGTTAGCGAAGACTCGCAGCCACTGCTGTTGGTGTGGCTCAAAGAGGTCCCAGGGCATGTAGCCCTCGGTGGTAAGGCTAGACCTGATGACCTTAGCCTCCAAAGCCACCCCCAGTCCCCTCGCCGAACACCCGCCGATGTCGAAGGGCTTGCGCCCTCCGGCATCGTCGCGGATGCGGTAAAGCGGCCAGCCGCAGCGCAGCGCACCCGCTACTAGGGGCGGGTAGAGGCTGGCCTCCTTCACGTCAGGCTCACGTTAGTGCTGAGCTCGACGTGCATGATGTTCCTCGACGAGACCACCAGCGTCTTTTGAGGTCCCAGCGTGATGATGAGGAAGTCACCCTCGGCGGTTATCACGTCGTGGAAGTAGAGCGGGTCACAGACGCCGTCAAAGTCACTGCGCCGCTCGTTGGTGTAACGAACGTGGACCATGAACCTCATAGACTCAGCAGTATGCGCGCGGTTGACGGTCTTGACCTGGGCCTCGCTGAGCGGTGGTTCGGGCACCTGAGCGCTGGGCGTAGGTGCAGCTACAGTCGGGAGTGAAGGCATTATCGTAGTCTCTCTTTCCAGTTCCACCTGATGAGGTTACACCACTTTCGCCAGAACGTGTGCTCTGCCTCGAGTGGCGAGTAAAAGTTACGCCAGTGGTTCACGTTCATGCCGGCGATGCCGCTCACGATGATGTGGCTGAGCAGGTCATCGAGGATCTGTCCGGCGCCGACCTTCACCTGTTCCCAGGTCCAGAGGTTGGGCAACTCTGGCGGGATGCGTAGTTGAGGGATCTCGACATCTACCCAACGCTCTTGGCCGATGTGCGCCAGCTGCACCGGGTTATTGTCATAGCTGTGAAGTGACCCCGCGATGTGGGTATAAGTGCCTACCTGCATGTTCAGTAAGCTCGCCATCGTGCACTGGATGGCGCAGAAGGCCGCGACATCGTAGGGCAGGCCCAGCTTGATGTCGTTCGACCGCATGTTCACCACTAGGCTTAAGCCTTGCGACCCCTTGAGAAACTGCATGCTGAGGGTGCAGGGTACATCGAGTGAAGGCGCCGGCAGGCCAGGTGACCAGATAGTAGCCACCGCTTGCCGTGAGTCTGGGTCACGCTTGAGCAGTGCGTGGATGTCTCCCAGCGAATGCGCTAGCCGCGGACCATAGGCCCCGTCAAATGTGCCGGTGACCGGGTTAACGAACTTCTTCATCTCGCTGTTGACCGCGATGAGTAGCTCTGCGTGCTTGCGGTCACCGCCGTGGCCAGCCATATACTGCAGTGTCTCTACTGCCCAGAAGCGATAGTTAAGCCTGCGTGACGCGCCGGAGTATAGCCCTAGTTCGGCTGACGACAGGTGAAAGATGCCGGGCCGCACCTCCTTACACGGCAGGTTGCGAGGCTTGAACGGTTCGCCCCACCTATCAACAAACTCGACAAGCCGCGGGTAGAGTTCTGCCATCGACTCGCAACTTACCGTAGATAAACCCCACATTGTTTTAACCTCCCAGGTCGCCGGCGAAGAAGTCGATGTGCGTGAGCTGCACCACCTCGATAAGGTGTGGGTTGTCATCCAGGAACGCGTCTCGATCAGGGTCGACGTACTCTCGACAGTAGTAGAGGCGCATGACCCCCAGCGTGATGGCTGCTTTCAAGCAGGTTAAGCACGACTGGTCGGTGCAGTACAGGGTGTCAGCTTCGCCTGTGCGGGAGAGCAGGGCATTGAGCTCTGCGTGTATTGTGCGGATGCAGTGAGGTTTGGGACGGTCATGTGCTAGCAAGCAACCTGCGTCTTCGCAGTGGGGTGTGCCTGGCAGCGAGCCATTGTAGCCAGTAGCCACGATCTTGTTGCGGTAGGTGAGTACCGCGCCTACCTTGCGCCGCGGGCAGGTCGACCGAGCGGAGGCTAACCACGCGATCTTCATAAAGTACTGTGAGGTACAGATCCTGCTCATCATCCCTCCTTAGGGAAAAGCATCAGGCGCGCCCGCCACGGCGCGCCTGACTACCTCCAGATGATCTAATCGAATGAAAGCGGGAGAATTATGCCGCTGTTTCTGCCGCCTTCTTGTTAGATTTGGTGGGAGCAGCAGGTGCCGCCGGTGTAGGAGCGGTCCTGGGGAAAATGGCCAACTCCATCCGAGAGACCTCGGGCGTGGCGCCCTCGGCGGCCGGCTCGGTGATGATGAAGCCGTAGATGTCGGTCCCATTCACCTCATCCTCAGAGCCCTGCTGACGACTCAGCCGGCTCTTGAGGCCCTGCAGCTTGGCGCCGCGAGCTCGGGCCTTTTTCGCCTCTTCACGGATGGTCTGCAGCAGCGGGCGATAGGACCCCGAGGGGTCGCCGAAGCTGCTTTGCCCGTTCTTGGTCACCTTGATGCGGTAGTCGCTGGGCGACAGCACCGACTTGCGGACCGTGCGCGTGGGCTTAACCACCGCTCCCTCAGCGGGCTGTGCTGGCTCAGCCGGTTGTATGGCATCTAGGGCTACTGTCTGTGTATCAGTCACGATGTTCCTCCTACTCCAGCTGGGCTACACCATTGTAACCTCAGCATCATGCTACATTACCATTATAATGGGAAGAGCATGAATTGTCAACCGAGCTAGACTTTTTGTTCTAATCTCTTGATAGAGAGCTCTCGCAGCCGCTGCACCTCAGCGTCTGACAAGACGCAGTTAGAGCCCTCGTTTTTCTTCCACTGCGAAGCGTGGTCAATGAGTTGCTGAGCTATGCCCACCCAGAAGCTCTTGACCAGCTCGCCCTGCAGGTCAAAGAAGGTCAGCGCGTCTGCTTCGCCGTGTTGCCTGGCTAATTTCTCTGCGAGGTTGTGCACGTGCGGCGTGCCCTCGTAGAGGGCGCACGCTAGCTCCTCCACGTCCAACTTGTCAGTGCGCGGCTTCGCTGCCAACCTTACCGCTATAGAGTTGTCTAACACTATTACCTCCTTCACACCCTCAGTCTTTGAGGCCCATGACCTCGCGCATCCTGGTGGCTGCCCACCAAGCGTTGTTTACCGGGATCCCCTGCGCTATCAAGTGGGGAAATAACCGGTGAAACTTCCAGCTGTCCGGGTACCCCATGAGCCTGGCCATCTCGCGCATGGTTAAGAAGCGATGGTCGATGGGGTGGATGTACTTGTAAGAGCCGATGATGGTAGCGCCAGCCTCGTGCCAAGGGATGATGTAGGGGCGGTGGCACTGCATGCCGCCAAACTCTCGAGGACAGTCTTCCCAGATGAGCTGTTCTACCTGCAGCAGCTCTCGCTGCGCCACCCTGTCGCCGTTGTCGGCTCGCTCCTGGATCTTGCGGCGGTCCTTCGGCGTCAGAAACCTGCTGCTCAGTCGACCGATGTTCTGCTTCACAAGCGCGTTGAGTTCAACCGTCTTGATAGGCTCGTACCAGTGCTGCGTGACTACTTCGCCGGTCGTGGACCACACGGGATCTGGTGAGGGATCGACACCTACCAAGTTTGCCAGGTATGGTCCCACTGGGCAGAGGCTCCTATCCCTACTGGAGGGTAGGTCGTCGAGTGGGATCAGCTCGGGGTGCTTGGGCACATCGAGGGACGCGCACAAAAAAGCGCGGCGGCGGATCTGCGGCGTGTGGATCTGGTAAGAGTACATTATCCACGTCCACCAGTAATAGTCATGCTGGTCCAGCACATCGGTCAGGTCTGTGAGCAGGCAACCTACTCGCTCGGTGGCCAGCTGGAATGCGTTCTCCATCAGGATCATCCGTGGACGCGCTTTCACCACCATTCGTATCCACTGCCGCATACAGTTGTTAGTAGGCGACGAGAGGCGAGAGGCGGTCATAGCCGACAACCCGCCGCAGGGCGGGTTGCCATAGATGAGGTCGACCCCGCTCGCGACGCGAGCGAGGTGGTCTGAGGTATGGTCAAGTTCAAACACCTGGTGTCTCAGCTCGGGTCTGTTAAGGTCCCAAGTTGCAGCGTTCTTTGAGTATCCCGGCGTCTCCCAGACGGCCTTCAGGTCGAAGCCAGCGGCCTCGACCCCGAGCGACATCGATCCGGCACCGATTAGGTAAGCAATGGCGTCCACAGTTGTCCTTTAGCTTGAGAGTTGCGCTGACGCTATATCAGCGGAGGTGCTTGTTTGTCACAGTAAGGCTCGAGCGCCTGTTTTAGCTGCCCGGCCCAATCGTGGAACTCGCCGTGCTTAAACCGGCGAGCGTACTGGGGATGCGTCAGGTGGTACACCTGCCAGGGGCCCGCTACGTCGCGCATCGCGCTGCGCGCCTGGGTGCCCAGGCAGATGACCCGCGACGGGTTGAGGTTAGCGATGGTCACCTCCAGGTCGTACGCTGACGCGAAGACGTTCACGTTGGTGATGTAGCCCAACCACCACCGGAGGTAGATCGCGTCGATGGCCTTCCACAACCACTCCGACGAGGGACCTCGGTCGAAGGGCCCGCCGGGTAAGTCGTCCTTCGTGTCGGTGATGCTCGCAGCCTCCCCCAGGATCACGAACTGGGGTGAGGTATTACCCCAGCCGATCCGCGCCGGCGGCAGGTAGGAGATGGCCTTTGCGATCGTTACCTGTCGCTCGACAATCTGTCGCAGCGTCTGTGTAGGCTTGCCGTCAGTGAGGTTGATGAGCTGCGGCAGCTTGTACCTCTCACACCACAGGTGCGAGCTGTACATTCGCCCCGGCCTCAGGAGGGAGTCGTAGAGGTCGACGAGGGCCGGCACCTGGGCAAAGTCAGGCTCGTCAGGTGTCCAGCGCTCCCTCATACGCTCTACCGAGTCGTGTAGGTAGATGACCTGCGTGCCGTAGGTCAAGAGCATGAGCTCAATCATGCGCCACTCGTGCGGCGTGAGGTGTACCTCGTCTCGGTAAGCGTAGCCATAGGCGATCTGACTCCAGTGCGCGCGGTCCAGGATGGTCTGGGGCCGGGCATTCTCGAGCATCCAGCCAAAATAGCTGAACGGCTTCACCGGAGGCTTTATCTGGTGCCGGTACACCCAGCCGGGCATCAGGGCTCGCAGCGCACTGCACACCACGCCCTTGCCACACTTGTCGATGCCCTCAACTAAGATCATGTCCTGCCTCCTTGTTACGCGCGGTCGGACCACTGCGGAAGCTTCGCCGCTAGCAGTAGGTCCTTGTAGGGGTTGAAGTGCCAGGGTCCTCGGATGGGCCCCTCCATCAGTCGCTTTCCTGCCTCATAGAGCGACATGGAGTACCGCTCGTGCGATGTGTAGTAGCTAAGCGCCGCACGCTGATACTCAAAATACTCTCGCCAGAGATCCGGGTGCCGCACCAGGATGTCTAGTTTCTCGCGCACCTGGTCGCCGTTCACGACCATAAACCACTCTCCCAGCAAGGCCGTGGCTATCTGCAACTTGGCGTCGCAGAAGGCGATAGCCCCGCCCCTCACGATCTCTGAGAGGCGGCCGGTGATAAGCTGGATCTTGTAGGCGTCAAACCGAGCGATGTTCAGTCCGGCGCCGTGTTGATAGTAGAGTTGCTCGAGGTTAAAGTCCTTGTTAGGCACGAAGGGCCCGTGGACCACTCCCCCAGCAGCACCAAACGTGCCGATGAAGTCGTCCTTGATGCGGCCGTAGTGATGCATCCGCTCGTTAGTAAAGAACTGGAGCATGGTGTCACGTCGTCGGTAGTCGTTGCCGACGTACGCGCACTCCAGGTAATCGTGGTCAAGCGACTGGGGTAGCTGGCGGTACGACAGCTGGGGGATGATGGTCACCACCTGCTGAGCGTAGCGACGGCCAAAGTGATAGGTCGCCACCACGATCCGCTCTTGCCAGTTTGGCAACCACTTCTTGATCTTCGAGATGGTGGTGCCAGCGGTAAGGTCTTGGTCGATGACGATGAGCCCCAGGTTGGGGTTCTTCTCCCAGCAAGAGCGCGCTACCTCGTTGACGCCGTAGGCCCCACCCATCTGGCCGGTAGCTTCGACGATCAGGATGTCAAGCTCTGGGTAGTCGTACTTGAAGAGCTCCTTCGGAGGTCGGTTCTCGCTGAGCCAGATGTGGCGGTTAGTGGTGGGTGCGGTGTTGACATACCGCATCATCTTTTGGAAGTTGTCGCCGTAGTGCACCACAGACGCGTGCACCTCGAGCTCATCTGGCTCGGCGGTAGCTGGGTTGGGAATGTGACAGTCCGGCACCAGGCACTTGAGGGGCATCCAGTGGACCGGCTCGCCGGTCCACTTGCGCAGGTCAAGCATCGCCGGATAGTACTGGTCACACGAGCCGATGGGCGCGATGAGGTCGCGCCGTAACGAAGTATAGCCGGTCCACCCTATCCTCACCTTAATAGTCTCCTGACTCAGAGCGGCCGTGGTTTATCGAGTTCTTGGCCACGTATTCGTTGTAGATAGTGTCGGCGTCCATGTTCAACAGCATGAAGATGTTCACCAAGAAGTGCAAGATGTCGATGGCTTCGTCGCGGATCTCGTCGATGTGCTCACGACTGCCCACTACGAAGGTAGGGTTACCCTTGTCCACCTTGTTGCCCAGCGACCTGCTCCAATGCTTCCAGGCGAACCAGTCTTCCAACTCTACCACCTCGTGCATGATGGGCCGCGTATGCTTGAGCACCTCGTTCTGCAGGTCTGTTAATTCACCCGGGGTAAGGGGTACCTCTTCATCACTGCTGCAGTCGATGGTGTCCCAGTCAGTGACGTTGGTCGGTTGACCGAGCTTTACTTGCAGGTCATGTTGTTGCTCGATGATGCTCTCGAGCATGTCTGGCCTGTACTCGGTAGGCTGTGAGAGGTAGAACACGGCGTCCTTCAACACGTCTGCTGGTACCTCGCCTGGCTCCATCAGGTAGCACTTGAGGTTATCGGTTACTTGCTCGCGCGTGAAAGTCGGCGTCATCGAACGTGGCTCTGTACTCATCTGCATAGTCCTTTCTGTGCTGTGACCAGCCGCTGAAGTTACCTTGGGGCGCGGTTAGGACAGCTGGTTGAGGTCCTTCGTAGTGAACTGGGGCGGTGATGTAGGCTCGAGACGGGTGCTCGAGCGGTGACATGTGACGCGGGTCCTTGCCGCATGAGTACTCGCTCATCACGCCGTTGGGAGGATAGACTAACTTGCCGTAAACGCCCAGCCATTCTTCGATGGTCCTCGCGTCGTTTTGGCGGAGGTAAGAGATGGCAGCGCACCGCGCTGAGCTGACCTTTACCAGGTCTGCGCACAGCAGGTCTGAACAGCGCTCGGGGTCGGTGATGTAGGGCAAGTGCCAGAGGCGCTTGCACCAGTGCACGTCATTGTAGCTAAACGGCCTTCGTTGGTAAGGCCAACACCGGATAATTGGCCGTGAGCTACGCTGGGCAGAGTACATGTCACCCGCTAACTTTTGGATCTCGGGCGTAGCCGCACCATGCCATCGCTGGTTGAAGAAGTTAGCGTAGTTAGTAGAGGAGCATACCACCGTGATGAACTGCCACGGTCCCAGTAAGCGGTTCACGGTCTCCTTAGCGACGTCGTACTCGTTAGCCAGGATCTCGGCTGCGGTACACGCGTTATCACGCTGCACCAACCACTGGTGCAACGCGGCTCGCTGGTCCTCTGGGCTTAGGTCTTCGCCTGGCACCATGCCCCTGGCGTTGTGTCGCCACCGCAGGGGGATGTAGGGGTGATCTCGCACCGCAGCGATGATCTTCTTCACGGGGATGGCTCGGTTGCTCGCCGCGTTTCGCGAGAACTCCCGGTGCGTCATAAACTCGTTGTGAACGATGAGGGGGTACACCAGCTCGAACGTCGTGAGCCTCTCGCCCACGTCGTTGACCGAGTCAGCTACCACCTTGACTGACCACGACACTCTGTCTTGTCCTCTCTAAGATGAGCCGGGTAGGGCCTGCGCCTGACTCGTCAAGTCCTCCATACGCTACCAACTTGTAGCTAGACTTACCGTACTCGTTCAGGGCTCGCTGCAAGTTCTCGTCTACGCAGATGAGGCGACCGTTGTTAAACCACGCCGGCTGCCCAGTCTGCTCCTGTAGGCCCCACACCAGTACTATGTAGTCCATGATCTCCGTCATCATCGGCATCCGCGGGGATCCTTATGAGGGGATGATAGGATCCCTATCCAGTGATTACCTAAGCGCTGTGGTTGAATCTATCTATCATCCCCGATGAATCTCTAATCTAGAATCTGATTAGATCTTGGGTCACCCCAAGACAGTCGGGTTGCCGTCTCGCATGACCGGGATTACCAACTGGTTACCGCACTTAGGCGTGGGACACTGCATGTACTCCTTGCCGTTGCGGTCGACGATCACCTTGTCGGTGTCACCTCGCTCGAGCCTGGCTGAGAAGTTACAGCGGCAGCAGTTCACCACCGCTCCTACCCAGCGAGGCGCGTCCTCCGGCACGCGACCCTTTCGTAATGTCTTCACTTAGTCCTCCTTCGGGGGTAACGGTATGTCACGAGCGAACAGCCAGGCGTCGTGGATATGCTCGTATGCCCACACGCGCAGGTAATCGGTCATGCTCTGGTGCCACTTCAGTGATGTCTCGGTGTTGATGTTCATCGACGCGTACTTGACGTCGCTAGCTCCGCTGGGGTCGCGCTGCTGGGCGAGTGACATGTACTCCTTGTACTCTCCAGTCGCCCACACGCGCGGTAGGTAGAGCCACCACGGCTCGAGCGCCACCGCGAGCTTATCCGCTACGCAGAGGCGAGAGAACCGACAGTTAAGGTACTGGCAGAGGAACCGCGAGTGTAGAAGCACGAACAGCGCCCACTTCCCGCCGAACCACTGACCCATCACCCGAGCCGCCCACCGCGGGTGAGTCTCACCCTCGGGCCTGTCCATGTTGGGCTTCCCCCAGTAACCAAGGTCGTGGATGAAGAAGGCCACCCACAGCCGCGGGTCCCAAGGAAAACCGTACAGCTTCCACCACGCTATAGCTACAAACCAGGGGTGGATGAAGAAGCAGTGAGCGCCGTAGAGCACACTCCTACTACCTATCGGGACCTTCTGGTGCCAGCGTGTTAGGATGGAGCGCATACTTTTCTACTGCCTCTCTCCAGGCTTCATCGGTAGGCGCGGTGAGCACGCCTAGCGCGTGGAACAGGTGTAACTGGTAATCGCGAGCGCCCCGGCAAAGGTGCGTGTCAACCTTGCCGTGCGCGCACCCGCTGGAGTGGCAAGTTTGGTTGATGCCCTTCAGCGTGTTCATCACCACATTGTGCCTGACAGCAGCACACCCGCTAGGGTTAAACGGGCACGTCTTGCAGCGTGCAGACATCACCGGCAAGCCGGTGATGTCCCTTATCTCGACGTTAGGCATCAGGTGCGACGATCCCGGTGCGCTCCAACTCCTCCGCTCCTTCCAGGATGTGAGCGCCGACAAAGTTAGCGACCGGACGAGGTAGCCTGGCCGTAACCACCTCAAAGTTGGCGGCCCAGTCTCCAGCAGACGCGCCTAACGTGCGCGAGATGTTGCGCGGCAGTTCGCCGTGGGTGGCCAGCCTCGTAAATGCGTTGAGGATGTGCCACTCGGTGTTGCCTGGCTCCTGCTCGAACATCTCGGTCAGCTGGGGGAGGAAGCGGGCCGGCAGGCGCATGGCTCGGGCGTGCTCGCGCAGTACCGAGACGTAGTCGCCGTCGAAGGTGGTGTTAGCCATCACCCGTGAGCGGTCAACCACGCGGCGATAGGCTACCATCGCTGATGCCAGCGAGTCCTGCGCCCACTCCAGCTGATGCTGCCGCGAGCTGTTGGCCCGAAACTTCCAGCTGAACTCAGACGCGTTAGCGGTCATGCCGTTGAGGCAGACTAAGCGACGGGTGTAGAGCGCGACCTGGGTCGAGGTGCCGTAGCACTGCCGGACCTCGACGCCCATGTTGAGGATGTCGCCGACCGCGGGCGTCACGGGCTCCTCTATCGGCGTCACAAACCGGCAGTACATGCCAGACTCTTGGCACTGGGCCACGTCGACCGTAACGTCGAGCTCCAGCATGTCGCGCAGGCCATCGTAGAAGAACTGAGCGGTCTCCTGGTAAGGTAGCACCTCGCGGTGGCCGGGCACCAGGTTAGTGAAGCTATCGCCGTGGACGTAGGCCGTAAACTGCCGGGCCGGCGTCGACTGGATGCGGTCGTTCATCACGGTGACCGCGGTGTTAGGCGTCAGCTTCTCGATGAAGTCCACCGGAAACTGCGTGTGCCAACCCAACTCGCGCAGTGACTGGTGTGACGCGTAACCGAGGTCACGTCCACCTGCGCTTACGGCATAGCCGCCTGTCTCGTTGAGGTTCACCTCGAGCTCGTTTAACGAGATCGGCATAGTCCTGCTCTCCGGCCACCGAGACCACGGGTGTTCCTCCTCTACGGGAACATGACCAGAAGTCAAGGCCTGCTCTATGTTAATCACTGGTTCCTCCTTTGGGTCCAGTTAACGGGATAGACCCAGGTCCCGGTTCAAGCTGTGCTGCTGCTTGAACACGCTTGATGCTCAGGGTATACTCGCTGTTAGGCTTGTCGTATATCACCTGCTTAAACCATGCGGCGAGTTCTGGGCGAGCCTTCAACATGAGGTCAAGTCCGGTAACCTTCACGGTAAAGATGTTCTCGGCGTACTCGCGCAACAACTCGGGTAAGCTGGGCACCTCGACGCTCAGCTTAGCGATGAGGTCGTTGAGGTCCAGGAAGTTGACGGCTCGGCGCTTGCCGCGCGAGACCTTCAACACGGCGTTAGGCGTCTGCACGAAGGTGTCTTCGCCGCCAGACTGCTCGAGAGCGTTGTTTACAATCTCCTGCTTCAGCTGGTCGCGGATCGCTTCGCCGCACTTGAGCACGTCAGTAATCCAGACGTAGCGCTCTTCGGGCGTCTGCTCCTGCACGGCCGAGACAAACGAGTTGCGCAGCGTCTTGAGTGCGCTCTCAAACTCGGGACACTCGTTCCGCATCGGACAGTAGCAGCACCCCTCGTTGACGTGGTAGGGAAAGAAGTTCTGCCTGAAGTACCCGGCCATGCAGGTCCAGACCTCGGTGAGCTTGGCCTCTAAGGCCACGTCGTCGAGCTTGGAGGTCTCCCACTCGACATCCTCCCCCAGGTTCACGTAACCGATCCGGAACCGCACCCGCTTGAACTGCGGCCAGAGCTTCCGCGCGGCCCACGCGTACATCAGGGGCTGGTTGCCGTTGCTCCAGTACTCTACATTCTGGTAACGACGGTTGGTCTTGTGGTCCACGATCAGCAGGGTATCACCCAGGCCAAAGACCGCGTCGATGTGGCCGTGTAGCGGTAGGCCCACGAAGTCTACCTTAAACTTCCACTCCTGCTCGATGGCCAGACAGGTCTCTGCCGGGTTGAGCTCGCCGAGGTGGTCTAAGTATCGCTGCAAGTTCTCGACCTCTGTCTCGGTCGCTCCAGCGTCGTAGAGTAGTACCCTGTAGACGTCAGGGTCGTTGGTCACCTCGCCCCTCAGGAAAGCCTCGATGACCGAGTGTACCGTAGTGCCGATCTTTGCGTATTTATTTTGCGTCTCCGGCATGTCAGGATTAAGTAGTGGCATGATGGTCCTATGATACCAAGATGCTGGGCACTGCTCAAACACGGCTACGCTGGTGGTGCGGATGCCAGAGATTAAGGCAGAAGCTCCAGTCTTTACTACGCCTACCCCTGCGGTGTTAAGCTTCGGTAGTTTTGGCACCCTTCTTTCCTCTCTTCGGTGTAGCCACAGCCCTACGCTGCAGCAGTGTGTAATCCCGGGCGAACAGGACATCTCCTGTCCACCAACCGGTGACAGCGATGTAATCTGAGACCTCGAGCAACTTGAACTTGGGCGCTAGCTCCTCTACGGTGCGAGCGGAGAGCCGGACCGTAATGGCGTGATGCTCGTCCTCCAGGACAAAGATGACCTTGCCCGGCTTGAAGACCGTCGCGGTGACGTAGCCGCACACGACCGAGGTCTCTTCTAGCATGGTGCCCAGCGGCAGGCCGTTGAGCTGCATCAGGTGGTACCTGTCGCGCAGCGCGGCTTCGCTGGCGCCGGTCTGCTTCACCGGGTACCAGGGCGCTAGGGTGATGATGGCCTGCACGTCGTCGCCGCGGGTGAGGTTCAGCTTCTCGGCGAGCGCCGGGG
>Ga0157370_10000251_pt1 | contig 68272 bp, 62 predicted proteins | sample C35metaG_FD_113463 | JGI IMG/M metagenome (GOLD analysis project Ga0157370, IMG submission 113463) | Corn rhizosphere microbial communities from Kellogg Biological Station, Michigan, USA - C3-5 metaG | ecosystem: Host-associated > Plants > Roots > Rhizosphere > Soil | place: USA: Michigan...
CCGTATGTGGCCACCTCTTTCGCGGAACGTGGCCTCATATTACGGCCCAAAATGATCAGTTGATTTCGTTGAAAAATGGTCAGTCGGCTTATTTTAAGCCGTTTTTAGCCTCAAGAAAAGCACTATGGAATGATACCTCATTTCGGTCATAAAAATTAATTAGCCTGCCTTTAATTGCGTTTCATTGCAAAATTCTGAAGCCAATCCATGAAGACTTCTTCAGGTACATAGATTTATCAAAAACTGAGGTCACGATCTCCTCTCAGGTCACAAAAATAGCCTTTGAAACTATCCGTCATCAGTCAAGACGCTAAAAATAAAAGAGCTCTTCTAAAAAATGGATAAGGGTGAATTTTCGGGATTTGAATATATTTGGTCTAAAGGCAAAGATAACTCCCGAAATTAAAGGCAGAAGTTCGGGTGCACAGTTTGGCCCGAAATGAAGTGTCTACTATCTGCGAAATATACATTCAATATGGAGATAATCCAGATAATGATTATGATGCTTCTAAAGACGGTGATACGTCTGCAATCCTACTAGCAATCCTGCTGAAATAGATGTCAGGATTCAAACGCTACATGTGACTATTCAAAGTCAATTTTCAACTGAAGTTCTATGTGGTGAAAATAGCTAAACCAGATAGATACTTTTTTCAATCTTTGATTGATACGATAGCATATTCAAGCCTGTATATGTATTAAAAGAAAGTATTTAATAGGCAAAAAACATTTGGTCTTATAACCCCGCAGCGGATGTGAAGGGGGGGTATTATGTTGCCAAGCAATTGAAATTGAAAGATACCTAGCGTAGTTAATCGAAAAAAAAATAATATATATAACCATGGAAACATTACAACAACTTTCAGATGGACTAATCAAAAACATTGATAAGGTTTTAATGCTGCTTACAGGAATTGTTTATTACTTGAAGAGCAAAAGAAATGGCAAGGAAAAATAAACCAGACACATGGGCTGTTGAGATGTCTGGTATTGCGATGATGATTTCACGTCACAAACATAATTTCAATAACGAATACGTCTTGAATCGTCTAGACACAGGCAAAATGCATATAATGCAATCGTTGTCAATATCCTTGAAGACCCGAAATATAACATAGCTACCGTTAGACCAAGAACTTAGATTCGTATATTTGTTTTAGTAAGTTTTTTAATAAATCACACGCAGATTTTTAGTTAAAGACTTGATATTTAGAATAATAAATGACCTATAAAATTTGATAGATAGTTTAAATGGATACAATGATAGCAGCAGCAGTGATAACAGGTTCTTTTGCAGTAATAGCTGCAATACTTGGTTGGTATAAGCCAAAGTCGGGAAACCAGCTAATAGAAGAAGAATATGAAGAACGGATAACAGGCAATGGCACGAGCATTAAAAAGACCAAAAGAAAATATAAATAATAACTATTTGTTGATTGCAACTACCAGGGTCTGTATTTCAGTAAAAGTGGTTCCAATACAAAACCAGATGGCGATATATTGAAATTATCTCCAATTTTGGCCATCCGTATTATAAATACCATTATTGGTTACTCAGGGTCTTTTGCAATTTCTTTACAAATTCCAAAATACTGATACTTTCAGGCTTGCTCCGTTTATCCTAACTCATTACAAACGGTGGCATTATTTCACTTATCAATTTATCTTGCATCATTTCACAGAATATATTAGACTTGCTCGGGAGGTTGCATAAAGGTTTGCAGGGAGGTTTAGCGCCTTGGCAATTTTAGCAAGTTTTATCGCATTTTGTTTCACAAGATTTATATAGTGTGTGTGTCCAGGCCATGGTGCCAATCTGATGATCAATAAGCAATATCGCTGCATTTTCCGGGGTGAAAACTTTAGTATGCATAATAATTTAATTTTCTAACGAACATTTTGTTAAGTACTTTATCCGTGTTGATATTTGTACACCACAAAGTTGGTCCAGAATCATGTCCTCTCCATGACTTATCGCAAGAAGACAATTCATAAATATCAAGATTCTCACCAGAGTCCTTGTGGTTTTATGCTTTATAATATTACAGTTGATCTGATACTGCGGCTTTCGCGTCAGGCTTGCTGAAACTCTTTATAAACCGGTGAGTCTGGGGCCGGCCTCTCTGAATGACCGCGTCGAACCGTGACACGACAAAGGCCTCGCCGTCCAAATGAAACATCTGCTATTTCTTCCATTTTTATTCTATACTTTGAACCTTTCCGGTTTCCAACGTTCCCAAATTGACGCACACGGAATGACTTAACGTCCTGTTATATAAACATATCGGCAATTCACATCAGGCATAATTGACATTTATCATATGTAGATTTTGACAATTGTCATGATTCGTCTATGACTCCTTCGCTAGTTTTGACGATGATATTTAAACTTCCCACATCGCACCGAGCGAGCGAAAGGTGGAGAGGAATAACAATGACCAACTAAAAACAATATTATGTACAACCACGACGAGAACATCATGAACCGCCGAAGTTTTATCGGCAAAACCAGCCTTTTTGCGGCTGGAATTTTTTTACTGCCAAAGGAAATTTTTGCCAGGCAGGAGAGCCCGGTCATTACGATCATGAATGCCGCTAAAACTGCAAAAATCAATGTGACGGGACTGCGCGGCAAAATTTCAATGGTCGAAGGCTCGGGGGGAAATATCGCTGTACTGGACGGGCCAAAAGGCAAGCTCCTGGTAGATGCGGGTATTGGCGTCTCCAAACCAAATGTGCTGCCGGCGTTGAATTCAATAAGCAAATCCCCGATCAAATACCTGGTAAATACCCACTGGCACTTCGACCATGCCGACGGAAATAAATGGGTCCATGAAGCAGGGGCAACTATAATTGCCCATGAGAACACCCTCAAGCATCTTAACGCTACTGTCAGAGTTGACGATTGGAACTACACTTTCCCTCCCGCCCCAAAAGGAGCCCTGCCTACAGTAACCTTTAAAAACATGCACACCCTAGAGTATAACGGGGAAAAGATCCTGATGCAGAAATATAAAAATGCGCATACTGACAGTGATATTTCTGTGCATTTCCCGCAAGCGGATATCCTGCACGTCGGCGATACGCTATGGAACGGACACTATCCATTCATCGATTACAGCACAGGCGGAAGTATTGACGGAATGATTGCAGCCGGTGCAATGAACATCAAAAACTGCGGCACCAAAACCATTGTGATCCCGGGACACGGGCCGGCAGCTGACATCAATACACTCCTTGAATTCCAGGAAATGCTCACTGATATCCGCGAAAAGGTTGCCACGCTGAAAAAACAGGGAAGATCCCTGGAAGAAGTGGTAGCCGCAAACCCTACCGGCAAATATGACGCCAAGTACGGCGGGTTTGTAATTACTGGAAAAGTGTTCACTTACCTGGTTTATAAAGGCTTATAATTTTAAGATAAACAAATAGAATCATGAGAACAACAGAACAAAATTCCAGGATGGAAATACCACCCGTTGAACAGGATGATGCGCTTTCCCCGGCTGTTAAATCCTTTTTAAAAGTACTCAATGACCCGCTGGCGCCACCCCTGGAGTCGCTTTCACCCTTACAGGCAAGAGAAGTCCTTGAAAATGCCCAAAAATCGGTTGAGGTGGATTACTCAGGTATAGAGGAATCTGAGCAGATCATCGAAGCCGGTGGGTACACGATCAAACTTAACCTGGTAAGACCATCGGGCGTGACAGGCGTACTTCCCGTTTTTATATTCATACACGGTGGCGGCTGGGTACTGGGCGACTATCCAACGCATAAGCGCATGGTCCGCGACCTTTGCGTACTGTCGGGGGCGGCGGGTGTTTTTGTAAACTACACCAGGACACCTGATGCCCGCTACCCTACAGCCATCAATGAAATCTATGCCGCAACAAAATGGGTGGCTGAGAACGGTGCTCAGATCAATGTCGATGGTAAACGGCTGGCCATCGTTGGCAATAGCGTCGGCGGAAACATGACTGCTGTAACCACCATCAAAGCGAAAGAACAGGGCGGCCCGGTCATCAGGTTGCAGATCCTGATGTGGCCGATCGTCGATGCAGACTTTACTACCGGCTCCTATCAGCGTTTTGGAAAAGACAGGTTTCTCACTACCCCCCTGATGAAATGGATGTACGACATGTATATCGCCGATGCTGAAAACAGGAAAGATATCCACGCCTCGCCGCTGAATGCAACTATCGACGAACTAAAGGGTCTTCCGCCAGCGCTGATCCAGGTAGCTGAAGCCGATGTACTCCGGGACGAAGGAGAAGCATACGGACGCAAGCTTGATGAAGCGGGCGTTCCTGTTACCACCATCCGGTACAACGGAATGATCCATGATTTCGGGTTGTTAAATCCATTGGCGAATCTTCCCCAGACCAGGTCCCTTTTTGTTCATGCGGCTGCAGAACTGAAAAAATACCTTCAATAACTAATGATCTAAAGCTAAAACAATGGAAACACTAAAAAAAAATTTGATCAGTCCAGCAGTGACGACCTTTTCAATCCTTTTACTGATCTTCACCTCAGCGGGTAAACTCAATGCGCAAGTGGCAGAATGGTCGACAGATGAACACCTGAGCCCCCCTGTAAAAGTCTTTTTAAAAGGACTGAACACCGGCGGACCAGGCCTTGAAACCCTTTCAACCGACGCGGCCAGGCTGGTGCTGGTCAATGCACAAAAAGCTTTTAAAGTAGATCTGTCCGGGGTGACCAAAAGCGAAAAGACCATCAGCGCGGACGGGTTCACCATAAAGCTTGACATCGTTCGGCCTGCCGGAATTAAAGGTGTTTTACCGGTATTCATATTCATCCATGGCGGGGGCTGGGTTTTGGGTGACTTCCCCACTCATGAGCGGATGGTCCGGGACCTGGTGGTGTTATCGGGATGCGCAGGGGTATTCATCAATTACACCAGAACTCCGGATACTAAATTCCCAACGGCAATAAATGAAATATACGCAGCTACAAAATGGGTGGCTGAAAATGGCAAAGAGATCCAGGTGGACGGCAGCAAGCTCGCTGTGGTCGGAAACAGTGTCGGTGGAAACATGACAGCAGTAACGACTTTAAAAGCAAAAGCTGAGAATGGGCCTAAAATCAAACTCCAAATTATGATGTGGCCGATTGTTGACGCAGATTTTGAAACCGAATCGTACAAACTGTATGGTGAGCAGCGTTTCCTGACGGTCCCTACGATGAAATGGATGTACGATATGTACATTGCTGACCCAGAAAAAAGGAAAGACATCTATGCCTCTCCGCTCCGGGCAAGTGTCGAGCAACTCAAAGGCCTGCCACCCGCGCTGATCCAGGTTGCTGAAAATGACATCCTTAGAGATGAGGGTGAGGCATATGGCAGGAAACTGGAAGAGGCCGGCGTCGCTGCAACAACGGTACGATATAACGGCGTCATACATGATTTCGGCCTGCTAAACGGCCTGGCTGAAATACCGCAAACCAGATCCCTTTTTATTCAGGCTGCAGCGGAGCTTAAAAAATACCTGCGTTGATATCTTCTATCCTATTCCCTTGTCTGAATAGCGCACCTGGCTGCCCGGGCATTTTACCCGGGCAGAAACCAGGCAGCCTTCAGGTCTAACCCAAAATTAAAAAATATGGAATCGAACTATCACTATGATACCGTCTCAAATGCCATCCAGGAGCTCCGGGAAAAAGGCTTCAATATCGACTTCAACCTGCCAGAAAACAGCCTGCTAATCGAAAATCCAAAGTTCAGGGTGGAAGATTTAACGATTGTAGACATTTACCGGTATGAAGGGGATACCGATCCGGCGGATGAAGTCATTGTATATGGAATACAGTCCGCAGATGGCAGAAGAGGCCTATTTGTTGCCGGTTATGCAGCAGGCGCTGACCAGGGCCTGGCGCCAGTGTTTTCCAGGATCACCAGTCGCTCACGGCTGTAGCCTCAGAATTGGAAGCTATGGACTTCAAACTCACAATGACTGCGCTACTACCCCGTTTGTTTGTGGGAAAGGTCTTTGGCCAAGCCACTGAGGTAGCTCTTGTTCAGTTTACGGGAAGTCTGACCCGGTTGCTCCGCGAATTGCGGTCACGGACTAAAGACAGCTGCCAAACAGCGATTTAGGTTTTGCTGGACAAAATTATCCGGTGGAAGGGCTAAAATCTACGTTTTACATAACATTCCGTATTTTATGCCTTTTATTTGCGTTGATCGTTGCCCTGCCTGTTCAGATGTAGCTTGAGGTGCTCTGATCGTGCGCAGTGATAACCTGCCCTTAACAGAAAGCAAGCTTCCTCTGTTTGCATCGAATGTATTTAACAGCGATCCTGCAAGAAAAAAATGATGGCAAGTCTTTTTGATCGGATTCCACTGAACTCAAATATGCGTACTAAAAGAACATTTTTCACTGAAATGCGCACCTTTGATCAGTATGCTCAAAAGAACAGAAAAAACATGACCGAATTCTTAAGGCAAGTTCTCAAATAATTTAAGGCCTTGCTCAACTGATTCTCCACCGTTCTTTTCGATATTCCCAATTGCTCAGCGATTTCCCCATTTGAGAGGTTATCCATTTTACTCAGATAGAATATCCGTTTACACTGCCGGGGAAGCTGGTTGAGGTATTGATCTAACTCATGGCTGAATTCCTTTTCGCGAATATCGAAATCACCCTGATTGATTACTGCCGCCCCCTCCAATTGCAGGTTATCGGACTTCAGTATCAGCGGAGGCCTGGCAGCCCTCAGCCGATTGTAAACCTGATAGCGGACAGCCGTCAGCAAAAAATTCGGCATATGCTGAATTTCAAGTTCCCCGCGCCTGTCCCATAGGTTTAAAAATACGTCATGAACCAATTCCTCACTGGCCGGCTTATCCTTAAGGTACTTTTGTGCAGTATTATATAGCTGAACCCAATACCTGTCAAAAAGCACCCTAAAGCAAGCATCGTCATCATTTCTGATCGCCTGCCACAGTTCCTGATCATTAGTCTGACTCTTGTTCATACATTTGGCCGCTAAAAGTAACAAAAGCATTCTGTTATCACAAAAGGTCCGCAGCAAAGAAATATTTTTAAAAACAGTGTGAGCTTTCCCCCGCCATTTACACTAATAAGATACAGGCCAAATATAAATCGATGATAACAAGGGAAGAATTTTTAGACCTTTTCAAAAAAAATCTATCCGGGAAATGCTCGGACGCGGAAAAAGCACTCCTGGAATCCTACAATGATGAGATGCGGCTGCTCGGGGAGGAATGGCAGGGTGAGGAAACGGAAAAACAGCAAACCGGCGAGCGAATCTGGCAACGGATCAATGCCAGCAGAAATATTCAGCAAAAAAGGCCGATCTATCGAAAACTTTATCTGGGCAGCGCAGCGGCGGCGGCCATACTGCTGGTCATTTCCGTTGGCATTGGCATTTATAAGTTTAGCCCTTCAGGTGTTAAAATAGCTACAACTGAAACCAAAAGCACAACAGGTATCCCCCCCGGCGGAAATAAGGCCTTTCTGACCACAGCCAATGGTAAAAAAATTGTGCTAAATGAAGTAAAGATCGGTGCACTGCCGTCCTCCGCTGGTATCGCTGTCGTTAAAACAGCTGAGGGTACCCTGGTTTACGACACCAGCAAGACCAGGCAGCATTCAGGCCCCGCTTCTTTAGAATGGAATACCGTTGCCACCCCGCGTGGCGGACAATATCAGCTGGTTTTATCAGACGGATCCCGGGTCTGGCTAAACGCAGCTTCCTCACTTCGCTTTCCCGCCGCATTCCCCATCAGCTCCCGTGAAGTGGAACTGACAGGGGAAGCCTATTTCGAGATCGCCAAAAATAAAGCGAAACCGTTCACGGTAAAAACCTCCGGAACAATCGTTAGGGTACTGGGCACACACTTCAATGTAAACGCCTACCAGGACGGCGATCAGATCAAAACAACATTACTGGAAGGTGCTGTGCAGCTACAGCATGGGGACAAACATGCCATCCTTCAACCCGGTGAGCAAGGCCTGAGCAGCGCAGGCGGTTTTGTCATTGGTAAGGCGGACGTTGAGGAAGCTATGGCCTGGAAAAACGGATATTTTATATTCAGAGATGAAAACATCACCAGCATTATGAAAAGAGTAGCCAGGTGGTATGACATAGAAGTAGCCTATAAAGACGACATGACAGACCGGGGATTTGGCGGAACAGTGAGCCGCTACAAAGACATTACAGAGTTACTTGACTACATGCAATTAACAGGGGCCATTCATTATAAGATTCAGGGAAGGAGGGTTATCATTATGAAGTAACAAACAAATGATAGCCTGATAATGCCGGGGACGTTGACAGCGCCCCCGGCATATGCTTTACAGCAATCGGGCAAATAATAGACGTATTCATCATCAATCACTTAACCCAATGACCAAATGTACAAAATTTTTACGCTAAGGAGCTGGATCTTACCCGGCTTTCCCACTAAATTATTTCTGACTATGAAACTGTCTCTACTCTTGCTTTTGGCCACTATGTTCCAGGCCAGTGCCAGTTCATACGCCCAAAGAATCACGCTCAGCAAAAGCCAACAGAGCCTGACTGAGACCCTGAAAGAAATCCGGCGGCAATCCGGATACAGCCTGCTATACGATACCAAAACACTAAAAAAAGCCAGCCCCGTGAATGTGAACCTGGTCAACGTTTCACTGGAAGAGGCCCTAACGAAATGTTTTTCAGGCCAGCCTTTTAGCTACCTGATCAAGGGTACGACCATTATCGTAACCCCCGCCCCAAACAGTGGATCCATAACCCGGGAAGCCATCAAAGTCTTTACCGTTAACGGTAAGGTTACTGACGTTAAAGGCCAGCCAATACCCGGGGTCAATGTGCAGCTCAAGGGTACAAAAACCGGAGCCGTTACGAACGACCAGGGCCAATACCAGCTGAACCTTCCCGATGGAAATGGAACATTGACTTTTTCTTTTGTGGGCTACCTGCCACAGGAAATCCAGGTGAACAATCAGCCTAAAATTGACATCACCTTAACAGAAGCGGCCTCCATTTTAGCCGATGTGGTGGTTGTGGGCTACGGCACGCAAAAAAAGACAACCCTGACGGGATCGGTGAGCCAGATCAGCGGAGATGCACTGACCAAGAGACCGGTCGCTAATTTCCAGCAGGCCCTCCAGGGTCAGGCGCCCGGTCTTACCGTCCTGGACCTTGGCGGTGCGCCGGGCCGCTCGGAAGCAAGCATTCGTGTCCGCGGGATAACCACCTTCAATGTGAACAGCAGCAGTACTTCAGGGGGCTACGACCTGAGTAAGAACGACGCCCTTGTGATTGTTGATGGCATCGAACAGCGCCTGACGGACATCAACCCTGATGATATAGAATCAGTATCCATACTGAAAGATGCCTCCTCAACGGCGATTTACGGGTCAAGAGCCACCAATGGCGTGCTTTTGATCACTACAAAAAGGGCAAAGACAGGAAAAGTGGCGCTCACACTCAACAACTATTACGCGACTCAGAATTCCATCAACACCCCTGAAAGCATGAATATAGAATCCTATATGCGATTGGAACAACAGGCCTATATCAATGCCGGAGCTAACGTTCCTGCAAAATTTACCGACCAGGGAATCACTACCTGGGTGAATGCAACAGACCGGGAAAAATATCCCAATGCTTTCGCCCGGGCACCCTATATGATCCGGTTTCAGTCCGGCTGGTTAAATTTCGATATATGCACGGTTCACATTTATTATGGCAAGGAGACTAAAACTTCTCCTGAATATTTAAGAAGAGTTGAGGAAATCAGGAATCTGGTAAGCTTTTTAGAGGGCAATTACATAACCAAAGGGCGCTCAAACAATATGTTTGTCCTTGGGGACTTCAACATAGAGGACAATAAGAGCCCGACCTACGCCGCTGCAACCTCAGCCGCTTTTGCCATTCCTGATGCAATACTAAAAGCGAACCTTGATGGAACTAATGTCAAACGGGATAAGATCTATGATCAGATCCTTTACCATAACAAATACAATGACATTGTCTTTAAGCAAGCAGGCATCTTTGATTTCTATGACACTGTGTTTAATAATTTCGGCGACTATTCTACCAGGATAGCTGCTCATATCGAAAAGAAAATCGAAGATGGTCACTCTTTTGATGACTTTAAGACTTACCAAATGAGTGATCACTTACCACTCTGGGTAGAAATGAACACTGATCACGCGGACAGTTACCTGAATATGATCATCAATAAGAAGGACGAAACAGTAACGCTCTAGACGATAGCCAAATAAGGTAATTTAAACTGTCCGTTGGATAAAACCAACCGACTTTAGTTGTATACATAAATTTGATGGATGAAAAATGTGATTTCCCCTCCATCAAATTATGCTGGTCATCCTTGGAATGCAGGTGATTTCTATTTTCACTGCAAATGCGCTCTTAACATCCACGCCATTTGCTCATGAGTTCTCAAAAGACCGGTTAAAAAATCGCTTGTACCCATATCTTTATATTTATCCGCGGTGACATTAATGATTTCTCTAAGGCTAATGATCAGGCTCTGATGATCATTTAAAAGTTCCTCCACAAGTTGCAAGCCATCAGTTCCTTCACCCGGCGCTTCAGTAAAGTGACTCAATTCCAGCATGCTTTTCAGCGTAGATGGTGGGAAATGCCCCAACGCCCTGATTCTTTCGGCCAAATCATCAACAATTTCATCAAGTTGCTTATACTGGCTCTCGAAAAAGATATGTTTGGGGTGAAAATCTCTGCCGGTAACATTCCAGTGCGCGCGTCTGGTTTTCACATACAAAAGGAATTCATCCGCTAAGACCGGATTTAAAATATGCGCCACCGATTCCAGGTGAGCAGCAGTAATGCCTAATTTAGGTTCCATAAAAAATGATGTTAATTGCTAAAGTTAAGGGTTTAATATAAGTGACCCATAAAGCAAAGATAATTGCCAGCAATATGGTAAAAATTGATATAAGTCAACAAGTGAACTTATTTTTGTCAGCATTAATTTGGACGCGCTGTCTCCATTCCAAGGCGAGACTATCAGTTTCACAGTAATAATAAATTTCAGGTAGAGGTAACCGGAACACGTTCATGAAAAATTGATAAGGCCTTTATCATAACAGCCACGCGGCTACTACAAATTGTGGACACCAATTGAATAAATTTAACTATACAGCCCGTGTAAAGATCAGACGTAGGCTGCTACATCTCAATTAATTAGCGGTAAACAATCTTTTTTTTGATTCTGCTCACCGTTTCCGGTGAAACCCCGAGGTAGGAAGCAATCATGGTCTGGGGAAATCGCTGCAGGAATTCCGGGTGATTTTCCATCAGCGCCTCCAGACGCTCTTCAGCAGTCTGACTAATGGCGGCATGGATTCTCTGCTGAGTGGCTATGGCATTTTGTTTGTCAATTGCCTTAATCGTTGCCGCTACTGCCGGTACGTGCTCGATCAGCTCCTGCATATTTTCTTTAGAAACCATCAGCAACTCGCTATCTTCCAGCATCTCCACGTGGAATTTTGTCGGTGCCTGCAGCATATAGCTTTCATAGTCACCCAGCCACCAGCCTTCCATTCCAAACCGGAGAATGTGCTCGTGTCCTTTCTCATCAACAGAATACATACGCGCAGCCCCCTTGGTAACAAAGCCCATGTGGCGGCAAATGTCGCCTTCCTGCAGCAGGTATTGCTTTTTACGCAATTTTTTAAGCTTGAATTTCTCACCTATAATCTTCTTTTCTTCATCGGTAAGACTCAAACCCGACTTCTGCTCGATATATTGAAATAATGGCTCTAACATAAAGTATACTTTCAACAAATATAATAATTTTCAGCGGGGTGTAACTGACTCACCCCGGCAAAAAAAGCCCCCGTAAAAAAGGTTTCCGGTGGGATTCCTCACTGAATATGCCGGCCTGTTAGATGATTCGGCATTCCATATCCGAAGTTTTGACATTTGTAGATATATTGACAGATGATGATTGCTTTTGCCTTGGGAAGGTTCGGATTGACGCATTCGCCTGCTACCGGAAATTTACAGTCAATAGACAGAAAACTATCGCGCGTCATTCCAGGCCTACGGAAAAGATCGGCCTGCGAGCTGCTAAAGCAGCAGATTGCTGAGCGAATCCTTTATTAAATATAAAGACCACCGGGTACCATTAGATCCCGTGATCAGCATTTATTCTTCCAACTGTGGTTTACTTTTATTATTTTAGTAAACTTGTTTTCCCCCTTATGAACACGTATAGCATCAATTTACCCATGAATCCGAAGGCCCGTCTCTTTGAATACAGCCTATTGATTGCACCATTCATCCAGAATTTCTGCAATATTGTAAGGTCAGCCATGACAGTGGTCTCAGCCTTGCCGTCCGCCGGAAATTCACCCGCAAAGGAACTTTCAGGGATTTCCGGGCCATCTTTATTTGAGAAGGAAGTTTGTCCATGTTGAATGTGTATGCGTTAGGAGAACCGTTGACCAGATTACTATGGAAGTGATGAATACACAAACGTCCGAAAATACCCTTCAGTGGGAAGAAAATGCGTCCGAATGGGAAAAAGAACGCGGCATGCTACTTTCGCTCGGCAAAAATGTTGCCGCAGTAAAGCATAAAAATGAACTGCTAAACGTGCTTACCACTTACGTCAAGCCTATTTTAGGCTTTACTTTTGTTGCGATTTATCAGCTGGAGCAGCAAACCCAACAATTTTTTCATTCGCTTTCCATGCTGGATATACCCGATGAAATCACCCAAGACTCAAGATTCATCGGAGCATTGCAGGAGAGGTATACATTTGAAGATCTGTGGATCAAAGCCGTGACGGAATCCTCAGTTCCGGTTAGCTTTAACCTATCCGAACTGGTAGACCATCCTGCATTTCCAGATTGTATCAAACTGGTTTATGAGCACGGAATGGTTCAAGTTGTAGTTGCCAGATTATTGCGCTACGGTGAAGTTATCGGAACTTTTAATCTCATGTTTGACACCCAACACCAATTTACGCAAAGTTCACTTAATATGATCCAGGGAATTGCAGATCAAATCTCCATTGCTGTATCAAATATCGAGGCCATTGAAAAGCTTGAGCGACGTGAATTTGAGAAGTCCAGACTGCTGTCCTTTGGAAATACGATTTCTTTTGTAAAAAACAAAGATGAACTCACAGAGGTATTCAGTCATCACATTAGAGCTTTATGCGGAACGGTAGATTATTGTTTGCACTGGTTAAGTGATGATCAGCAGGACCACTTCCCTTATCTCTGGAACAGCCACATCATCGCCTCCGCTCCTGCCGGGATTGAAAAGTTGATTCACGGTAAATTCCCCGTACACGACGGCATTTTTAATACCATTGAAAGCTTGCGTCAAATGGTAATTGTAGATATTGATCAGGAAAACCTGCGTGAAGACTGTCCTTTTTATCTCCGCATTCTAAAATCGAAAAATGTCGCTAAAATACTTGGCTTCCCGGTTTTTGTCCGGGATAAAATGACAGGCATCTTTTTTGCCAACTATAATGAAATACTGGAAAAAGAACAGCACCTGGTCAGCAGTATGTGTGCTCAGCTGGCTATAGCTGTTTCAAATCTGATCGCCACAGAAAAGGTCAACAAGCAATTACAGGAAATCAACCAATACAAAGAGCAATTGGAGGAGGAACGCATCTATCTGAAGGAAGAGTTGCAAAGCACTAATAACTATGGAGAGATGATCGGCATCAGTCCGGGGCTTAAAACTGTGTTCGATCAGATTTCGCAGGTAGTTTCCTCGGATTCCACAGTACTTTTGCTGGGGGAAACCGGAACCGGCAAGGAACTCGTAGCCAGAGCTTTACACCAAAATTCGCCGCGAAAGGATAAGTTAATGGTTAAGCTCAACTGCGCTGCACTCCCAGCTAATTTAATTGAAAGTGAGCTATTTGGTCACGAGAGGGGAAGTTTCACTGGTGCCGTTGACCGCAGGATCGGTAAATTCGAGCTTGCCAATGGCGGATCGTTATTTCTGGATGAGATCGGCGAACTGCCACTGAGTCTACAGGCAAAATTGCTAAGAGTGCTTCAGGAAAAAGAAGTCGACAGGATTGGCGGACGCACGCCTATTCCTGTTGATGTCAGGATCATCGCGGCAACCAACCGCGATCTTAAACAGGAAGTCGAAGCCGGGAACTTCAGAAGTGACCTTTTTTACCGTCTTAACATTTTTCCTGTTTTGATCCCGCCTTTAAGAGACAGGAAGGAAGACATCCCACTGCTGGCGGCGCATTTTATAACAAGATTTGCAAAAAAGCTCGGAAAAAGCATCACATCGCTCAACAGTAAAGTGTTACAGGAATTGCAGGAATATAGCTGGCCGGGGAATATCCGTGAACTGGAGCACCTCATGGAACGCAGTGTTTTGATCAGTAACGGAAATTCCATAAAATCTGTGGATCTCCCTTCACCGGCAAATTCTGTGATCCATGAGATTACATCCCGGCAACAAATAAAGACTATCGATGAAAATGAACGTGAACATATTTTAAGTACTTTAAAACTCTGCAAAGGCCGGATCGGCGGTAAAAACGGCGCTGCGAAACTGCTGGGAGTTCCTGCGACTACGCTGAGTTCAAAGATAAAAAAACTGGGCATCACCCGCGGCTTCAACATCTAGCTGATCATGATTCCTGATACACCCCGACTACGATCTTATCATTGAGTAACAAATGGCAATAGCCATAAGTAGCACATGGCCTTATGATCTCCCCGATTACCGTTGCGCCGTCGGCAACCAGCTGTCCGACTGACTTTTCAAGGTCGTCTACTTTAAAGCTCATTACCATATTTCCTTTCTCAAAAATCCGCTCCGGATGGGTAGATCCTGTTCCGTATATTTCAAGAAGCGTCCCATCCTCCAGTTGATGGATACTGAGTCCCGGATCATTTAACACTTGCTTTGCTCCAAGCGCTTTTACGAACTTTTCAAGAACCGACCCCGCTGCAACCGTACTCTTAAATGATATTCTTTTACGGATGATTTCTTTTTTCATATGCTAAGTGTTTAAGATGAAACATTTTCAACAGCTCATCTGATTTTTAACAAATTTCTGATTGTTTATCTTCCCGTGGGTTGACATTTGACAAAAAGTTTAATTGATTTATATCATCAGCGTTTGGCAAACCTGAAAAAAAAGCGTCACCAGGAGGAAACCGATATAACTTCAGATCCAGGGCAATCCCTGATATCATTTTTACAAGTTATCAAAGGAACAAGCTGGATAGATCAGCCGACAAAACCTTCAGCGAAGCAAGGCTTTTAACAACAGTTAAGACTGTCAGTCTGCGATTGACAATTGTTGCAAATTTCAGCATCCGGATTCTCATTTTTCGTTATTAAACGATATTCAGTGGAACTTGAGAATCAACACTGAACTCAAATAACTGACAATCAGCAAATAAGATGATGGCATTATAATTGAAACTGGTAAATCAATTATTATTATTTTTATACCTCAACTACCTATTTGCTTTCAAATTTATGTGTTTTAAAATAAAAACATCAACACCGGTTGTCCATAACCAAAGTCGAACCGGAAAAGTCACTCACCGTTTAAAGGAGTCTGTTCATAATTTAACCGAACATCAGCAAAAATATCCATCGTAATTCACCACCAAAATCCTCCAGTATGCCGGTTAAAAAAATCTCCTCATTTCACTTAATGATATACCCTTTAGAAAAGGCTTTAAAGGTAGCAAATCAGAAAAGGCTGATGTAGAATGAGATTCAGTAAAAAAAACAAGTGAAAATACAACCCGATGATAGAAGAACAACTTTAAACTGAAAAACAGATTGTGTAAAATGAAGCATTTAATTTGCGAAAACTCAAATCGCGGAGCCATTTAGATTGTACTATAAAAAATGAAAGAAAAGATTTTAGTTGTTGAAGACGAGTTTATTGTTGCAAATGATTTAAAGCTAATGTTAAACAAGGCGGGTCATGATGTATGCGGTATAGCTTCTACGGTTGCCATTGCAAGGGAGATGATCCAAAAACATCAACCAACATGGGTAATGCTGGACATCGTACTTAAGGATCAGTCTCTGGGCACAGAACTTGCGCTGGACCTTATTCGTCAAAATATAGGCTTCATTTATATTTCAGCGAACACAAACCAGAGTATTTTAGAAGTGGCCAAGCAAACTCAGCCCTACGGGTTCGTGATGAAGCCATTCCGGGAAAAAGACCTGCTGATGATGTTTGATATAGCCCGCAACAAACATCAGGAGAAAAAACGTTTGTCCTCAGAACAACAAAAAACTCTACAACATCACTTTCATGAGATCAACAACGCTCAAGGGGAGCGAATGGGAAAATTCCAAATGTTACCCCTGGCCTTTCAGGGTTTTATACCATTTGAATTCATGAAAATCAATTTGAAGGCACCCTCCGAGGGAGCGCCCGCCGAATATGGTTTTTTCAGAACCGGCTTTAATAAATACAATATGTTGTTGGGCCAGGAGCTCCTAGCTGAAACCGGTGTAACACAACAGGAAATGCGGCGATATCCCATCAGTCAGCCACCCCTGGATCAGACCGGATTCCAGAACAACAATGAATTTCGCCGGGCTTTGCTTGATGACATCAGGGAGTCAAGAATCTCAAAACACTACCAGATTCTTTCACGACTTACATTTTGTTTTAAATTCGGCAATAACAAACTAGCTGCAATATCGTTTTATAGCCAGAATGCAGAAGGGTACAATATTAGCCACCTCAATTTCCTGGACTTCATAAAAAACGAACTCCAGACCATTTTCGAAAGTGCGCAAAAAGAGAGCAATGCGCTATCTGATGCCAATGCCAATAAATCAACCAAACATCTTAACACCCCTTTATCTGAGGAACCGACAATATTTGAAGGCATCATCGGAACCAGTGCCAGTTTGATCAAAGTGCTCGATGACGTTACCTTAGTGGCCTCAGCACCGGTTTCGGTACTGGTCCTGGGTGAAAGCGGGACAGGAAAAGAACTCGTCGCCAAAGCCATACATAACCGGTCCCCAAGGCGGCTCAAACCACTGATCACAGTAAACTGCGCCGCACTGCCATCAGAGCTCATAGAGTCAGAATTATTTGGTTATGAAAAAGGAGCATTCACCGGGGCAACCGAGCGCAGAGCCGGAAAGTTTGAGGCAGCCAACGGCGGCACTATTTTTCTTGACGAAATCGGGGAACTCTCACTTGAAGCCCAGGTAAAACTACTCAGGGTATTGCAGGAACAGGAATTTGAGCCCGTAGGCAGCACCAAAACGATAAAGGTCGATGTGAGGTTGATCGCAGCTACTAACCGGAATTTGGAAAAAGAAGTCGCCGAAGGCCGACTTCGCCTTGATATCTATTACCGGCTAAATGTATTCCCCATCAACCTTCCGCCGTTACGGGAAAGGAAAGATGACATCCCATACCTTGTTCGGCATTTTGTCGATAAATACGCAAAAAAGTTTGGCCGTCCGATTACTGGTGTGGACAGCGAAGTACTGGTCAAGCTTTGTAATTACCAATGGCCAGGTAACATCAGGGAGCTGGAGCACCTTATAGAACGAAGTATTTTAATCGCACGGGGATCAGTTATCGAAAATATTGATCTGCCCGTCGAGGAGGCAAAAGAGTCTGCCACAGCACACACCAACCCGGCGCTAAAAGAAATAAAAACCCTGGAGCAAATTGAAGCAGAACATATCATTGATGTTTTGCGAAAATGTAAAGGTAAAATTAATGGCCCGGGTGGTGCCGCCGAAATTTTAGGTTTACCAGCAAGTACGCTAAACTCCAAGTTAAAAAAACTGGGACTTAAAAAAGATTTTTCATGAGGTTTGAGATACATCCTGCACCGGCATCCCTCCCGATATAAATCATACATCAAGAAACTTTGATTTGCTCATACTTACCACATTACTGGGGATTCGGCAATCTGGATCTATTCATCCGAATACAATTCACATCAGCATGAGGGAATGTCACTAGCTCCTCGCTTTATCCGGCAGAACTAACGCTTACGTAACCTGCTTAAGGTTTCCGGTTTTACCCCCAGGTAGGAGGCGATCATATTCTGTGAAAACCGCTGAGTAAATTCCGGATTGTTTTCCAATAATTCGTGGTAACGTTCCTCTGCAGTCATACTAAGGGCAGCGTGTACACGCTTTTGTGTTTCAATAGCCAATTCTTTTGTTTGGAGCTTCATCATGACTGCAAACGCAGAAACTGACTGGCTTAAGAATTCAACCTGACTGGAAGAAAACTGCATCAGTTCTGTATCCTCGACAGCAACAATATTGAAAACGGTGGGAATTTGTAACCCCATGCTTTCGCGGTCGGCAATCCAGCTTCTTTCCAATGAGAGTGAAAGCGTGGCTTCCTGACCTTTTTCATTGACCGAAAACATCCTCAAAGCGCCTTTGATATTAAAGCACATATGTTGGCATATATCCCCCTGCTGAAGTAGGTATTGCCGGCGTCGGAGCACTTTGAATTTCGTGTTTTCAATGAGAATCTCCAAATCAACAGCATTTAATTTCATGCCGGTATAATTTTGCAGGTACTCAGCGAATCTCTCCAGTGCCTTGCGCTTGCTGTTTATCGCTGCATTAGAGCCTGATGAGATTAATGGCCGTTGAGCCTGACTTTTAGAGGTCAAAAATGGTTCCTTAACTGTAGTGATTTCCATAATAGTTAGATTAATGCATCAGCTTAATCAAAGGTAGTGCCTATATATACACATCTAATTATCAAGCAATTATATATAATTCTCCATTTTTAATCGGCGAAATATCGTTGAAAAACTTTTTTAAATTAACACGGATCGCTGTTACTGGTGACAATTTAGGGAAATGCTGCGTATAGACTGCAGCAAATGGCCAGCCTGTATATTTCAACAAAACTCCACGCTTGATGATGATGATCTACAATTGCCAGAGTAATAAATATTGCTGAAAAAATGATCCCTTTCACTGCTCAATTCATAACATCAAATCGCGAAGACACTAATATCCGTCTGACTGACCGAACCACATGGCTCCGATCTTAAGAGATTCCATACCATTATGCTAAAAAGGCCCTGGAATTTTGTATATTGAAATACCAAATAAATTCAACACTTAACATTATTGCAATGACACGACCAAAAATTGCAGGATTAAACACCTGGCCAAGAAACCTAAGTTCTTTAAGCGGAGGAGGTCTCTCCACTCTTAGTGGCGGAGGAATGTCTACCTTGTCAGGCGGGGGAAGCTCTACCCTAAGTGGCGGCGGCCTATCCACACTCAGAGGTGGCGGGATGTCCAGCCTTCAATATGGTGGTTTATCAACCTTGCAATATGGTGGCCTATCCACATTACAATACGGCGGGCTTTCTACCTTAAAATATGGGGGCCTTTCAACACTTCAGGGAGGTGGACTTTCTTCGCTATCCGGAGGCGGCATGTCCAGTTTATCTGCTGACGTTTATCGAAGTAATATTCCGCCATGGCCCTATTTTTTACAGGTGCTGGAAGCACGGGGCTATGATCGGGCGGCAGAGATGATTAGAAACCATCTTCCCCAGGCGCTATGGCCTGAAAATTTTTTCAGGTAACCCGCAAAAAGCGGTGGCATCGATTCAAATGTTACGATTTTTTCGATACTTCTATGATGCGAACAAACCGCGCATCAACGATCCGGCAAATATGTATTTATGCTAATTGCCTTGCTGCGACCGTTATTGAACTACTTAAGCGTATCAAGGCAGCTGTGACAGCATCGACTACAGTCACCGGTCTGCGTATTCGTGTTGATTTAACTTTTGAAATCGCCTTTGATTGCTATCTTGTAGCAAATGAAGCAGCGAGACGTTCCCCAGAACATCCAGCTAATAAGCCAAAGCAACCAATCAATGATCAACAGCGTCGTAAGGCTCCGGAAACAAAAAGTATAGCAGCCTAAACAAAGGAATAAGGGGGCTACTCACCTCATTGTTCCTAATACCTCATGACACAAATCGCCTTCTACCCATATTACAAATTTGTACCGCCACTATATCATCGCTGGCAGGCACACCATTGCTTTTCAATATGATAGGCAGACCTGGAAAATAATTAATGATTTGGCCGGCAAAAAACTACCACGGAATATGAAAATTGAGCAACACAACAAGTAAAATCAGGCTATAAGTGCCTGTCAATTCCAGCCGGAAGCTTCCCTGAATACATCAGCTTTTTCCACTTTACAGTTACAACAACCCCGTGCAAACTTTTAATCTCCAGTTCTGCATCAAGCTGATCGCTCAATCCACGCATGAGGTTCATGCCCAGGGATTCCACTGTTCGGATATCAAATCCTTCAGGCAAACCTCTTCCATCATCACTGATTTCAAGAGAATACGACCCAGAAGAACTCATGGTTAGGGCAATCCTTATCACCCCTCCACTGGGACCAAAAGCATACTTAATTGCATTGGTGACCGCCTCGTTGATAATCAGGCCGAGCGGAACCGCCTGGGAGACATCAACAGTAATGGCCGCAATATCGAGTTCAAATTTCACCAGGTCTGCCGCCGAGAAACTGCTCTGTAAAAATCCACTCAATTCATTAATGTACATGGGTAGGTACACGCCCGCCAAATTATCTGTCTGATATAATTTTTGGTGGATCAGTGAAATAGAATTCATGCGGTTCTGGCTGTCTCTTAACAAATCGATCATTGCGGGGTCAGTCAAATAGGAAGATTGTGAATTCAGCAACGAGATAATGATCTGAAGATTGTTCTTTACCCGGTGATGAATTTCCTTCAGTAACCATTCCCGTTCACCTATTAATTCTTTGAGATACTCGTTCTGGGTGCTGATTTCCTCCTGTTGTTCTGATAATTTAAGATTTGCCTTACGGCCAATCCGGTAACTTCTGTAGGAGATAGTTAGCAGCAGCGTTGAAAGACAAGCCGCAGCTATCCACAGGTTGCGATTATTGGTGCGGCTGGTCAACACTTTTTGCTGAAGCTGGGACTGTTTCTCAAGCAATCCGATATTTTTAGCCTTCTGAGCAATTTCCTGATCCTTTTTTTCGCTTTCAAATTCAACGCTCAATTGCGCGATCTGCTTATTGTGGTTGCGCTTGCTCAAGGAGTCGTTTAATTCCTTAAAAAGCTGATAATGTTTGATTGCTGAACTGAGCTGTCCCTGCGCGGAATCTACTTTGAAAAGACTCTGCTGAACCTTCACCAGACTGGAAAGGGCAGGAATCTGATGTGCCGAAAGATACTTTTGAAACAGTTCAACTTGCAGCCTGGCCTCAGCAAATCTTTTTGTCCCCAGCAGAAAAGTAATGGTCGCTAAATAGGAATTCTCAGATAAGATACCCAGGTATTCTTTCTCCCGCATCAGCTTTTTCAAAAAATTATACTGGCTTTGTCCGGCTATATAATCTTTTAAGCTGTTATTAACCCTTAACAGCTGGCATGTCAGCATCGCGTAAGTTTTTCTGTTGTCGGGCGGACAGCGCTCAAATGCTTTGTAAATTACATTTTTCGCCCGCTGGTGCTGACGGCCATTCGAGTAGCAGATCGCCAGGTTTCCAGATAGCACAAGCCATGAATCTAAACTTTTATTGTGCTCGGCATAAACCATTGCCTTTTCTAGGGATTTGATCGTGTTTTTATTGTCCTGTAAATTATTATAAGTGAAAGCAAGCACATTATAAAGGGTAACCATCGCGACAGTGCTGTCTTTGAATCGTTCAGCCGTACGGGCAGCAAGCAACCCAAACCTCAGTCCTTCCCTTGGATTCTCTATTTGCGTATATGAACTGCACAACACAGTATAAATGTCCTGTAGTTTTTCATGACGGTATTGCCTATAAATTTTAATGGCTTCTTTCAGCATCGCAATAGTCGCCGCACTTGGTTCACTGTCAAAAGCAACCAGGTCTGCATAATATTTTAGCGCGTCAGCAAGCTTCATTGAATTGGGGGCAACGGCACGCAGCAGCGGCATCGCGCGGGTGTAATACTGAACCTTAACGACCCGCTCCTCATCTTTATATAAGTCATAGTAGGTAGAGGCAGCGATCAATGCGGCGGCATTTTCCGCGGGATAACAATTGTCTTTAGACAACAATAAGGATCTGTCCGCATACTTTTTGCCGATATCTGTCCTGCCCGCTTCACGATAAGCCTGAGATAGTACAATACAACTCAAAATGGCAATGCGGGGAGCATGTCTTAACATACCGATCGCCAGGGCCTGTTCCCCACATTTTTTGGCCATGCCAATATCCGAGTCTTTTTCCCCTGGCTTATTCACATAATAATCAGCAATGCTGATCAGCCTGCGTGCCGTAGCTGTATCTTTCGATGACAAATTTAACTTTTGATATTCACCGAAAGCAGCGGCGTCGTCAGAATAAACTTGTCCGAACGCGGAGAAGGAACCTGTGAAAAAAAAAGAAAAGAAAATCCAAAAAATAATTACTGGGGGTGAGCTGACATGGAAATGTATTCCGGTCTCTGGCGTGGATCCTGATAAGGATGAGCGTTGGTATCTGGACATCATTTTTCTTTCACTAACGTTTTCTAATGCGGCTTAAAGTTTCCGGCTTTATTCCCAGGTAAGCCGCAATCATTACTTTTGAAAAACGCCGCTCATAAGAAGGATGGGCGTCAAGCATATTGAAATAGCGTTCCTCGGCACTCAAACTTATTGCTTCATGGGCTCGCTTTTGAAAGGCAATTGCCTCTTTACTTTCCTGGAGCTGGGTCATCCGGGCAATGGCCGGAATTGACTTAATTAAAGCTTCCATATGGCCTGCGCTGAGTTGAAGAACCTGGGTGCTTTCAAGTGCGTCAATAAAATATCTTGTGGGCCGCTGTAACATCACGCTTTCGGGATCACTGATCCAGGCATTTTCTGTACCGAATTGCAGTACTGATTCCTGTCCTCTTGCATTAACCGAAAAAAAACGAAGCGCACCCTTGACCACAAAGGATAGATTTCTACAAACTTCTCCCTCCCGAAGCAAATATTGCCTCCGGCATAAAGCTTTTAATTTAACAAGCGGATATATCATCCGCTTTTCCAGAAGGGTTAAGGGCATACCTGTACAATAATCGATGTAACCGAAAAAAATGGAAAGCGCCTGGTCGAAATCGATACATTGATTAACCCGGCTTTTAGTTGTTGCCATGTGCAGCATATGGTGGTCATGCTGCTGACCGGAGAGAACATGTTCGCGGAGAAATTGCATAATGTAAGGGTTTGTGTAGCCAACGACTCCAAATCAATGCCAAACATGCATCACACTAATAATCAATTACTTAATAAAAAAACTACGGTAATATTTCACCGAAATGTCGTTGAAAAACAAAGAGGGCGATGATTTATTGTGCCAATGCTTGTACCGTCCCTGGAATATTCTAGCCGGGAGCGGTTGATGATGAGAAATTACATGAATTTGAAAGCCTAAATATTTGACAACTGAGCCTGCTGGACTAGTCCAGAAGCGAATTTCCACGGCAAAAGGAATGCGCTTTCAGCGAATATGACAACTCGACCGCCCATTACAGTGTCTTTTACTGCCTAAAAACCTGGCAGGGATATTCGGGCCGCCGGCAGCTACTCATTAAGGATTTTTTTTAAAAACAGTCTGCGGCATAGCTTAGCAAACAAAGACAAACCCACGCCCAAAACAACCGCTAATGCAAGATTGTGGTAAACAACAGTAACCACACTTACGGTAAGCATAATAAAGGATTGATCCCAGGGACTCCTAATGATCATCTTAAAACTCTCCCATTTAAAAGTCCTCAAGGCTATTACGATCATTATTCCTGTAAGGGATGCCACCGGTATTTTTTCGACCAGGGTACTGGCAAACAAAATAAAAACCAACAAAATTACCGCTGCAACAACGCCGGAAAACCGTTCGCGTCCGCCGGCAGAATAATTTAAAAGACTTTGTCCCACCATCGCGCATCCTCCAATGCCACTGAACAAACCTGATAAAATATTGGCAACGCCTTGAAAAACACTGTCTTTATTCGGGGATCCCTCAGATTTTGTGAGCTCACTGATCAGGTTTAAGGTGAGTAAGCTTTCTGTCAATCCAACAGCGGCCATAATCAATGAATAAGGCAGAATGATAAGAAATGTCTTTATGCTTAAGGGTACTTCCGGCGGATGTAATGATGGTACGCCCGATTGGATGTGCGCGATATCTCCAATGGATATGGTTTGAATACCTGATACTGACACAAAAATAAAAGTGAATATAATCGCCGCAAGGGAACCAGGAAAGGCCTTCGAGACCTTCGGAAAAACCAAAACAATGAGCACAGTGAGGGATACCAAACCGAGCATAGTGATTAAATCAGCCGGGGCCAGCCATTCCAAATGCCCGTTGGACAACTGTTTGAACTGCACAAGTTGAGAAAGTAAAATCAGCACCGCTAGCCCGTTTACGAATCCGGACATCACCGGCTGGGAGACCAGCCGAATCAATTTCCCCAATTTCAACATCCCGAATACAATCTGGAAAATACCGCCAAGAATAACAGCTGCAAAGAGATACTCAACTCCGTATTGCTGATTCAACGAGATCAAACCAATCGAGACTGCAGCGGTAGCGCCACTGATCATCCCCGGCCTCCCCCCCAGCAGAGAGGTAACAAGTCCCACAATGAAGGCTGAAAAAAGTCCCGAAACAGGGGGAACCCCGGCGATAAGAGAAAAAGACAATGCCTCCGGCACTAAGGCCAAGGCAACTGTTATCCCTGCAAGAAATTCTGTTTTTATTCTCGACTTATCGGGCAATAGCAACATCTATATAATTTGAGTTTATTATTAACAAATCAGGTTCGTGCTTTAACCAGAAAGCGATATGCGGTAAATTCATTTGGGTTAGCCGGTCAATGGTTCTTAAGTTTTAATGCCATAGCGCAACGGCGGGAGGGTGTTCTTTTTTGTAAGGGCTCAGTCGGCCCCTTGCCGGGTAGCTTCAACGATAAAATCAAAAACCTCCTCAGGCTTTTCCTCGGGAAGAAAATGTCCGGCGTTTTTGATGACATGGGTCACGACATTTTCGGCAACTAATTTCACCATCGTCCCGACATGCTCACCCAGCGAATATTCTCCACCTACGGCAATTACAGGCACCTTTATTTTGTTCTGCATAAGGGGCTCAGTTTCTGCAATAGAGTCGAATACAGCCCTGTATATCCCAAAGGCCCCGTTCACTCCCACTGGACCGGAAAAAGTCCGCAGCAACTCCTCAATTTCATCTTCACCAATCGCATCTTTACTCGCTGTGTTCCGGTTATAAAACCAGGTTACGAACTGGCGTTCTTTTCCTACAAAGAAAAGTTCCAAAGCTTCTGTCGCATGGGGCAATATCCACCACCACATCGTCCCCAATTGACTCTCCATCACCTCCCGTTTGAAAGCAAGGTGGTTCTGGAGTACCTCATGTACCATGACCACCATTTCCACATACAATAAGGCATGAATTTCCTTTGGATGGTCTGCACTCCAGATTAAAGCAGGCGCAGCGCCCATATCATGGGCAACAAGGGTTAATGGTTTGCCATCACCAAAATTCAAGACCCGTACCAGTTCCCTGAAGTCCTCGCTCAGACTTCTGGCACTGTAACCGGTTGTTCCGGCAGGTTTATCGGAATCACCATATCCCCTCATCTCCGGCACCAATACAGCGTGACCTGTATTGGCTAAAAGCGGCATAATGCGTTTCCAGGAATTCCCCGATCCTAAAAAGCCATGCCACAGTAATACCGGTTTGCCAGAGGGGTTTCCGCCTGTAAAGTAGTGCAAGTTCAAGCCATTGATATTGATCCTATGACCTGTAAATTTTGCGCTTCCCAGGTTTATCGTTTTGCTGTTTATCATTTCATCACTGATTAGAGGTGCTTTCATTTGTGCAGATATTTTTGTAGTTGTTCCAAAACCCTCATCTCAATCGAGATAGTCGCCGGGATAGGTTTTTTGGTTATGAGCCTGGTCTATGTGTTGCAGAAATTTCTTACGCTCCTCGGTCAGTTCAGGAACGGGTAAAAACTCGCCCGGCGCCGCCGGCTGCCCGATTTGTTCAAATATTTCCTCCAAACCGGCCGGCATCACAGTGCAAAGCAACTTGGCGACCGAGGCTGAATTGTTGCGGAAGCAGTGGATCGGCCCGCCAAATGGTATATTGATCAGCCCTCCGGGTCCAATGACCTGTTTGCCTTCTTCAGTTTTGAACTCTATTTCCCCCTCGGTGACATAAAACATTTCCTGCGTATCAGGATGGCAATGTGGTGGCGGGCCGCCGCCAGGAGGCACCAGCATTTCGATAACTGCATAATCACCACCTGTCTCCCCGCCCGAGATGATCACCCGGTAATTACCTCCCGCCACGCCCAGGACCTTGCCCTGCTGCTGAGATTTTATACGAATATCGGATGCCATATCAATCACCTGCCGGATTGAGTTTATTTCCACTATACATACCACCTTTGTAAATAGGCGCGCGCTCGTCTGTGTAAAATAACACCAGTTCAGCACCACCCGCGGTCCGGATCGAAACAGGCTCGTTATTGAAAACAATTGATTCCTTCTTTACCAGACGCATTTTTTGATTAACCTCAACTTCACCCTGGTAAACATAAAGCAACCCAGTAAGGCCGTTTGCTGGTGGCCCCGGCACTTCAATGACCTTGCCCGGGCTAAGTTTAACATCATACAACCAGGTCTGGCTGCTAAACTGGAACACGGGATCAGGTCCGGGAGATGCAAGCAGTCGCCATTCATCCTCGCTATACATGTCTTCAACATCCGTAATGATCACCACTGGTTTCAAATCCTTTTCTCCCGGCCTGATAAATATTTGCAGTCCTTCCTGAGGTTCCGCCTGCCCGTCAATATCTTCTTCATGATAAAATAACTTGCCGGCTTTCATTAACATCAGACTTTTGCCACCAATGGTTGCCTGAAACCCTTCAGAGTCTTGATGGTATACCTTACCTGCTCTGAAATAGGAGAAGATCTCATCATTGACATGTGGGTGCATGTCGATCCGCTGACGGCCGCGGAAGAAAGCATGGTCTATACGGCCGATGCTCCCGATTCCCGAGTCCTTCTGTGAAACTGCAATACCAGGATATAGGGTCTGTATCGGCCCGTGACCTTTGAATGTGTTTTGTGATATTTTCTGTATCATGATAAATTGAATTAAGGTTCGCCGTACCGGGATCGCTCCGATAATTTTATTTGAACAACAAAGAAAAAACTTCTTCTCCCATAATGGGCAGTACTTTCTCACCTTCAGGCGTTGCCCAGCTGTGCACCATTTCGGAAACTAACTGGTTGATGGTCGTTGTACGCACGCCCTGGCTTTCCCAGGTCTTACGGGCTACATCATCAGCAATTTCAGTTGGTGAGCCGCCGCCGTCGATAACAACCTGAACATCAAAACCTTCCTCTTTTATGGATATGGACGGCCACACAATACACACATCATTGGTAAGACCGGCCATGACCACATTTTTCCGGCCATCTGCTGCCTTCAAAACAGCAGCCCTATAGTTAGGATCGTCCCAGGCATTGGTAATACCGGCTCGTCTAACGCGGCTTGCAGACTGTTCCGGTAAAATTTCCTGTAAATCGTTGATCAGCGGTCCCTGCATCTGATCTTCCTGACTGGTTGTAAGCACGATCGGAATATTAAGGTCTTTGGCTAACCTGGCTAAAGTCCTTGCGCGTGAAATAATGACCTCGTGCGAACGGTTAGCTGAAAAATTAATGGTACCTTCCTGATGATCAATCAGCAAGATTACAGTGTCCTCTATTTTAAACTTTTTCATTTTCTTTTATTTTTATTTTGTAACTGCCGATTTCTCATTCGGCCTGCATAACAAAGTTATCTTGTGGGGGCGATGCTGAACATGACATTTGTCATAATCCGGGGTTGACATTTATCAACACAAAAAGACTCGTGACATCGAAACAGGCCGTGAGGCATCTTCCAACCGCATCACCAGCAAATCTGTCTAATTTTTTAAAAATTCTCCGTCAGCTTTTATGCGAACTTCATTGCTCAACATAGGAGCCGGAAACTTTTCGCCGATACCATAATCGCTGCGTTTGATCATTCCGCTAACCTGAAAACCGGTGGTTTCTTTTTTATTCATCGGATTTTCAGCAGTGCCGCGGTAAACAAGATCCAGCGTTTCCAATTTGGTGACACCATGCAGGGTAAGCTTACCGGTAAGTTTATACTTATTCTTTCCCAGGCTTTTAATGCCGGTACTGGTAAACTTTAATGTGGGATATTTTTCTACATCAAAGAAATCAGCTGTTTTCAGATGGTGATCACGGTCTGCAATTCTGGTGTTAATGGAGGCCGTTTTTGCCTCCATCACAAAAGAAGCATCGCTGAAATTTGGTTTTGATGCTTTTACCGTTACCTCAAAGTCATTGAAGGTACCCGAAATATCATTAATGCCCAAGTGGCTGACTGTAAAGCCCAATTGAGAGTGCGGAGGATCATTCTTCCAGATACCGTCTATCGTTGTAAAGGCAGTTAAAACGATAAACGCCCCTGCGATTGATAATAATTTTTTCATGATTTTTGTTTTTTTGATTGTTAAGATTGTGTTTGTTGATGTTAAGATTTTGAAATTTACTGGTACTGGTTGCCGCTGAACATACCCGTATCGCTGTAAACAGCTGCTTTATCGATTTGAAACAGGACAAGGTCGCTTTCCACATTTGCCTGGATTATGATCTCCTCCTGCCCAAAGATCGCCGCGTCGCCCTTGCCAAGCAACTGATCGCCAAGACTCAGTTCTCCGTTAAAACAGTAAAGCATATGCACAACTTGCTTATCACTTACCGGCGGCAATAAAGTTGAGCCCTGGCTCAACCTGGCATCGAAAATGCCTGTTGCTGTCCTTAACTCAAGAGGCGCATTTTCACTATCTCCGGCGACCAGGCGCCATTTGTTTATACTATACACGCTGTCAAATTGGTGGAATTGAACTTTTGGCGGGAGTCCGTTTTCAGACGGGCGCATAAAGATTTGTAACATCTCGATATCGGCTAACGCCCTTTCTTCATGTTGCATGCCGGTTCCCGCATTCATGAGCATCAAGTGAGCGTCGCTGATATGTTCTTCATGACCTGCAGTATCGCGATGTATTTGTTTTCCTGAACGCATGTAGGATAATATTTCATCATCACGATGCGTATGCATAGGTACAAATCCCGGGGGACTAAACTTAGCATGGTCGATCCGGCCGATAGTGTGGAACCCTGTATCGCTGCTTCCTAATGCCATGCCGGGATACAAAATTTCTATCTGAAAAGGGCCATGTCCATATTTTCGCTTTTGCGATGCGCTTATGATTTCCATATTCTGATTTTTAGCTGTTCATTGATTTAAAAAGCGGCGGCAAACCTGCCGACCGCCTCATCACTCACAAATGTTATTGATAATTGAGAATGCCCATCAATTTCTGGCCGTTAGGGCTGGTCCAGTCTATGGCCAATTCTGAAATGATCTGGTCAACCGTAGTAATGACGGCTCCCGCCTCACGCATACGCGCCAAAGCGAGTTCATCACCATACTTAGTGTAAGAAGCTGAAGCATCCGCTGAAACCTGTACCTCGTAACCTTCGTCTAACATCTGTAATACAGGGAAGGTAACGCAGATCTCGGTGGTCACTCCGGCCACGAACAGTTTTTTACGGCCAAGCGCTTTGACAGCATCATTGAATCCTTTATGGTGCATCGCATTGACAATACCCGGACGTTTGATGCGCGCTGCAAATGCTTCCGGCAGTATTTCTTCCAGTTCAGGAATCAGCGGGCCCTGAACGTTTTCTTCCATGCTTGAGGTTAAGACGACAGGCAAGTTCAAGGCTGCGGCAATTTTAGCCAGCTTAATGGCATTTTGTTTTACCAGGTTAATGTCGTGTGAATGTGTCCAGGCCATGGTTCCTACCTGGTGGTCAATTAGCAGAATTGCTGCGTTTTCTGGGTTAAAAGCTTTTTTGTGCATGACAAATTATTTTAGTTATAAATTTTTGTTTTCCGGATGTTGCTATCAATCATCCTCTGAAACAAAATTCGCTCAATCGCCGGCCCTGGCCAATGATGTTTATTAAGAAAAATCATTGATATATGTCAAGAGCGCAGGCGCATACCGGATTAAAATGCTGGGAGGATTAGGCGCAAGAAAATAACCAAAGTCATAAAATGGCCATTGAAGTTACAGCTACATACAGAGACCTGCCGTCTGCACCGGTTAACATGTAAAGAACCTGCCAGTTAATTCGTTGGCTCAAACCGGACTAACCCCGAGGGGCAAACCCATTTGTTTTTTAAAATTGAACAAAAGGATACCTATACTGCTTTTGGAAATCATTGGTTGATTCCACACGACACTTCTTTACAGGAGGACAGCTAGCCGGTCGGTCCTGATGAAGGCCCCCTGTAACATGAAGGCAATACCATAGTGGTGAGATTTCTCCGGCATCTGTTTATCAGCCGCTGCGGCCGGATTGCCAGACCTTGCTGCATTGACCAGCAGTGGATATCGAATAGACCGCATTCGTTGCTTAATTCCCTGCGCTATTTCTATAGCAAGAACGGCGGCCACGGAATTTGATTAAAATTTAGATCCGGCCTTACCCAAAGGCACTGTATCGCACAGACATACAACTCCCTGCCTTATGGCCTTTAGCTTTGATCTGTTTTAATTTTCAGTCATGGTTATAATTTTTCTCACAGATTGACTTTTCCAACGTTTGATTGCTACTGATTCGCTATTACCCAAATTAATTAAACAATAAACTATGGTTTTACATCGGTTTCAATAAACGATCAAGATGACTACGTAAGCCCGGATCAGAAGGTCGTGTCGCATTCGCGAAGACGATCTGTCCCAGAGGATCAATAAGGATAAACCTCGGAATCGAGGCTACGTTGAATTTTCTAATAAAATCAGAGTCAAAGTCTTTGTCAGCAATCACGTGCATTCCGCCTAACTTATTGTTTTTTACGTAATTAACCCACTTCTCCTTGTCTGAACTGCGATCTACAGAGAGGCTTAAAAATATTATATTTTTAGTGCTATAATCCGATTTCAGCTTAGCTAAAAACGGGAATTCTGACTTACAAGGCACACACCAGGTCGCCCATATATCTATATAAACATACTTCCCACGAAGTTCATTTAACTTAACCAGTTTATCATTTACGTCGTAGAAACTGAAATCTGGTGCGGGCGAGTTGGGTCTTGTTAATATAATATTAGTGTAAACTTGATCTATATTTGCTTTGTATTCACTGTTCCGGACACGTATTGAAAAATCCGCATATAAACTATCGAGCTTTTGCGGGTTTGTGACCATTTTAAAAGCAAAAAGCGTATAATGATATGTCAGGTAATTTTTGATAAAACCAGTAGGTATTTTTTTGTAAATAGCTTCTAATGGCAAAAGGTAGCGGTTTTCGTATTCACTTGAGCTGAATCGAAATTGCCTGTCTATATTAAGGTTGTAAAGATAGCTATCTATCCAGTCTCGATAAGCGGCAGAATGTTTGAACAGCTCAGCATCCTTTAAATTTGCAGAGCCTAAAACAAATTTATTAAGAATTTTTTTCTGTACACAATCCAGCATTTTGATCTGCATTCTTTCTGATGCTTCTTTTATTAAACTGTGATAATTAGGATCCGATAGCTTCTCCGCATTAATCTGTTGGATTCTAGCCACTGCCACGGAATCGCGTCCATAATGAGAAATATAGTGTTCTACCATATTGCGGGCAAAGTAGTCTATGTCTTTTTTGATTAAGCTTTGGTTTGGTTTATTTTTGATATTCCTGTTAGCGTTCGACTTAAACTGAATAACTTGTTGTATAAAAATTTCCGGATCCATTAGACATGCGCCATAAGTGAGTTCTCCGTTATTCAAAGGAATGAATTTTGAGAATATCGTTGATTTATCTGCGAATAGGTCATCCTGAAGCCTAATGTTTGAGGACTGCGAAAACCCAGTGATTACTAACAGAAGCAGAATGGTACAGCTGAGGTGAAATTTCATAATGAGGCATCGATGGTTCTAGGCGTCTTGTTACTTTTCATTAATGTAATGTACACTGGTAAAAAGATACATTGATCGCCCATATTTATTGGAAAACTTAGCGATTGAAAATCGTCTTGATTTTTTGCCATTTCAGGAAGCTACTTTGATTCTTAGTAATTCATTCAATTAGCACCAATTATAAAGATTCTTTCCTGAATAAAAAAAAAGGGCGGAATTTTGTCGTAATTCCTCGCCATCCTTAGCCTTACCGTCAGCACCCTCGTGGAAGTCCTCATCTTGCCTTCATCCCGAGCTTATTTTGTTGCCTAACCTAAAAGGCAATTATCAATGCCGTATTTACTTATGAAACGGTATAGTCACACGTAAGGTGCTGCGAGTTCCTGCCACCCTGTTTCTTGCAGAGGTTTCAAAAAAAACTTTTGCTTCCACCAGCACGCCGTGCGGCGCAAAAAAAGCCAGACCCGCACCCAAGCCGAAAACGCTTTCCTTGGTACTGCCAAGGCGGTAGGTGTCCTGATAAAAATTGTGGTCCCCTTGAAAACTGTCCTGCTGTATTTGTTTCAGATAATAGCCAACTGCTTCGATTCTTAGCTGTGGAAGAACGGCATAATCCACCGAATAATTACCGTTGTAAAATGCCCCGGGTTTTACTTTTGAACCGATGATGTCGGAATTGAGATTTAACTGATTCCTGGTACTGATACTGACTCTTTTAGCCAGCATCAGCGTAAAGGCATGGTAAACACTATATCCCCATAAATGAGACGATGGGTTAATCTCGAAAGCCGTGTTGTAATTTCCTGCCGGGAGGGTAATATCAAACTCTGCTCGATGGGAAAATGGTAAGCCAAACAATTTTTTATCCGACCATTGAACAGCTGTCCCTAAAATAGGATCACCGAACGCCTTGGGATTCACTGCCGGGGAATAAGCTCCAGGTCCTGATGCGGCAATCTGTACGACAGGAACCAGTACAGTAAAGGCCAGGTTGCCATCAAACACCTTAACCGGAGAAAGGTATATGAGCTGACTAATTTGTACAACGGAATTGATTCTCAAATCTGAGGGTATTTTCATGCCTTGGGGATCATAAATACCTTTAGTGCTAAAAACCTGCAAAAAACCCTGATAGACAAAACCGGGCTTTCCGGCGACCCCATCAAAAACATTTGCACTTCCAAGGTTTGTAGGAGGAAGAACCGGGTCCTGTGCCCTGACAATTGTGCTTGTGATCATAAAAAGCACCGCAGGTGCACATCTAAAGGCATAAAACCGTATAATTTTTCTAATCATGGCTGCAGATTTAGATTTTAAATGAGCTGCGTTGTTTTGTATCGTGTTCATTGTGCAAACCTATCTATATCTAACATCCCGGGGAATGACATAGGACAAGAAAACATATTGACATATGTCAATATGGGGGTCAGCCGCCCGCATATGATATGATTCCGGACCACACTCGGCTACGTTGACATTAATCATGGATCCTTTTTGACAAATGTCAAGGGTATTCAGGCAAGGCTTAAAGAACTTAGCATTGTTTTAAAAGACCAATGCCGGCAACACAAAAAGTTACCTGTGATTTGGGTATCCGAAATCTTACAGGGCGGGAGACTTTTAAAGCACCAATTCAGAATCTATAAACTATAATTAATTATCATGGCACGTTTAACAGCTTTAAATCCGGATGAAGCAACCGGTAAAACCAAAGAGCTTCTCGATGTAGTAAAAGGAAAAATGGGAATGGTCCCTAATATGATGAGGACTATGGGCAATTCTCCGGCAGCACTTGGAGGCTACCTGGGTTTCAGCAGCGCGCTGGCCGGCTCAAGCCTTGGCGGAAAATTGGGCGAGCTTCTGGCCCTGACTGTGGCCAATGACAACGGCTGCAATTACTGCAACGCTGCGCACAGTTTTGTCGCAGGAAAAATGGGTCTCGATAGCGAGGCTATTGAAAATGCAAGATCCGGAGTTTCAACAGACCCCAAAATTAATGCCGCGTTAAAATTTGCTCAGGAGATCCTGCACAACAAAGGCGCCGTTTCAGGTGCTGCCCTGGAGGGGGTTAAAGCCGCCGGATACACCGAAGCTCAGATCATAGAAATTGTAGCGCAGGTATCACTAAGTATTTTCACAAACTATGTCAATATAGTTGCGGATACGGACATCGATTTCCCAAAGCTTGCACCAATAGTTAAGTAATTGTTACACCAAATCTATAACCCAATCAATGAAAACTACTTATCAAATCAAAAATATCAATGGCGTTGATATTTTTTACAGAGAAGCCGGAGACAAAAACAAACCAACCCTTGTTTTGCTCCACGGCTATCCGACTTCATCACACATGTACCGTAACCTGATTAAAGACCTTTCAAACAAATACCATTTGATTGCGCCTGATTACCCCGGATATGGTCGAAGTGAACAGCCACCGATATCTGAGTTTGAATATACCTTTGCCAACTTTGCAAGCATCATCACTTCGCTGCTGGCTGAGCTCGGTATAGAGAAATACAGCCTGTATCTGATGGACTATGGCGCACCTATCGGATTCAGAATAGCGGTCGCAAACCCGGAAAAGATTGATTCATTAATTGTTCAAAACGGGTGTGCATACGAAGAGGGCCTTGAAACCTTCTGGGACCCGATTAAAGCCTACTGGAAGAATAGAGAAGACAAGGAGGCGGAAAATACCTTGCGCACTTTCCATGACCCGAACGGCCTTAAGTGGCAGTATACTCACAATGTCCCCGATGTCAGTGCCATATCCCCGGACAACTGGGAGATTGATCTGAGACATCTGGAACGACCTGAAAACGGCGATATTCAACTGGCGTTATTTTATGACTACCAGACAAATGTAGTGCTGTATCCGCAATGGCAACAATATTTCAGGGACCATCAGCCGCAGATGTTAATAGTTTATGGCAAGGATGATTATATATTTCCCGGATCTGGCGCTGAAGCTTTTAAAAAAGATGTTAAAAACCTGGAATTCCACCTGTTTGAAACCGGTCACTTCGCACTGGAAAGCTACGGCGACGAGATTGCGGCAATTATCGACGACTTCCTCACACGTAAAGTGGCAAAATAAACTGAAATTACAAAACGCTGCCCTGTATCACAATTCACAGGGCAGCTCATAAATAATCAATATGAAAAAAATAGCCATAAATGGATTCGGCCGCATAGGCAGGGCTGCTCTTAAAATCATTTTCGAGACAGATGACCTGGAACTGGTCGGTGTAAACGACTTGATGAGCATCGAAAATGCCGCCTACCTGCTCAAATATGACAGCAATTACGGTAAATACGAAAGGGACATAAGGATCCAGGGGGACACAATTTATATCGGTGAAAAGCCCGTAAATTATTCCAGCATCAGGGAAATAGAAAATTTACCATGGGCCTCACTTCAGGCGGACGTAGTTATAGAAAGTACGGGCATTTTCACCAATAATGCAGATGCTGAGAAGCACATCGCCGCCGGCGCTAAATTTGTTGTCATATCCGGACCGACCAAGGACACTCCAACTGTCGTACACGGTGTGAATACAGACGACGGCAGGACTTCTGTCTTTTCCTGCGCAAGTTGCACCACCAACAGCATCAGCCCAGTGATTGAGATACTGGGCCGCAGACTTGGCATTAAAAAAGCCATACTAAATACCACTCATGGATACACCGCGTCCCAGACATTGGTGGATGCGCCTTCCAAGCGTGAACCGCGTATGGGAAGATCCGCAGGAGTAAACCTGGCACCGGCAGCCACGGGCGCAGCCATTGCAACAACTAAAGCCTTACCTCAATACGCCGGTAAGTTTGATGGAATCGCCGTAAGGGTACCGGTCTCAGTTGGATCCATTTCTGACATCACCTTTATCTCAGAAAACCCCACCTCTGTTCAGGAAATTAACCAGATTCTGATCGAAGAATCAAAAACAAAAAGATACGAAAGGGTGCTTGCCGTTACCGATGAGCCTTTAGTATCCACCGACATCATTAAAAATCCGTTTGCAGCCACCATTGACCTTGAAATGACCCGGGTTGTTGACGGAGATCTGGTTAAAGTAATGGCGTGGTATGACAATGAATGGGGATTTACAAACCAGATGATCAGGCAAATACAAGCAATCTAATTTGAGCCTTCTATTTAATCCAGCATCATGAATTATTCCAGCCTGGCCTTTACCAAGGCCATTAAGAGCATCCAGGATAAACTGGGCAGCAGGGAAGCATACCAGCGCGTGGAGCGCATGAGCTATGTAGACGGATTTACTCCGGTAGAGGAAGAATTCATCAGGGGGATGGATAGTTTCTACATGGCCTCAATTGGCGAGAATGGTTATCCATATATTCAGCATCGCGGAGGACCTCAGGGTTTTATAAAAGTATTGGATCAGCAGACCATCGGTTTAGTTGATTTTAGCGGCAATAAACAATATATCTCTGTTGGCAATGCATCCATGAACCCCAATGTGTCCCTGATTATGGTATCTTATCCCATGCGGTCCAGGTTGAAAATCTATGCTGAACTTGAAATTGTAGAGTTACAGGATAATCCCCCACTCTTTGAAAAATTAAAGCCTGAAGACTATAAATTTAAAGCAGAACGGATGATGATTTTTCATATCAAAGCCTATGACTGGAACTGCCCGCAGCACATCACCCCAAGATACACAATACCGGAAATACAAACACTAATGGCACCCAAAGACCGGCAAATAGCACAACTGCAACAGGAGATTGAAGACCTCAGGAAGCAACTGAAAAAAAACAAGAAAATATAATCACATGGAAAACCTGGTAAAAAAGCTGGCCGACAGCCAGAGTTACTTTATACATTTATTACGTTTCAGTATTTTTATCGTCATGGTATGGATTGGCGGATTAAAAGCATTCCAATACGAAGCCGACGGCATTGTGCCCTTTGTTGCCAATAGCCCGTTAATGAATTTCTTTTACCGGTACCCTGATCAATATGGACAGCACAAGAATAAAGAAGGGGAAGTTGTACCATCAAATATTGCATGGCATCAACGCAACGGCACCTATACATTTGCTTACGCACTGGGCGCCTCGATTATAATCATTGGATCGCTTACCCTTAGCGGCATCTGGACCTCAAAAGGAGGCATGATTGGCGGCCTGCTGACCTTTGGCATGTCACTAGTTACCCTGTCTTTTTTAGTAACCACTCCCGAGGTTTACGTTCCGGATCTGGGCGGACCGGATCATGGTTTCCCTTATCTGTCCGGCGCAGGGAGGTTGGTGATCAAGGATCTGATAATGATGATAGCCGGATTGGTAGTTGCCTCAGACAGCGCCAGAACGCTAGAGATTAAAATCAAACGACAGAACTCATGACAACCCCAAAAAAACCCACACAGCTTGAGGTCACCTATCTGGGTGGACCTACAATGATCATAGAAATTGGTGGTTTCAGGCTGATGACCGATCCAACGCTTGATCCTAAGGGAACAATGTTCGTGCTCAACGAAAAAATGACCGAAACAAAGCTATCCGGGCCGGCAATGTTGCCCGTCGACCCTGTAGATTTGGTTTTACTCAGTCACGATCAGCATTTCGATAACCTGGACACCGGCGGCAGGGCCTATCTTAAAGAAGTGGGTCAAACATTAACCACCAAAATAGGTGCCCAAAGGCTGAAAGGGAACAGTATCGGGTTACAGCCGGGAGAGTCCAGGGCTTACACGACACCGGCAGGTGATCAAATAAAAATAACGGCTACCCCCGCCCGGCACGGCCCGGCAGGAATAGAAAAGATTACAGGAGATGTGGTAGGATTTCACCTGGCTGTAACAGGAGAAAAATCCTTCGAAATCTACATTACGGGCGATACGGTGTTTTACAACGAAATTGAACGGCTTTCAAACCTGATTAATCCACAGTATGTCTTCATTTTTGCAGGTGCGGCCAGGCCACGCGGCCCCTTTAATGTAACCATGGGAACAAATGATGCGATTGACACCGCGCAGGTTTTCCCCCAGGCGGTGCTGATTCCATTGCACTCAGAGGGCTGGTCGCATTACACTGAAAATAACAGCAATTTAAAAGAGGCGTTCCAGATCCTGGGAATTCCCGAGCGGTTACAGCTTTTAGAACCCGGAATATTGACTTCGTTAACGGTAGGTGCTAAAAAGGTAGCTGAATAAATACGGCATTAACTAACAAAAGCGCTTCTGGTTAGCGACACCAGTCACCGCATAACCGGGCACTTACATTTTAATATTAATTTATACAATTATGGAAAAAAGACACCCATTGCCACCTTTCAATTTTGAATCGGCAACCGAAAAAGTTCAACTCGCTGAAGATGCCTGGAACTCCAGAAATCCGGAAAAAATCGCTTCAGCTTACACAGTAGACAGCCAGTGGCGGAATCGCTCAGCTTTTGTCAATGGCCGTGAAGAAATCATTAAATTCCTCACCGGAAAATGGCAAAAAGAGCTGGATTACAAGCTGAAGAAAGAACTTTTTGCATTCACCGGCAACCGGATTGCCGTTAGATTTGAATACGAGTATCGCAATTCAGAAGGAAAATGGTTCAGAGCCTATGGAAATGAAAACTGGGTATATGATGAAAACGGGCTCATGAAGGAGCGGTATGCCAGCATTAATGACCTAGAAATTTCAGAATCCGAGCGATACCTGAGTATCTAATTACGGACGGGTTTTGATTCGGTCCGCTCAAAAGGTCTTAAAGACTAACGAAAGCCTGCAAATCACACGATCGCAGGCTTTTTTGTTTTCCCCAGAAACCAGAGAGGAAAAGCGGATTGTCCGGGTGGAGACGTTCTTTAAAGCTGAGATTAAAGTGCTTTAAACATAAACTGGGTATTAGGTTGGGTTGGATGGAAACGAAGAAGGTCTTTAAACGATCTCTAAAGCTTTTTCGCGTTTAATGGCCAACTGTAAAGCTATAGACGGATAAGACCAAAAGCATCCTTTAATGAGTTGCTATAGCAGCATCGAAATCTATCACAAAAGGTGGGGAAGAATAACTTTAGCGGAAATATGCAATCAGGCTTTAAATTCTTTACTATACCTTGTAAATTCATAATAGGGACAGTTAACATGATTCGTTTTATACTCGATTAATTAGATTTGACAAGCCCTAATGCTTATTTTCATCCTAAAACTTAATTTCGTCCTAATCTTAACCGAATCTTAATCATGAACCTGATGTCGACAATCTGGCCGATAGTGGCCTTAGTATTTCTAATACTTTTAATTTACGTAATCTATAAAATTATAAAAAAAATTAACCTCTAAATTTTTAATTGGAGTGAGTTTATCACTTGCAATCCCAGTTCTTATTGTATCCTGCCGGAAAGGCCAGGCAACGGAAATCCAACCACGTACCGTTGATGCGCTCGTTAAAAAATTCAATCTTACTGTTAAGCCTGATGTCCAGCAGCGTAATTCAATATCGTTGCTTCTGTGAAAGATCCCGATGCTTTCTTGGTAGCGATAAAACAGCCTATGGCTCGACATATTTCCTTTTAGATCATATGAGATAAAGAAATACATTTCTAATATAGCGTCAGATTTTGGGCTATTTTGATTTGCAGGCACCCATTTATAACGAAATTCCTTCACTTCCTTTACCTTCCTTTCAAGTTACGCAGCTCTAAATGACTCTTAAATGGCCGACTAATTCATACATCTGGGCAAGAGAAGGTATGGACACAATGAAGTAAAATAAAAGTAAAGGAAACAGCACCCTTAAAAGCATATCTCACATACCTTTAACAAAAAACAAGTTTTCAGGTATGAATAGGTCATCTGAAAAATCAGAGTCACCACCAAAGTGAGGAAGAACCAGTTTGTAGCAGAATGAGGGAATGTTTCACGGGGGATTTAGAATTTCGTCAACTTCGCTGACTAGCTCACTTAAGAAGATGTCCCTGATCTTTAAAGTATCTGCATTAGCAAATGATGCGATTCTTTAAAGAAAAATAAAAATATTGCAAAATTTTTATCAAGTTCGTGCGACTATAATTTAAAGAGTTCCTAAAGGCTAATCTTTTATATGGTCTGTATACTCTTATCGCATGAGACCTGTTTCAACTACCCATAATAATTGGCAAACAGAGTCGGCCTAATCACCGGAACGAAATCCTTGACATTTGTCAATCTTATATTTTGATTGTAATCAATTTACAGTTTGCTGCTTTTCGGGATATTTGAATCAAATCAAAAAGAATTATGAATCTCGCAGCTTATTTATTAACCCTGATCCTACCGGACATCAATCAACAGCAAGCTTTCGCCGGCCTGTCTGCGGTAATGTTAACCATAAAGGCCTTCATGATCATGTCGCCAACCGATCCTGAGGTTAAAAGAGGCGGATCAATGACATGATCGTGGCCAGCCACCGGCAAATCCCAAAGCTGGCGTGCCGGAACACCAGAAAATACCGGATAAATTAACCATTAAAACCCAAGAAAATGACCACTGTCTACTTAGTTACACATTCGATTATGCTACTGATCATCCTTACCATCTTTGGAATTATAGCAGAACAATTCTTGCTACGTATACTCCGTGCAATCCTGAGTTGTATGCGTTCTTTTATTCATTACTTAAAAAACGATCCGGAGGCGGGGAAAAAACCCCTCACCAATCAGAAAAAAGTGTCGTACCCGCCAAAAGCAGTTAAAACGATCCACTCCCATGGCTAGACTGAAGTTATCCTAAACCCTCAGGTCCCGCTATATTCTCCTGATAAATCATGCTGTCACACTCATGCGCCAGCAATGCGCCGGCTAGCCGTAAAAATTTCATTCGATATCACCTGTCCAGCCATACGGCCGCTAATAACCAAAGGGCCAGCCCTATTAAACTTTATTAAAACTCAGTACATTTTCACTGCTTATTGCGGGCACAATTATCTCTAATGCAAAGGCACAAACTACTTTAAACGGACCAGGTTTCAAATTAAGTGTCGGACCAGAGTTTGGTCAGCCGGTAGGTTCTGCAAAAAGCCACTACAGTTACACTCTAGGCGGCTCTGTACAGGCAGAGCAGGCTGTGGTCGGAACAGTAGGATATAACAACTACCATTTGAAAGATAGCTACCAGGAGAACTTCTCAAACCTGTTACCGGTAAAGTCCGGCAACTTCTTGGATGCCTCTGTCAGATCCGAGAGTAACACCGGCCAATCTGGCCTTCGCCAGACAACCAATTTCATAGGCTTAAGGCTCGCTTAGGGCTTGGGTTTGTGACGTTGGCCGTTGTAACAGGTTGACAAGAAAGTCCACGAGTTGTGCTTTCTTATTATTGTACAAACATACTGTCGTCCCAGGGATTTAAAATCAACCTGATTACATTGCTTTAGAAATCATCGGTCCCTATGCTGGAGATCTCAGCAGCTATTGCTATATTTACCCCTCATGACGGCGCCCGAAAATTATTCCGCTCTATTGCAGGAGTTTAAAAAATATACAACCCTGTCGTCCGCTGATGAAGCGCACATTGTCAATGCATTTCGCTATAAAAAAATCAGGAAGAACCAACTGCTGGTTCAGCCGCCCGATGTCGCACGTTTCGAACATTTTGTAATTAGCGGATGCCTGGTAGAGTACTTCATCGGTGAGGACGGTATCCAGCATTCCCTGCTTTTCGCCCCGGAAGGTTGGTGGATGACCGACTTGAAGAGCTTCTCACAGCAACAAGAATCCAAATATTTTATCCAGGCCGTCGAAGAAAGTGAATTGCTGACGATCGACCGGGATGCACTTGAAAAATTGCTGGATTTGATACCTTCACTCCACAGCTATTTCAGAAAGCTCTACCAGGGGGCTATCATCAGCCAAAAAGAAAGAATTCTTAACGTGCTCAGCACCAAACTCGAAGAGCGCTACATCCGCTTTCTGCAAAAATATCCACAGTTGGAAAACCGGTTGCCGCAATATTTAATCGCCTCTTATCTTGGGGTCACGGCAGAATTTTTTAGCCGCGTGAAATCTAAAATGAATAAATAACTCAAGGCTGTTATCCGATACACCCCTGCATAAAAAGTAGAGGCACCTCCGGCAAATCTTAGCAGACTAAGCAAGTCGCATTGTGCCGCTCAGATAAAAAAGCAAGCATCACTGACACTGCATATACTTTAAATTACAATCATATACACCGGTTCAGAACAATTTGAACAAAGGTAAATCAGTCAAAGACTTACTGCACAGGGAACGCTGCTAATAAAAAAAAACACTTATAAATTCATGGGTTCTCACCCATTAAAAGATTATCTGTTTACATTACAAGCCCGGTTTATATCTTGTTTTTGGTTTGGACCATCTCAGTTTGTTAATTATCATTATTTTCGCTGTCAGTACAATTTGCCCTTTTTAATCTTTAAATTACTAAATGAAAACTGGTAGCCTGCTTTTCCAATTGCTTTTTTTTCTAATCTTAAAAGGTAATGTTTTGGCGCAGCATACTTCAAGAGATTTATCGGTAAAAGCTGAGGCCGAAACTAATGGCCAAATCATAATTAATTCGGCTAATCAAAAAGCTGCTGACACCAATAAGGTCAACCTGATGCTCCAGGCCGCCCACATCTACTGGCATCAGGCGTCTGCGCGAAACCGAAGTCTGGACACCTGTTTACGTATTTCTCAAAATGCGTTTAAGCTTAGCCGTAAACTCGGCTATATTTATGGCATCGATGAGGCGGCTTTTATGATGGTCAAAGCTTATGCAGAAATGAATCAAACCAAAGCAGCTGATTCGACCGCGAAACTAGTTCACGGTGAGGTTAGGATAAGGTCACTCCTTGCTATTGCGGAACATTACACATTTAATTTTCGATCGGACGAGGCAGGTTTCGCAAAAGCGCTACCGTATATCAAAGAGGCCAACAGAATCGCCGAAAATACCCGTTCTGTTCTATGGCGTTGTGAAAGTCTGGTGCTGTTGGGAAAACACCACTTTAAACGGGGGGATATTACAAACGGGAAAAAACTAATCCTAATTGCGATACATAGTCTTGAATCCATTAAAGATTATCAAAAAGCCGCCTACTACTGGTCCGCTTTAGGCGGGCAGCTTCCCGAAAACAAAGCTACCTTTCCCGAAATCAGGCATGCGCTGGAAACCGCAGTTGCGCTTTATCTTCAGACAGGTAGTAGCAGGAAGGCAGCCTATGTTTTAAGGGATCTTGCGGTTCTGAATCTGAACCACAAAAAATATGCGGAAGCTGAAATGCAACTCACCCAAATGCAGAGCTTATTTAAGTCAGTCCGGGAGCAGCTTTCAGTGACGACCCTGTTTGTTCTTGGAGATTTCTACAGATTCCGGGGGCAATATGACAAAGGTCTTTTCTATGCCCTTAAGGCAATTAAAACCAAGGACATCGATCCAAAGAAAAAACTGAACGTATATGGTCTGATGGCACAGATTTATGAAGCCCTGGGCGATTACAAAGAAGCACTTAAATACTGTCAGCCTGTGCTTGAGAACAGCGAATTTAAAAACTCTGCTATGAAGCATTATTGGTGTTACCGGTTGGTCACTATTCAGGCTGTCGGCGGTGACTATTCCGGTGCATTGAAATTTCTGAAAAACTTTGTAAGAAGAAATTCACCCAAATTTTACATCCAAAAACAGCTTATCGCTGCCGCTTACGGCGATATTTATAATCTTGCAGGTGATGAGCGTCGCGCAGAAAAATATTACCTGGAAATGCTCAGGCTGGAAAAATACGCTAAAAAACAAAAAGCTGAAGATCTGGGTAATAAGTTACCTTACTTAGATAAAGGTGTCAATTCTGTGCTCGGAAAATTCTACGTAAAAACCAGACGGTTTAACAACGCGAAATACTACCTGCGAAAATCACTTGATGAGCTGCAATATGTAGATTTACAGGGTCTGATGGAAACCCATCTGATGATTTTTAAGGCAGATTCAGCCTTGGGGAATTACCTGTCAGCGATCAATAGCTTTCAACTCCATAAGCGTCTTTATGATTCAGTGAACAGTGTGGAAAAAATGAACCAGCTGGCGGCATTAAAAATTAAGTATGAAACTGAACAAAAAATAAATGCCATAAGCCTACTGGAAAATAAACAAAAACTGCAGCAGGCGGAATTAGGGAAAGCTGCAACCATAAGGAAATTCATGCTCTCAGGGACAATTGTTCTATTGGTATTGTCTATTGTGGTTTACGCGGCGTATCGCAATAAACGGAATTCTAACTATAAACTAAAAGTGAAGCAGCAGGAAATTGACGGTAAAAACCATTCCTTAGAGGTGCTGCTGACAGAAAAAGAATGGCTGCTAAAAGAAATCCATCATCGGGTAAAAAACAATCTTCAAATCATCATTTCCTTGCTCAATTCCCAGTCAGCCTATCTCACAGATCCGGTCTCGCTTGATGTGTTGCGGGACAGCCAGCACCGCATGAACTCAATTGCTTTAATTCATCATAAGCTTTACCAAAGCGACAACCCTTCGGGAGTTTATATGCCAAGTTATATTTTTGAACTGACTGAATTTTTGCAGGATAGCTTTTCTACAAAAGATGCGATCGAGATTGAAGTGAATGTTGCAGAGATCAGCCTGGATGTTTCTTATGCTGTACCCTTAGGGTTAATCATTAACGAAGCGATTACTAACGCTATTAAGTACGCTTTTGGGAAGAACGGAGGAAAAATTGAAGTTAGGTTACTGGCCTTGCCCGATCACCGATTCGTATTGAAAATCACTGACAATGGCAAGGGTTTCCCTGCGCACTTTGACCCTCAAATGGCTGGCTCTCTAGGAATGGATCTGATGCAGGGACTGTCCGATCAGCTTGAAGGCAGATTCACAATCACCGGTGCAAATGGTGTAACTGTGACTGTGGAATGGGAACAAATGGCGTTAACTAACGTGTCGGCTTCGCTATAAGATATCCTAGCGTAAATGGTAACAATTTCATCGTAGTACTGAAAGCGCTGTGGTAATGTCTCCGCTGTGGCCAATTGCTGCAAACTTTTAGTTGCGGATGGTAGCAATGGCCATATGCGATGCCTCTCGGCACGGAGATCGTGGCACTCTGCGGGTAAACAAATTTTCCCGATAAAGAAATCATTCTTCGCAGGCGGCGTTTCTTGATAAAAGTCAATGTTTAGTGCAATTTATAAAAATAGATTTGGGGAAAAAAAACAAGTCTCATGTCAAAAAAATCCAATGTCAATCAGGTGACCCAAAGGGCAATATCCATCATCATAATAATCGTCTTCAGCCTTTCACAGAACAGTAAGGGTTCTACATTAAAAGTAGCCAAAGAACCAGCACCCTCACGCTTAAGCGTCATATTTGTAGGAGGGCCTACGGTAATCCTGGAAATCGGCGGTCTTCGATTGATGACAGATCCGACGCTTGATCAGGCCGGAACCAGTTATGAGATAAGAGGTAAAAATACCGTGCATAAATTAGACGGGCCGGCAATTCAGGACATCGGAAAAATTGATATTGTTTTACTCAGTCACGATCAGCACCCGGACAATCTTGACAACAGCGGCCGAGCCTCGTTAACTCGGGCCGGAAAAGTTTTGACGACTAAAGAGAGCGCGCATAGATTAAAAGGCAATGCCGTCGGGTTAAGTACATGGGAAAGCATACAGTTGACCAGTCCTATGGGCGATAAAATCGCCATTACAGCCGTCCCAGCCAGGCACGGGCCGTACGGTATAGAAAACATTTCGGGATCAGTGACGGGTTTTGTGATTGCGGTAAGGGGAAAGGAAAATTATGAGGTATATATATCCGGTGATACTGAATATTTTACGGGCATAGACGAAATCGCAAAAAAATTCCATCCTCAATACGCACTGGTTTTCGCCGGGTCTGCACAGCCAGCCGGGCCTGTAAATGTTACGATGAACACCAATGACCTGATTGAGGTAGCCCGAGTATTTCCGAAATCGTTGATTATGCCGCTTCATTGCGAAGGCTGGTCTCACTACACGCAGCATGCTTCAGATTACGTTAAGGCGTTTACTGCATTCGGGATGCCGGACAGGGTCAAAATTTTGAGTCCGGGAATCCAAACCGTACTGAAACCTTAATTTGCACGTCAGATATGGGACTATCCCGGTTTGCCGCAGCCTGAAGATGTCACCGGACCTGATGGCCAACCACCCTGTAGTCGTCGCCCAATTTCTCTGCCTTGTCAAATCCAAAATAAATTCCCCTACCGCATGGCTTACCCGGGATTCTTCTTAAACTAGTTCAAGATTATTCCTTGACAAATGTCATTTGTAAAGTAAACCTGATCAGCCAATTTTGTCATTCAAATAAACGAATACAAAATGATGAAACTAATTCAAAGATTAACGGCCACCGAGCCAACTACAGCACCGCTTATTTTAAGAATTACCTATGCACTGGTATTGTGGCCGCACGGCGCCCAAATGGTTCTCGGCTGGTTTGGCGGCTACGGTTATACAGGAACCATGCAATACTTAACAACTCAGGCAGGGCTGCCGCACCTGATTGCAGTACTGGTAATTTTTCTGGAGTTTTTTGGAAGTCTGTTTATCCTGTTCGGGTTTCTCACCCGGATTACCGCAGCAGCATGTATTGTGCTGTTTATAGGCATGATATTAACCGTCCACGAACAATTTGGCTTTTTTATGAACTGGTATGGTAATATGAAAGGTGAGGGTTTTGAATACCATTTGTTTGGAATGGGAATTTTGCTGGCCCTGGTTATTTCTGGCGCCGGAAGAGCAAGTTTGGACAATATAATTAACAGAAATTCAAAATAATGTCAGCACTAATTTATTCCCCTGTAGTTTCGCTGCATAAAAAACAGAGCGGAAATTTTTCAGCTTTCATCGCCCGGGAGCAGGATTTTAATGGATTGATGAGTCCGGTTCTGGGCTTCGATCATTTCCGGCTTACAGGAGATGTATTTGGTCCGCACAGGCATGCCGGAATTTCCGCTTTAAGCTACATTTTTGAAGATTCAACGCCCTTTCACAATCAGGACTCGATGGGCACTGATCTGACCATCAGCCCGGGAAGCCTACTATGGACATGGGCCGGTAACGGAGTGATACATCATGAATATCCGGTAAAAAATGACGGCAAAATCCATGGGCTGCAGTTGTTTTTAGATATCCCAGAGGCGAATAAACCCCTGCCGCCAAAAAGCCTTTATATACCAGTAACAGATATGCCCGTGTTATCTGCGGCCGGCATTTCCGTGAAGGTGGTTTCCGGGATAAGCGGACAAGCCATTAATGTGGCCGAGACTCCTGACCCCCTAACCTTGTTGGATGTTTCCATGGAGCCATCCCGGGATTTTGAACACAGGTTGCCTGCAGGCTGGAATGGAACTGTCTATATCTTGTCAGGCAAGATCATCTTTGGAGGGACTGCTTTCTTTGAACTCAAAGACAATGAGGCCATCTCCTTTGGTGCGGCAACTTCAGAACAAATTGTTTCATTTACAGCAATAACCGGCAGCCGGTTTCTACTGATTAGCGGTCCGGTCCGGAAATAATCCGGGAGCCGGACCGGCTTGCTGCCAAATGCAGGAACTTTGGAATTACTGACCGTTCAGATAGATTTCAATAACCCACTGTAAAACGCTTTTTTATGAATTGGTTACCTTCTAGCTCATCTGCTATTGCCCGGGCGAGGTCTTCACCACTTATTTCACTTTTACCGTTGACATCGAAAACCGGTCGCTCCATATTCGTACGATATTTTCCCAGCCGCTCTCCCTGGAAGTTAACTTTCATTGCGGGGCTGAGGTATGTCCAATCCAGGGTATCCTCAGCTTTAATAAGCCCCAGAAAGTCACGTGCAGCCCGTGCACCGTCAAGCCATTCTTGCGGAAAATCCGGCCTGTCTACGATTTGCACCCCGTCAAGAATTAAACTACCGGCTCCGCCGATAAAAATAAATCGTTTTACGCCCGACTTCCTGACGGCTTGCAGAATGCCCTGAGCGCTGCTTAGGTAGGATTCATATGGATTCGGTTGATCGGGACTGGGATTGAATGTACTAACCACCGCATCATGCCCGGCCAATATTCCTGCAAGCTCATCAATGTCGTGAACATCTGCAGACACAATCTTTAAGCTTTCTTTGGTGGAAAACTTTTCCGTTCTTCTGGCAATTGCAGTCACCTGATGTCCGCGGCTTAATGCCTCCATTGTCAAGAAGGTACCCACTCTTCCGGTAGCTCCGATTATTGAAATTTTCATATCAGTAAATAAATTTTAAAGTCATTTTGAGAGATTTGTTTGGGTAATTCTCGTTTTCTAATTAAAAATTTTGTGACTGTCTTCATTGCCTCTTTGTCCGGCAAAAACTAAACAATGGGCGGCCGGTTTCCATTAAAAACCTCTTCAGGATCCAAGAATCCTGAAGCTTACCGCTGACCCTGATTAGTAGCTGAGGCGCCCCCGCCGAAGCAACAACGGCTGATTGGGGAAGGTGATGTTGCAAAGACATTCCCCGGTGGCAAAATCAAGGATTTGTACCACGGTAATTTTGCTTTTATCCTGCCATGAAAGTAAAAAACAATCAGCACCGACCGGGGTAACTGCGACATCAACAATTTGAGTATCCGCTCCTAATATGGTTCCAGACTGCGGGATCAGTTCTGCTTTACCCTCAGCGATAAAAGACACAGATATCCTGAAATCATCGTATTCCTGCTCTATAATTTTCCCGTTAAGCTTCGCATCTACGTCAATATTACCGCTAAAAACCGAGGGAGTAGTTAAGGGCTTTATTTCCCCTTCAAGGACCAGGAAGCTTTGATCGGGCATGGTAATGTGTGTATAGAGTATTTCCCGGTTATAATCTTCAAGATGAGTTACCGTTGCGCCGGAGCGTTCTGTCCATCCTAAGAAAAAAACGTTTCGACGTATCTCATAAGGCATCACCACTAACGTCTCGGTATGCCCGTCAGGTACCAGACCTGCCCCATGCGTGACCGTAAATGTCAGCGTGTTATCAGTACCAAAAACCAGCTCAATGTTTAATGGCGCCACTTTGGCTATAAACTTGTTGCCCTGGAGCGATATCGAGTTCATGTTGTACCTGGATACATGGAAGGAAGTCATCGGATTTCCATTCAGACTTTCGCCGGCGGTGATCTCAGGCTGAATCACATCCCAGTGTTCAATTATTTTCCCGTCCTCCAGGCGAAAGATATCGACGATGATTTGCGGTACATCGCCCCACCCCTCCACACGACTGTGGGCGACTACAATATTACCCTCAGCAACAACGATCCCCGGCTGGTAAACAAATTTCTCGGGAAGATAGGGTAAGGCCGCTTTAATCCCTTCCAGGCCATTGGTCATGTTGGGATTATGCTGAATATAGGGTTCTGTCCAGTACTGCTCAATTGCTGCTGAATTGCGTTTAACAAACAGTTCCTGCATGGCCTTCATGGCAACTTCTTTATTGGTCATAATGATTGATTGACTGTTAAAATATTCACGCGGTAATGCGCTAAAACGGAATCGGCCTGTCTGTTCCAGGCCATATGTAATAGATTCAGATCTCACCTTTCATAAAAGGAAGCATCAGTGGCTCTCCGGGAAAAGCTTCTGTATCCAGCCACATGTAATGGTAATCGCGGCTCACAAATTGCCAGCTTCCCTCAATAGTCCTTTCCAGGTGGTCTAAATACACTCCGAAATTGTTATAAAAAACATTAGCCGGCCCTTCAGATTCCTCGTGAATGATCCATCTGGAGTTCGCTTTATTACCTGTGATGGTAATAATGCCGGAATGTACGAACTGAGCAAAAAATGCTCTTCCTTTTCTCAACTGCCGGAGCATTTCATTAATATTTTCTGCTCCTTCTGCGGACATCAGGAAAGGCTCGTGAATCGTCCATTTCCCGTTTGTGGTCCAGAGTGATCGGAACGCTTCGTAATCTGCCAGTACCGCTGCGTCCGCAAAGCGTGCGACTAATGTGCGAATGGCGGCTTCATCTTCCAATCGCTGCAAGCGCTGTTCAATTGTATCCATTACTTTCAGTTAAGTTTATAATTTACAATTAATGATTTTCCAGGAATACATATAGGGCCTTGATCTTCTCTCTTTCAAAAAGCGCAATGTCCATCCCTAATTGTACGGGTGCCTCACCCTTAGGCCCAACAGCCCAGTACAACCTCCCCATGTCGGCGTTAATGACAACAGGTCCTTTCAATACAAATTCAAAATTTCCCGGCATGCTGTTTAACAAGGTGCTTACCTGGTTATTGATGGGCTCAAAACCAATTTTCGCTTCTCCCATTTCATACAATACCGCATTTTGTGCATAGAGGGCCTTAATGCTGTCCATTCTTGCAGAAGCATTCCTTTGATTCCAGACCTCTATTAAATTTTTTTCCATTATTCCTGCCAGGGTACTCATTGTTTATAGTTTATCATCAAAATTAGAATAGTAAAACCAAGTTGGAATTGACATATGCTAAAAAATATCGTTGATATAAATCAACAATATTTTCATCCCAAATTCTTATTTTGGTACATGCACGACGTTTTGCTCAAATACATTGCCCAGCATTCAGAAAGCCCCTTGACTGAAGCACATGTGGCGCTAATTAAAGAGGCATTTATAGAAAAGAGGCTGAAAAAAAGACAATTTCTTTTACAGGAAGGAGAAATATGTAAATATATTGGCTTTATTGTAAAAGGAGCGACAAGGCAATATACCACGGACGAAAAAGGCTCCGAGCATATGTTAAACCTCTGCATTGAAAACTGGTGGACGGCCGACCGGGAAAGCTTTCACAGGGAAACTCCATCAATCTTCAATATTGATGCCTGGGAAGAAACAGACTTGCTGTTACTTCCTAAGGACAATGGCTGCTATAGCAGAATCAATGCCATTCCCGCCTTTATTGAAATGAGGGTAAAATTAGACGACAACCATCATATGTCAAACCAAAGACGGCTGCACGCCTCATATAACTATAACGCCGAACTACGCTATGAGGATCTTTTAAAGCGATATCCTTTATTCACCGAACGTTTTCCTCAACATTTAATCGCATCCTTTTTGGGAATAACAAAGGAAACGCTCAGCCGTATTCGGAATCATGCGATAAAAAAGTAACCTGCAAAACCACTGCTTGTGTGCCAGCAAAATTACGCAACCACAGGGTAATTGTCTTCCTCCCTGTCCGGCATTCCCAAATACCGGTAAGATTTGCCAACCCGATTCAGGCTGTACTATGATCTCCAGGTAGGAGGTATTTGACAATCATCCGCCATTTTCACCGATGTGAAGCTGCCGGTATTCAGGACCAGGGATGAATCATCATAAATAATCCCCTCAGATATCATGACATATACACGGGAGACCAGATGTGCTCCCGTGTTTTTTCACAAAGCTAAGCCTGATTGAATTATGAGGTTACAATTCCCCGTCTATCAAGCAACCTGAATAAGTACTTTTCCTTTGACTGTTCGGCTTTCTAAAGCCTGGTGTGCCCGGGAGATATGATCAAGCGGAACTTTAAGCCCGATGGTTGGATGATAACTCCCGGCTATAAGACAAGCATTGATAGCTTCAATCGCCTGCTTTTTTGCCAATTCGGGTATCGTATAAACGTATACAAATCGAAATACGTAGTTACCCCGGATGGCGCTTAAAACAGGAAGGGGAGTAAGCTCATGTCCGCCCGTTACTGCATAAGTACTGATTGTACCTCCACTGTTTATACTATTCAGATTCTTTTCCAGGTTTGCCAGAAGATCTACTTCTACGATCCTGTCAACACCGCCACCATCAGTTGCCCTCCTGATCTCATCAACAACGTTTTGCTCTGTCATGAGAATAACCAAATCAGCACCTTTTGAACGAACATTTTCCACATCTGCGGGATCTCTGACAGTAGTTACCACCCAGGCCCCCGCCCATTTAGCAAGTTGAATGGCTGCTTCTCCGACAACGCCCGCCCCGCCATGCACCAGCACCCTAAGACCCCGGATATCGCCATCCGCAAACAGACACCTGTGAGCTGTCAGTGCCGCAACGCCCAAACTCGCTCCAATCTCGAAGGAGGTATTTTCCGGTAACGGGACGGCTTGCTCTGCCGGGACGACCACAAATTCAGCCGCGGTACCATAAGCATGACCATATTGAGCCTGATAAACCCACACTCTTTGTCCAAGCCGACCGGGATCTACCCCATCACCAAGTTCAACGATAACCCCGGAACCATCCTGGTGTGGTATGATCCTTTCATATTGCATAGGCCCTAAAAACCCGGTCCTCACCTTGATATCCGATGGATTTAGCCCCGAAAAGACAATACGTACCATTACGTCACCGGCGCCCACCACTGGCATCGCCACTTTCCCAGTCTTTAATACATCCGCAGCCGACCCCTGATTTTCATAAAATGCGGCAAACATCATTCTGTCATCTTTCATGCTACCAAAATACAATTTTCAGCTTAAACGACCATGCTTTGACGCAGGCGATAATGGTTACCTGGTGTAACATCATTTTAGAAATCACCCGTTCATAAGCACCATTAATATCCCTCTTTTTTATCGAACAGGGATTTCAGTCTGGCTTCTATGACGCTGTTTCCAGCCTTATCGAAGCCAACCTCTTTAAGTAAAATTTCGCCCTTAGGACTGACCAGGTAAGTAGTGGGAACACCAGTTACCGCAAACCCTGTTTGATTGATATTTTTGGTATCCAGGACCTGCGGCCAGGGAAGCTGCTGTTTTGCCAGCTCTTTTATCCAGGCCTGCTTTTCTTCATCGATGGAAATACTTAAGATTTCAAAATGCTCGCCTTTGTATTTATTATATACTTCTTTCATATGAGGAAAGGACGCTTTACAGGGTCCGCACCAGCTCGCCCAGAAATCGATCAGCACGTATTTCCCTTTCAAACTATCATAGGAGAAACTTTGATCATTGTTGGTGGGAAGTATAAAATTTTCTATAATCCTGCCCGTAGCGGATTTATGAAGCCCGGCCAGAAAATGGTCTAACTTCCTGCCTGGTTCAGAATTCAGGTTTGCAGGAGAAATCACTTTAAGTGCAGTTGACAACTCAGTTTCCGTTAGCAATTCGCGCCTGGCCTGAAGTGCACAAATAGCGCCGTAGGAATCCGGATGCTGTTTCATAAATTCCAGTATAAACGGCGCCCCTTTTACTTTTAACATCGCCGCGTATTCAGTCCTGAAGATGCTGTCTCTTTTATTTTTCTGCGGATATTTAGCTTGCAAGATTTGTGTGATCTGATCAGCAATTTCGCTAAACCCTTTCTCGAACAACTGAAAGTCAGCCGCCGAGCCGATCCCACTCCAAATTCCGGAGTTGAGCCCGGAATTGATATCTGCATCTTTCAGGTATAATACTCCGGGCCGGTCTACGTATGCAGGGATGGCGTGGGCGTACCCCAGTACTTTCAGACTGTAGTCGCTATACAACTGAGGGACCATCCCCTTAACATAGGGGATACGTATTTCAAATTGGCCGTCGGTGATATCGGTGGAATCAGTTTTGGTACTGGAACCAAATACATATACCTTATTGTATCCCTTTGTCTGGCCACGAACAAACCCCCTGATGATCAGGGAATCTTGTCCAAATGAGGCCGCCGTAAAAACAAGCGGCAGCAGCACGGTGGTTATTAATTTTTTCATACGATTTGTTTGTTAAAATGATCTGGTATCCAATGGTATGCCCCATGAGGGGTTGAATTGAAGTACTGTATTTAAGATATTGAAAGTAAAATCCGGGGAATCTATACTACCCGTATAGGTTTGGCTCCCAACCTGATGTTTGACCTGGGCCTTCGCCCAGGGCTTTCCTGGTTCCAGCACCAGTCGCTTTAAATCCATAAAACGCTTAATTCCTCCAAGAGGGAGTTCCCTGCGCCTCTCCTGGAGCACCAGATTAATCACCTGCTCCTGAGACCCGGCAACCAGGGGTGGCGTACCTGTCTTGTAACGGAAAGTCCGCAAGGTATTTAAATCCGCAATGGCTTCGGCCAATTTGTTGGTGCGGGCATAGCCTTCAGCACGCATGAGTAAAAGTTCCGGATAGGTGATTCCGTCTGTAAGTTTTGATTTAATGGCACGGTAATAGAAAATCCGCGGGCCGTCATCAAATCCGCCTCCGGCAGAAGTCCGGTATCCTGGAGCAGTTAGAAAAAAGAACTTAAACCTCAGGTCATTGGCCTGGTCAAAGCTGGCAATAATCTCGTCTGAAGGATAGGACATATTAACACCCGCGTTTTGCTCGGTACCCCGGTAGAACAGCATTTCTTTACTGTTTACCACGTTCAGGCGGTTGTCTTCTGCAACGATCTGGCTGACCACAGGATTTGCAGGCGTAGCCCAGGAAAACCGGTTGTAATCGTAAATCAACTTACCTGCGCTCCCCCCTGATGCGGAAGACCAGGCCTGATTGGCATAGTAGGCTACACTGTCATAATTCTGCTTGAAGAGGTGGCAGTACGCCAGCATAGCCTGAACTGCGGCTTTATTTGGTCGGCTCGGCCAGCTGCTGGTTTCCGGAATATCTGCCAGGGACTGATGAAGGTCTGAAAGCACATGAGAAAACATTTCTTCCTGAGATGATAACTGGGGATTCGGTGCTGTGATATCCGCCTTGGTAATATAGGGAATCGTTTTAGTGTCATTCTTTAGCCCGGGCTTATAAACCGGACCATACAATATATTTCCGTTAAAATAAGCCCATGCCCTGGCGGCGAGCGCCTGGGCGATCACCCTTTTGGCTTGTTGCTGATCTGCCGAACTTAAATTATCAAGATCGCGGATGCCTTCAATTACACTGTTGAAATACCTGGCATTGGAATAAATGCCCCCATTGCTGCTCCAGAAGAAATCATTTCCAGTCGGATTTCGATAGGGATGGCGAAAGGTATATCCATAATACCTTTCCATATTGGTAAAATTATTTAACAGAAAGGCTACTTTTGCCTGTCCTTCAGACAACTGAACATTGTCGGTCAGGTGACTGATTACAGAACCACTGTTGTTGTCCCTGAAATAGTATTCTGCAGTACCATAGTTATCCAGCAGGTGATCAAAGTCGGCCACAGTCGCAGGGATACTGCTGCCCTTAGGTTTGATGTCCAGGTATTTTTTACAAGAGCCCAGCGGCAGGCAACAAATTAAAATTGCGCATATATTTATGAATCTCATGATTGCTTGATTAAAAGTTTAATGATAGGCCTAGGTAATATTCCGCCATTATTGGTAAAGTCCTTAACACGTTTCCCGTATCGCTGATGTTGGCAGTTTCCGGATCAATATCGCTGTTGTTGGCGGCAATCATAAACAAATTCCGTCCCTGTAACTGTATTTTCAGGTTGGAGATGCCCGCCTTTTTTAACGCATTTTGAGGGATGGTATAGGACAGGGTCGCGTCCCTGAGTTTCAGGTAATTGGCACTTTCTACAAATACATCTGCGTAAGGAAACGTAGATATGTTCGACCCGGCCGGACCTAATCTGGGATAAACGGTGGTTGCCTCGTCACCCGCCTTCCTCCATCGCTGGGCAACGTATTTGTTGTCAATATTCCCCCCTGAGAACACATCACTTCGCAGGACTCCACCCAGCTGGGAAATCACCATAAAGGACAAGTCGAATCTTTTGTACTGGATATTGTTGGTTAGCGCAAGTACGTGTGTGGGGCGGGTAGTACCAGAATACAACAGGTCCGCTATCGTTATTGCACTGCCGGCAACTTTCTTTCCTGCTGAGGAATAATAAAGCGGCATACCTGAATTATCAATGCCCGCAAACGGAAGACTGAATACCCCGTCCAGAGGGTAGCCTTCTCTTGGCGAAGCGCCCGTTCCCCCATTCTGAACAGCTATGGAACTGGCAGTCAGGCTGGCAGCATACACGTAATTGTAATTGAATTTCAGCACTTTATTTTTATTATAGCTCATATTAAATGCGGCGTTCCAGTTGAAATCCTTTTGTTGGATAATATCTGCACCGAGGCTAAACTCAAGTCCGGTATTACGGCCGGAGCCCACATTTCTGGTCAGCGTGTTAACCCCGTATGTAGGATCAATAAAATCCGGAGCCAAAAGGTCACTGCTCAGTTTATGATAATAGTCTGCAGTGAATGTAAGCCGGTTACCAAACACGGAGAAATCTGTTCCAAGGTTGGTAATCTTGGTACGTTCCCAACGCAAATCCTTGTTGGGAGGAGAGGTGATTGCATAGCTCACCGCTCCGGTAATGGGTGTATAAAATTCTGCTTTAGTTAACAAATAAGGTCCCTGGGTGAGCGAGACGTTTCCGTTAATCCCATAAGATCCGCGAAGGTTAAGTTTGCTGATCCAGGGAACTTGAAAAAACTTTTCCTGCGAAAGTTTATAGGTTCCGCCGACAGACCAGTTCGGCTTGTACCGGTATTTAGGATTCGTACCAAAAAAATTGGTTTGGTCGATCCGTGCACTACCGCTGATGATGAAGCGCTGGTCATACTCATAGGAACCGTTGGCATACATGGACACAAACCTGTTGTCACGTAACACGTAACGACCGACACCGGCAACGGGTAATTCGTCAGGAAGCAGCTGATCGTTATAATAAAGTCCTGCGTTATAATCCGAATAGTTAAACGGACCAAAACTTCCGGCCAGATCGTCATATCCATACCTGGTGGGAAAAGTATTGTTGTCCAGCACATCCTTATTGATCTCCCCGCCGGCAATTGCAGTGAAGCGATGCCTGAGAGAAAAATCTTTATTGAAATTTACCTGGCCCCTTATCGTGTAGGCCTCATTGGTGTTGCGCGACTCATCTATTATTGCGCCCTCAGGGATGTAATGCTTGACCGGATTGGAAATTGAGGTGGAAGCATTATACCAGGACCGCACCCTGAAAGTAGTATTATCGTAAAGATCGCGGCTTAATCCGTTGCCACGGGTCCAGGAGCCGCCAGCCTCCGCACTGAGCCCTTCGATGATTTTCACACTCACGCTCGCTCCCAACCTGGCCTGAACATTCTGAAGAGATCTTTTTTCATGATTTAAATCCTCCAGGGGGTTGTATTCCATTCCTTTCAGCCCGCTAATACCGGAGAACTGCTTGATTACTTCCGGACGCACATAAAAGATGTTTTGAGCTTCTCCTGTAAGCGGATTTGAGATCAAGGTATAAGGCTGTAGGATAGACGGGTAATCATAAGTAGGGCTGGTATAATTCAGAAAGTCGCCGGCTGTTCTGATTGTTGAACCGGCGCTGTTAAAATTGAAGTTCGCCAGCATCCTTACAGTAACGGCTTTAGCAGGATTCCAGTCATTTTTTAAGTCGGCTATTACCCGTTTGTCAGAACTGTGAACCATTGAATTCTGGTTTGCCACATATCTCACGGCTGCACTGGCCAGGTTTTTCTCTCCTCCCCCTGAAATGGAAATGTTATGCTGCTGGGTAAACCTGGTTCTGAAAATATTTTCCTGCACCTGTTTAATCCCGTCCTGTTTTCCTAGCCTCTCCAGCTCGGTTTTAAGTGCAGCATCCGTGATTTGTCCACGGTCTTTGGCAATGAGCAAAGCAGTCACCTCGGTTGAATAGGAATAATAGTTATAAGCGGCATTCGCGCTGGCAGGGCTAAGATTAAACAGTTCGGTTTCGGCATCAATATAATCCGCTGCAGACGCCTTATTCATATAAGAAAGGTCAGGTCTGGCCGAAACACCCGCGATGCCCTTATAGGAAACCTGAATTTTTCCCTGCAACGCCTTTTTAGTTGTCACAACGATCACGCCATTGGATGACCGTGCACCATAGATGGAAGCAGCTACAGCGTCTTTCAGAACCGTAATGCTTTCAACATTGTCGATGTTAATTGATTCCAGTCCTCCTGAAATTGGAAAACCGTCTACCACAATCAGCGGTTCAGCATTGGCCAAAAAAGTGGATTTTCCCCTAACCTCGATTTTGCCGTTTTTAGTAACTGCCAACCCCGTGACCTGACCCTCTAAAGCAGTAAGCAGTCCTGGCTGTAACTTACCTTCCAGCCTTTTACCCGCGATGGTAGAAAAAGAACCCGTCATCCGCTCGCGGGAAATGGCCTGATACCCTGTAGAAACAATGACCTCATCGAGTTCTCCAACAGAAATTTTCAGCGATACAGTTCCTAAATCTCTGCTGGCTTTAATTTCCAGAGTCTTGAAACCGATAGAATGAATTTCTAAAATGGCATCTGCAGAAACATTGTTTAGTGAAAAAAATCCCTCCACATTGGTGGTCGCAAAAATCCGCGTCCCTTTAATCCTGACCGTTGCGCCGGGGATCGGCTGTCCGTTCTCATCGACGACTTTTCCCGAAAGATCGATGGCCGAAAAGAAACCATATAATTTTTCCAAAGGTGATTTCTCCTGCTCACTGACCACAATCGTCTTGTCTTCGATTGTAAAACTGATTTGTTTCCCCTCAAATACCTGATCCAGCACATCCTGAAGTTTCTGGTTTCTGAAGTCTGCATCCAGGCGCTGAGAAACATTTATCCTGGAGGTGGAAACGATAACCCCATACCCGGTTTGTGCACGGATTTCAGTAAACAACTGGGAAAAAGTGATATTCTTCTTGACAAGATTGACCATTTGTGCCCGGCTTGCAGCGGAAACCTGGACCAGGCTTACCATCAAGAGAATAGTGGTCAGTCTCATCATCATCATTATTTTTGTGACGTAGCCGGATGGCGTACGAAAATTTTGGGTATAATTTTTATACATTTGAAAGTTTTATTTGGGTCTGCGAAAATCTTTCGAAGGGCAGTCGCTTCCCAAGGTTTAAGAATGGTTGATTACTCGGTCGTTCTGAAAACAACACAAGGGTTTCGAACTTTTCGGAACCCTTTTTATAGGGTCAGGGACTTCTTTTTTGGTACTTCATTATTTTTGGTTTAGTTGTTGGTTTCCTGCTATTACTTTTGTTCTTACACGAAGGCTAATTTTTTTTAGCAATAGTCACTCTGCTTCCCTGGATCCGGATGTTTACCAGTTTTGTCCGTTCCAGTGTTTTCACCACAGTTGCGAAATTCTCAAACTTAGAAAATGACCCGTAAAGCACGATTTCTTTTGCCGATGGGTCCCGGTACTCCACAGTTATATTGTACCACCTGGCGACTTTAGTCATGATACTACCCAGGTTTTCATTATTAAAGGTGAAAAATCCGTTTTTCCAGGCGATCACATCCGACACCTCAACATCATTGACTTTTAGCCCCGCGTTACTAAGAGAAGTTTGCTGTCCAGGTTTAATGATTACCGATGCCCCTCGACGGGACACCACCCGAACAGACCCCTCAAGAAGGGTGGTACTGGTATTTGCATCGCCGGGATAAGCGGTGAGGTTAAAATGTGTACCCAGAACCTCAACCTGTTGATCCGGGGTATTCACAATAAATGGATGGCGTTTGTCCTTGGCTACCTGGAAATATCCTTCGCCGCTAAGTTCTACGCGCCGGTGCTTAAGTCCCTGGAAACTTACCGGAAAGGTTAAAGATGACTGAGAATTCAACCAGACCAGGGTGTGGTCAGGTAAATGCAACTGAAAGGTTTCCCCCCTGGCGGTAGTCAACGTATTTGTTTTACTGCTTTCGCCCGACACATCCCTGATCTGATAAACAACTACCCCATCAGTTCGCTTTGTGATAATAACGCCCGCTTCTTCAGCCAGTTTACCGTTCCCGGCTTCCGAAAGTACAATCTTGCGCCCGCTTGCCAGCGTTAAGGTCGCCGACCTTGTTCCCGTAGATATCATTTTAGCCGCAGAAACCGGGGACGACGGGATGACCCGGTGAAAGCGGGATGTGTAAAACCATATTCCAAAAACAACCGAACTTAATGCGGCCGCTACATACGCAAATTTGCGCCAGAGTCGTCTTGAAGCTGGTTTGGGAGCAATCACTTCAACTTCCACACTGTCAAACACCATCCGAAGAATGTCTTTGCCTGAACCGAGCAGCGCATTTTCACCCTGAAAATCTCCGTTTATCAGATATTCGTCAATCAGTTCCTTGAGCCGCTGGTCATGTTGCCCTTCCTGAACCATATCCAAGAATTGACTGCGTTCTGATTCGCTGGCGGTTTTTGCGACATACAGTCCAAATAAATAATCAAATCTGTCCATTTCCCCTAAAGACTACCAGGATGGCTAAAAGGTAGTAGATAAAAAATAAATATTTTTTTAACGGGCCGCCAGCACGGTAGTCAGAACAATTACCAAACCGGGTCCAATGTTAGAAGAGAGATCTTTGCGGATGAACTTTACTGCATTGTAGATTTGTGTTTTAACTGTGGCCGGGGAAATACCCAGGAGTTTTCCGATCTCCTCATATTTTAAGCGTTCATGGCGGCTGAGTTGGTAAATCTTCTGCTGCTGAGCAGGAAGTTTTTCTACTGCTCTGCGGATCATTTCCCTGTACTGCTCAGCCGGATTGTCAGGGCTGTCAAGTTCAGAAACCCATTGCAGGTGATCTTCCAAAGCCGGCTGAAGCCTCCTGCGTTCATTGGCCAGCTTTTTCAGAACAGAGAAAGCCTGGTTCCGGCAAAGGATAAAAAGGAATCCACTAAAATTCTCAATACGGGTAAGTGTTGTTCTTTTCAACCATATTTTGATGAAAGCGTCCTGGACGATTTCCTGGGCTAAAGGCACAGAATCTGTAATACCGAGCATAGCTTGCCCCAAGGGCTGAAAATACCAGTTGAAAATTTCGGTGAAGGCAGACTGATCTCCTGTGGCGATTTTCGCCAATAAATCTCTTTCATTATCATGGGGCCTCACTGCCATTTTCCTTATCCCTGCACTATGTGCCTTTTACCGGTGTAATTTTAAGTAAAAAATGCCTTAATGCAAAATAAACGCTATGATAAACAAAGAATTAAGGCCAATGGGTAAGTACTTGATTGACCAGATGCACTGCTGCCGCTAAGCTAACATCGGGACTGTTAGGTTGAAAAAGGACGCTCCTTAAAATCAGATTTATGATGTTCGGAATTAACGTCCAACCTATGCCGTCCCATAGGCCCAGCAAGGTAACGATATTTACCAGTATTTTAACCATTGGCACAGAACCAAACTCTGCTTAAGCTGTTTTGACCCTGATAAAATCAGCTGTCCTTTCTGCCCTGGTTGGAATAGGCTGAATGAAATCTGCTTTCATAACCCAGGCCAGGTGTTAACCAATGAAGCAGGATCACACGGGAATATCTGTAATTTACGGGGCCCAGCAAAAAAACCGGCAACAAAACCGCCCCGACATACCACCATAAGTTTTCATACACTAAAGACAGACCCATTACATAAACCAGCAACCCTGTAGCGATCATTTCTGCAACGTTCATGGCATAACTCACGAACATGGCCACGTAAAAGAACCCCGGTTCACGCTCAAACCTAAGCTGACAAACCGAACAATATTCATTGGTATGCTGCTCTTTTAGTGTCAAACTGTAAATGGGGCCTGCAAAAATATCTCCCTGACGGCACCTCGGACATTTGCAGCTAAGGACGGCTGTAAATTTGGATATTGGTTTTGCAGTAGCTGAGTTGGTAAGTTTTGTTGTCATGATCATATGATTTAGAGAAATAGAGTTAAGATAATAAGGTTAAAAGGTTGCCGGAATTTTCTCATTCTTGACTGCCGGCAACCTGTTTAACGCTTCAGGATGTTAATGATAATTCAAAATGCCAACCAATGCCTGGCCATTAGGGCTTGTCCAGTCGATGGCAAGCTCTGAAATGATTTGGTCTACGGTCGTAATGATGGCTCCGGCCTGACGCATTCTTTCCAAGGCAAGGTCATCTCCGTATCTGGTATAAGAAGCTGACGAATCAGCCGCTACCTGAACTTCATAACCCTCATCCAGCATTTGGAGGACCGGGAAGGTAACGCAGATCTCTGTGGTCACTCCGGCCACAAACAGTTTCTTACGGCCCAGTGCTTTCACCGCATTGTTGAATCCGTCATGGTGCATGGCATTTACAATACCAGGACGCTTAACACGTGCTGCATAGGCCTCAGGCAGAATCTGTTCAAGTTCAGGAATGAGCGGCCCCTGAACATTTTCCTCCATGCTGGTGGTTAAAACAACCGGCAGTTTGAGTGCCTGGGCAATTTTAGCAAGCTTGATCGCATTTTGCTTAACAAGATTGATATCGTGTGAATGCGTCCAGCCCATGGTGCCGGTCTGGTGATCAATAAGAAGGATTGCTGAATTTTCCGGGGTGAATACTTTAGTATGCATGATCTTTTAATTTTTAGTGAACATTTTTGTTTAAGTACCGGATCCAACTGATGCTGGTACACTACAAAGTTGCCTCAAAACGGTCTCACGATCCAATGACTTATGACAAGAAAGAGAATTGACAAATGTCAATAACACATCTGTCAATCCCCCGTACCCCTCGCATTGACAGAACCCGGTTTACGTCAAAATAAATGGTTCCGCAATCAGAAAGTAAGACTCTGGGAGAACCATGTCACTGCCGGCATTGGTCAGAACATTGAATTCGCAAAATTTCATGGCCTAAATAAACAGCGGTATAACCGGGACCAGTACCCTGTTAAAGCATTCATGATTTTCCTGAAAAAAAATTATTCCATAAACTCTTGGGAAAAGAACCGCTATCATTTGTCAATTCACTTTATGTGACTATTTTTAGGCTTTTAATCAGGGGGTTATGTTAAGGGAAAATGCCGACAGTGGAAACGATGCATGGTCAGCCTTCATCGAAGGAAAGGAAAATGCGTTCCATCATCTCTACAGGCTCCATTATGTGGGACTGATAAACTATTGCAGTCGCCTGACCGGTTCACGGGAAAGTGCCAATGACTTTGTGATAGAAATGCTATTGAATTTATGGGAAAAGCGGGACCGCCTTCCTATGGTAAATAATGTCCGCAGCTATTTGCTGAGTTGCGTGAGGGCCACAGTACTTCAGCATTTAAGATCTGAAAAAAGACGGATGAACCGGGAAATCGAACTTTCCCTGGATGCAAACCCGGAAATTAGTTATGAAGATTACCTGACCAATGCGCAGACCGAATCGGATCTGAAAATCCGTTTAGCCAATGCACTCATTAAATTAACACCCCGCCAGAAAGAATTGCTGGAGCTCAAATTTGTATACAACCTTGACTACAACGAAATCGCCCAACAATGCGGAATCACCAAAAGAACCGCATACAATATTGTGTTCGATGCCCTGACCCTGCTGAAAAAAGATTTCGAAAGAGACAAAAAAGGCAACCCGGACCACTACTTTCCATTAATCGCTGCACTTCTTTCGTTACTTTACAGGTCTTAATTAAAATTTAACATAAAAGTTATAGTAAAATAACACAACACCGGCATCCATACTAAAATTGCAAAACATGGATGCAAAAGAGGTAGCTGTTGAAGATCTTTTATTGGATCAATCTTTTCAGGAATACTGCATAGGCAGTAACAAAGACGCTGTCCGTACCTGGACGGAGTGGCAAGGGAATAATCCAAAAAGAAAGGCACTTGCAAGCCAGGCAAGAACGCTTTACTGCGCATTAAACGGGAACATCACCAGTCGTGATTTTCATAGGGACGACCTGCAAATGCAGGCTGCATTTGCAGACCGCCAACAGCTGCCTGCGGCTGAGCGTAAATCCAGGACTAAATATTTGTGGTTAAGTCTTTCCGGAGCAGCAGCCTGCTTGCTGGTAGGAGTATATTTATATTTTGGACATGGCAATGAAAAAATTCCGGAGGATCAGGTTTATGTAAGCGCGCCTGGTAAAAAAACGAATATCACGCTCTCTGACGGAACACAAATCATGCTGAATAGCTCCAGCAGGCTCATTATCAGTAAGGATTACAACCAAAATTCGCGGAACGTGATTTTAGACGGGGAAGCTTATTTCATTGTAAAACACAACGATCAAAAGGTTTTCAAAGTTTCTGCCGGGGGGGTCGACATACGTGATCTGGGAACGACCTTCAATGTAAAAGCCTATGGAACAGATCACACCGTTGAAACCTCATTGATCGAAGGAAAAATAGAGATCATTAACCGCCAGAAGGTAGCTGACACCATCCAGCTTCAACCGAACCAAAAGCTGGTATTCACGCAAAACGATAACACTGCAGGCAAAGCAACCATAAAACCTTTAGCTTCTTTAAATCCCACAGAAGCGGGAACCAAATCGTTGCCTGAAACGGACTGGATACAGAATAAACTCACCTTCAACGATGAGTCTCTGGCAGAGACAGCTTTAAAAATTGAAAGGTGGTACGGTGTCAAAATAAATGTGCTGAACAGTGCGGATCGCGGCAGCAGGTTTACAGCAACCTTTGAACATGAAACTCTCACTGGAGTCCTGGAAGCCCTGAAAATGTCCGGAAACTTTAATTACAGAAAGGAGGAGGATGTAATCAGTATCTACTAAATCATTATAAAAGGGAATACTTTTTCGGTATCCCCTTTAAATTAAAAAATCTGCGGAACAGGCTTATCAATTGGAGTTGCTGGCCTGAACCGTTTTTCGCAAACTTTTAACTTTCTAAATTTATGCAAAATTACGCAAATAATTTGTGCTGCCCATATATTAACATTACCGGTAAACTTTTGTTCATTATGAATTTAAGCCTCCTATTAACTTTCTGTACATGTTTTGCATTTGCCAGCGTACGGTCTCAGGATGCCCGTGTATCGCTGCATCTCAACGATGCGGCGATGAGCAAGGTGTTGAAAAGCATCGAAAAGCATTCGGGGTACAAGTTCGTATACAACAACGCCATTTTTCCGGCGAATAAAAAAGTAAGTGTAAATTTCGATGAGAAACCCGTCAGCTCGGTTTTGCAGGAATTGCTGCAAAATACCGGATTTACCTACAAGTTGCTTGCAGATGACCTTATTGTGATCACCAGGATCCAGGAACAGAAAACAGCCAGCGTAGTTAGCGGTGCGGTAACAGATGGCAATGGCGTTCCGCTTGCCGGGGTGACTGTAACCGTCAAGGGGCAAACCACCCTGCAAGCCAGCACCAACAATGAGGGACGTTTCACGATACAGGTTCCGGATGCAAACGCAACAATTGTCTTTACCTATATAGGATATTCCTCCGAAGAAGTGTCCCTGCAGGGACGGACGACGATCACTATCTCGATGAAAGAAATTTTCGGGGCGCTAAAAGATGTGGTCGTAGTGGGTTACGGACAGCAGAGTAAAACCACACTAACTGGTTCGATAGCTGCAGTGGCTGGTTCAGAAATTGCCAAAGTACCTACTCCAAATATTACGCAAACACTTGCCGGCCGTTTACCGGGCCTTATCTCTACCCAGGCATCAGGGAGGCCGGGCCAGGATAACAGTACATTACTTATACGCGGTTTAAGCTCTACCAACGATAACTCTCCGCTAATAGTTATTGATGGTATCCCGCGTTCAAATTTCCAGGCAAATACATCTTTTACCAACCCCATTAACGGAGGACCGGTAACAGTAAATGCCCTTTCCTATATTGATCCTAATGACATTGAAAGCATCACCATTCTTAAAGATGCAGCAGCAACAGCAGTATATGGTGCAAGAGCGGCAAACGGAGCTGTACTTGTTACCACCAAAAGGGGTAGCAACGGCAATTCAGTAGTATCTTACACTGGTAACTTTGGGTCGCAAAAAGCAGTCAAGCTGATTAAACCTGTTGATTCATACACAGGTTCGTTAATATGGAACCAAGCCTGGAAAAACGATGGCTTATTTAACGCAACGGCTGGTGGCGTACGTGGCTATACAGATGAGGCGCTTGAAGCTATGCGCACCGGTTCTGACCCTAACCGTTATTCAAATACAGATTGGTATAGTACTATATTTGATAATTCGGCTTATCAAACCTCGCACAATATAACAGCAAGTGGTGGTAGTACTAAAAACAAATATTTTGTTTCGGCAGGTTATTTCAACCAAAAGGGCCTGTACAAAGGCGTAGGCTTAAAGCGCTACAATTTCCGTTCTAATATTGATGGTAAAATAAACGACAGGATAGATTTTGCATTAAATCTTAGTGGCCGTATTGAAAACAACCCTTCAACAGCTGCTACTCCGCAGGATGCATTATACATATCCCCTGTTGAGCCTGTACAATACACCAACGGTACTTATCATTATGTAACTGCTGTGGCAGGCAACCCTTATTTAAACGCCCGTGGCGATGCAGGCACCTTTAATATTCGCAATACGATGTTTGAAAGCTCTGGCAGTTTGTCATATCACATACCTGGTATTGAGGGACTTACCTTAAAAGGCTTAATGAACTTTGATAAATACTTTACAGATTATAACTTTTTTAGAACGCCCTATATCACCTATGTATATAACGATAACAACACCTACTCGATACCCGCAAGTGTGGCCAGCGCAAAAGCTACTTTATCGCAATCCTGGAGTCAGTTTCAGAGCTTAACTTATGAAATGTCGTTAAACTACAACCACTCTTTTGGCAGTCATAACCTTACCGGTTTATTGCTTTACACTCAAACGCAAAACGAGGCGTCAAGCCTTAATGCCCGTCGCTCGGGCTTTGCATCATCAGCTTTGGGCGTATTAAACCTGGGTAGTACCAACGGGCAAACAAATAGCGGCACAGGTTATCAAAACGCCCGCCGTGGTATTGTTGGCCGCGTTGGTTATAACTTCAAGAGTAAATACCTTGCCGAGTTCAGTTTTCGTAATGATGGATCTGACTTATTCCCTGAGGGTAAACGCTACGGGTTTTTCCCTGCAATATCAGCAGGCTGGCGATTATCAGAAGAGCCGTTTATTAAAAGCTCTTTGCCTTTTGTAAGTAACCTAAAGATAAGAGGTAGCTGGGGACAGGCGGGTAATGATAGAGCGGCGGCATGCAAAAAAACAGCAGGCAACAATAAGATTTAGTTTTCAACGTCCTCATTGTCATAAGACTGAACATATTATATTTGCTTCATGAGTCAGCCGCTACGCATCACCTTTGAAGGAAAGGATTATATCTACTCAATTTTAACTCCCAAAATCACCAGGGAGATCAAGGCCATCCGAATAGAACTAGAGGGTCGGGAGTATGAGCTTTCACCGGACTTAGGACAGCAGTGGATTGCGACAGACGCTACGATTTCCGACCATTTGGACTTGCTCCGTGCCATCGGCAGGAATATTGCGTTACGGTATAGGCTATAAAAAGTAACTTCGAAAAACTGGCATCTTCCCGGGTGGCAGACGGTATGGTTTATCTTAAACTTCCTGATATAACAGCCTGAATATGTTTACAATTTTTAATGATAATATCACCTGGAATAATCTGGCTTCAAAATTTGCTAGACCTGAACAAGGCGGTGTAAACCATAGTAAAGCTTTTCTGAAAATATTACGGAGCGATGCGATAAAGAGTTCGTTTTTATATACTTACCATTCATTCACCCAGTCAAACAACGATCTATATGTGCGATTTTCTTTAAGTCCTCAATAAATTCATTTGTTAAAAATATACCTTCGCACACAAATTGTAATCTTTTCCAGGTAGGATCTGAAACAGCTGATGACATTAAAGACATTTGTGTTGATAACATTTATGTTCTTGGGGCCAACAAAGCGGGCTTTTCCATATCAACTAATGATGGCGCGCACATTAGTGATATTCATTTAAATTGCGGGCATACAGGCAAGCTACATTCCAGGTCAAAGATGTACAGAACCAGGGCTCCTTTCTTTATTTCTATATCAAATCGTGCACGTATTCTTGGGGCAACAATTGGCAGATACGTATTTACGGAAAATGGTGTTACCCACGACGAATTACTTGTAAAAAATGTAAACATAGGAAAGGTAGAGAACATTATTCTTAATGGAATAGACGTATCAGAAGTATATGGTGGAAGTTCTTATGGCGGAAAAAATGGCCGTTGGAAAGCATACGATGGCTCCCAAAAAAAAGCAACTCCAATTATTGCGGGATATAAACTTCCGGATACAGATTCAGTTAAAGGGGGGCTCAATTTTAAACTTCCGAATGGTCAGCATACAGGCTACATTACCAACATTCAATTCAATGATGTTCATATATTAGTTAAAGGAGGTAATTTAGCATCCGACACCTCAAACCTTGCACCTGAGCTTGGCGTAGGGCAATACAATGTTGC